>Ga0137368_10008931_pt1 | contig 10278 bp, 10 predicted proteins | sample SagtaG_13_FD_104917 | JGI IMG/M metagenome (GOLD analysis project Ga0137368, IMG submission 104917) | Vadose zone soil microbial communities from Sagehorn Ranch, Mendocino, California, USA - Sage1_L_100_16 metaG | ecosystem: Environmental > Terrestrial > Soil > Vadose zone | place: USA...
CAGAGGTGCACTCTACCCGTATCTGTCGAAATCGTCGCGGGCCGCCACGATTTGGCGTGGCGCAGTTTGGTAATCTGCTGTTTCGCCGACTGGCAATCGGCCAGCGCCCGCGGATTACCAATCCGCGCCCCAGCGGACTGCCCGTCTGCGTTACTTGGGTTGCGGCTCCCCCGCGCCACGATGAAGGCTGTACGCTTCTGATACACGCGTGAAGGCCTGTCCAGGACGGCCGAGAAGACCTCGTGGTGGAGCGACGAAAGGAATGTAGCCAAGGTCCGCGCCGGGCTCAGTTCGTCTCCACTTTTCCCCTCAGATTATTCAAACCCTCCTCGAAGTCCGGTCCCATCATTCGATCCATCAGCAGGCCGAAGTAACGATTGATGGGATTCGAACCGAGATCGCCTTCGTTCGTCCAAGTGACTTTGACCCGGTCGCCGGAAGGGTCCATCGTGATCGCTCCCCATGACTTGTATTTGCCCTGCTCGAAATCGAGGTCATACCAGATGCCCTTGGCTGGTTCCGCTCGCGTGAATTTGATGCTTCCCTGCCCCGTGGACTTGCCTTCCCAACTGTAGCCCGCTCCCACACCCGATTCCGGCCCATCGAACTTCACTCGCATGTCGGGATACTTCGTCTGGTTCCAGGCTGTCCACTGAAGCCAGTTCTTGAAATTGCTGATCTGCGCGTAAATTGTGTCCGGCTTCGCCTGGATCACAACGCTGCGTTCAACGCGGTAATGGGCTGGCAAAAGAAACCCAACGGCGAGGAACACGACAACAAGCACTGCCACCACCAGCAGGATTCTCTTGATCCACTTCATAAAGCACGCGCGCCAGTGCGACGGCTTAGCCCTGCGCCTTTCTTCGCGCCGATCCAAGGAAGGGACTTGGCAGCCACACAGTACGTTTGGATTGAGTTCAGATTGGCCGGTCCACGGCCGGCTGGCAATAACAATTGGACCGACCCGATCAGACCAAGGAAATCGCGATGCCGGCCACCCCGGAAAGCCAGAGGACAAGAAAGCCCGCCGTCTCCCAAAACACGCCGCGGCGGTCCTCATCGGACGACAAGGCGAGCAACAATTGGCGTTCCGGCACCTCGCCGGCAAGGGATGGCGCCACCCGCCGACGGCGAATATATCCTTCACCCATCCACCACACACGCTCCAGGAAACTTTCCAGCCTGACCCACAGCGCTGGCAGGTTACCCATTCCGATGCTGATCTGGCGCTCGTGCGTTCTCATCGGTCCACCGGTACGTCCAAGCGGTGACAAACCGGAGGACAACGTCATTCCGACAACCTTGGGCACGGGCAGTGGCGACCATGTCCCGCGTCCAATCAGGACGCACGACGGTCTTCTATTGCGGTCTTTCATGGGCGGTTCCTCATTTGTTATCAATGAATCGTTCATTGAGCGTTTTTAGAATTTGTGTAACTTTCAAAACAACTTTTGAAGGTTACATACGATTTTGCCTGTAACTTGTCAAACTCTATTTTGAAGGTTACATATTACCTGCCACTGCCATGAAGACGACCGCTGCCATTTCGAGCCCGCCGGGAAAGTTCCAGTTTGTCGGGGGCGATCTGTGTCTGGATTTCACGAACACGGTCGGGGGTAAGCGTGGCTTGGCGGCGCGCGAATACCTGAATTCCTACACGGACTTTGTTTCGTGGTGCCGGCAGGCGGGTCTGCTCGATGGACCAAAGGCGGACGCCTTGCTCCGTGGCGCGGCGAGACGCCCGGAGGATTCGTCGGCTGTGTTGCGGCGAGCCATTGCATTGCGGGAAACGATTTACCGAATCTTTGCCGCGCTGGCGGCGGATGAAGCGCCGGCGGTAGCTGATCTCAAGCAATTGAACGATGAACTTTGCGCCCGAATCGGCTGTTTGCGGGTGGTCGCCGGCAGGAAGGGATTCCATTGGGCGTGGGACGAGTCGGACGGGGCTTTCGACCAGCCGCTCGGTCCGATCGCCCATTCGGCGGGGGAGCTGTTGACCACTCCGCAGCGGCTGGAAAGCGTGCGACAGTGTGAAGGCGAACGGTGCGGGTGGCTGTTCATTGATTCAACCAAGAACCACAGCCGGCGTTGGTGCGTGATGAGCGACTGCGGCAACGTCGCGAAGGTCCGCCGCTTCCGCCTGAAGAACCGGCGCCGTGCCGTCCCAAAGTAGATGCCACCCAATCCCTGCCTGCGTCGGCGCCAACGGCGACCCGCAACACTCCAGCATCTTCACCTTCATCAACCATGAGTCGAGCATCAGACCGTCATGTTTGTCCGGCTTGGTTTGCCTGGGTCATCAACAATCCGTTACGACGCTGGTTGCACCAACCCGAGGAACTCCTCGGCCGCCTGATTGCGCCGGGATTCACGGTGGTTGAGCTTGGCTGCGGTTCGGGCCCATTCACGATAGCCCTGGCCCGAATGGTTGGTTCCTCCGGCCGTGTGATTGCGGCTGATGTTCAGCCGGCTATGCTCGCCAAGGTCGACCGACGAGTCGCGCAGGCCGGCGTGCAGGATCGCGTTGAACTCCATCTGTGCGGACGAGAGCACATCGGGCTTTCAGCCCACGTCGATTTCGTTCTGGCGTTTTGGATGGTGCATGAAGTCCCGAATGCCGCGGCTCTCTTCGCAGAGGTGCACCAGACGCTGAATCCTAAGGGCAAGCTGCTTTTGGTTGAGCCCAAGCTCCACGTTGGTCGGAAAGACTTTGAAAAAGAAGTGGATGCTGCCTTGGAGGCAAGGCTCCAACTCGTCGCACGTCCTTCAGTCCGTCTCAGCCAGGCCGCACTTTTTGCGAACTGATCTTCAATGCGGTTCTGGGGCCAAATCGGACCGCGGCACAACGCCAATAAAACTTGCGACTCCCCGTCGTTGGAACCAACATGACGGGCGTTTCCATGAGGGCTGAATACCTCTTCTGCGCGAGATCCGCGTTGTTCGCGGCAGCCATCAGTTGGTGTGGTCTGGCCGGACCTGTCGCGTTGGAAACGACCGCGGTTTCGGGCGATCAAATGCTCGACGCCTACTTCCGCGCGGAGACGGCCAAACTCCGGGATCGATGCCTGGCCGGCATCAGTACTCTCGAGGAGTGGACGTCACGCCGCGCCAGGCATCGGGAACAACTGTTCGAAATGTTGGGGCTGTGGCCCAGGCCCGAGCGAAGCGACCTGGCGCCCGTGATCAGCGGCAAGGTCGAGCGCGACCAATTCACCGTCGAGAAGCTTTCCTTCCAATCGATGCCCAACCTGTATGTCACCGCGAATCTCTACCTGCCGAAGAACCTTGCGAAGCCCGTACCCGCGATTCTTTACCTGTGCGGTCACGGTCCGCTGATCAAGGACGGCGTCAGCTATGGCAACAAGGTTTCGTACCAGCATCAAGGCGTGTGGTTTGCTCAAAACGGGTTCGCCTGTTTGATCATCGACACGCTGCAGCTTGGGGAAATCCAGGGCACCCACCAGGGCACTTATCGAGAAGGAATGTGGTGGTGGAACTCGCTGGGCTACACGCCCGCGGGTGTCGAGGCCTGGAACAGCATTCGTGCGCTCGACTATCTGGAAACTCGACCCGAAGTTGATCCGAAACGTATCGGCGTTACGGGGCGTTCGGGCGGAGGCGCTTATAGCTGGTGGCTGGCCGCGTTGGATGATCGTGTCAAGGTTGCGGCGCCGGTGGCCGGCATCACCGACCTCCAGAATCACGTCGTGGACGGCACCGTGGAAGGCCACTGCGACTGCATGTTCGTCGTGAACACCTACGGCTGGGATTATCCGCAGGTGGCCGCTCTCGTCGCGCCGCGTCCGCTGTTAATTGCGAATTCGGACAAGGACTCGATCTTTCCACTCGTCGGCGTGGTGCGCCTTCATGAAAAAGTCCGCCGCATTTACCAGCTTTACGGGGCGAGTACAAACCTCGGCCTGCTTATCACGGAGGGCCCGCACAAGGACACGCAGGACTTGCAATTGCCGGTCATCCGGTGGTTTAACCGGTTCCTTAAACGCGAAGACCCGCTCATTGAGGGCGCCGCGAAAAAATGCTTCGAGCCGGAGGAACTCAAGGTGTTTCAAAAACTGCCTGACGATCAGAAGAACAAGACCATCCAGGAATCGTTTGTGCCCACTCCTTCGCCGGCACCAGTTCCGAAGTCAATGGAGGAGTGGGCCCGGCAACGGGAGGCCTGGCTCGCGGCTCTGAAGGGAAAAGTCTTCCGCGGCTGGCCCGATTCTCGGCCGCTCGAGTTGAGTGAACATTGTGACGTCGATCGCTACGATGTCCGCTTCCGAACCTATGACTTTGTGAGTCAGCCAGAAATCGCACTTCGGCTCTACATCGTCCAGGCCAGACGGTTAAAGAAGCCCGAACGCGTCATGCTGAAAGTGCTCGACGCCGGCTGGGCTCAATGGAATGCCGCCATGCGCTACGCCTACGAATTGGACGAAGAGCGCCGGCTGCAGGGGCCTGCCCTCGGTCGCCCACAGGACCAACACCTGCCCGCAGGCGATCCGAAATATTTCGACCTGATTCGGCAAATGGTTCGATCGAATAACTGGGTGCTGGCCTTCGTCGCGCCCCGAGGTATCGGCCCAACCGAATGGAGCGGCGAGGCCAGGAAACAAACCCAGATCCGCCGCCGCTTCATGCTGCTCGGCCAAACGCTCGACGGGATGCGGGTTTGGGATATTCGGCGGGCAATTCAAGCGGTTCGCTCGATCAAGGGTCTGAGCGGCGCGCCGCTCTGGCTCGAAGCGCGGGGCAACATGGCCGTCAACACGCTTTACGCATCGCTTTTCGAGGCGGACATTGCGGGGCTCGACCTTTCCGAGTTGCCCGTCTCGCATCGGCATGGCCCGGACTATCTGAACGTCCTGCGCGTGTTCGACGTGCCGCAGGCGGTTTCGTTGGCGGGCGAACGCTCCTTAATTCGTCTGTTCGAAACGGACCCAAAGAGCTGGAACTACCCGATCCGCGTCAGTCATCATCTGGGGTGGAACGAGAACCGGTTTGTCGTCCAGCAACCGGCGCCATAACTTAACGTCATGCCGGGACAGGGGAATCGTATCGGTTATGAGCGACCAATCGCCCTCCAATCTGCGTGAACGTGTCTTCCACGCGGCTGAAGCTGTGCTGAATCGCTCCGGCAGCGTCGGGCCGCTCGAATTGTTCCAGGAAATGCGCCTGCTGCAGCACCTGCATTTCGACGGCTGGCGCAAAGGGAACGAGCAGTATCGCATCCTCGAAGAGTGGATCCAGGTGGGACCGGAGAAGTTCAACCGGGCGGTCCAACACTTCTCCGAATGGGTCACGGCCCGCGGCCCATCGAAGCACCTTACGCGCGATGCACTCCGTGCGGCCGAGAGCAATTGCGAGTGACCGCCGACGGCAATCCGGACCAGGAGAAGTTTTACCGCACGCATTACGCGCCCGCCGGCTTGTCAGAAAAGAAAACCAAACAACTCAGCGCGAAGCTGAGCAAGGCGCCGGACCTGGTCGTGTTCGAGAAGGTGAGCACGGATGGCTACTGCACCGAATGCGGCGCGGAGTTGCTGAAGGGCAACTTCCTGCTCGTGGAAAAAGGCCAGCCGCTCTGCCTGGGTTGCGCCGACCTCGACCATCGGGTGTTCCTGCCGGCGGGAGACGTGGCCCTCTCTCGGCGCGCCCGCAAACAGAGTCCGCTCTCGGCCGTGGTCGTGCGATTCAGCCGCGCCCGCCAACGCTACGAACGCCAGGGCCTGCTGGTCACACCCGAGGCCTTGGCCACAGCGGAGGAGGAGTGCGTGGCTGACGCGGCCGAACGCACGGAAGCTCGCGCACAGGCGGCAATCGGCGCGCCAGGCGGAAGACGGTGAATTCGTCGAAGCCTTGACGCAGACAATTCTCAAATAGTATCCCGTCTGTCCACCGCATGAAGCCCGCCGTATCGCGACACACACGGCGAAACGCGGCAGTGGTCGCGTGGGTCGCACCGCTGCCGGGCGCTCGTTGGACAGACCCTGCTTCTCATGATCGGAGTAGGCATTCTTTTGCTCGTCGCTGAGTGGGACGAAATGGTTGCGTTCGGTCCGTTCGGGCCACTCGGTTTCCACCTCGGCTTTGCGGCGCCGAACCATGTAGGGTTTGATGCGCGCGTGGAGTTGGTCGAGATTCCGGTGGCCGGCCGGCCGGCCCCGTTCGTCGAGTTCATAAAATTCGCGGTTGAAGCGGAACAGCGGGCCAAGGACGGATGGGTTGAGGAAATCCATTAGCGAACGCAACTCGTCGATACGATTTTCGATGGGGGTGCCGGTGAGGACAAAGGCGTAGCGGCTGCGGAGGCGTTTAACCGCCTGAGCGGTCTTGGTGCTCCAGTTCTTGATCCGCTGGGCTTCGTCGAGCACCACAACGTCCGGGCGCAGGCGGAGATTGACGTCGAGCGCGTCGGCGAGAATCTGCTCGTAGTTGACGATCGAGATGTTCACAGCCGAGGGGTGCCGTTGAGCGACTCGCCGGGCGGAATCCCAGTTCGAGCGAGTGGGATCTTGAATTGGCGCGGTTCATAAAGAGCCCCCTTTCGTTTTTTCCGCATGCATTGGGACCATGAACCTGCCTGGAAAATCTAAAGCGCCGCAGGGGCGGCGCACTCCAAAACCTGGCGGAAGTTCGAGCGACGATGGCCAACGCGCCAGCGTCTTGGAGAGTGCGGCGGTCATCCGCCGCTTTCGATTTACGCGTCGCGCTAAACCCTCGAATTGGTGCCTTCTGGTTCATCGGTAGTTTTGGGCTGCGCAGTTGCCCTGTCCTACTTTGCTGGGAGTGTCAAAATGCCCCGGTGGGGTGGAGTCGATCGAGGTTTTTGCCTTGAATGAGAAACGCCTCCGGCACTATCGGCGAGCGCCACGCGCTTCTGTTTCTCTACGGTAAGGCCAACCTTAATAACAGGATCTCGAACAAATCCGGAGCGGTGCCGCTTTTCGTCGCGCTACTGGCCGTTCAGCAGCCGGTCGGCGCTGCGGACGCCTACTATCACCTGCCCGTCTCCTCGCTGACTTTGCCCGAAGGGGCGTGGCCTTCCGCCACTGAAAACCTCGAGTGGCGCCGTTGGCGTATCGCGCAGGCAATGCAGCCTGACGCCGTAATCGACGGTGACGGCGAAGCCTACCTGATGGGCTACAGCTCCGTTCCTTGGATGACGGCGCCGGATCGTTCGTCCGAGAGAACCATTTCCCTCCGCGCGCCGGAAACGAACCCGAACGTCACGGGACGAGTGTTCGTCCCCAAGAATGATTTCAGTGGAATGGTTCCAATCGCATTCAAGGTCCCGCAGGGACAAACCATTCCGGAAACCAGGCAGAAGTTCCTCGAAGCCACGGAATCCCATTATCGCCAGTTGGTGGATCGAAATATTGCCGCCGCAGCGTGGTTTCGCCATCAGGCGGATTCGGCGGCGAAGGGTTCAAACACGCGTTCCGCGCCCGGGCTTCCAACGCGGTTGAGCCGCACGGACGAGTCGGAGTGGGAAAACACCTTTGACCTTTTCACCGGCGGCCGCGCGCTGAGTGAGAACCTTCAACTGGATCGGGTCCTTCCTGCCACCCGTGGCTCAGGGGAAACCGTCGCAATCACGAATCTGGCCGCCAACCTTGGCCTGAGCTTCGAGAATCACGGGCTGTCGGCCGGGGCAGTGTTGGATCGAGGCCCAGCGAAATAGCGAGGGTGATCTTTCCCGGCTCATAACGCCCCGCCGGATAATTCATGCATATGCACGAATTATCCGGCGCTGGCCGCCATGATCGCGCCAGCTCGTTGGCGTCTATTTGTCTGGACGGAGTCGTGAAAGGGAGTAGGGTCGGTTTCCACACGGCAATCGAGCAAAAGAAAGGACCGTTATGGCTTATTACCTGTTCCAAGGCGCCTATACTGCCGAAGCGTTGGCGACGCTGATTAAGAAACCGCAGAACCGAATCGAGATCGTCAGCCAGACGATAGAGAAACTCGGCGGCCGAGTCGTCGGTGGCTGGTTCTGTTTTGGCGAGTACGACGTTGTCCTCGTGACCGAGCTGCCGGACAACGTGACGGCGGCAGCTTTCTCCGTCGCCGCGGCCGCGGGCGGTGCGCTTAAGGCCAACAAGACGACGGCGCTTTTCAACGCGGATGACATGCTCCAAATCTTCAAAACAGCCGGAAAGAGCGGCTATCGTCCGCCCAAGTAATCGTCCGGTCAACGGTTCGGTGCCGCCCCCAATCACACCACGTCTTTGTATTTCTTTGGCGCCCCGGCCTAGTGCAGAGTCCTCCTCACTCTGTCTGGCTTGAGGGGACGCCGACGCGCGGGACCGATCCGACGGTCGGCCAAATTCAATCCGGCGATGCGGCGGATTGAAAATGGCGCTACGACCGAAGCCAATGCGGCGAGATCACGGTGTAGTGGCGTCGTTCCGCTTTTTGGATTTGTCCTCGCTCTTCTCGTTTTCGCCTTTGCCCAGGGCTTTCAGGGCGCGGTCGAGCACCGCTTCGGCCTCCTTGAACTTGCCCGCTTTCATCAAGGGCTCGAACTCCTGCATGATTTCGCCGATGCCCGATGGGTCGCGGCCGGAGCCTTGCCAATCTTCCACTCCGGCTTTGATTTTTTCCATTTTCTGAGGAAGCGAGGCGGGCGGTTGACCGCGAGCGGCCATCTGTTTCTTGAATTCCTGCAGCCGGGCCTGTTGCTCCGGCGTGAGTTTGTTTTTGATACCGATGACGAACTCGAGATGCCCTCGTTTGATCTCACGTTCCCGCGTTTGCACTTTGTCAAACTGCGCCAGCGCCGCTTTTTCGTCCACGCGCTCTTTGTTCAACAGCGCGCCCAAGGCTTCGACTTCCTTTTGGAGTTGCTCGTGCATTCGGGCGAACCGGTCCTGAAACTGGCGCATGGTGGACGAAATCGCTTCGCGCTGTTCGTCGGTCAGGCCAATCTCGGACTGGTGTTGCATGATCAGTTCGGGCGGAAAGAGATTTTCGGCCAGTGGATCCATGGGTCTGGCCTCCGCGGCCCGGGCGGGATGGACGAGCACCAGCAGCAGGCAAAGGGCGCAAGTGGGTGTTTTCATTCGCGGAATCCTGACTTGAAAGAGCCCGATTTCAAGACTTCTGCAGTGTTGGCTCGCCCTTCCCGCCCTTGCTCCGTATACTGTTGAAGGAACGTCATATGCCTGCGCGCAAGTGGACCAAACAAGAGTTGCGACTGCTGGGGAAGCAAACGGACCGGAGCTTTGCGCGACGTTTCGGGCGCAGCCTCCAGGCGATTGTCACCAAACGGAGTCTGCTGGGCATCCCGCGCTTCATCGGCGCAGACGAGATCCGGCCCTGGACGGCGGCCGAGGACCAGTGGCTCGGCACGGCGCCCGATGGCGAAGTGGCAAGACGATTGAAACGCACGGCGGTGGCCGTCACCAAACGGAGAAGGAAAACAGGCATTCCACACTACGCGGACCGGCCCTGGACCAAAGCGGAGGACGCGCGGCTCGGAACCACCACGGACCGACAGGTCGCCGAGCAACTGGGGCGGAGCACCCGCCAAGTGCGCGAGCGGCGCCGCCAACTCCGCATTCTGCCATTTGTTTATGAGCCGAAGGCCTGGACCTGGGAGGAGGAGCGCCTGCTCGGCCAGCGGTCGGACTACGATCTGGCCCGGCGGTTCAAGCGCACACTCACCTCCGTCCTCGCCAAACGCCAGTCGCTGGGCATCCCGCCCTTCGAGGTGAAGCATAAGTTGTGGACGGAACAGGAGATCGAATTGCTGGGCAAAAGGCCCGATGCCGAACTCGCCCGCCTGCTCGGGCGCAGCTTCGATGCTCTCCGTCTGCAACGGCGCCTCCGCAAGATCAAAGGTGTGGACGATCAGCTCGCGCCCCGGCGTTGGACCCGGCGCGAAGAAAAACTGCTGGGCCGGAAGCCGGACGAGGAGGTCGCCCGCCTGCTCAAGCGCGAGTTCTCGGCCGTGCGCCACCGCCGGCAGAGCCTTGGACGCCCGCCCGCGCAGCCGATTCGGCGCCCGTGGACCCGCGACGAAGAAAAACTACTGGGCACCGACACCGACACGAACGTCGCTCGAGAGCTCAAGCGAGACCGGGCGACTGTGGGTGAACGCCGGCGCGAGTTAGGCATCCCGCACCAGACGGCGACCTTTCGCGAATGGACCGCGAGGGAAGATCAACTATTGGGGACCGCGCCAGACCGAAAATTGGCGGCACGATTGGAGCGCACGCTATATTCCATTCAGAACCGCCGGCTCAAAATCGGGATTCCGCCGGCGCCCAA
>Ga0137368_10008934_pt1 | contig 10273 bp, 6 predicted proteins | sample SagtaG_13_FD_104917 | JGI IMG/M metagenome (GOLD analysis project Ga0137368, IMG submission 104917) | Vadose zone soil microbial communities from Sagehorn Ranch, Mendocino, California, USA - Sage1_L_100_16 metaG | ecosystem: Environmental > Terrestrial > Soil > Vadose zone | place: USA...
AACGGCGTGGCGGGCGCGGGCTTGACCACGATCGGGGCGCCGACGGCGAGGGCGGGGGCGACCTTGTGCGCGACGAGGTTGAGCGGAAAGTTGAACGGCGTGATCGCGAGCACGGGGCCCCGCGGCGCGCGCCGTACCATCGCCAGCCGTCCGGCCGACGCCGCATCGGTGTCGAGCCGTTGCAGCTCGCCCGACCAGCGACGTGCCTCCTCCGCCGCCCAGCGGAAGGTGGAGGACGCCCGGGCGACCTCGGCCCGGGCCCACTTGATCGGCTTGCCGCTCTCCGCGGTGATCACCTGGGCGACCTCCTCGGTACGCTCGGCCAGCCGTCGCGAGGTGTGGTCGAGCGCCGCGGCGCGGGCGTGTGCCGCAAGCGCCGCCACCTCGGCCCGGCTGGCGTGCGCCGCCTCGACCGCGCGCTCGACATCGGACGCCGTGGCGTACGAGGTACGACCGACCACACCGCCGTCGTACGGGTGGTGGATGACGACGGCGTCACCGCTCGTCGCGGGCTTTCCGGCGATCCAGTACGGGCTGACGTTCACGATGGCAGGCTCCTCGTCCGGCGTGCTCTCCGGACAGCGACGCTAGAGCGGGCCGAGTGCCCCTGACAGGCTCCGAAATGGACAATTCACGGAGCCGGATCCACCGAATTGTCACCTGGCCCGGCCTGGTTCTCCGCGTCTTGGACCTGCAGCGCGAGCCACAGGCTGGCCCGTACGCTCGGTGCGTCGAGGCCCCGCCCGAGCAGTTGCTCCACCTTGCGGATCCGGTGCCGCAGCGTGTGCCGGTGCACCCCGAGCCGCGCCGAGGCCGGATCCCACTGGCCGTGGTGCTCCAGCCACACCCGTAGCGAGTGCACCAGCTCGCCCCGACCGGTCGCGTCGTGGCGCAGCAACGGCCCGAGCAGCGCGTCGGCGAAGGTCTGCGCGCGATCCTCATCGACCAGGCCCAACAGCCCGTCTGCCGCCAGGTCGGCGAACCGCAACACGCCGGCGCCACGCCGCAGGCCGGCGTCGGCGGCCCGGCTGGCCTGCCGGTACGCCGCGGCGAGCGCCGAGAAGGACGCCTGGTCCGACACCCCGAGCGCCAGCCCGTTCAGGCGCTCCGGGAGGTCATGGAGCCATCGCAGCAGTGGCCGCTCGTCGGTGACGATGACGGCGAGCCGGTCGCCGACTTCGGCGAAGAACACCGGCTCGCGCAACTTCGCCGCCTCCCCGTCCAACAGGTCGACCACCGCGGCCCGCAGCTCGGCGGACCCGGCAGCCACCACCACGCGCAGCGGCTCGCGGGGCGGGCCGCCCCACAGGTCCCGGATCGGACGGCGGGCCACGCTCAGCTCTCCGGCGAGCAGTAGGTGGAACAGCCCGGAACGCAGGTGCTTGAGGGCCACGTCGAGGGTCTGCGACTGCTCCAGGCTGAGGGTCAGCAGGGCGGCCGCCGTGTTGGTGATGTGCCGGTCGGTGGTGGTGAAGGACGGTCGGCCGGCGACGAGGAAGCCGTGTATCCGGGTGCCGCTGCCCAACGACTGAGCGACGACCTCGTCACCGGAGACCCGGAAGGCGCTGCTCGCCGGCGCCCGTACGCCGCGCAGCCGGTCGATCTCGGCGGACAGCTCGGCGGCGTGTACGCCCGCGGATGTCGGACCGGCGTACCGCAGCACGCCCGCCCGGTCGAAGAGCAACGCCCATCCGTCGAGCCGGCGGGCCAGTTCCCGTACCAGCGCGCCGGATCCGTCCGATCCCAGCGCGGCCCGGGTGAGCGCCTGCTGCGCCTCGTACGTGCTGGTCAGAGCCGCGTACTGGTCGGCGGCCAGGGCGCGTGAGACGGCCTTGCTGATCGCGATGAACGGCGTGTCGCGAGGCACCTCGACCAGCGGCAGGCCCGCCGCCTCGGCGGCCGCGACCAACGACGCCGGCACCCGGTCGTGGGTCAGCCCGGTGCCGAACCCGAGACCCGCGACGCCCGCGGCGGCGAGCCCGTCGACGTACCCCTTCTGCTCGGCGTCCGTGTGGCCCAGGGTGATGCCGGTGGTCAGCAGCAGCTCGCCGCCCTCGAGGAACGGCGTCGGGTCGGTCAGCTCGCTCACGTGGACCCAGCCGATGGGCCGGTCCAACGCCTCCGACCCGGCCCACACCGTCAGGTCCAGCCCCGGCATGGCGACCAGGCCGCGCAAGGTCAGCGGCATCGACTACCTCGACAAAGTGGCGAAGTCACGCCGCCAGATTATCCGGACCCGCTACTGCGCACCCTCGGTCGACTGACCCACGCTTGACACGCCAAGTTCCCCGGAACGCCCGCCAGAGGAGTCCCCGTGACAGTCACGTCCCCGTCCGCGCTGACCCCCACGCTGCCGCAGGAACGGCGGGTACTGACCGAACTGCCCGGGCCACGGTCGGTGGAGCTGCTTCGCCGCCGTACCGCTGTCGTCGCCGCGGGGGTGAGCAGTGCGCTACCCGTGTACGTCACCCGGGCGTCCGGCGGGGTCCTGGTGGACGTCGACGGCAACTCCCTGATCGATCTCGGTTCCGGGATCGCGGTCACCAGCGTGGGCAACGCGGCACCGCCGGTCGTCGACGCGGTGTCCGAGCAGGTCGGGCGGTTCACCCACACCTGCTTCATGATCACACCCTACGAGGAGTACGTCGCGGTCTGCGAGGAGCTCGCCGCGATCACCCCGGGCGACCACGCCAAACGGAGCGCGCTGTTCAACTCCGGCGCCGAAGCGGTGGAGAACGCGGTGAAGATCGCCCGGTACGTCACCGGTCGCCAGGCCGTCGTCGTCTTCGACCACGCCTACCACGGACGCACCAACCTCACGATGGCGCTGACCGCCAAGAACCTGCCCTACAAGCACCGCTTCGGCCCGTTCGCGCCCGAGGTCTACCGGGCGCCGATGTCCCACCCGTACCGGGACCCCGAGGGGATGACCGGTGAGGACGCCGCCACACGCGCCCTCGATCAGATCGAGGCACAGGTGGGCGCGGACAACGTCGCAGCCGTCGTCGTCGAGCCGATCCAAGGCGAGGGAGGCTTCATCGTGCCCGCGCCCGGATTCCTCCCGGCCCTCGCCGCCTGGTGTCACCGCACCGGTGCGCTTCTCGTCGCCGACGAGATTCAGACCGGCTTCTGCCGTACCGGCGACTGGTTCGCCAGCGACCATGAGCACGTCGTACCCGATCTCGTCACCACGGCGAAGGGGATCGCCGGCGGCCTGCCACTCGCCGCCGTCACCGGTCGGGCCGGGATCATGGACGGCATCCATCCCGGCGGTCTCGGGGGCACGTACGGCGGCAACCCGGTCGCCTGTGCCGCCGCACTCGCGACCGTCCGCACCATGCGCGAGGACAACCTCGGCGCCGCCGCCCGGGACATCGGCTACCTGGTCCTGCCCCGGCTGCGCCGGATGCAGAAACTCCATCCGGTGATCGGAGACGTCCGGGGCCGCGGCGCGATGCTCGCCATCGAGTTCGTACGCCCCGAAACCAAGAGCCCAGACCCCGAACTGACCAGCCGGATCGCCAGGGCCTGTCACACCCGTGGCGTCGTCGTCCTCACCTGTGGCACCGACCGCAACGTGATCCGCCTTCTCCCACCGCTCGTGATACCCCATCACCTCCTGGTCGAAGGGATCGACGTCCTCGAACAGGCCATCTCGGAATGTGCCTGACAGGCATCCGCCTCGGCTGACTGTTCTCCTTAAGGCCGGGCCGGGGAGACGCGTCGTCGGATCTGCCGGAACCGTTCTCGCAGGAGGAGATCGAGCGAACCTGTCGATGTGGAGGCCGAGCGACTGGTCGCTGATCTCGTCGACGCCGCCACAGAGTGGTGACGTGCCCCGGATCGGTGACGGCGATATGCCGGCGGCCTGGGGCAGGCCCGCGCCGGGGTGTCCGTGCGAGAGCGCGAGCAGCGCCGCGCCGCGCGGGCGCAGCGTGACCGTACCCGGCCGCGGGGCCGGCCCAAGCGGCGTCGGCTCGCCTTCGACGGCAAGCATTGCGTGGCGCCAGCCGTCGCGGTGGGCGGCGGGTCAACCTGCTCGCCGGGGTCGAGCACGATACCGGCACCGTCATCGGGCAACGCGTCATCGACACGAACACCAATGAGATTTCTCGAGCTGCGCAACCTGATTGCCGGCATGGACCTGACCGGATGCCTGCTCACCGCGGACGCGGCCCGGCAAGGTAGGTTCGATGCTGGCGAGTACTGATACGTCCGAGCAACAACGGAGCGACACGAAGATCATCTGCACGACTTGAGGCCGCCCTGCGGAGCATAACCGCAGGTCAGCGCCTTACGGGCTGCTAGCTCAATTGGCAGAGCAGCGGACTTTTAATCCGCGGGTTCAGGGTTCGAGTCCCTGGCGGCCCACATTTGTCCCAATTTTCTACGGGACTCGAACCAGATGATCTCCGTCGTTGTGGATGGCTTTCACGACCCTGTCGGCGGCTTCCGGCCTCGGCCTTGGCTGTTTGCCGACTGCCGAGGGCCGGCGCGTACAGGTACGAGCATGACCTTCGGCGAGCCGACACCGTGGCCGGCACCTGGCGCAGACCGGGGTATGCGGCTGAGGCGGTGATCGGGGTGGTGCGGTTCACGGGCGGGTCAGCTGGTCGCGGCGACGGATGAGGTACGCCGTCTCGGCGGTGTTGCCGGCCAGCCCGATGGCCTGGTCGTACGCCGTCCGCGACTCCTGGCTTCGGCCCAGCCGGCGTAGCAGGTCGGCGCGGGTGGCGTGGTAGGCGTGGTAGCCCTCCAGCGGCAGATCGTCCACCTCGGCCAGGGCGACCTGTGGGCCGTCGAGTTCGGCGACCGCGATCGCCCGGTTGAGCCGCACGATCGGCGAGGGGTCGAGGTGGACCAGTTGGTCGTAGAGCGCGACGACCTGCGACCAGTCGGTGTCGCGGACGTCGCGGGCGTCGGTGTGGACGGCGTTGATCGCGGCGAGGATCTGGTAGCGTCCCGGCGCCTGGCCGGCGGCGAGGCGTGCGCGGACCAGGGCGTGGCCCTCGGCGATCAGCTCGCGGTCCCAGGCGCCGCGGTCCTGCTCGCCGAGGGCGACGAGCTCACCGCTCGCCGACACCCGCGCGGCCCGGCGGGCCTCTGTCAGGAGCATCAGCGCCAGGAGTCCGGCGACCTCGCCGTCGGCCGGCATCATGGCACGGACCAGCCGGGTCAGCCGGATCGCCTCGGCGGTCAGGTCGCTGCGGACCGACTCCTTCTCGGGGTCCGAGGCCAGGTAGCCCTCGTTGAAGATCAGGTAGAGGACGGCGAGTACCCCGGTGACCCGGGCCGGGAGGTCCTCACGAAACGGCACGCCATAGGGGATCTTCGCTGCTTTGATCTTTGCCTTCGCGCGGGTGATCCGCCGGCCCATGGCGGTCTCCTCGACCAGGAACGCGCGGGCGATCTCGGGCACGGTGAGCCCGCCGACTATCCGCAGGGTCAGCGCAATGCGCGCCTCCATGGCGAGAGCGGGGTGGCAGCAGGTGAAGACGAGGCGGAGCCGGTCGTCGTCGATGGCGCCGAGCGGCTCAGGGGTGTCGAACAGCATCAGCGCCTCCCTGTGCTTTTCCTCGCGCCTGCCCTCGCGGCGGAGCCGGTCGATGGCCTTGCGGTGGGCGGTGGTGGTGAGCCACGCGCCGGGACTCGGAGGGACGCCGTCGACCGGCCAGCGTTCGACGGCGGTCGCGAACGCCTCGGCGGCCATCTCCTCGGCGATGTCAAGGTCCCCGAAGCGCCTGGCCAGGGTCGCGACCACCCGGGCCCACTCCTCGCGGTGGACCCGGGTGATCACCTCGCCGACGTCGGTCATTCGCCCAGGAACGGCCGGAGCTCGACCCTCCGGTTACAGTTCTTCGACCCCAGGGCAGCAAGCCGCAGCGCCACGTCGAGGTGGGGTGCCTCGATGATCCAGAAGCCGGCGATGTGCTCCTTCGACTCCAGGTACGGCCCGTCGGTGAACACCGGCTCCCCGTCCCGGCCGTCGACGACGGTGGCCGTGCTGGGCGACGCGAGGCCCCCGGCGAACACCCAGTGGCCGTCGGCCTTGAGCTGCTCGTTGAAGGCGTCGATCGCGGCCATCTCCTCCGCTGTGGCGAATTCGGTCGTGTCGAAGAGCACGGAAATCAGGTACTGCGCCATCGGGATCATCTCCTGTCGTCGTGTGGCCGCCCTCTTGGACCGCCTTTCACCCCTACTACGAACGCCGCTGCCTCGATCCGACACGCTCCGCTGAGATTTCTTCGAGGATTCTCGTACGCCATGCAGTGCGGAGGGGGCGAGGTAGTCCGATGTGGACATACGCCAGGCGATCCTCGGCGGCGTCGATGCACAACATCGCGCTTGTGCTGACCCTGTTGCTGACCGAGGGCGAGCGGTGCCGGCGGCCCCGGCGGGGCTGGCTGGTCCAACCGAGCCCCGAGCAGATCGGCCTGTTCTCGGTGCTGGAATGGGTCGGCCTCGCGGTCGTGTCGATCATCGGAATCTTGTGGCTGGTCACACTGTGGCGCGGCGCCCGCCGCGGGGCGGACCGGCCCGATCGAGGGCTCGAGCACCACGGCTGTCAGCAGGCGTTGGCTTCGTCGTGCCTGACCCCGTCGACGGAGACGCGGAGTTTCGTACCGCCGGTGGCGGCGCGGGGGATCTCCAGGCGGGTGGTCGCGTGTGCCGCCACCACGCCCGTGCCGGAGGCTCCGCGCAGCACCCGCCAGTCGAAACCGATCGGGTACGCGTTCGCGTTCACCACGTCGAACAATGCCGTGCCGGAGGTGCCGCCGCAGACCGCCCGTACGTCCAGCGGGATGAACTTGGCCGGGCGGAATGGCGTACCCGTGGCGCTGTTGCCGGTCGTGGCGCCGACCGCGTTGCGGGCCCGCACCTCGAACACGTACGTCACCCCCGTCGCCAGGCCGCCGAACGTGTACGACCGCGCCGCCGGCCCGGTGGTGGCGGTGGCGACCTCGGTCCCGTCCCGGAGTACCCGGACTTCGTACCCGGTGATGGGGGAGCCGCCGTCGTCGGCCGGAGGCTGCCAGCGGACCGTGGCGGCGTGCCAGCCGGCGAGCACCGACACGTCCTGCGGCGCCTGCGGAGCGGTAGCCAGGCTCAGGCCGATGACCACCGGGTCGTGGTCGGAGGAACGGTACGCGTCCGGCTGGTACAGCTCCGGCGGGTTGAACTCGGTGTTGTAGTCGAGGATGTTCGGCTCGTCGGCGTTGACGTGCCAGAGCGCGGCTCCGGTGACGTTGTCGAGCAGGGCGGGGCTCGCCAGGGCGTGGTCGAGTTCGCCGGAGAAGCCGTCGAAGACGAAGCTGTAGCGCTCGTCGTCGGGGACGTACCGCTCGGTCAGCCCGGTGTAGCCGGCCCCTTCCAGTACGTCGACCGGGTCCTCGTTGCTGTAGCTGTTCAGGTCGCCGACCACGAGCGCGTTGGGCACGTTCAGCGTGTCGAGCAGGTTCGTCAGGGTCGTCGCCTGCGTCACCCGGGTGGCGTTGTAGCAGCTCTGCCCGTCGCCCTGGTCGAGGTCGGCTCCGGTGGCGCCGCCGCAGCTCTTGGACTTGAAGTGGTTCACCGCGATGGTGAACGGCTCGCTGCCGCCGGCCAGTTCGAACGTCTGGATCAGCGGCGGGCGGCTGAACGCCGGGTCGCCACTGCTCTGCGCGGCGCCGACGGGATGCACCGCCGCGGGCCGGTAGATCAGGGCCACCTTGATCGCGTCGGTGCCGAACGTACCGCCGAATTCGTTGGGGGCGTTGAGGGCCGGCTCCGTGACGTACGCGTACGTGCCGGGCGCGGTGGCGTCGTTCAGCGCGTCGACCAGGCTGCCGACCGCGGTCGCGCCGTTGTTCTCGACCTCCATCAGCGCCACCACGTCGGCGTCCAGGCCGGTGATCGCGGCGACCTCCTTGGCCTGCTGGCGGCCGAACTCCTCGGCATTGTCTGCGCCCCGGGCGTTCGGGTTCTCGGAGCGCAGCGTGGTGAAGTAGTTGAGGGTGTTGAAGCTGGCCACACGTACGCTGCCGCCGACCGGCTTCGGCGCCGCCGGCCTGGGGTTGGTACGGCTGAACGCGATCGCCTCGGTCGGCTCCAACCGGTACGAGCTGAACCCGAAGCTCAGTACGCCGGTGATGCCGCTGGCCGAGTCACCGACCCGTACCGCCTCGGGGGTCAGGTACGGCACGGTCGCCGGGTTCTGCACGTTGGATCCGTCGTCGATCAGCAGCCGGCGCCGGGCACTCAGCTCGGCGAGGGCGTTCGCCTCCGCGCCCGGCTCGGCCTGCTCGGTCGGCTGGAACACCCGCCCGTCCGAGGACACTGTCACCTCGCCGAACCGGCCGAGCTGGAAGTGCTCGGTCACCGTCAGCGCCTCCGGGTACGTAGTGAGTACGCCCTCCAGCGGCTCGAACGTCGTACCGGGGGCCCGGGGGAGGTCGACCTGGGCGGGCGCGACCGTGCCGTTGCCGCAGACGTCCACCGCGTCGACCGGGGAGAGCTCGGTCAGGCCGTTGAACTCCGTGGCCCGGCCGGTCACCAGCACCCGGTCGCCGACGGCCACGTCGGTGGTGCCGCCGAAGGCGAAGAGGCCGTCCGAGGTCGCCGGGTCGTCGTCGGGGGTGGCGTCCTGCAGGAAGAAGCCGTTGAGTCGGCTCGAGCCCTGGAAGTCGCCGGTGACGACGCCTTCGACACGTACCGTCTGGCCGGCGAGCGGGGTCGACGTGCCGGAGCCCTGCACCGCGGCGATCTCGTGGGTAGCGGGGGCGTCGCAGCCGCTCGGCGGCGGTGGCGGCGGCTCGAAGCCGCTGTTACGGGGGTTCGGGACACCGGAGACGAAGTCGGCGGCGTTGCTGTCGGTGTCGGTGGCGCCGTCATCGGCGCGCAGCGCCGCGGTGGTGTTGGACAACGTCGGCGCGGGGCCCGAACCTTCGAAGTCGTTGGCGGTCGAGCCGTACCCGACGAAGTCGCGCACACCCGGCGCCGCGTGGCAGGTCGAGCCGCAGGTCAGCGCGGTCTGGTTGGTGACCAGGGCGACCTTGCCGGAACTCGCCGACATGAAGATCGTGCCGGTGGCGTCCGGCGTTGGCAGCGGCGTGGTGCCGCCGGCGCCCTGCGCCTCCTGGACCAGGTAGTAGCCCCCGGGTGGAATCGACCCGGTGAGGTTGGTCAGTTGCCAGGTGGTGCCGGCGGCGGAGGCGTACTGCACCGACCAGGTGCTCACGTCCACGGCGGCCGCGCCGCGGTTGAACAGCTCCACATAGTCGTGGGTGTACGTCGCGCCGGAGTTCCCGCCGCCGCCGTACACCTGGCTGATCACGACGTCGGGGCTGACGGCCGCGGCAGGGGTACCTGTCAGGATGGCCAGCAGGGGCGTCGCCAGCGCGGCGGCGATGGTCGCGTACGAGACGCGGCGGACGGCACGAGCGAGCACGGGGGCCTCCTCGGTTCCGGAGGCCCAGGTCCTGGGAACGTCCGGAACGGCAGGGCCACGCTAGCGGTGCCACCGCGTCGGCGGAATAGATCTTCCGTCCGGATTCTGCTGTCGGGTATCTAACCCAGGCGGGCCGGGAAGCCGCCGGTCGCCACCGGGCCCCAGCGCTGTGGCGTGATCCGCAGCAGCGACTTGCCCTGCCGCAGCATCGCCTCGCGGTACTCGTCCCAGTCCGGGTGCTCGCCGGAGATCGACCGGAAGTATTCGACCAGCGGCTCCACCGCCTCGGGTACGTCCAGCACCTCTGCCTCGCCGTCGATCTGCACCCACGGTCCGTCCCAGTCGTCGGAGAGCACGATCACGCTGACCCGTGGGTTCCGGCGCGCGTTGCGTGTCTTCGCCCTTTCCGGGTACGTGGAGATCACGATCCGCCCCCCGGGGTCCACTCCGCAGGCGACCGGCGAGCCCTGCGGTCCACCGTCCTCGCGGCGGGTCACCAGCAGCGCGCGGTGGCGTGGCCGTACGAAATCCAACAGTTCCGCGCGTCCGACGGCGGAGTTCGTGGCGATACGTGGGCTCATGCCCCGAGGGTAGGCGTACCGGGGTGGTCGAAGCCGGACCAGGTTGTCGGACCCGCGTGGCAGGCTAGGTGCACCACTCCGGGCGGGAGAACGCGGGCGGGAGAAACTACGTGGCAGCAACCGCGGTGACAGTTCGGCGCACGTACTACGTGCTGCAGTTGGGCAACACGCTGGCCGCGTCGCTGATCTGGGGGATCAACACGATCTTCCTGCTGGACGCGGGGCTGTCCAACCTGGAGGCGTTCACGGCCAACGCGTTCTTCAC
>Ga0137368_10008937_pt1 | contig 10270 bp, 7 predicted proteins | sample SagtaG_13_FD_104917 | JGI IMG/M metagenome (GOLD analysis project Ga0137368, IMG submission 104917) | Vadose zone soil microbial communities from Sagehorn Ranch, Mendocino, California, USA - Sage1_L_100_16 metaG | ecosystem: Environmental > Terrestrial > Soil > Vadose zone | place: USA...
ACTCCGACCACGCCATCCAGGACGCCTACTCGCTGCGCTGCGCCCCGCAGGTCCATGGCGCCAGCCGGGACGTGATCGCCTTCGCCTCCGGCGTGGTCGAGCGCGAGCTGGGCTCGGTGACCGACAACCCAGTGGTGTTCGCCGACTCCGGCGAGGTCGTCAGCGTCGGCAACTTCCACGGCGAGCCGCTCGCCTTCGCGCTCGACTTCCTGGCGGTGGCCCTCACCGAGCTGGCCGACATCTCCGAGCGCCGCGTCGACCGGCTGCTCGACCCGGCCCTGAACCACGACCTGCCGCCGTTCCTGGCCCCGAACCCCGGCCTCAACTCGGGGCTGATGCTCACCCAGTACACGGCCGCCGCGCTGGTCAGCGACTGCAAGGTGCTCGCCCACCCGGCGTCGGTCGACTCCATCCCGACCTCGGGCAACCAGGAGGACCACGTCTCGATGGGCTGGACGGCCGGGCTGAAGCTGCGCCGGGTGGTCGCCAACGTCCGCCGGGTGCTGGCGATCGAGGCGCTCTGCGCGGCACAGGCGATCGGGCTGCGCGGCCCGCTCGAGCCGGGGCCGGCGGTGGGCGCCGCGCTTGCCCGGCTGCGCGCCGAGGTACCCGCCCTGGACAGCGACCGCTACCTCGCACCCGACCTGGCCGCGGTGGAGTCCCAGGTGGCCAGCGGCGCCCTCGTCGCCGCGGCCGAGCAGGTGACCGGGCCCCTACGCTGAGAGCGAGGTGGGCCACCGCCGCGCGCCGGCTGGACTGAGGAGCGACGAAGGAGCGACGAGGGAAGCCAGCTGGTTTCCGGTGTTAGCGAGGTGGGCCGCCGCCGCGCGCCGGCTGGACTGAGGAGCGACGAAGGAGCCGCAGGCGACGAAGGAGCGACGAGGGAAGCCGGCGACCAAGCGGCGGCGGCGCACCGAGCGTTTCTGTAAAGGAGCGAGCGAGATGGAAGGTGCCCGGACCGTCCGCGCCCCGCGCGGCGCGGAGCTGTCCTGCCGCGGCTGGCAGCAGGAGGCCGCCCTGCGGATGCTGTGCAACAACCTCGACCCCGAGGTCGCCGAGCGGCCCGAGGACCTGGTCGTGTACGGCGGCACCGGGCGGGCGGCGCGCGACTGGCACTCGTTCGACCGCATCGTCGCGACCCTGCGCCGCCTCCGGGACGACGAGACCCTGCTGGTGCAGTCCGGCAAGCCGGTCGGGGTGTTCCGCACCCACTCGTTCGCGCCGCGGGTGCTGCTGGCCAACTCCCTGCTGATGCCCGCGTGGGCCACCTGGGAGCACTTCCGCGAGCTGGAGGCCGCCGGCCTGACCATGTACGGGCAGATGACCGCCGGCTCCTGGATCTACATCGGCACCCAGGGCATCCTGCAGGGCACCTACGAGACCTTTGCGGCGCTGGCCGAGGTGAAGGGCTGGCCCAGCCTCGCCGGGCGGATCGTGCTCACCGCCGGCCTGGGCGGCATGGGCGGCGCCCAGCCGCTGGCGGTGACCATGAACGAGGGCGTCGCCCTCTGCGTCGAGGTCGACCCGGAGCGCCTGGCGCGCCGCCTGGCCGGCGGCTACCTGGACGAGCGCGCCGACGACCTGGACGACGCCGTGCGCCGGGCCGAGCAGGCCGCCGCCGAGCGGCGGGCGCTCTCCGTCGGGCTGGTCGGCAACGCCGCCGAGGTGCTGCCCGAGCTGCTGGCGGCCGGCTTCCGGCCGGACGTGGTCACCGACCAGACCTCCGCCCACGACCCGCTCGGCGGCTACCTGCCCCGCGGTGTGGATCCCGGCGACGCGCCGGCCGCCCGCCGCGACGACCCGGACGGCTACGTGAAGCAGGCGCGCGAGTCGATCGCCGTCCACTGCGAGGCGATGGTCGGCTTCCAGCGCGCCGGCGCCGAGGTCTTCGACTACGGCAACAACCTGCGCGGCGAGGCCAGGGCGGCCGGCTTCGGCGACGCCTTCGCCTACCCCGGCTTCGTGCCCGCCTACATCCGGCCGCTGTTCTGCCAGGGCAAGGGCCCGTTCCGCTGGGCGGCCCTCTCCGGCGACGAGGCCGACATCGCCCGCACCGACCAGGCGGTGCTGGCCCTGTTCGGCGAGCAGGACGAGCACCTGGCCCGCTGGCTGCGCATGGCCGCCGAGCGGGTCCACTTCCAGGGGCTGCCGGCGCGCATCTGCTGGCTCGGCCACGGCGAGCGCCACCAGGCCGGGCTCGCCTTCAACGAGCTGGTGGCGCGGGGCGAGCTGCGCGCCCCGATCGTGATCGGCCGCGACCACCTGGACGCCGGCTCGGTCGCCTCGCCGTACCGGGAGACCGAGGCGATGGCTGACGGCTCCGACGCGATCGCCGACTGGCCGATCCTCAACGCCCTGCTCAACACGGCCTCCGGCGCGTCGTGGGTGAGCGTCCACCACGGCGGCGGGGTCGGCATCGGCCGCTCCATCCACGCCGGTGTCGTGGTGGTGGCTGACGGCACCGACGAGGGCGCCCGCCGCGTCGAGCTGGTCCTCACCAACGACCCCGGCACGGGCGTGATGCGCCACGCCGACGCCGGCTACGACCTGGCCGTCGAGGTCGCCCGCGAGCACCGCATTGACCTGCCGATGCTGGCCCCTGAGGGCGAGGGCGGGCCGTGACGGCGGTCGACTTCCTGCTGACCGGGGCCGGGCAGCTGGTCACGGCCGACCCGGGGCGCGGGGACGGGCCGCTCGGCCTGGTCGAGCGTGCCGCGGTCGCCGCCAGCGGGGGCGCGGTGGCGTTCGCCGGGCCCGAGGCCGACCTGCCCGAGCTGGAGCTGGCGCCGGACGCGACCGTGCTCGACGCCGGCGGGCGGGCGGTCCTGCCCGGCTTCGTCGACGCCCACACCCATCTGCTGTTCGCCGGCGACCGCGCCGACGAGTTCGCCGCGCGGCTGCGGGGCGTCGGCTACGAGGAGGCCCTGGCCGCGGGCGGCGGCATCAACCGCACCGTGCGCGACACCCGCGCCGCCAGCGACCAGGCGCTGGAGGAGGCCGCCGCCGGCCGGCTGGTCCGTGCGGCGCTGCACGGCACCACCACCTGCGAGGCCAAGTCCGGCTACGGGCTGACCGTGGCCGACGAGCGCCGCTCGCTGGCCGTCCTCGCCACGCTCGACGCCCGCGCCCGGGTCGAGGTGGTGCGCACCTTCCTCGGCGCCCACCTGATCCCGGCGGAGTACGCCGGCGACCGGAGCGGCTACCTGGACCTGCTCGAACACGAGATGCTGCCCGCCTGCGCGCCGCTGGCCGAGTTCGTCGACGCCTTCTGCGACCGGGGCGCGCTCACCGTCGAGGAGTCCCGGCGCGTGCTGCTGGCCGGCCGGCGTGCGGGCCTCGTGCCGAAGCTCCACGCCAACGAGCTCGGCTCCACCGGCGGGGCGCTGCTGGCCGCCGAGCAGGGCTGCGTCTCAGCCGACCATCTGCTGTTCCTGGAGCCCGGCGAGGCCGCCGCGCTGGCGGCGGCGGGCACGGTCGCGGTGCTGCTGCCCGGCACCAGCTTCATGCTCGGCGGCGGCCGCGCCGCCCCGGCCGAGGTGCTGCGGCAGGCGGGGGTCAGGATGGCGCTCGGCACCGACTGCAACCCCGGCACCTGCTACTCGGAGTCCATGCAGCTCATGATCATGCTGGCGTGCGTGCACGGCGGCCTGACGCCGGAGGAGGCGGTGCTGGCCGCCACCGACGGCGCCGCCAGGGCGGTCGGCCGCACGGGCCGCGCCGGCCGGCTCGCTCCCGGGTCGGCCTGCGACCTTGTGGTGCTGGCCGGGCGCTCCTACCTGGACCTCGCCTACCACGTGGGCGTCAACCTGGCGGCCGTGGTGGTCAAGGGCGGCATGGTGATCGCCCGCGGCGGCGCCGACGCCGGCGTGCTCGGCAACCCCGAGGGGAGCCCGAGCGATGAACCCTGAGCGCCTGGTCGAGTGCGTGCCGAACTTCTCCGACGGACGCCGCCGGGCGGTGATCGACGAGATCGTCGCCGCCTTCGCCGGTGCTCACCCGGAGGTGCTGGTGCTCGACCGCTCCTCCGACCCGGACCACGACCGCTCGGTGCTCACCCTCGCGGGCCCCGGCGAGGCCATGGTCGACGCGGCGGTGGCCGGGGCGGCCGCCTGTGCCCGGCTGATCGACCTCCGCCGCCAGCACGGCGCCCACCCCCGCATGGGCGCCCTCGACGTGCTCCCGTTCGTGCCGCTCGGCCGCGTCGAGGTGGCCGAGTGCGTCGCCCTGGCCGAGGAGGCCGGCCGGCGCCTGGTCGCCGAGGCCGGCATCCCCGTCTACTTCTACGGCGCCGCCGCCCGCCGCCCGGAGCGGGCCGCCCTGCCGGCCGTGCGCGGCCGCGGCTTCGAGGCGCTGCGCGGGGCCGCGCCGGCCGACCGGGCCCGCGCTCCTGACCTCGGCGGTCCGGCGCTGCACCCGAGCGCGGGGGCGACCGCCGTCGGGGTGCGGCCCTTCCTGGTCGCCTACAACGTCGACCTGGCCTCCGACGACCTCGCCCTCGCCAGGTCCATCGCTGCGGCGGTGCGCGAGCGCGACGGCGGGCTGCCGGCCGTGCGCGCCCTCGGCTTCCCGCTGCCGCGCCGCGGCCGGGTCCAGGTGTCGATGAACCTGCTGGACTTCCGCGTCACCCCGCCCGCCGCCGCGTTCGCCGCCGTGGCCGGGGCGGCCGCCCGGGCCGGCGTCGTGGTGGCCGGCTCGGAGATCGTCGGCCTGGTCCCCGAGGCCGCGCTCGCCGGTGTGGATCCCGCCGCGCTGCTCCTCCACGGCTTCTCGCCCGACCAGGTCCTCGAGCGGCGGCTCACCGGCGTCCTGGCCGCCCGCGTCGGGGGAGGCGTGGAGTGAGCTGGCACCCGCGGCTCGGCGAGCATCCCTGGCTGGAGCCGTACGCGGCCGCGACCAACGTGCCCGGGGGAGGCAGCGCGGCCGCCGTCGCGGGCGCGCTCGGGTGCGCCCTGCTCGGCATGGCCGCCAGGGCGGGCGCCCGCAAGCGCGACGGTGCGCCCGCCGCCGCGCTCGACGACCTCGCCGCCGACGCCGACCGCCTGCGGGCGCGGTTCCTGACCAACGAGCGGGCCGACGCCGACGCCTACGAGCGCATGGTGGCCACCGGCCGGGCGGCCCGGGCGGCCGCCGCCGACGCCGTGGCGGCCAGGGCCGCCGAGGCCGCCGCCGTCGCCGCCACCCAGGTGCCGCTCGACACCGCCGAGCTGGCCGCGCGCGGCCTCGACCTGGCCGAGCGGCTCGCCGGGCAGGGGCTCGACCGCACCGCCAGCGACCAGCTCACCGGCGTGCACCTGCTGCTCGCGGCGCTCGCCGGCGCGCTGGCGACGGTGACCATCAACCTCCCCGACCTGCCCGACGAGACCGTGCGCGAGCGGCTCCGCGCCCGCCACGACAGCCTGGCCGGCGCCCGCCAGGCGGGGGAGCGGGCGGCCGCCATGCTCGCCGCGCTGCTCCCGTGAGGCGCGCCGGCCGGCCCGTCCACGCGACCTGATCGCGCCGTTGCGGCGAGCGGCACCCGGCGCGGCCCGGCGACCTGCCGAGGTGTGGACGGACTCGTTTCGACGGATACTGCGGCCGGGGGCCAGGTCGACGAGGAGGACGAACCGTGAGCACCGGGGAGCAGCAGACCGACCCGGGTCACGAGGCTTCCACGCGGCCGCTGGCGCGGCCCGCCGGCCCCGAGTTCGACTGGCTGTCACGGCCGGCCACCCCGTCGTCGAGGGCCGGCGCCTACTGGACGGGCCTGGTCGCGCTCGTCGCCGGCATGGGCGCCGTGGTGGTCGCCCTCGCCACGCAGGTCACCTCGCTGGTGCAGACGGTGCTCGTGGCCGTCCCGCTGGTGCTGGTCGGGTTCGGGCTGGAGCGGGTCGGCAAGAGCGCCCGCCGCGGCTCGATGCGCGCCGTCGGGATCGTGCTCGCGCTGCTCGCCGTGACCGCCCCGATCGTGCTGTCGCTGTCCTCCCCGCGCACGGTGACGACCGTCACCCAGAGCGCCGCCCCACCCAGCGGGACCACCCAGGCGGTGCTGCGCGCCACCCTCGGCGGCGGGCAGCTCCGGCTCGGCCCGGGCGCGCCCGGGCTCTACGAGGCGCAGCTCCGCAGCCCGGGCACGGCGAGCGCCGGGGTCAGCACCAACGGCGGCACCGCCGTGGTCGACCTGCGGGCACCCGCCCAGCACGGGTTGCTGGCCCGCAACCGGGGCAGCGACTGGGAGGCCAAGCTCTCGACCGGCCTGCCCTGGCAGGTCGAGGTGGACGGCGGTGCCGTCACCGCCGACCTCGAGCTGCGCGTGCTGGACGTGCGCTCGGTCCGGCTGCAGACCGGCATCTCCCGCCTGGCCGTGCGGCTCGGCCAGCCCGCCGCCTTGGTCCCCGTCGACCTGCAGATCTCCGCCGGCCTGGTCGACCTCTACGTGCCGAGGGCGAGCGGCTTCGACGTGACGGTCGACGGCGCCGTGCTCAACAACTTCGCGGGGGAAGGGTTGCAGCGGACCAGCACCGGATGGCGTACGGTTGAGACCGGTGGTCGCGGGCGCTTCATCATCCGCATCCGTGGCGCCACCGGCCGGGTGCGAGTTCACCGCATCTGAGCAGGTTCCGCCAGGAACGGCGGAACTCCTGGGCGGTAGCTGCGCCGCAGGTCAGCACCCTCATTCCTGACATTTGTTGCCAGCAGAGCGAGCCGCTGGTACGGTCGTCGGCTTGTGGGCGCCGGATGGGTCGCGCCCGCAACGTCGTCAGCCTTCGGCTCGGCGGCGCGACGGCGGCCACGGTCGCCGTCGCGGGCGCTCGCGACCTCCCAGTCGCGACCGCCGGCCGCCGAGGCCTGCCGCAGTGGCAGGTGCGCGCGCCGTGGTGGTGGCAGCGCCCGGATGGCGGGACGACGTCTGTCACCGACCGGCGGGCAGCCGCGCCCGCCGATGCCGAGTCCCTGGCCTTGGAGCCGGGGAGCGAGCCGGGTGCCGCCACCTTGCAGCGGACTGCCAGTCCGCCTTCGTCTGCCCGGCCGCAGGCGGAAACGGAGCGATGTTGCAGCAGCCAAGCGATGGGTTCCGGCGTACGCCGGCCGGTGGCGCGCACGTTCGCCAGCGCAGGCGTCCGGCCGCCACCAATCGTCCTGGCCACCACGAAACCACTCTCGCCGGACGCGGGCGACCGCTCCGGACCAGACGACCAGTCACCCCCCGCAGGACCGCGAGCCGCGGACCGCGCCGGGTCACCATGCGGGTTGTCGGCCTCACCGCCGGCGCCGTGCTGACCGCGGTGACGGTCGCACCCGATCAGGGCGCGGCCATGATGAACGGCGGCGAAGGCACCCAGGTACCCCGCCTGGCCGAGGAGCAGCCGACCCGGTTCGTGGGGATGCCCGACAAGTCGGCGGCGTTCGTCGCCATGATCAAGGCGGCGCGCAAGCCGCCCAGACCACCGAGGCAACCGAAGCCCCGGCTTGCGCGCACGCGGGCGCCGGACCCACCGGCGTCCGCCAGCGTCTCCGGCGGCGGAGGGCTGCGCTGGGTGGCCTCCTGGTACGGGCCCGGCTTTGCCGGCCGGCGCACCGCCAGCGGGGAGGTCTTCAACCCCAGCGCCCTCACCTGCGCGCACAAGTCGCTGCCGTTCGGCACCCGGCTGCAGGTCCGCAACCCGGACACCGGCCGGAGCGTCTGGGTGCGCGTCAACGACCGGGGCCCCTACGCCGCCGGTCGCCAGCTCGACCTGTCACAGGGCGCGGCCCAGGCGATCGGCCTGTCCGGCGTCGGCCAGGTGATCGTCCGCATCGCCTGACGCCCTCCACCCGCAAGACACCGCGAACGGCCCCGGCCAGCCCGGCCGGGGCCGTCCGCGTGCCTGTCGCCACTGGAGCCCTGGAGGCGGTCCCGCCATACTCGTCCCCTGACCGACTCGGGGGGTCTGCCCGTTGGACATCGGGACACTGGCCGGTGCGCTGATCGGCGCCGTCGGCGGTGCCGCCGCGACCGGCATCGGGAGCGTCGTGCGCACGCGCAGCACCGGCCGCACCGCCGCCCGCCTGGTCTACGCGGAGCTGACCCGCAACGCCGCGGCGGTCGCCTACTTCTGCGCCACCCGGTCCTGGCCCTCCGCCGCCCTGATCCACCAGAGCTGGGACGCGCACGGCGAGGCGCTGGCCAGGATGCGCGGCGCCGAGGTCTTCGACGCGATCTACCGGGGCTATGCCGCTCTCGAAGCGGTCGCCTTCATCGCGGCGGACGCCTCCCTCGACCCCTGGCAGCGCAACCTCCTGCTGGACGGCAACGTGGCCCGGCTCCGGCAGGCGCTACAGGTCGCCGGCAGGCAGGCGCAGATCCCCTCGGAGCAGCTGCAGGCCGAGCTGGACCGGCTGGCGGTCGCCGCCGCCCCGCCCCGGTCGCCCGCGGCGTTCTCGCAGGCGCCGCCGTCGCTGCTGACCCAGCTCGTCGACATCCAGCGCGCCGCCGGCAACACGCCGCCTCCCGAGCTCGAGGCCGCCGCGGCCGCGCCGGCTGCCGGAGCCGCCGTGCTGCGGGTGTACGACGCGCGCAACACCCAGGACACCGACCCGCAGCGGCTGCCGCTGGTGCGCCGCGACGGCGGACCGCCGAGCGCCGACCCCACGGTCAACGAGGTGTACGACGCGCTGGCGGCGACCCACGCCTTCTACCTGCGGGTGTTCGGCCGCAACTCGCTCGACGGCGCCGGCGGGCCGCTGGAGGCCGTGGTCCACTTCGGCTCGTCGTTCAACAACACCTACTGGGACGGGCAGCGGCTGGTCGTCGGCGACGGCGACGGCGTGCTGTTCCGGCGCTTCTCCGCCAGGCCCGAGATGCTCGCCCACGAGCTCAGCCACACGCTCACCCAGCAGGCCGGGCTGTCCTACCACGGCCAGCCCGGCGCGCTCACCGAGTCCGTCTGCGACGTCCTCGGCATGCTGGTCAAGCAGTGGAGCCTCGGGCAGGAGCAGGCCGAGGACGCCGACTGGGTGCTCGGCGCGGGCATCTTCGGCACGGACGTCAAGGCCGAGGGCATCCGTTCGCTCGCCGCCCCGGGCACGGCCTACGACAACGCCCAGCTCGGCAAGGACTCTCAGCCGGCGCACATGAGCGGGTACGTGGAGACCGAGAGCGACAACGGCGGCGTCCACATCAACTGCGGCATCCCCAGCCATGCGTTCTACCGGCTCGCCACGGCGCTCGGCGGGCCGGCGTGGGAGCGGCCAGGCCACGTCTGGTACGCCACCATCACCAGTGGGGCACTCACCAGCACGACCAGCTTCGCGGCGTTCGCCGGGCTCACGGTCGCGATCGCCCGCCGCGACTTCGGCGCGGACGGCGAGGAGGCCGCGGCCACGCGCGCGGCGTGGCAGGCGGTCGGCGTGACGCCGCGCCTGTCCAAGCGCGCCGCCGGCCTGGTCGAGGGCGACACGGGGCGCTGACGGCCACGGGTGGCGCCGCGATCGGAGGGTCCGGCACCGGCCGCCCGGCCACGGCCGGATCGTCGAGACCCTCCTCTGGAGTCCGCCGGGATCTGCTCAACACGCCGCGAATGCGGCCGATGAAGCCGCCATGCGTACTCGAACCTGGACCCTGTACCTGGCCGCGGCCCTGGTCGCGGTCGCCGGCTACTTCCTGACCCCCAGCGACACCTGGACCCAGACCATCTACGCCCAGCTCGTCGGGCTCTGCGCGACCGGCGCGGTCGTGGTCGGCGTGGTGCGGCACCGGCCGGCCGCCAGGGCGGCCTGGCTCTGGTTCGCCGCCGGGCAGCTCCTCAACGTGCTGGGCACCCTCGCCGAGGCGATCATCGGGCGCGTGCTCCACCAGGAGACGTGGCCGTCGCTGGCCGACGTGCTCTGGCTCGGCCTGTACCCGGGGCTGGCGATCGGGCTGCTCCTGCTGATCCGCCGGCGCAGCGGGGGCCACGACTGGAGCAGCCTGGTCGACGCGACCACCATCACCACCGGGCTGGGGCTGCTCTCCTGGGTGTTCGTGATCCGCCCGATCGCCGCCGACAGCTCGCTCTCGCTGGTCCCACGCGTGGTCAGCATCGCCTACCCGGTCGGCGACCTGCTGGTGCTGGCGATGGTGGCCCGGCTCCTGGTCGGCGGCGGCAGCCGCAACCTGGCGTTCCGGCTGCTCGCCGGCGCGCTGGTGCTGTACCTGGTCGGCGACGCGACCTGGGCCGTCCTCAACTACGTCGGCGTCGAGCCCGGCCCGGCCGCCGCGAAGCTGCTGCAGATGAACTTCCTCAGCGCCTACGTGCTGGTCGGCGCCGCCGGC
>Ga0137368_10008948_pt1 | contig 10263 bp, 6 predicted proteins | sample SagtaG_13_FD_104917 | JGI IMG/M metagenome (GOLD analysis project Ga0137368, IMG submission 104917) | Vadose zone soil microbial communities from Sagehorn Ranch, Mendocino, California, USA - Sage1_L_100_16 metaG | ecosystem: Environmental > Terrestrial > Soil > Vadose zone | place: USA...
CGATGGATTTGCAGAGAAACTGGAAGAACTCCAGCGGTGTTTTGTAGTTGCCTGCCATGGCAATGATGACATCCAGTAGCCCTTCATCGCTCGCCTGATCCAGGTCGTCTGTTATTCTGGATTGCTCCCGGTAGAACTCCGCCAGGCCGAAGTCTGTTTTCAGCGTCTGCATACAGTCCGCCGCGGACTGCGAAGCGTCCCCGTGGGACTGCGTAGCGTCCCCGAGACGTGCCGTCAGAGAGACGCGCTCGATCTGGTTGATGAAGTCCAGGAGCTTTTGGCGCTCCCATTCCCGCAAGGTCGTGATCTGGGGCAGCCGCCAGAACGAGGTCCACTTCTTCGCTTGTGCGATCAATTGATTGGTGAAATACCGGTTCGGGCGCTTGAGGATGCGCTCGAAGTCCGAAGCTTTGGCTTCCTCCGGAAACAGGATTACCTGCAGGTAGGAATACACATCCAATCCCACGGGGGATTGGAAGAGCTGCTGCGTCGCGGCGGGGGAGTGAGGGATACCCAGAGCATCGAGCATCAGCGCGACCGGGAACTGGCAGGCATTGTAGCGGTACAGGACAGCGTAGTCTCTCCAGTTCCGCTTGTTTTGTTTCTTATGCTCCGCCAGCCAGTTCGCCGCGAACGTTGCCTGTTCGAGCAGGGAGTCGCCGCCCACGACCTCGAACCGGCCCGGCTGCGCATCCCGCCTCGGCTGGATATCCTTGGATACCCGGTCTCGGTTGTGGCGGATCAGCCAGTTGGCGTGCCGGACGATCATGCGGCTCGAGCGGTAATTCGTGTTGAGCACACGGCTGGATGCGACCGGGAACCTTTTCTCGAATTCGACAATGTGCTTTACATCCGCGCCTCGAAACCCGTAGATCATCTGGTCGTCGTCGCCGACCGCAAAGATGTTGTTTTCAGGCAGGGCAATGATCTGCAGCAGGAGCAGCTGGGCTTCGTTCAGATCCTGGAACTCGTCCACCAGGACGAACTCGAAACGCGACTGATATGTACGGCGCAGCGAGCTGTTTTCCAGCAGCAGGCGGACCGCCAGGTAGATCATATCGTCGAAATCCATGAAGCTGGCGCTCACTTGCTTCTTGAAGTAGGAATGGAAGATCGGCTCGAGTGGATAGAGCTTATCCCCATATTCGACAGTGACCGTGGAAAGCGCCGGCAGTTCCATCTTGGCCCGGCGCAAACCATCCAGGAATGCATCCAGCGGGTCTTGATTGCGCAAGGCAGGTAGCCCAGTGTGCTCCTGGATGGCGGACCGCATGAGCGCTTTGGCGGTCTTCTTCTGCGTAGAGCCACCAAACGTCCAGCCCGAGCCCTCCCGGACGATCTCGTAGCCAAAGGAATGAAAGGTGCGGACCTCCACACCCTCGACGCCGCGGCGCTCGAGGCGGTCCTGCATTTCATCCCTGGCTTTTTTGTTGAACGCCAGTGCCAGGATCCTTTCGGCTGCGATCCCCTGATTGAGCAGGTGCAGGATGCGGTTCACGAGGGTCTTGGTCTTGCCGGAACCCGCCGGAGCCAGGACACGGATCGGTCCGCTGACCGAGGCAACAGCCTCTCGCTGGCTGGAGTCCAGGTCGTCATCCATCTCGTGCGCGGGCAGGGTCCTGTAGTGGACCGCTTCCTGAACGGTCCGGATGCATTTGTCCACATCGCCCTCGATCTCCGAGGCGGAAAACCTGCAGACCGGATATCCTGCCAGCGCAAGGCCCCGCGGAGCGTCCCGCTCCGAGTCTTTGGGTGGCTCACGATAGGCTTTGCTCTCGCACTCCACGATCACCTGGCGGCCTTGCACACCCCCCGGGACCAGAAAATCCACCGTTTGGCGACCCAAGCGCACCTGCGGCTGGTAGGATAGCCCGTGCGCCTCCAGCCCTGCCCGCATTTTTTCTTCGATCGGAGTGAAAAGGATCGGCTGCCTCCCGGGGGCCAAGAGCTCGGGAGCGGCGACCTGGGTATTGGAGCGCTCCAGGAGGGTCAGAACCTGCTCTGCCAGCAGCGCTCGGATCACCCGGGCAAAGTCCCTGTGGAGATCCTCGCCCTTCATTGGCTGGGACTCATAGGTCGCGCGGCCCAGCCAGGAGAAAAAGCAGATCGGGATGCGCCGGAACCAGAGAGGGAAGACGATTCGATCCGCGATCACCGCTGCCCGCTCCATGAATTCAGCGTAGGATAGGTCCTGGACCAGGATGACAAATGGCGATGCTGGAATATCCCCCGCTCCGGTTTGAACGGAAGAAAGGTGGATCGTGAACGGCGCCATGCCTCTCCGCTCGCATTGTTCCGAAAAGTCCGCCACACAGGGGGCATCCGCCTGGAACAGGGAGAAGCCTCTTCCTTTGCGCAGGCAGGTATCCAGCCTGTCGAAGAAAAAATCAAAGTTCCGGGTTACAGGATTTATTCCGGGTAAAGGTCGCTGCAAATCACTCAACTCCTTCATGTCAGACGAGCTACAGGTCCCAGCTATTCAGCAGGTCTCTCAGCGCCAGCAGTTCCTCCCTTGATAGGGTGACGCCTTTTCCCATCTTCTCGTGACCGGGGGACCAATCACGGATGTCATACTTCGGGGCGCGCCCATTCCAGCTGATCAGGTTGAGCTCCTTGGTCCAGCCGGAGCCACCTTGCGATAACACGCCGATCTGCATGACGATCTCATAATTGATTTCATCCATAGCGCAAGCCTCCTTCTACGAACAGGACTACAGAGTGCCGCACGCCTGTCAAGCATGCGTTGCCTGACTTCATATTTGGATTTCAACCTGCAAATCGATGCAAAAAGTTTACTGATTATAATGGGGCAAGCGGTAAGTCTGCATGATAGCACGGATTAGGCTTTCGATGTCGTACATCACACTACGAACATAGAGCAGGAGCTTTATGCACCCCTTAGGACCTGATTGTGCACTTGTGTACCTGGGACGGTGGGTTTAGGCTTAAGCAGTATAGGACCAAACCGTGTCTGAATTGTTGAAAGCGCCTTGCTGCGTGACAGGCTGTTCCCGCTTGGGCTTTCTCTAGGTAATGTCAGACCGGTGTTTGAACCGCTAAGACCGCGAAGCACGCAAAGAAAAAACCTCTTAAGCCTTCGTGCTCTTGGCGTGCTTCGCGGTTCGTTGTTCTTAAGTCCGTCTATGTCTCGACTTTGAGAAGGCCCGGCTGTTCCCGCTTTACTGTCCGTTGTCGTTCGGGTACATCGTCGCGATACCAGTCGTCGATCGGGGACCACATCCGGCAGCGCGGATTGCGCAGCATCCCTGTGGGATTGCGAAGCATCCCGGTGGGACTGCGTAGCGTCCCTGTGGGACATTGGGTATCGTGCCACATCTTTGAACAACGCGGACAGATGCCGTGCGTTGCAAAAGTGTGGCACGCGTAACACATGTGGCATACTTATGCCACAACCAGGATGGCAGCGCCACAGCAGGTTCGGCGTCGGGCGGAAGTCACATTTTGGACAGGCAATTTTCATTTCACAGACCTCCTGCTACTGGACAACGCAAATAATACCCTAACCTTCTTGACAATTTCATACTTGATATCAGCCACAGGGTTTCTTCTTATCCAGACCTGTCAGGTCTTCACGTTTAATCTTCATCCTCAAGAACTTCCAAAGGTTGAATCTCTTGATGGATTCTCACAAAGTCTTCCTTGCTGCCAAATAACTTAATTGCCCGGTTCCTTTCTAAATGAGTTGATACATCTGAAATGAGTTCGTGATACGACGAATAATTCCAATCACGGAAGTCCTCTGAAAAATGATGCTTCTGCGGATTTTGGTGGATATAGACAATCAGCCGCATAAGATAGGATGTACTATCTACCGGAATTCTCTTGAAGGGACGCTGGAATAAGGCGCCAGTTCTTTGTGTGGCAATGTTGACGCCACGCGCATAGGCATTGAAAAAGTTTGAGAAATATTGACTGGGATGTTTAAGACCTGACAGGTCTTCTCTATTTTTTATATAAACCACGACATGGAAATGATTTCGCAGAAGACAATATGCCCATGTTTCCGCGATGGGATTGATGTGCTTCCACCACAATTCCAGGAAGTAGGCATAGTTCCGTTCTTGGAAGAATATATTCTCACGATTGTTGCCGCGATTATAAAGATAATAGAAGGTTCCATATGTGAAGGGTGGGATATCAGTAGTCATAATCGATTTTATTAGACCTGATAGGTCTCTTTCTTCAGGGAATATATTTTCAGGATTGTTACCAGACCTGACAGGTCTTTTAGCGAGTCTGATGGGTTTGAACCTTTGCCCGCCCGAGCGCCAGAGCCAATCGAGTCATTGGTGAGACCTGTCAGGTCTTTTGATAATTCTAGATTGCAGTTACGTTACGCATGCAGTTTGCGTGCCACATGCCAAACCCAGTATGGAAAATCTTAATCTGCTTTGCAAACGGCAAATTCCTAATTTTATCGAGTTCAAACAGGCGGCTGTTCTGGTTGTAATCCACCAGCACTAGGATAAATTGAAAATCGTTTATATCTCTGGAAAACGTAAGTGTTTGCATGGCGTTCAGACGATCTGACGGTTGATCGTATAGTTTCAATGCCAGCTTCTGCTTGAAAACTCCTTCCATTTCTTCTGCAATACACGCCGCTTTATTCTTGATAGGCTCGTAATATCTTGCAAGCTGTTCATGGACAAGCTGAAGATCTTGATTGAGCGCGAATTTGATTTCCATCAGGCAAACCGACGCTTCCCGATTCTGCTGGCGACCACGCATTCCCCAATGAACACCGGTCAGGTCAAACCGCCCTTCCTTGACTGTATACTGCCTGTCAACAATGAAATACTCTGTATTATTGTGCGGCTCGAAGTTATTGGCACGGATGATCATCTGCTCATATTCAAGCTCAAGTGAGCGCTGACCGTACTTGCTAATATTCTCTTTGATGCGTGGTATGTGTTCTATAAATTGAGGAACGTTATTCTTCGTAAAATCAAGCGATTGCGCGATGCCCTCTAAAAACTTCTTACGGATGTCAGCTTTATAGTAGCGAAGAGAGCCTGCCTCAGTTAATTTCAGAAGAGAATTTCCCTTGTAGTAGATATTGATATATGAATCTCGAATTTCGAGATTCAAGTCATGATCATGCCGGACATAGTCGGTGATCTCGGAAAGAAAACCTGATTTCAGGCAGTTGAGAAATGTTGGAGATAATTTGCGCATGACGATTGCCTTTCAGAGAGAGTCCATCCCGTCCTCGCGCGAAACGCACGTGTTCACAAGATGCGGGGCTGCGACGGGAGATAGGTGAGCATCTCGGCTAGGTTGTGTGTAGAGCCCGAACCAAGAATTTTTACTTCATGTCCACCTGCGGTGGATCTTGATCATAAATCAAGACATTTTGTCCTTCTGAAGGTTACCGCTTTAGGGATGTGCTTACATATTTGTAACTTTATTGTCAAATTTTGACTAACATTCCCCAAATCAGACAATAAATATTTTGGAGGTCAACCCAATGTTCATTCGTCGAATTTGGGGGACTGCGCAGCATACCCTGCGCAGCGTCCCTGTCTTGATATCAGGCATGGTTCAGTTCTCCTTGCATGAATGAGCATCGGTGTCCATTGAAAAGATTATACAATCTGCATGTCTTCTGCTTACAGAGTATCGCATAATTTACTAAACCAAACTTGTGTTATTCACTCGTAATTTTTGCCAAAAAGTTTAGTAATTTATCCACAGGACTACTTCGCTTGTGAGACAAGCGATAGTGACTACTGACTACTGTCTACGCCTATTGGCGTACAAAACGGACCCACTTCTCCTTAAGATCGACAATTTCCACCATCCAGCCTGCCTTTTCAAAAAAACTTCAGACCAAAAACTCAGTGTGCGGTTTCTGCGATCACCACCTGGTCACGGCCTTCCTGTTTGGCGCGGTAGAGAGCGGCGTCAGCAGCCCGCAGAACATTTTCGATGGTGCGACCATGCAGGGGATAGAGGGCAACACCCACGGACAAAGTGATCCCTGCATACGACTGACCGCCGTCCTCGATGCGCAGTTCTCTTGCTTCCAGCCGCAGTTGCTCGGCGCGGTTTCGGGCCGCCTCCAGAAAGACATCTGGCATGATTAATATGAACTCTTCCCCTCCATAACGACATGCCGTATCCTCACCGCGGATATGGCTTTGTAAGAATTTACCAAGTTCACGCAGGATCTGATCGCCTGCCGCGTGACCATGGACATCGTTGAAATTCTTGAAGTGATCAATATCGATCATAATGATTCCGAGTGGATGCAAGTGACGCGTCACGCGGCTGAGATGTTGTTTCAGCGCCTCCTCCATATAACGGCGGTTGTACAATCCGGTGACTGGATCGCGAATGGATTGCTCGCGCAGGACCGCCCGCAGGTTCAAATTGGATAATGCCATGCCAGTCTGTTCGACGACCGTGTAGGCTAATTGGAATTTGGCGGCCTCCAAATTCTCCTTGTGCTGGGATCGGACATGTAAAATGCCCAGGATTTCACCTTGGATTTGTACTGGCAGGCAATAGGAAACAGCTGGCAAAGGTTCCGAGAGGTGAAGACACTGCAATCCGGATTGATCCTCACTGAGTGGATGAGTTCGGCCCTGCCGCAACCCCCAACAATCGTTGGGGGCAAACATTTGTTCGACGGCCGGCAGATCTCCCCACGAAGCCACAGCGCTGACCGATGTGCGCGAGGTATTCAACAGGTACAATGCGCCTGTGGTCTGAGGGAACAATTGATTCGATAGATCAGCAACAATTTGATACGCTTCCTCTACCGTTTGGCAGGCTTGCAGCAAACGGCTCATTTCATTCAGTAGAACAATCTCACTGTTGCGGAGTTGAAGTTCATTGAGAACTTGCCTCATTTGTTCATTGGCTTGCCGGAGTGTCGATTCCATGTACTTTCGCTCGGTGATATCCAGCATGGCGCCGATCATGCGATACGGCTTGCCGGTGTCATTTCGGAGGATGTAGCCGCGATCTATAATATCGGCGTAGGTCCCGTCTTTTCGCTGAAAGCGGTATTCTTTCGACCAGAATTCCATGCCGCCTTCCAGGGCCTTATCAATCACGCGATTCACCTTATCCCGGTCGTCCGGGTGAATACGCTCAAGACGCCATTCAGGATCTGGCGGGGCAGTTTCAGATGAATAGTGAAAAACCTTCTGAAGCCCTTCGCCCCACCATATTTGATTTGTCTGCAGATCCCAATCCCACATCGCATCCTTGGTTGCCCAGGCCATTAACTTGAAACGTTCTTCGCTCTGGCGCAAGGCCTCTTCCGCCTCCTTCTGTGCAGTGATATCGAGCATCACGCCCTGCCACACAGAGGGTCTTTCCCCCTCATTTTTTATAAGGACCGCTTCATCGCGCACCCAGACAATGTGCCCATCTTTGGCAATGTAACGATAATCACAGGCAAATCGTCCGCGAGCCTCCGATTCATCCAATTCCCTCCACATGCGTTCACTATCTTCAGGGTGGACGATGTCAGTGCATAAATCTGGTTTGGTAATCCAATCTTTGGGCGAGTAGCCAAGCATGTCCTGGACCTGCGAGCTGATGTAAATCGTATTGCGAGATTTATCCGCCAGGTCCACATAGACGACAGCCGGTATGTACTCCACAAGCGTGCGGTATTTGGTCTCCGCCTCCCGTAAGGCCTTTTCGGACTGCCGACGCTCAGTGATATCGCTAATGCCAACGAACACTTTCGCCCATGTCTGTTCATAGCCGGGCGCGACCGTCAAGCGTAGAAATACAATCCGTCTGTCGCCGCGCAGCGTGTAATTGATGGTCTCGTTCTCAAAAGAAGTATCGCCACGCGCAAGCGCCAGCAATTCCTCCTTGAACGGGATCAATGATTCAGGACCCAGAACCTTTGCTAAATCCGCCAATAGTTGTGCCTTGCTCTCAGCCTGATACATTTCGAGGGTGGTGCGGTTCACATCCACGATTTTCACCCGCGCCGCACTCTCGGCAACGATCTCGGGATGCTGATCGAAATACGCTGAGAAATCCACTACTCCCGCAGCGCGCAGATCATCGATAGATTGTCGCACAGCGGAGAAATCTTCCTCCCAAATCGAGAGGGGTGCGTGTTCAAACAGCCCGCGAAAACGCTCTTCACTGCGGCTCAGTTCAACAGTACGCGCCATCACGCGCTCTTCAAGCTCGGCGTTGACGCGACTTAACTCCGCATTCTTCTCCAGTAGCTCCTGCGAGGTCAACTCGAGGCTGTGCTCGAGCATCTTGCGATCCTCATCGAATTGCCAATAGGCCTCATTAATCGCTCGGAAAAAATCAGGCTTCTCTTCAATGAGTGGTATCGTTTCATTAGCAAATCGCCGGAGTTGCCTTTTTAATAGGCTGTGTAGCTGATTCATTAGAACTCCGACAAGGTGGTGATTGTCATGGTTTGGTTGTGCAGCTCGCACGTCGCGGAGGGATTGAACGGAGAAATTTCCCCGTAGGAATAGAAACCTGCCAGAACCGTTTCCTGCCCCAGAATATCCTGGACCCCTTCCACTTCCTCTTCAATCCGTTGTTTAAGGACAAGTTTTCGGCCAACGCAACTGATCAATAACGCCAGTTCGGGTGAAGTTTTCCCCATCGCCTCATAGCTGGTTTGGGCTGCGCCAACGGCTCCATCGATCAGCCGATCAAAGTTTGCTTTCATCAGGCGTACATGCCCACCCTGCGGTAGATCACCAGCAAACGTCAGGCTGTGTTCAGCCTCGTTCACGCCTAAAATGGTCCGCACGACAGGTTCACCTGCCGCGTTCCTCAAACTAAGTGGAAAGAGCAAGCCGCTTGCAGGCAGGTCCCGAGCGTGTTCACCCAGATATTTTTTGTACAGCGCCAAAGCGGGCTGCCCATCCAGTTCATATAAAATATTGCCTGCCGAGCGCGTGACCAGGCGTTCGGGCCCGAAGGCATCCCAGCCTCCCAGGGAGCCAAAGCCCACCTTGATCCGATCCCCATACAAACCAAGGACTGCAATCCTATTTGGCTCGGGTGGTCCATCCCATAAAACCAACGTTTCCTTAAACCGGTCGCCATCGCCAGCTAATCCGCCAGTCAAGGTGACACCAGGCGGTAAGTGTTGCGTCAGACCGGAGACCAACTCACTCCCGTTCACGTTCTGTCCATCAGAAATCACCAGCACATGGACAAGGCCCTCAGCCGGCAGGGACTTTGCAAGTTGTTCTCCCGCTTGAAAACTATCGCTTACATCACTCAGTTTGAGACTTACCCCCTGCAGGCGGGTATGTTCAAAAGCAATGGCGGTGGCAACCAACGTTTCATCGGTGACTTCCGTGCCATAGATCTCCCCGGCAGTGGAGCATCCCAGGCGATGGGCGGCTGGATAAGCACTGCCAATATCATCCTGCCAGCTGGTCTGCTTCAGACAGGCCGGACTGCCGAAAAGCAATACCAATTGCGCCTTGGCTCCCAACCTGCCAGGCGGCGCGGGCGCCCAGCCTCTGCCCTGCATCCAACGAGTTTGTTCTATCTGCATTCTTCTCTCCTTTCCATTAGGCTCACTCCGATGAGCGTTCCACACGAACATATCCAGGATATATAAAAATCTCGAGAGGGATTTCTCATCACAATTCTAGTCCCTGTGACTGAATTATTGAAAGCGCCTTCCTGCGTGACAGGCTGTTCCCGCTTCACAGTCCGTTGTCGCTCCGGTACATCCTCACGATACCAGTCGTCGATCGGAGACCACATCCGGCAGCGCGGATTGCGCAGCATCCCTGTGGGACATTGGGTATCGTGCCACATCTTCGAACAACGCGGGCAGACCCCATGCGTCGCAAAGGTATGCCACCTGTGTCCACAACCTGGGCGGCATCGCCATTGCGAAGCATCCCCGAAACTTGCGCCGGCACGATTTGCTAAGCAAATCGAGTGCAGGTGAGCGAAGCTGAGTGGGAGAGCAGGTTCGGCGTCGGGCGGAAGTCACATTTTGGACAGGCAATTTTCATTTCACAGACCGTTCACGAATAAGCAGGGTAGGTAACAACTCAGACTATGTCTCATCTTTGTTGATCGCCATCACAATATGCCGTCACATGACAAACCGGAGTGGAAAACTTTGATTTGGTCTGCGAACGCAAGTTCTTTACGGCGCTGCGCGGCTTGTGACCTCAAATGCCATAAATCCCCTGGTCATCTCTCAATCCGACTCTATGCAAATTCCAGAAAGTTCCGAGACGCGTAGAATTGTCATTTGAGCATGGGTTC
>Ga0137368_10008949_pt1 | contig 10262 bp, 10 predicted proteins | sample SagtaG_13_FD_104917 | JGI IMG/M metagenome (GOLD analysis project Ga0137368, IMG submission 104917) | Vadose zone soil microbial communities from Sagehorn Ranch, Mendocino, California, USA - Sage1_L_100_16 metaG | ecosystem: Environmental > Terrestrial > Soil > Vadose zone | place: USA...
GAGCAGCGCGCCCGCCACCACGCCCGCTTCCTGAGGCGGCGCGGCTACCTGCGCGAGGACGTCAGCCTGGCGCAGGCGACCGACATCCTGTGGACCTGCACCTCCGACGAGCTCTACGACCTGCTGGTCACCCAGCGCGGTTGGTCCCTGCCGCGCTTCGCGCGGTGGCTCGCCGACTACATGATCGCCACCCTCCTCCCCCCGGCCCAATGAGCAATACCAGGCCCATGACCGCCACCCAGCGCCCGGGGCGCCTCCCCGCGGCGCCTCGACCAAATCGTTCGCCCGCCGGACACTCCGCTCCTTGGATGTGCACGCCGTTGACGACGGCAGCGCCGAGGCAGCATTCCTCGCCCGACCAGGCTGACTTCTTGTGGGCCTATGCGGCGGTGGGCAGCACGGCGTAGTTCCACTCCCCATGCCAGTCGTGCCGCCTGAGCGGCACCGCGGCCAGCTCCCGGTCGGCGACCTTGACGCCCAGCGGGTAGCTGTCCCGGTCCAGCTCCGCGTGGACCCGCAGGCCCGCGCGGGTACGGGTCGCGCCGATCAACTCGACGATCACCTGGTGGGAGACCAGCGGCCGACCCCGCCAGTTGGTCGAGATGTGGCTGAACAGCCGGTGTTCGGTCTGGGGTGAAATGCGGCCCCTGCAGACCCGGCGTTGCGCGCGCGCCAGCAGGCCGGGCAACGCCCGGCCATGCAGCCTCGAATCGTTGCGGCGCTAGGCGACAGCCTCAGCAGGTTGGAGGGTGACGGTGTAGCCGAGCTGCTCGAGCTGGTGGACCAGCCGGCGGGACTCGCGCCCGGGGTCGCGGCGGCGCTGGAAGTAGTCCTCGCCGAGATCGTGGAACGGCTCGCCGGTGGCGAGCACCATCCAGATCACCACGACCAGGCTGTGGGCGACCGCCACGGCGGCCTTGTTCGGGCCGCGGCGGCGGGCGATCTGACGGTACTGGGCGGCGAAGTAGCTGCCGCGGGTGCGTGCCGCCGCCCGGGCGGCTTCGATCAGGGCGCGCCGCAGCCAGCGGTTGCCGGGCGGGGTCGCCACGTTGCGGCGCTTGCCGGCCGACTCATGGTTGCCGGGGCAGAGCCCCGTCCAGGAAGCCAGCTGCGCAGGGGTCGGGAAGCGCGCCATGTCCCCGCCGGTCTCGGCAAGGATCACCTGGATGGTGGCCTGGTCCAGCCCGGGCACCTCCGCCAGCAGCTCGACCTGCTCGGCGAAGCTGCGGGTCCTGGCCACGACCTGGGCGGTCAGCGCGTCGATGGTGTGATCGAGGAAGTCGAGGTGGTCCAGGATGCTGCGGGCGACCACGGCGTGGTGCGAGCCGAAGCGGCCGGCCATGGCCTCGGCCAGCTCCCGAGTGGACTTGCACGTCCAGCGCAACGGGCTGTCGGGGTCACCGCGGGTGTCGGGGTCGACCAGGGCGTCCAACGCCCCAAGCAGGCCCGGGTCGGCCGTGGTCCGCCGCTTGGGCCCACCGCCCGGACGGCGCACACGGCCACCAGGGTCGGGCCGCTCCGCCAACTCCCGCACCCCGGCGTAGACCGTCGGGCGTGACAGCCGGCTGATGCGCGCCATCCGCGCGCCACCACCGCGGCCCAACGTCCGCGCGCCCGCGCCGGCCAGCAGGCGGCGCTGCTTCTCGGTCAGGTGCGGGGCGATCAGCTCGAACAGCCCGGCCAGCACGGTGTCGACGTCCACCCCGCGACGCTACTGTTCCGGCACACCTCCACGGCAACTATCGGACAAACTAGTCGTGCGGGGACCCCTTAGCTCGATCTGGTCGCCCTGCTCGGCATGGCGGTTGCCCACCGAAAGCGAATTGGCCACCGCCCTGGCTTGAAACTACCCGCGCGAGCCAGTGCACGGGGCATAACGATGGACCGCGAGAGACCATTGTTATCCGCTGTTCGCCGGTCACCTGTGGCCCCAGGGTGGCCCAGTCCGGCTGCTTGTTGGTGCCCGCTGATGCCCCGTGCTCGACCGCTGCGGCGCGGACCCAGCGCGGACCAGCCCTTCGGCACACGGCGGTGGCGCTGTGGATCGCGGCCGGCGCCAACCCCAAGGAGGTCGCGGCCCGGGCCGGCCACGCCTCGGTGAGCTTCACCCTTGACCGCTACGGCCACCTGTACCCCGAGGCCGACCTGAACCTGCGCGAGCGCCTGGACGCGATCTTCGCAGCGAGCCAGCGGCGGGAATCGTGACCGGCTGCGGCCCCACTGCGGCCCAGCTCGCCGCTGGGCCGCTGTCCCGCGGCGCTCCCCTGCTCAGCGCGACGCGCTGACCTGCGCTCCTTCGTGGTGGGCGTGACAGGGCTCGAACCTGTGACCTTGTCGTTGTAAGCGACACGCGCTACCACTGCGCCACACGCCCAGGTGAGTGCTGTTGCTGCTGGTAGTGAGCCTGTCGGTGGGCCTCCTGTGAGCAAAGTGATCTTCTCTGGGGCCTTCTCATCCGGAACCCAGTAGGAACTCGTCCGGACTGCGGGTCGCAAGTCATCCGGTGACCTGCGACACGGAGGCATGGTACATGGCCTGGATCGTGGCAATCCCGCCGTCCCCCCGGCACCCGCGCGAGCGCTACCAGGTCCGCTTCCAGGACGGCAAGCGGCAGCGCTCGGCGGGCATCTACTCGACCAAGCAGCGCGCGCTGGCCGAGAAGCGCGCGGTCGAGCGCGGCGGCCGCGACGAGCTCCCTCGGCCGGCTGAGCCTGACCCGGAGAAGGCGCGCACGCCGTTTGGCGAGTACGTGACCAGCAAGTGGTGGCCGGCCTGGAAGGGCCAGCATCCCAGCTCGGCGTACGGCACCAGGAAGAAGGTCGAAAAGCGCATCCTGCCCACCTTCGGCGACGTCCCGCTCGGCGACCTGGACGCCAGCACGATCGGGGCGTGGAAGGCGGCGATGGTCGCCGAGGGTCTTGCCCCGCGCAGCGTCAACACCTACTTGTCGCTGTTGGGCACCATCTTGAACGCCGCCGTCGACGACGACTACCTGGGCCGGTCGCCGCTGCTGCGACGGAGCGGCGCGGGGCGTGCCGCCGCGACCCGCAACCAGCCGGTGCGGCGCCGCGAGGTGTGGCTATCCCGCGAGCAGCTTGACCGGCTGGCCGGGGCGATGAGCCCACGCTACCGGGCGCTGGTGCTGGTGGCGGCGTTGACCGGGATGCGTTGGGGCGAGCTGGCCGCCTTACGCTGGGACGACCCAAGGTTCGACGCGCCCCTGCACGACGGCGCGGTCGCCGGGCCTGGGCGGCTCCGGATCGCCCGGGCGATCAGCGACCCGTACGGGTCGGGCCGCGGGGTGGAGAAGGCACCCAAGACCGAGGCCGGCATCCGCACGATCGCCCTGGACGCGGAGACGGTCGACGCGTTACGCGCCCACCGGCAACTGGTCGGCGGTGGCTCGTTCGAGCGGATCTTCACCAGCCCCGGGGGCTCGCGAGGTCCTGGCGGCACGCTTGCCGGCAACACCTTCGCCCGGGTCTGGAAGCGCGCCCTCCGCGACGCCGAACTCGGCCATGCGTGGCCGGAGTTCGGCGGGCTCCACTTCCACGACCTGCGCCACACCCATGCGACCTGGCTGATCGCCCGGCGCGTCCCGATGATCGCCGTGGCCGGCCGCCTCGGGCACGCCAACGCGGTGGTGACCATGATGGTCTACGCCCACGTCGACAAGCTGGTCGACCGTGGCCTGCTGACCACCGGCGAACTCGGCCTCGCCGCGCCGGCCAGTCGTGCGCTCCCCCGTCGGGCGGGGTAGCGCGGCCACCGCGAGGGCTGGCGTTGCCCGTGCTGGTGGCCGCGGCCGGCGGCAGCCTGGCGTGGGCGGGCAGCCGGCGGCGGCGCGCCGGTCCGTGCGGCGACGGGCTGCTCGGCGACCTCGGCTTGGCGTCGCAGCCAGGCAAGCCCGAGCGGTCCGTCCGTCGGCGCCATCGGCTCGCCCTTGGCGGCTCGCTGGCCACCTCCGGCGGGGCTGGCCCGCCGTGCGGGGCGAGGGTCGGTGGTCAGGCGAGGTGCCAGCGGCCCTGGGCAGGCCGTGGCCGCGCCCGCTGCCGGCGGGGACCGCCGTTGTCCGCGGTCGCCTGCGGCGACGGCACGGCCTGGCCAGCCAGGCGCGCGGTGAGCTCCTGCTCGGGGAAGCGCCACAGCCGCTCGCCGAGCCGCACCGCGCCCAGCAGGTCCTTGTGCCGGTAGACCCAGCTCACCGAGACCTTGAGCCGCTCGGCGACCTCCTCGACGGTGAGGTAGCGGCTGATGGCTTTACCCTCCTGGGTCATGGGGTCGCCCCCTGGGAACGCTTGCGCGGCTTGTCCCGTGAGGACTGAGGTGAGACGGCGTCCCAGGGGGCCGGCCCCGCAGGCCCGACGCCCGCAAGGGTGTCGTCCCTTGAGGACTGGTCCATCAGCACGGCGCCGTGCCTGCGCCCGGGTCGTCGACCAAGGAGGCATGGTGCTGGGGGTTGGGATCGACTGGGCCGAGGAGTTCCACCTCGTCGCCCTGGGCCGGCCCGGCGAGGGGGTGATCGCCGTCCGCCGGGTCGAGCACACCCCAGCGGCGGTCGAGGGACTGTTGGCCGAGATCGCCAGCTGGAACCCGACCCGGCCGAGGTCCGTATCGTGGTGGAGACCCGCCACGGCATGCCGGTCGAGCGGCTGGTCGACGCCGGCTTTGTGGTGCTGCCGGTCAACCCCGACCTCATCGCCCGGCGCCGCGGCCCCGCGCGCAAGAAGGACGACGCCGAAGACGCCCGCATCTGCTGCCTGCTGGCGCTTGACCGCTACGCCAGCCTGCGGCCGCTGGTGCCCCACGGCGAGCTGGCCGGCGAGCCGCGCGCGATCGCCCGCGACCAGCGCCGCCTCGCGAACCGGCTGCGCCAAGACCTCATCGCGACCTTCCCGGCCGCGCTGCGGATCGCCGGTGACCAGCTGGGCGCGCCGACCATGCTCAAGCTGCTGCAACGCTGGCCCACCCACGCTGGGCTTGCCGCCGCCAGCCGCGACGAGCTGGTCGCCCTCTCCCCACGGCCCACCACGGCTGGCCGGAGCGGCTGGCCGACCAGGTCCAGGCCGCGCTGCACACCGACCACTTCACCGCGCGGGACTACCTGGTGCGGGCCTGGCCGACACCATCCGCCTGGCCGCCGCCCAACTGCTGCTGATCGCCGCGCAGCGCAGGGCCTGGGAACGCCGGATGGGCGCGCTGCTGCTCGGCGCCCCCAGGTACGGGCGTGCCAAGCAGCCCCGAGCAGGCGAGGTCGACCAGGGGCAGGCGTTCCCTGGCGGCGAAATCGGCGACCACCCCGAGCAGTTCGGGTCGCCGAACGCGCTGGCATGCTACGCCGGCAAGGCCCCCGTCACCCGCCGCTCCGGCAAGCACGAGCTGGTCGTGGCCTGCCGGCTGGCCTGCAACCGCCACCTGGCCGCCGCGGTGCAGCAGTGGGCGTTCTGCTCGCTGCAGGAGTCCGGCTGGGCCAGGCCTTCTACGACGCCCAGCGCGGCGCGGCAAGACCCACCAGGCCGCCCTCAGGGCGCTGGGCAACCGCTGGCTGGAGGTCCTGTGGCACTGCCTGCGCACGGGCGTCCGCTACGACGAGGCCGTCCACGTCGCCAACCGCCAGCGCGCCCTCGGCAAGGCCGCCTGACACCGTGGTTGACAAAGGGTGTCTCACCCGGCGCCTCCGGGGGCCGCCGCCAGCCAGGGTCGCGCACCTGGGTGCGGTGCTGGGCTTGCCAGGGGCCGGACCACGCGCCGCAGCAGCGCCTCGGCGACCTCCTCGCTGCAGGCGCCGGGGGCGTCCAGCTGCGCGAGGAGGCCAGCGAGCACGACGCCGGCGCCGCAGGTGCTGGCCGAGCGCTCGGCCCGGAGGCGGCCGTGCTCTTGGCGGAGGCCGGGCAGGAGTACGCCGGCAAGGCCGACGACCCACGCGCCGTGGTGCCGGCGGGCCTGCTCGACCAGCGCAACCAGCGCCAAGCGTTGCACGGCGGGGCTGCTTGCCGGGTGGAACAGGATCGCCCGCAGGCGCACGAGCCCGACGGCGTCGGTCCGCAGGCCGATGGTGCGGCCATCCAGGGCAAGCGGCTGTGGGCGGGCGGCAAGCAGGCGGAAGGCCGTCTCGAGGGTGTCGAACGGCGAGGGTCGCAGCACATGGGCGGCTCCCGACGCAGGCAGGCAGGTGCAGCCACCATCTGGGCAACTGCCCTCACCGACACCCTCACGGCCGCTTGCGACACTCCACCGCCTCGGCGCGCCCGGCGCCGGCGGTTCCTGGGCCAGGACGGCGCGTGCCCACCCGTGCAGTGCCTGCGCGCCGAGCACGGCGTCGACGGGGAGGGGGAGTTGGCGGCGGGCGGCGTCGCTGGCGAGTAGGGCGGTTCCAAGTGCGAGCAGGTCGGCCGCCACCGCCAGCTCGGCTGGCGAGGGCGGCGACATGCTGTGCCGTCCGGCTTCGAGGTCGACCAGCCGCTCGGCCAGCCCCGGCGGCGGCCAGCTGGGTGGCGTCTGGCTCACCGTCGGCCGCCCCGTGCCTGGTGGTGCTGGTCGACGGTGCGGCGGACGGTCGCCTGGGCGTGCTCGGTGCGGTAGTCCGACCACACCAGCGCGGCCAGCACCACGGCGGCGAAGATGCTGCCCAGGATGACCCCGGCCAGCTCGGCGCCGCTCACCGTGACCCTCTCACTTGCGGCCGATCCCCGCCCAGAAGCCCCTACGCCCACGGTGTCGACCGCCTGGCCATCCGGCCGCCACGCCGCCGGCTGCACCAGCCCCGGCGGGAGCAGCCCGAAGCCGTGGAACAGCGCGGCGACCTGGGCGCGGGAGCGCAGCACCAGCGGCGCCGAGGCCCGCTCGTAGACCTCGGTGACCTTGCCGGCGACCTCGGGGCGGAAGTCGCCGGTCGCGTGCGAGACCACTAGGAAGCTGCCCGGCGGTACCGCGTCGCGCAGGCAGGCCACGATCCCGGGCAGGTCCTTGGCGTCGGTGACGAAGTGCAGCACCGCGACCAGCAGCACCGCCACGGGCTTGGTGAAGTCGAGCAGCTCGCGGGTCTTGGGGTGCTGGGTGATCCGGTCGGGCTGGCGCAGGTCCGCCAGCACGGCGGTGGTGGTCGCCTCAGCCAGCAGCGCGTTCGCATGCACGTGGACGACCGGGTCGTTGTCGACGTAGACGACCCGGGCGTCGAGGGCGACGCTGTGGGCGACTTGGTGGACGTTGCCTTGGGCGGGGATGCCGGTGCCCAGGTCGAGGAACTGGCGAATGCCGGCCTCGGCGGCGAGGTAGCGCACGGCGCGGCCGAGGAAGGCGCGGTTCTCCCTGGCGCCGGCGCGGGCCTCGGGGACCAGGGCGACGAGTTCCTCGGCGGCCGCGCGGTCGGCGGGGAAGTGGTCCTTGCCACCGAGGAGGTAGTCGTAGATCCGCGCCGGGTTGGGGGTGCCAGGGTCGAACACCCCAGCCGCCGGGCGCGGTGGTTGGCCGCTCACCGCTGCCGCGACCCTTCCGCGCCGGCGAGCTGCTCGCGGGAAAGGCAGGCGAGGCGGGTCGCCCACATACCCAGCGCCTCGGCGATCACCGGGTTGTCGCGGAACAGCACCGGCGGCACCGCCTCAGCCTCGGGTCCGCGCGCCTGCACGAGCCGAGGCACAGCTCGGCCATGCCGCGTAGCACCACCGCCAGCAGCGCCGGGTCAAGCGGTACCGGCTGGCCGCGCACCACGGCGGCGACCTCGGCAAGGTGCCACTCGGCCAGTGGCAGCGCGGACGTGCCGAGCCCGGTTGGCTCCTGTACCTGCCCCTGGTCACCTGGGCGCGACACCAGCACCGCCCTCCTCGCGTCTTCCTATCCCTGACCGCCAGCGCTGCCTACCGGTCGTTTGCGCGGTCCGAGCTTGATGTACAGCGGGGACGCCCATGTTCCTACGGGTGCGAGCTTTCGGGCGCCGACCGAGATGCCCCTAGGCATTGGAGGCTAGTTGTGCGCCGATCGAGCGAGTGACACAGCCTGTGTCACTCGGGTGCTTTCAGGCCCCCAGCAGGCTCAAGCGGCGCGCGAGCCCCCGCAGCCCCGGCGTGACCCGCCGCCGCTCTCGACGCAGCATGCCGCGCACGAAGTCGTGAACCAGCATGTTGTAGCGCAGGCCCTCGGGGTTGAGCCGCTCGGCCGTCAACAGCTCCCGGACCGCCTCGGCGTCCTTACGCTGCAACAACTGGGCATGGGCGAGCTGGACATGGTGGGTCGACTGCCGCTCCAGCGACGGCAGGCCCGACGGATCAACCCTCCCACCCAGGCGCAGCGCCTCACGAGGCTTGCCCGCCTCGATCAACACCGCGACATCGTGCATGACCACGTTGGTCGGGCCGAAGGTCATCCAGAAGTCGTTGCGGTCGGTGCCAAGCCGCCGCGCCGTCGTCCGCGCCTGGTCGAGGAACCCGTTCGCGGTCGGCTGGTCACCGGCCCGCGCCGCCGCGACCGCGCCAACCAGGCACAGACCGCCGGCCACGGACAACAGCGCCGGCGACGGCTCGTCCCACCACCGCTGAAGATCCCGCACCGCCGACGTGGCGACCGCGTGGACCTCCTCCACGTCGCCCACCCGGAGCACCGCGTGGCAGACCCGCCACGCGCTGGCACCAGCCAGCGCCGGGTCCCCGACCCGCTCGGCGGCCTGCACGCTCTGGTTGGCGGCGATCCACGACAGGTCCGGCTCACCGAGCCGCGCCAGCACCTCCTGCCCTAGATGGCCGAGCAACGCCGCCACCCGCCAGGCCCGCCGCCGGTCAGCGGCCGTGGCCGCCTCGACCGCCAGCCGCGTCTCCGCGACCAGATCGGGTAGCAACGGCACCACCACCGAGAACGGGTTCGGCTCGGTCTGCCACAGCCGCCCGGCGTCGAGCACGTCAGCCTCCAACGCCGGCAGCTCGCGCGGCTCAGTCCGCTCGCCCCCACGGCTCTCCGCGACCGGTGGCGCCAGCGCCAGCAACCCGCGCCGGATCGCCGGCACCGCCTCATGCCCAGGCCCGCCTGGCTCAGGGAACCACGGGTGCCCGGTCAGCTCGCGGACCTCGACGCCAAGCGCGCGCGCCAGCTCCAGCAGCGTCCGCACGGAGTCCAGCGGACGCTCCCCCCGCTCGATCTTGGTGACCCAGCTCTTGGAGCGGTGCAGCCGCAACGCCAGGCCATCCTGCGTCAGGCCCAGGCGCTTGCGGTGCAGGGCGACGCGCTGCCCGATCGACAGCTCGCGCGCCTCCGGGTCCGGCATGCCGTTGCTCCAACCTCGCCGCTTGTAGGTCAAATACGACGCTGTCACCGAGCGTACGCGCGTCCTCTTCGCTCTGGGCGGCCGCTGCGCAAACGACGCCGGCGGGCCGACCAGCGCCGCATCCGGTTCGGGGCCCGGCGTTGCTGCTGGACCACCGGCCCGCCACCGTGGAGCAGCGGGTGCTGGTCGGCAACTGGGAAGGCGACCTGCTGGTTGGGCGGCTGAGCCAGTCGGCGATCGGCACCCTGGTGGACCGCACCAGCCGCTACCTCAAGCGCGTGCACCTGCCCGCCGGGCACAGCGCCGAACAGCTGTGGCTTGGGCTCACCGAGGTGATGAGGAGGCTGCCGCAGCAAACGCGGCTGACCTTGACGTGGGACCAGGGCTCGGAGATGGCCTACCACGACCGGGTGGTGTCCGGTTGATCCTGCTGTGACGTGGTCGGGTTGAAACGGGCCACCGTGGAGCCGGGTGTGCCTGGGCCGGTGGACCCACATCGGCGCCGACCCGGTCGAGTTCCTGCTGGTTTCCTACGGCCGCGAGCCGCAGTGGCGCCCCATCCTCAGCGGCAAGCTCATCAGCTGGGGCCGCCGCCCCCTGGAAGGCCCTGGCCTTCAACCGGCTGCTGGCCAACCCGTAGGGTCGGCCCCCGGTTTGCCCATTAGCATCCCGCCCGCCGGCCCTTCCGGTACCACCATGGAGTCACCATGCAACGGCCGGCTCCGATCCGCATGCCGCGTGGGTCATCCACCATGACGCCCAAGGAGCCAGAGCCGCCAACCGGCTCGGGTGGCATCGGCCATGAGGTAGAAAGGGATGCCGCATAGGAGCGTCCGGGAATGGGACCCGCCACTGCGGCAAGGCATGCACGAGGCGGGGGTGCGCTTTTAGTCGCGGCGGCGCAGCGGATGCTCCTCCGGCACCTCCACGATGCAGATGCGCACGCCGTCCGGGTCGGCAACCCACATCTCCAGCAGCCCCCACGGCTCCCGGGTCGGCGCTCGCAGGATCC
>Ga0137368_10008954_pt1 | contig 10259 bp, 9 predicted proteins | sample SagtaG_13_FD_104917 | JGI IMG/M metagenome (GOLD analysis project Ga0137368, IMG submission 104917) | Vadose zone soil microbial communities from Sagehorn Ranch, Mendocino, California, USA - Sage1_L_100_16 metaG | ecosystem: Environmental > Terrestrial > Soil > Vadose zone | place: USA...
GGCTTCGGCTTCGGTGGCCAGAATGCCGTCGCGATCTTCCGGCGGTTCGCTCCGTAACTCCGCTCAGTAACTCTCGCTCCGTAACTCTCGCTCCGTGGCTCTCCTCGAAGCCGACCGTCGCGCGACGCGCGCCTCGTACACTCCAGGGCGATGGCCAGCTGCCCGTCGTGTGCCGCCTCCAACCCGGATGCCGCCCGGTTCTGCATGGCGTGTGGCGTCGCGCTGCTTGCGCCGGCGGGAGCCACGGTTCGCTCGGATGGCCGCGCGGCGGCTCCCGCCGGCAACGGGGCGAGCCTGCCGACCGAATCGACCGGTCCGGGGGTTGCGGGCCGGGAGACTCGCCGAACCGTCACGATCCTGTTCAGCGACCTGGCCGACTCGACCGGGCTCGGCGAGCGGCTCGACCCGGAGACCGTCCGGCGGGTCCTGGACCGCTACTTCGGCGCGATGCGAGTGGTCATCGAGCGCCACGGCGGAACGGTCGAGAAGTTCGTCGGCGACGCGATCATGGCCGTCTTCGGCCTGCCGGTGGCACATGAGGACGACGCGCTCCGGGCCGTGCGCGCGGCGGCCGACATGCGGGCCGCGCTCGAAGGGCTGAACGTCGAGCTCGAGCGCCTGTGGCGCCTCCGGCTTTCGGTGCGGATCGGCGTCAACACCGGCGAGGTGGTCACCGGCAATCCGTCGGCCGGCGGCACGTTCGTGACCGGCGACGCCGTCAACGTCGGCGCCCGGCTCGAGCAGGTCGCGCGAGCCGGCGACATCCTGCTGGGAGCGACGACCGTGCGGCTCGTTCGCGGCGCCGTGACGACCGAGGCTCTCCCGCCACTGACCGTGAAGGGCAAGGCCGAGCCGATCCTTGCCCATCGCCTGCTGGCGGTGGCACAACGAGCCCAACCGATTGCCGGCCGGCTCAACTCGCCACTCGTCGGCCGCAAGCGTGAGATCAGGCTCCTGCGCGAGGCCTTCGAGCGATCTCGCTCCGGCCCCAGCTGCCAGCTCATGACGGTCCTGGGCGCCGCCGGGGTGGGCAAGAGCCGGCTCGTCCGGGAGTTCCTGCAATTGGCCCGCGAGGAGGCGACGATCCTGCGCGGGCGGTGCCTGCCATATGGCGACGGCATCACCTACTGGCCGGTGACCCAGACGATCCGGGCGGCGGCCAGGATCGCCGACACGACCGGCGCCGCGGCCGCCCGAGATCGGCTGACCGGAATGCTGACCGGTCAGGATCGCGCCGCGGCGATCGCGGACGGGCTGCTCGGGGCGCTGGGCATGGCAGGCGAGGCACCGGCCCGGGCGGAGGAGATCGCCTGGGCCACCCGGCGCCTCTACGAGACGTTGGCGGCCCGGCGCCCGCTGATCGTCGTGTTCGACGACCTCCACTGGGCAGAATCGAGCCTCCTGGACCTCATCGAGCACGTCGCGGACTGGAGTCGCCGAGCTCCGATCCTGCTCTGTTGCATGGCCCGACCCGAGCTGCTCGAGGCTCGTCCGAACTGGAGTGGCGGCAGGCGCAACGCTACGACGACGCTGCTCGAGCCGCTCTCGGCCGAGGACAGCGGCAGGCTTGCGGCGAACCTGCTGGGCGGCTGGCAGATGCCGGATGTCGCCGCCCGGCGGATCGTGGAAGCGGGTGAAGGGAACCCGCTGTTCGTGGAAGAGCTGGTGGCGATGCTGGTCGACGACGGCCGGCTGCGGCCCACCAGCGACGGCTGGGTGCCGGTCGGCGATCTGGCCGATCTCGTCGTCCCACCGACCATCGCGGCCCTCATCGCAGCACGGCTGGATCGTCTGGCCCGGCGCGAACGGAGCGCGATCGAGCGCGCGTCGGTCGTCGGCAAGCAGTTCTCGCGCGGCGCAGTGGCCGAGCTGACACCGGACGACGAGCGGCCGGCCGTGCCCGGCAGCCTGCTCAACCTGGTCCGCAAGGAGCTCATCAGGCCCGACCTTCAGCCAGGCTCCTCGGACGAGGCCTATCGATTCCGGCACCTTCTGATCCGCGACGCCGCTTACGGGGGGATGCCCAAGGACGAGCGGGCGGACCTCCACGAGCGTTTCGCGGCTTGGCTCGAGCGGACCGCCGGGGACCGCCCGGAGTTCGAGGAAATCATCGCCTATCACCTGGAGCAAGCGGCCCGCTATCGAGCCGAGCTGATGCCCAACAGCGACGCGGCGGCGGCGATGGCCCGCCGGGCGAGCGACCTGCTCTGGGCCGTCGCCCTGAAGGCGCGTGACCGAGGCGACGCCCAGGCCGCCGCGCACCTGTTGTCTCGATCGACGGACCTGACGGCGCCCGACAGGCGAGCCCGACCGATGCGCCTGGTGGAGATGTCGGCGGCCCAGTTCGCGGTCGGCGAGCTGGATGCGGCCGCGGCGTCCGCCGCGGCCGCCCTGGCTGCCGCCGAGGCACGCGGCGACGTTCCCGGAACGTGGCACGCGCGGCTGGCCGCTATCGCCGTCCGGGACAAGGTGGATCCGTCGATCCGTGCGGATGAGACGCTGACCGCTGCCGATGAGGCGCGGGCGGCGTTCGCCTCAGCCGGCGACGAGCTGGGGCTGTCGCGAGCCTGGCGGCTCCGGGGAGACGTGTCTCGCAATCGGTGCCAATGGGCAGCGGCAGAGGCGGCGTGGCTGCAGGCACTCGACCACGCCCTCGCCGCCGAGGCCGGCCGCGAGGTCGACGATCTTCGCACGTGGATTCCGAGCGCGCTCTATTTCGGGCCGACGCCGGTTCGGGAGGCGGTCGGCCGGATCCTGGAGATCAGGGCGACCGCCGGCCGGGCGCACCCTGTCGCGGGAGGGGATCCGCGGATCGCCGGTCTCCTGGCCAGGATCGGACGCTACGAGGAAGCCCGGGTGATGTATCGGTCGGCCCGGGTCGAGCGGCAGGAGCGGGGTCTGGTCCTCTTGCTGGCCGGCGTCAGCCTGTTTTCCTCGGACGTCGAGCGGCTGGCCGGCGACGACGAGGCCGCCGAGCGCGAGCTACGCCTCGGTATCGGCCAGTACCGCGCCCTCGGCGAGCGATCCGGGACGTCGACGCTCCTCGGCCGGTACGCCGACCTGTGCGCCCGGCAGGGCCGGGATGCCGAGGCGATCGCGCTGGTCGCCGAATGCCGCGAGACCTCGGCCGCCGACGACATCGCGTCGCAGTGCCTGTGGCGTGGCGTCGAGGCGAAGCTCCACGCGCGACAAGGTCGTCACGCGGAAGCCGAGGCCTCGGCCCGAGACGCAATCGCGCTCCTGTCCGGCTCTGACCAGCTCGACATGATCGGCTGGAGCCAGGAGATGGCTGCCGAGGCGCTTGCCGGCGCCAGCCGGCCGTCGGACGCCCTTCGCCACGCGTCGGCGGCAGTGGCCGCGTACGAGCGGAAGGGGAACCTGGCCGCGGCGCGCCGAGCGCGGTCGCGCTGGTCGAGCCTCGAGGGCTGAGCGCGTGATCGACGCGTCGTTCGAGCCGCCGATCCTGTGGCTCGTGGTGCCCGGTCCGTGGGGGCCGATCCATCTCGCCGCCAGTGAGATCGGCCTCGTCGGACTCGAGCTCATGACGCCGACCGAGGCGTTCGTTGCCTCGCTCCGTCGCCGGGTGGGATCGCCGGTCGAGGCGGCGATGGGATCGCCGGTCGAGGCGATGGCCTCCCAGGCTCGATCCCAGGTGCGATCCCCCGCGCGCGACGTCCTCGATCGTGCCGCTGCCGCGCTCGCGGCGTTCCTTTCGGGAGAGCGGGCGGCCTTCGACGAGGTGCCGATCGACCTGCGAACCGGGACGGCCTGGGATCGCCGGGTGCTCGAGGCCGTTCGCCAGGTTCCGTTCGGCGAGACGACGAGCTACGGCCGGCTGGCTCGGCGCATCGGCGCCCCAGGGGCGGCACGTGCCGTCGGCGGGGCGGTCAGTCGCAACCCGATCGGGCTCGTGATCCCATGCCATCGCGTGATCGCCGGGGACGGCACGCTCGGCGGTTACGGCGGTGACTGGTGGGGCAGCCGCGAGCAGCGCCTGGCGATCAAGCGGGAATTGCTGGCCCGCGAGGGGGTTCTGTTGCCGACCTAGGGCCGCGGCACCGGTCGCATCGGATAGACACCAACGACGACCGGTGAGGCAGGATCCTGTGACAGCTCGAAGCCCACCTCGCCGCCCCGGAGGAGGTCGCCGAGGATGCGACCCTCGCGGTCGGGCAAGCCGATGAAAAGGCCGCTGCCGTCAACTTCCACCAGGGTCATCTCGTCCTCGGAGCCGTTGATGGCAAACCGGCGACGAAGCTCATGCATCGGGACCCACGCACGGCTCTTGATGAAGCGGCGAAGCTGGGCCGGCGTGCATGAGCCGCCATTGAGCCGGGCGTTGGGCCCGGCCTGCTCGCCACCCGATGCTGGGTCGGGAGTCCCCTCTACTGGCGCCGCGTCGCTCGCGAAGCGCTCGCCCGCAACAACAGGCCCAGACGAAGGCACGACCACGGGCGCCTGGAGCGGAGCAGCCAGGGGCGATGGCGAGGCCGCCAGGCCAAGAGGCGGCGACACGGGGCCAGGAGGCGGCGACACGGGGCCAGGAGGCGGCGACGCCGGGCCCTGGAGCGGAGGCGCCGGTCTCTGAAGCGAAGGCGCCGGTCCCTGGACCGAAGGCGCCGGGCCCTGGAGCGGAGGCGCCGGGACGTGACGAGACAGGCCACCATGGGTGGCATCCGATCGATGCGATCGGCCGTGACCGCGTTCGCGATGGCGACGGCTCATCTCGTACGTACGGTCGCGGCCGGAGACGCGGACCGCCCTTGGGCGAGGGATCGCGGCGAGGGCTCGCCGCGGGTTGTGGCAGACATGCGGATCCAGGTCGGTTCGGGGTGCGTCAGTGCTCGGTCGCACCGGTGGCGGCATTCTACCTCCCGCGCCGACCGCCCGCCCCTGCCCCGGTGCGAGTGCATGGCCGTGCCGCGGCTCCGGGCGGGTGCGAGCCGATTCGTCCGCATGCGCCCAGGGCATATCTTCGGGGCAACTCGATGTCAGTTCGTCCGAAGAGGTCGGGAACATGCCCTGACGCGCATCGCGCAGAAGGGGTGGTCCCCAGACGCGCACGGCGAAGTGGGCTGCTCCTCCTGGGCGCAGCCTCAGCGGCCGTCGACGACTCGCAGGTCGAGCGCAGATCGATTGAGCGATTCGGGCCCGGTGGAGCCGCACACCACGATGTCCTCCAGCCGCATGCCCCAGCGGCCCTCGACGTAGATGCCCGGCTCAACGCTGAAGGCCATGCCGGCTTGGAGGGGCTCGGCATTTCCTGAGACCAGATAGGGCTCCTCGTGGACCTCCAGCCCGATACCGTGGCCCGTTCGATGGATGAAGTTCGGGCCGTAGCCAGCCTCGGTGATGATCGCGCGAGCCATGGCGTCGATCCGTTCGACCGCCACGCCCGGCCGCACGGCCGCGGTCGCCGTTGCCTGGGCCCGGTGGAGGACATCGAAGGCGGCCAGGAACTCCGGCTCCGGCATTCGGGACGAATCGCCCCCGGTGGGCCACAGCGTTCGAGTCGTATCGCTGGCATAGCCGTCCCGGAAGCCGCCGATGTCGAGCACGATCGGCTCGCCCGCCTGGATGACGCGATCGGAGGCTTCGTGGTGGGGCGACGCTGCGTTGGGTCCCGAGGCCACGATCGCGAAGTCCGCGCGCTCGTGACCCTCCGCGATGAGCCGCTCGCGTGTCTCGCGAGCGACGTCGGCCTCGGTCCGGCCCACCAGGCGCCCTGCCGCGATCTGGTCCTCAACCCTGTCGGCGGCATGCGCCGCAAGCCGGAGCAGCGCGATCTCGTCGGCGTCCTTGATCATGCGCAGCTCGCGGGTGACGGCCGATGCGCGTTCGAACTGGGTGGCCGGCAGAGCCGACTGCAATTGGAGCAGATGACTCGACCAGAGCGTGTCGTTGACGGCGACGGTCGTCGATCGGTGGACCCGCTGACCTGCGCCGTCGAGCCGGGCGGCCGCCGCCACGAGCTCGTATGGATCCGCCGTCTCCTCCCAGGTGACGACCTCCACGGCACCCGAATCGACGGCCGGGGATCGGCGGGCCGGATCGGCTTCGAGCCTGGGGACGACCAGGACGACCGGGGCGCCGGCCCGAACCACGAGCATCGTCAGGCGCTCGAGCGGCATGGCCACGTATCCGGTCAGGTAGCGCAGGTCGGGCCCGACGCCAACGAGCAGCGCGCCGAGGCCTTGGTCCTCGATCAGACGTGTGGCGGCTTCCAGGCGTTCGGCATAGCGCGACGCCGCTATGGCCGGATGGGCGGCGATATCCGTCATCCGTATCCCTCCTGGATGCCGAGCGCATCGGGACCGAGCCATGCCGCCAGCGTTGCCGGGCCATCCTCGAACAGCTTGCGGTAGGCGTAGACCCGTTCGGCTCCGGCCGCCAATGCCCGCTTGCGCTGCTGGGCGTCGTCGTGCTGGCCGACCGCCAGGACGCGGCGCCCGGCCGCGGCGGCCTGCTCGATCGCTGCGATCGGGTCGTAGTTGCGCGCCGTGAGATCGACGACGACCGCGTCGACGCCGGCCAGGGCATCCTCGAGCCCGGCGTCGCCCCTGGCTCGAGCGGCATCCGCGCCGATCGCCCGCAGCGTGCCGACCAGGCGCGTCTGCCAGATGAGGTCATCGGCCAGGACGACGACCCGCGGCGCGGTCACCGATTCGCTCACGACGTCAGCCGACGATCTCGGCGATGCGGTGGAAGACGTCGCGTGCCGTGACGATCCCGGTCGGTCGGCCACCGTCCACCAGCGGGATGTGCCGGAAACCGCCCAGCGCCATCTTGTGGATCGCCACCGCGACCGTGTCTTCCTCGCGGAGGACGACCGGGTCGGCGGTCATGACGTCGTTGACCGAGATCCCGGCAAGGGTCCGGCCGGCCAGCTTGAGCAGCGCGTCGCGCTCCGTGAAGATGCCGATCAGGCGCCCATCCTCGACGACCAGGACGCCGTCGAGGCCGTCAGCCCGCATGGTCGCGATGACGTCCGCCACCAGCGTTCCGGGCTCGACGGTTCGCGGAGAGTGCGAGGCCAGGCCGGACAGCCTCCCGTCGACCAGCCGGGCCTCGAAGCGCGTCTGCGGGGCGGGCAGGTCCGCCCCGGCGAGCGGCGTTCCGCAGCGATCGCATTCGTCGTTGCCCGCGATGTTGTCGAAGCCGCACGCCGGACAGATCATCGAGCGATCCGGGTGTCAGGCATCCTGCACCGTCGCTATTCGACGGTCCACGTCTCGCCTTCGTTGAGCAGGCGTCCGAGGTCGCCCGGGCCACGCTGCGCGATCGCGGCCTCGAGCTGGGCCGTCATCAGCTCGTCGTGCGTGGGCCGCTGGACGTCGCGGATGACCCCGACCGGCACCGGGAAGTCCGGCGCGAAGATGCGGCTGAGCATGAACGCGAGGTAGGGATCCTCGGCGTGCTGATCGTGCACCAGGATGTCCGCTTCGGTGACGCCGTTCTCGCCGATCCGGACGACCTCCGGGTGGAGGCCGCGCAATCGCAGGCCCTGGTCCCGGTCCTTGCCGAAGAGCATCGGCTTGCCATGCTCCAGGGTGAGCATGCGGTCTTCGCGGACCTCTCGATCGGTGAACGATCGCCAGGCGCCGTCGTTGAAGATGTTGCAGTTCTGCAGGACCTCGATGAAGGCCGAGCCCTTGTGCCGGCCGGCTTGCTCCAGCGTCTGCTGGAGGTGCTCGGTGTGGGTGTCCACCGAGCGGGCGACGAAGGTCGCCTCGGCGGCAAGCGCGACGCTGAGCGGCATGATCGGATGGTCGATCGTGCCGTCCGGGGTCGACTTCGTGCGCTTGCCGAGCTCCGACGTGGGGCTGGCCTGGCCCTTGGTCAGCCCGTAGATCCGGTTGTTGAACATCACCAGCTTGATGTCCACGTTGCGACGCAACGAGTGGAGCAGGTGGTTGCCGCCGATGGACAGCGCGTCCCCGTCACCGGTGATGACCCAGACCATGAGGTCCGGGCGAGAGGCCTTCAGCCCCGTGGCGAGCGTCGGCGCGCGTCCGTGGATCGTGTGGAAGCCGTACGCGTTCATGTAGTACGGCAGCCGTCCGGAGCAGCCGATGCCGCTGATGAAGACGATGTTCTCCCTTGCGAACCCGAAATCAGGCATGACCTTCTGGGTCTGGGCCAGGATCGAGTAGTCGCCGCAGCCCGGGCACCAGCGGACCTCCTGGTCGGACACGAAGTCCTTGCGCGTCAACTGCGTGAGGACGGCCTGGTTTTCCGCGCTGAGACCGGCCTTGCCATTGCCGGTAGCCGATTCGGTCACTGGAGGGTCTCCCCGTTGAGCGCGGCCTCGGCTGCGCTGACGATCTCCGAAATCCTGAATGGCTTGCCGCGAACCCGGTTGTAGCCGATCGCGTCGACCAGGAATCGGGCTCGGATGAGCATCGAGAGCTGGCCCAGGTTGATCTCGGGAATGAGCACGCGGTCGTACCGTCGCAGGACGTCGCCGAGGTTCCGTGGGAAGGGATTCAGGTAGCGCAAATGCGCGTGGGCGATGCTTCGGCCGTCCGACTGGAGTCGCTCGACGGCACTCCGGATCGAGCCGTACGTGGAACCCCAGCCAAGGACGAGGAGCTCACCGCGCTCGGGGCCGGACGCGACCAGCTCCGGGATGTCGTCCGCGATCCCCGCGATCTTCGCCTGGCGCAGCATCTGCATCCGATGGTGATTGTCCGGGTCGTAGCTGACGTTGCCCGTGATGTCGGCCTTCTCCAGCCCGCCGATCCGATGCTCCAACCCGGCAGTGCCCGGCACCGCCCACGGTCGGGCCAGCGTCGTGGGATCGCGATCGTACGGATGGAAACCCTCTCGCTCGACGCGGTTCTGCACCCCGATCTCGGGCAGGGAATCGACGCTCGGGATGCGCCACGGCTCGGCGCCGGTGGCAAGGAATGCATCCGAGAGATAGACGACCGGGGTCATGTACTTGAGCGCGATCCGGGCCGCCTCGACCGCCATCTCGAAGCAGTCGGCCGGGGTGGACGGGGCGACCACCGCGACCGGCGAGTCGGAGTTCCGGCCGAACATGACCTGCAGCAGGTCCGCCTGCTCGGTCTTGGTGGGCATGCCCGTGGATGGGCCGGCTCGCTGGACGTCGATGACGACGAGCGGCAACTCGACCATGATCGCGAGGCCCAGCGCCTCCGACTTGAGCGCGATCCCGGGGCCCGATGAGGCGGTCATACCCAGGGCACCGCCGTAGCTGGCGCCGATCGCCGAGCCGATCGCGGCGATCTCGTCCTCGGCCTGGAAGGTCCGCACGCCGAAGTTCTTGTAGCCCGACAGCTGGTGGAGGATGTCCGACGCGGGCGTGATCGGGTAGCTGCCGTAGAAGATGGGCCGGCCGGCCTTCGTGCTGGCGGCCACAAATCCCAGGGCTGTCGCCTCGTTCCCGGTGATGTTCCGGTAGTGGCCGGCCGGCAGGTGCGCCGGCGCCACCCGGTAATGCGTGTGGAACATCTCGGTCGTCTCGCCGAACGCATAGCCCGCCTTGAGCGCGCGCTTGTTGGCCTCGGCGATGACCTGCTTGGCCTTGAACTTGTCGTCGATCCAGCGGAGCGTGGGGTCCATGGTCCGCTCGTACAGCCAGAACATGAGCCCCAGCGCGAAGAAGTTCTTCGTCAGGTCGACCTGCTTGTTCGACATCTCCAGGCCTTCCAGCGCCCGGGCGTTGAGCGTGGAGATGGGAATGGCGAAGACGGTGTACGGCTTGAGCGAGCCGTCCGTCAGCGGGTTCTCGGCGTAGCCCACCTTGTTGAGGTTCGTCTTGGTGAAGGCATCCTCGTTGACGATGAGCGCCCCGCCCGCCGGCAGGTCGTCAAGGTTGGACTTGAGCGCCGCCGGGTTCATCGCCACCAGCACGTCGGGCTGGTCGCCCGGCGTGTGGATGTCCAGGCTGCTGAAGCTGATCTGGAAGCCGCTGACGCCTGGCAGGGAACCGGCCGGGGCGCGGATCTCGGCCGGGAAGTCCGGCAGCGTGCTGACGTCGTTGCCGAAGACCGCCGCCGTCCGCGTGAACTGGGTGCCGGTGAGCTGCATCCCGTCGCCGGAGTCGCCGGCGAAACGGATCGTGACGCGCTCGAGATCCTGGGTGGGAAGCTTTCGTTCGGCGGTGGTCACGCGCCCTCGGGCCCCTTCATGCGTTGGTGAGGCCGAGGCGGCAGGTTGAGGACCTCCTCGGGGAATGCTTCGGCCAGGTAGCGAAGGACGTCCTGGGGCCGGACGATCCCGGCGATCAAACC
>Ga0137368_10008966_pt1 | contig 10253 bp, 8 predicted proteins | sample SagtaG_13_FD_104917 | JGI IMG/M metagenome (GOLD analysis project Ga0137368, IMG submission 104917) | Vadose zone soil microbial communities from Sagehorn Ranch, Mendocino, California, USA - Sage1_L_100_16 metaG | ecosystem: Environmental > Terrestrial > Soil > Vadose zone | place: USA...
AACAGAATCAAGCGCGGCGGGGTGGTTGGGGAGGATGTTGAACCGGAAGGCTCCCGCGGACAACATCAGTAGACCCAAGGTCAGCATGGTTCGATCCACGCCAACCTGTGCGAGTGACAACGCGACAAGAAACAAGGCAAGCGCGACCACGACCGCGACATACGCTCGCAGCGCTATGCTTCTCACGCGGTGCCACCTCATGTCCTACGGAGATCACCAGTCCCAGGTGTCGCCCATGAGTATGTCACCTCCGATCAGCGGTCGCAGTCTTGTGCCCGCTTGGGAGCGGGCGCAGGGGGGCAGACAGCACATCGCTGACTCGTCAAGATTTTTGCTCATCCAACGTGCGCCGAAACACTGTAAGCGACAGCACAACCCCCCGCACCTGTCCGCACCGCGTACATGGTATGAGAGCATGTCACTCTTTGCAGTTGACACCAGGAGGACGAAATGGGCAAGACCGGACGGAAACGTCGTGCTCGGAAGAAGAAGGGCGCGAACCACGGCAAGCGTCCGAACGCCTGATCGAACGCGATCACTCTGCGCAACCGGCCTCGGTCTCACCGGGGCCGGTTGCAATTGAGTCACATGTCACAACAAATCAACCGCGCGTTCTCCTCGCAGCCTTACAGAGTGACCGAAAGTGCTTGCACGCTTACGTTTTCGTGCATATGCGATCTCGGCTACACCTTGTCAACTCGCCTTGTGGAAGCGAATCGGGGACCGGCCAGTACCGCCATCATCGATACACAGTGTAATCGATCTACTACTGCCGCATGCTCTAGGGCTGACCACGGCTCGGTCGATTGGACTGCAAAAAAAAGCATCAGCTGGCGCTGAGACCGCGGCTGCCGCTGTAGATGGCTTCGCGACGACCGATGTGACCTCCGGGTGGGGCCCTCCAGTAGAGCGAGCCGCCGCGAGGCTTGACAGGCCCGGTCATGATCACCCCGAGGTCTGCTCGGCTGCAGCCGGACGCGCGCGCCCAGCCGTGCAAGTATCGCGGCTAGGTCGGACCCGATCGGGCGCGTCAGCCGCCCGCGCCTGCGGCGTACCGATCGATGCGATGACCGTGACAGTTGCCAGACACAACGATCAGACACCGGGTGCCACGCCGTTCCTCCTCATGCCAAGAAGAGGGCACAGGGCAACAGGATTGATCGGTCACCACACAGTGGTCAGGTCGTCACGCAGGGATGATGCCTGTGGCCACTACTCCTGGGAGTGGATCTCCAGGCGGACTTCGGTGATGCGGGCCAGGATGCGCTGGCGAAGGGCGTCAGGGGCGTGCTCGTCGCCGCAGGAGCGGTGCACGATCTTCTTCACGCAGCGCTCCAGGTCGTACTGCTCCAGGCAGGGCCCGCACTCCTCGAGGTGCTGGCGGATGTCCGCGTAGCTCGCGTCTTCGAGCTCGTCGTCGATGAACACGTAGACGCGCTGCAAGATCTCGCTACAGTCCACGTCGTGGTGGTTCCCGCAGCTCATGACTCCTCCGAACCGATCAGGCCGCGCTCGCGCGCGTAGTCGGTCAACAGCTCCCGGAGCTGGCGGCGACCGCGGTGCAGCCGGGACATCACGGTACCGACGGGAGTGCCCATGATCTCGGCGATCTCCTTGTAGGAGAAACCCTCGACGTCCGCGAGGTACACCGCGAGCCGGAAGTCCTCACCGATCGACTGGAGGGCCTGCTTCACGTCGGAGTCCGGCAGGTGCTCGAGCGCGATCGCCTCGGCGGACTTCAGCCCGCCTGGGGTGTGCGACTCGGCCTGGGTAAGCTGCCAGTCCTCGATCTCGTCGGTCGGCTGCTGGGCCGGCTGCCGCTGCTTCTTGCGGTAGCTGTTGATGAACGTGTTGGTCAGGATCCGGTACAGCCAGGCCTTCAGGTTGGTGCCGGGCGTGAACTGGTGGAACGAGCTGTACGCCTTCGCGAACGTCTCCTGCACGAGGTCTTCGGCGTCGGACGGGTTGCGGGTCATCCGCATGGCGGCGGCGTACAACTGGTCGAGGTAAGGCAGCGCATCGCGCTCGAAACGCTCGGTGCGCTGCTCGGGGGTCTCTGTGGTGACTGGAGTCGGCATTACTCTCAAGAATACCGGGGTCTTGAGCGTTGTTCGCTCACGTGTCGCCGTCACCATGACCGGCATAACACCTCTCAGCCACTGGTCATTCCCTCCCGGCGGGCCGGATCAGCGTCAGGCGATCATCCGGGTGACCCACTCGAAGGTGGCTTCGACGATCAGGTCGAGGGCCTCGGTCTGGGTGAGCTCGGCGGCCTTGGGCACCTTGAACGAGTGGTCCGCGTCCGGGACCACGGCCATCTCGGTGAGCGGCGGGAACTCCTCCGGCGTGCCGAACGGGTCCCGCTGGCCCTGGATCACCAGTGACGGCAGCTGCACGCCCTTCAGCTCATCCACCCGCGACTTCTCCGGCCTGCCCGGCGGGTGCAGCGGAAAAGCCAGGCAGAGTACGCCGGACGCGCCGAGCTCGGACGCCGTCCGGCACGCCACCCGGGCGCCGGCGCTACGGCCACCGACAACCAGCGGGGTACGGATCCGCATCTGGCTCAGCAGCGAGATCCAGCCCTCGTCCAGCACCTTCGCGGGTGGTGGCGCCTTGCGGCCGGCGCGACGGTACGGCTGCTCGATCAGGAACACGTTGATGTCCTGCCCGGGCAGTCGCCTGGCCAGCCGGGCCAGATCCTGCGCCCCGATGCCCCCGCCGGCGCCGTGGCCGAGGGCAAGGGTTGCGATCGGCCGGCGGGCGCGGTGCGCCACGATCCGGCCCTCGCCGTGCGGCGTCGTCACGATCCGTTCGTCGGTCACGGACCGATCATGTCAAAGGGCAACGCCAGATTCCGGTTCGAACGTCAGAAAAGCGTCGAACCGCTCGGATCCGTGATCACGCCGTCCGCGTCGACCATGCCCTCGGGCACCCGCTCGACGAGCTGCGGGCCGTTGTTCTTCACCGAGTTCACCGCGCGCGACACCGGGTACGCCTCCAGCCGCCCGGGGGCCGCCGGAACCAGCAGCCCCAGCAGCTTGTCGGTGTCCGACACGCGGGGATCGAGCCAGGCGTCGTACCGGTCCTTCTCCACCAGCAGCGGCATCCGGTCGTGGATGCGGCCGAGGTCGTCGGGCGCGGACGTGGTGAGCACCGTGCAGGTCCACAGCCAGGCGTCGTCGGCGTCGGGGTCCTCGACGGACTTGTCGCGCCAGATCTCGTACAGGCCGGCCATCGCGAGGATGCCGCCGTCGGCGGGGTGGATGAAGTACGGCTGCTTGACCGCCCGCCCTTTCGAAGAGCGCTGCCCCTTGACCTTCTGCTCGGTCGCGTACCACTCGAAGTACCCGTCGGCCGGCAGCAGGCAGCGTCGTACCGCGAAGGCCCGCTTGAACGCCGGCTTCTCCGCGACCGTCTCCATCCGGGCGTTGATCATCCGGTTGCCGATCGACGGGTCCTTCGCCCAGGACGGCACCAGGCCCCAGGTCAGCGTGGTGAGCTTGCGGTGCACGGTCTCCGGCTCGTCGCGGTCCTTGCGCTCGACCACCGCGACCACCGACTGCGTCGGCGCGACGTTGTAGTTCGCCTCCGCCGCGAGCACCGTCTCCTTCACGTTGCCCGCGTCGACCTCGAACTCCGCCACCAGGTCCGCCGGGTCCCGGCTGGATGCGTACCGACCGCACATGGCACCCACCTTAGGCACAAAAGCGGCGGCGGATCGCCCACCCCGTGATAGGCGATCCGCCGCCGGTTTGAGTCGAGGTCGTCCCCCGCAGGCGACCCCGACGTTCCCGGGCCCTAGCGGGCCAGCTCGTCGAGCAGGCGCCCGGCCCACTCGACGGACGGGGGAAGTCCTTCGATCCAGACCCGCGGAACCGGGTAGTCGTCCAGGTCCGGGTCGTCGTCCTCGCGCCGCCACGCGGTGATCAGCGCGCGGACCGTCTCGACCTGCTCGGGCAGGCTGTCGGTGCGGGCCACCAAGGCCGCGCCGCGGGTCAGCCCGATCCGGGCCAGGACCTCGCCGCCGCAGTACACGATCCGCAGGCACTCGGCGATGTCGACCAGGCGCAGCTCGCGGTCGACGTTCGTGCCACCGAGCTGCGGTGGCGCCTCGACGACGACCAGCGCGTGCGTGTTGCTGACCGGCGTGCCGACCAGCTCGGACTCGCGGTAGGTCTCGTTCAGCCGCGACCGCAGGTGCGCGAGGCTCGCCAGCCCGGTCAGCGGGTCCTCGCAGGACAGTGAGTGCAGGTACGTCAGCGAGGACTCCGACCAGCTCTGGCTCAGCGCGCGGACCGCGTCGAACGCCGGCTCGATGCCGTGCACGGCGTTGTACGCCGCGTGCAGCCCGTCCAGCGCCTCCGGCAGCGGCACCCCGTCGTCGGCCAGCCTGCGGCCGATCTCGGTGCTCGCCGGTACGACGTCGGTCTCGTCCTGCAGCGCCTCAACGACAGCCTGGAAGGCGTTGCGCTGGACGGTCACATCGACGGGTGTGGCAGCGGCACGTCGTACCGTGCGGTCGCGTGCTTCCGGGGTCCCGCCAGAGGCCCCGGACGTACGGTCACCGCGCAGGTCGTCGAACCGCCGTTTGAGCTCGCCCAACAGCGACACAGGCAGCCCTCCCGTCCGTGCTCGGTCACCCGGTCGCCAGCCGACGACCGGTGCGTCATCCACGGTTGAGACCTGGTCACAGCGGGTTCATGACGCGAATTACCGAATCTTTTTCTTCGACTAGCCTGAGGGCCCCTCACTGCGTCACCATGTGCCGCAGACGACGTCACCCTGCGGGACGGTTACGGGGCGAACCAGGCGGACGAAGGTAGGTACGTGAACTCCTCGACGGATGCGGCACAGACGCCGAGCGATGCCGAGCTGATCGCGCGGGTGCGCAACGGCGACCTCGAGGCGTACGGCGAGCTCTACAGCCGTCACCAGCACTCGGCCGTGCGGATGACCCGCCAGCTGGTCTCCCCCGCCGACGCCGACGACCTGGTCAGTGACGCGTTCGCCAGGGTGCTCGAGGCGCTGCGCGGCGGGGGCGGTCCCGACATCTCCTTCCGTGCCTACCTCCTGACGACGGTACGACGTGTCCACGTGGACCGGATCCGCGCCGCGAAGAAGGTCACCACCACCGACGACATCGCCTCGTACGAGCGCGAGCCGGAGACCTTCGACGACCCGACGGTGAGCGGGTTCGAGAGCGGCGCGGCGGCGAAGGCGTTCGCGGCGCTGCCGGAGCGCTGGCAGGCGGTGCTGTGGCACACCGAGGTGGAGGGCGAGAAGCCGGCCGAGGTGGCGCCGCTGCTCGGCCTGACCCCGAACGGCGTGTCGGCGCTGGCCTACCGGGCGCGTGAGGGCCTGCGGCAGGCGTACCTCCAGCAGCACCTGGCCGATGTCGCGAACGATCGTTGCCGCTGGGCAACCGAACGGCTCGGCGCCTACGTGCGCGGCGGTCTCACCAAGCGCGAGAACAGGCACATGCGCGAGCACATCGACGAGTGCGCCAAGTGCACCGCGCTCTACCTCGAGCTGGTCGAGGTCAACTCCGCGCTGCCGGCGCTGCTGGCTCCGGCGCTGCTCGGCACCGCGGGTATCGGCTACCTGACGGCCGGCGGGGTCAAGGTCGGCGGGCTCGGCTTCGTCGCGGGGCTGTGGTCGAAGGCCACCCAGAACGGCACCCGTACGACGGTCACCGCCGGCACCGCCGCCGCGGTCGCCGCCGCCGGGGAGCTCACCGTCTGGGCGCTCACGCACGGCGGCGACAAGGAGAACGCCGTACCGCCGGCGGCGATCATCAGCTCCACGCCGCCGGCCAGCACGCAGCCACCCTCGACGCAGCCGACGCAGCCGACGACGGCTCCGACCACGGCGCCCACCACCGCGCCGACGACGGCGCCCACGACGGCCCTGACGACCGCGCCCACCACCGCGCCGACGACCGCCCCGACGGTTGCGCCGACGCCGACGGAGAGCCCGACCCAGCCGCCGCCCGCGCTCGACGAGAGCCTGCTCACCATCGAGACGCCGCGCGTCGCCGGACCCGGCCGGGTGGCGCCGTACATCGCGGTGATCCCGGCGGCAGCGCCGTCGCAGCAGCGCCGGCTGACCGTGTCGCCGCACGCCGGCATGACTCGGGTCACGGTGCAGATCACCTACGGCGCCCGGCTGTCCTGGCCGGTCAGCGGGAATCCGGCCGGCTGGACCTGCACGCACTCCGCCGCGGCCCGCTCGGGCGTCTGCACCGCGACCGACCCGGTCCACCCGGCGGTGCTGGCGATCGACTTCGCGCAGCCGAACGGCGGCTCGGAGGCCAGCCGCACCTTCACCGCGACGGCCAGGACGTACGTCGCCGGCGCGACGACGCCGCGCTACTACGACGACGACAGCGACCTGGTGAAACCGGCCGGGCGCAACGACGACCTGCTCGACGTGACGCCGGGCAGCGGCGACACCCGGACGCTGCGCATCATGCCGCCGGACGGCAACACCGATCCGGTCGTCCTGGAGCTCAGCTACGGCAGCGCGCTCGGCTGGCCGTTCTCCGGCAACCCGAGCGGCTGGACCTGCGACGCCGGCGACCGCTCGTGCGTCGCGCTCGACCGCCGGCAACCGGCGCCGCTGACACTGTCGTTCACGCCTCCGCAGGGCGGGTCGGCCGCGGACCGGACGTACACGGCGACAGCGCGGATCGACCAGCTCTACGACACCGCGACCGAGACGCTGCCGTCGGTGTTCGACGCCGAGACGCTGCTGCGGATCCAGAAGAGCATGGCCGGGATCCGGCACTACGCGGTCGACTTCTACGTCACCCCGCCGCGCGGGGCGACGTCCGCGTCGGTGCGGATCGAGTACGGCGCCGACCTCGCCTGGTACTGGCGCGACCGGTCCGAGTGGGCCTGCCGGCAGGTCGGCACCCGCACCATCTCCTGCACGGTCTCGAACCCGGCCTCGGCCGGCCCGCTGCGCGCCGTCGTCCACGTCACCGGCCTCGGCCTCGGCGCCGACGCCCACCTGACCGCGACGGCGAGCGCGAAGGGGGTCTCCGACACCGACGGCTACGGCGACGTCCGCGGCGACTTTCACGTCTTCGGCAACGGTCTGCTCGGCCGCCTCACCGATCCCCGCCTCCGCCTCCCCCGCCGCGGCAGCACCCGCCCCCGCACCCGCCGCTGAGGAGGCCTCACGTGAAGCTGCAGGACTTCCCCCGGTATCCGCTGATGTTCGGGCCGAGCCCGGTCCATCAACTCGATCGCCTCACCAAGCACCTCGGCGGAGCAACCGTCTGGGCCAAGCGCGAGGACTGCAACTCGGGGCTCGCCTTCGGAGGCAACAAGACCCGCAAGCTCGAGTACCTCGTTCCCGATGCCCTCGCCAAGGGAGCCGACACCCTGGTCTCGATCGGCGGGATCCAGTCCAACCACACACGCCAGGTCGCGGCCGTCGCGGCCAAGCTCGGCCTCAAGTGCCGCCTCGTCCAGGAGAAGTGGGTGGACTGGGATGACCCGGTCAACGACAGGGTGGGCAACATCCTGCTGTCACGCATCATGGGCGCCGACGTGCGCCTCGACCCGGGCGGCTTCGACATCGGCATCCGCAGCTCCTGGGAGGAAGCCATGCGTGATGTCGAGGAAGCCGGCGGCACGCCCTACGGCATCCCTGCCGGTGCGTCCGAACATCCGCTCGGTGGACTCGGCTTCGCCAACTGGGCCTTCGAGGTCGCGGAGCAGGAGAGGCAGCTCGGTGTCTTCTTCGACACGATCATCGTGTGCACGGTGACCGGCTCCACCCACGCGGGCATGATCGCCGGCTTCGCGGCCCTGCAGGAGAGCGCCCATGGTCGCCCCCGGCGGGTCCTCGGCATCGACGCGTCCGCGACGCTGGAGAAGACCCGCGACCAGGTTGCTCGGATCGCCCGCAGCACAGGCAAGCTCATCGAGCTCGGCCGGGATCTGACGGACGACGAGATCACCGTCCTCGAGGGTTGGGCTGGGGACTTCTACGGCATCCCGGTCGAGTCGACGATCGAAGCCATCAGGTTGAGCGGCTCGCTCGAGGGCATGATCATCGACCCCGTCTACGAGGGGAAGTCCATGGCTGGACTGATCGACCTGGTCAGCTCGGGCGAGATCCCGAAGGATTCCACCGTCCTCTACGCCCACCTGGGCGGGCAGCCGGCGCTCAACGCCTACGCGGGCATCTTCGACTGAGCTCGATGCCGAGCAACCTGTGGGAGTCGCGGGCCGGAGGACGGCGCGTGAGCGCCGATCGGTCGTTCCTCGGCTGTGGAAAGTGTTTGCGGCGGCGGGTTCAGCCTGCTTAGGCTTGTGACCGCTTGCGGTGACGGAACCGAGTAGCGCCGGGCACCTGTGGACGAGAGAGCCGCCCCTTCGGTTGTGAGGGTGGCGCACAGGCCGGTCGCGAAGACACTCCCGAGCGAGCAGCAGGGCAAGAGGCCCCGGTTCGCGGCGAAGGTGTGGTGGCACCGCGATCTCCCCGTCGCCCACACCTCCGGGGTTCGGAATGAACACGGAGGTGAGAGCACCATGAGTCAGCGCATCCTGAGCAGCGCGCTGCCGTCGCGCGTCGGCGAGACCGTCACGGTCGCCGGCTGGATCCATCGTCGCCGGCGGCTGGCCGCGGTCAGCTTCCTGATCCTGCGCGACCGCGCCGGACTGACCCAGGTGATCCTGAAGTCGCCCGAGACGGTCGCATTGCTCGACGAGCTCGGCGAGGAGACCGTCGTACAGGTGACCGGCACGGTCGCGGCCAACCCGCAGGCGCCGGCCGGGGTCGAGCTGGTCGAGCCGGTGATCGAGCCGCTCACGGAGCCGGCGCACACGCCCCCGCTGGAGCTGTGGCGGCCCGCGGTCGGCGCGAGCCTGCCCGTCGTGCTGGACCATGCGGCGGTGTCGCTGCGGCACCCGGTGGTGCGGGCCGGGTGGGAGATCGCCGCCGCGTCCCTGCACGGCTTCCGTACGACGCTCGACGGGCTCGGGTTCACCGAGATCCAGACGCCGAAGATCGTCGGCAGCGCGACCGAGTCGGGGGCGAACGTGTTCGCCCTGGACTACTTCGGGCGGCGCGCCTACCTAGCGCAGTCGCCGCAGTTCTTCAAGCAGACGATGGTCGGCGTGTTCGAGCGGGTGTACGAGGTCGCGCCGGCGTTCCGGGCCGAGCCGCACGACACCGTCCGGCACCTCGCCGAGTACGTCTCGCTGGACGCCGAGCTCGGCTTCGTCACCGACCACCGCGACGTCCTCGAGGTGGTCCGCCAGACCGTCGGCGGGATGCTCGCCGCGGTCGCGGACAGGGCGGGTACGGCGGTCGAACGGCTCGGCATCACCCTGCCCGAGATGCCGGCGGAGGTGCCGGTGATCCACTTCAGCGAGGCTCTGAAGATCGCCGGCGCGGACCCGGACGAGCCGGACCTGGCGCCGGCCGACGAGCGCGCGGTCGGCGAGTGGGGCCTGCGGGAGCACGGCAGCGACTTCGTCGCGGTCGAGGGGTACCCGATGGTGAAGCGGCCGTTCTACACGCATCCGCAGCCGTCCGGGCCGCGCTGGTCGAACTCGTTCGACCTGATCTTCCGCGGCATGGAGATGATCACCGGCGGGCAGCGTCTGCACCGGTACGGCGACTACGTCGCGGCTCTCCAGGCCCGTGGCGAGTCGCCGGACGACCCGTCGTACCGCGCGTACCTGGAGGCGTTCAAGCACGGGATGCCTCCGCACGGCGGGTTCGCGATCGGGCTGGAACGGTTCGTCTCCCGGCTGACCGGCGCCGAGAACGTCCGCGAGGTCACGCTCTTCCCCCGCGACCTGCACCGGCTCTCGCCATGACCGTGGCGGCCGGCCGTCGTACGGTGTCCGGATGCTGAGCGGGGTCGAGCGGGACGTGCTGACCGCGATCGATGAGGACCGGGTGGTCGCGGACCTGGCGGAGCTGGTGCGGATCCCGAGCGTCGACGGCACGGCGGCCGAGGCGGATGTCCAGCGCTGGTGCGCCGAGCGGCTCGCCGGCCTGGGGCTCGCCGTGGACCACTGGCCGATCGATCTCGACGCGCTCCGGGCGGACCCGGACTTCCCCGGCTCCGAGGTCGAGCGGGACGAGGCCTGGGGCTGCGTCGGCGTGCTCGGCTCCGGTGTGCCGCCGGGGCTGGTGCTGAACGGGCATGTCGACGTCGTGCCGCCGGCCGGCCCGGAGCCGTTCGGCGGGCGGGTCCGCGACGGCGTGATGTACGGCCGCGGCACCTG
>Ga0137368_10008967_pt1 | contig 10252 bp, 8 predicted proteins | sample SagtaG_13_FD_104917 | JGI IMG/M metagenome (GOLD analysis project Ga0137368, IMG submission 104917) | Vadose zone soil microbial communities from Sagehorn Ranch, Mendocino, California, USA - Sage1_L_100_16 metaG | ecosystem: Environmental > Terrestrial > Soil > Vadose zone | place: USA...
GAGCAGGTTCTGCGCCGTTTCGCCGGAGTCTTGGGAGAGGGACCAGCCGCTCGCCAGGGTGGTGCCGGCGGGGCGGAGGGTGGCGACGAGGATGGCGAGGGTGGAGACGGCGACCAGCGCCGCACTGACCCGGCGCGGCAGAATCGCGGGGGGCACTCAGCGGCGGAGGAGCAGCGCCACGACGCCGAGCGCGGTGGCGACGATGCCGACGGCAGTCGGGACCCAGAAGGTGAACAGCCACCGCACCAGCCTCGTCTCGACACCCGCGAGACCCTGAACGATCTGAGTCTGGAGCTCCGCCTTGAGCTCGGCAAGCCGCTGCTCCAGCTTCGCGTCGGAGCGCTGGAAGTTGGTCTCGTTCAGCTCGCGGAGATCGGCCCGATACGTGGCGTCCACAGAGTTGAACCAATTCACCAGTTCGTTGGTGACGTCGTTCTGCCGAGGATACGCTCGGCGGGGGCGCCGAGTCAATCCCCGGGCCACCGGCCCACGTCGTGCCGGCTACAGGCCGAGCAGCCGCCGCAGCTCGCGGCCGATGGCGGTGAGGATGGCGTCATCCACGCGCCCGATGCGCTGTTTGAGGCGCGTCTTGGGAAGGGCGTTGAGCGCACCACACTTCGCGTAGCTCTGCTCCCGCAGGCCGGGGTGGCGCACCCCCGGGCGGGAGGGCCCTGGGCGCGTGGTGAGCGGAACGACCAGGACGTCCGGCGCGTGCTCGTTCCAGCTGTCCACGCTGAGAATCACGGCGGGTCGCGGCTTCGGATGGTCGAGCGGAACCACCGTCCAGATTTCTCCGCGCATCAGTCGTCCCGGAACATCGCTTCTTCGGACAGCCGGTGCCACACGGCATCTTCCTCCCGCTCCTCCTTGGCGGCGTCGCTCTCGTAGAACGCCTTGAGCTCCGCCACCCAGCGGCGGTGCTCACCCAGGGCGAGCGCCTGGCGGAGCAGCCGCTCGATCTTCTCGGAGCGGCTCGCTCCAGGTGCGGCGTCGAGCGCCTTGAGCAGGGCGCGATCGAGGGAAACTGTGACGCGGTTCTTCATGAGTGCTTGCATCCCCTCAAGGTATGCGGGACAGTATGATAATCGGTATGATTCCATTGCGACAGGGATCGTTTTTCTCCCTAGCGGGCCGTGCTGGCGCCGGTATATTCACCCCCTTCCTTCGGTCGCTGCCGCAAGCCCTTGAGCGGGCGGCGATTGGCTGTTCCGTGGCCCCGTCGGTCCGATCAGCAGTACGCCCGCTCTCCTGAGTTTCCTGTCGCAGCCCCAAGGGATATTGCAGCTCACGTGCGGCCCTGACCGTCAGTCTCAACCTGGGAGACTGCATCGCCGTGGAGCCATTGCCGAGTCCTCACCCCCGTTCCCCCTCTCCGCGTGGCGGAGAGGGGGGATGGCGTGGAAGCGCGTCGCCCACTGCCGCCGCGCCACGTCCCGAGCGGCGCAACACGCCGGTGCGGGTGCGCCTCGATCTGCAGCGCCGTGCTTCCACGAATATCCGCCGCCATCTGCTGCGGGCGATCCAGCGTTTCCTCGTGCTCCTGGTCGCCGATCTCGGGTCGTTCTACGTGATGCGCGCGCTCGTGCGCCTCGTCCGGGACCACGCCGTGCTGGGCGACGGGCTCGCCGGCGGGGTCCGGGCCGTGCTTCCGGGGGGGATCCTGAACGGGTGGCAATATGCGGCCGCACTGTTCGTGGGATTGTTGGTGACGGGCAACTACGGGCCGGGGGACCGGCGGCGCAACCCGCGGCGGCTGTTCCTCGCGTGCGCGCTCGCGACCGCGCTCCCCTTGTGGATGACGATTTGGACGCGCGGGGTCGAGCCGGTGCTGGTGCAGTACGGGCTCGTGACCGTGCTGGTGTGGGCGGGGCTGGTGGCGCAGCGTCTCACGGTGGATCGGATCGGAGAGTGGATCCGGCCGCCCAAGCGCGATCGGCTCGAGACCCTGTTCGTGGGTCCAGGCGCGGAGTGCCTCGAGGCGATCGGCAGCCAGGCATTCGCGTCGGGCGCGGAGTACCGTCCCATCGGGTTCGTGGACAGTCGGGTGCCGCAGACCCTGGGTGCGATGGGTCACATCGGCGACTTTCCGCTGCTCCTCGCCGCCTCGGGTGCGCAGGTGGTGGTGGTCTGCGGGTATCTGACCGACAAGCAATTTCAGGGAATCGTGGATACCGCCCTGGCGGCGGGATGCCAGGTCCTCTCCCTGCCGCGCTCGGTCAAGATCGCGGGCGTGCACCCGACGACGGTGTGGCGGCGGGGGCAGCCACTCGTGGAGCTGACGGCGCCGAGTCTGAAGGGCTGGCAGCTCGCGATCAAGCGGGTCGTGGATCTGACCGGCTCAGTCGGTGGACTCGTCGTCCTGAGTCCGCTGCTCGCGGTGATCGCAGCGCTCGTGAAGCTCGAGTCTCGTGGACCTGCGTTCTTCACCCAGGAACGTGTGGGCCGCGGCGGCCGGTGGTTTCGGATCATCAAGTTCCGGACGATGGTGGACGGGGCCGAGGGGCATCGGGACGAGCTACTCTCGCAGAGCCTGTACCGCGATGCGCGGCTGTTCAAATTGTCGAGCGATCCTCGGACGACGCGCCTCGGGCGCTGGCTGCGGGGCACGAGTCTGGACGAGCTGCCGCAGCTGGTGAACGTGCTGCGGGGCGAGATGTCGCTGGTCGGCCCGCGCCCGCCGCTGCCGTCGGAGGTTGATCTCTATGAGGCGCATCACTACGCGCGGTTCGACGTGAAGCCCGGGATGACGGGGCCGTGGCAAGTGGCGGGGCGCAACGAGATCAAGGACTTCGAGCAGGTTGTGGCGCTCGAGACGGCGTACGTGCGCGACTGGTCGCTGTTCCAGGATCTGGCGATCCTCGGGCGCACCGTCCCTGCGGTACTCAAGGCACGGGGGGCGCACTGATGGCACGGCGCTCCGGGGCGCCCGGTCACGTCGCCATCGTGACCTCGAACTTTCGCCCCGAGCAGACGGGGATCAGCTGTCCTGTGACGGAGTTCGCGGAGTATCTGGCCGCCGCGGGGATCGCCGTGAAGGTCGTGACGGCGCTACCGTATTACCCGGAGTGGCGCATAGCATCCGAGTACCGCGGGCGGCTGTGGAAGACGGAGCGCGACGGCAACATACAAGTACTCCGGTCGTGGCACTACGTCCGGCCGCGGCCGTCCTCAATGACGCGCTTACTCCACGAGATCACGCTCTCGTTGTTCGCGCTGCCGCGCCTGATCGGGGCGCTGCGGGGCGCCACGGCCGCCTACGTCGTCAGTCCGGACCTCGGCTTCGCCTTCGTGGGAATGTTCGTCGCACTGCTGCTGCGCGTGCGCCGCGTGCTGGTGGTGGAGGACGTCATGCCCGACGCGGCGGTCGAGCTGGGCATGGTGCGCAGCCGCTGGGTGATCGCGACGGCGCGCGCGCTCGCGCGCCTCATGTATCGCTGGGCGGACGAGATTCACACGCTCGGTGAGGGGATGCGCCGCCGTATCGCTCGAGAGACGGCGACGCCGGCGAAAATCAGGATCGTTCCGATCACGATTGACGCGGCGGAGCTTGACCCTGTTCCGGTTGCAGAGAATGCGTTTCGCCGGCGGTTCGTCCCCGAGGGAACGTTGGCGGTCTTGCATACCGGCAACATGGGTCAGAAGCAAGACCTCCAACTCCTGCTGCGGGCGGCGAGACGGCTACAGGGGGACAGCGCCGTACACTTTTACGTGTTCGGTGACGGCGCCGCAAAGGATGACTTTCTGCGCGTGCGGGACGGGTGGGGTCTGCGGAATGTCTCCCACCATCCGCTGCAGGAGCGGTGGATGCTCCGCCACATGCTTTCGGGTGCGGACCTGGTGCTCGTGAGCCAGCTGGCGGAAGTGGTCGACATCGTCGTGCCGTCGAAGTTGATCACGGCGCTGGGCGCTGGCGCGATGATCGTGGCCGCGTGCGCGCCAGACAGCGAAACGGCGGGGCTCATCCGAGGGAGCGAAAGCGGCCTAGTGATTCCGCCAGGGGACGACGCGGCCCTCGTCGATGTGATCGAGCGGGTGCGCGCGCGCGCGGTGGACACGGATGCTTTCCGTCGGCGGGCGCGCGAGTTCGCGCTGCAGAATTTTCTCCGAGCGAAGGTGTACAGCCCGCTTGTCAGGGCGCTAGCGAGCAACTCTGTCGTGACGGACCGTTGGCTCGAGGCTACTGGTTCCGTTCCCCGCCGAGGAGCCGTGCGGTGAGCGAGTGCTGGCTTCGTAAGCGGTGACCGAAGGAGGTTTGAAGGCGCGCTAGTGGATTCATGAACTATCCCTCACGAGGATACGTGCAACTCCAGAGGTTCAAGAAGAGCAAACTGCGCCTAGCCGTTGCGATCGACTGGGTGGCGCGGTCTGTCTTTAGGCTCTGGGGAGGCTTCCGGAGGTTTCGGCGACTTGACGGTGCGCGCCAGGGCCGTCGAGATACAATCCTGATTCTCCAAACAGGAGCTGTGGGCGATGTCGTAATGTCGCTGCCGGCTCTCAAAGCTATTAGGGAGAGATTCCCGCGCTCGATAATCACGTTGGTAGCGGGTCCGTGGGCACGTGACCTGCTCAAGGAAGAGAACGCTGTCGACGACATCGTTGGTCTGCAGCCCCCGTGGCTGGGTCGCAGGGGCCTAAAGGACACAAGTCGCTTCTGGCGGGCAGCGCTTTCCCTGCGGCGCGTCCGCTACGACATGGGCCTGGATCTCCGAGGCGACCCCAGGTCGCTGCTGTTCCTCTACCTCACCGGCGCGGTTCAGCGGGTCAGCTATGCATGGCACGGAGCCCGTCTTGGAGAATACCTCCTAACTCATGTGGTGCCGGGTCCCGCACCCGATGCACATCTGATAGATCGTTTCGCGACGGTTGCCGCCGCCGTCGGATGTAAGCAGGAGTCGCGACTACCAAGACTGCATCTCACCGATTCGGAGCGGGTCGCCGCTTCTGCATGGCGGCACGGCGTGCAAGCCGAGGTTGGCAACCGTCCCCTCTTGGGGATCCACCCGGGCGCAGGTAATCCCCTCCGGCGCTGGAATCCGGACCGGTTTGCGGCGGTTATCACACGCGTGCGTGCTGCCGCACGGGCCGATGTGGTGGTCTTCGCTGGTCCGGGAGAAGAGACGATTGCGGCCGACATCGTCGGACAGTCGCAGAGTGGCAGTGTGGTGGCGCGCGTTCCGCTGCGAGAGTTCATCACTCGAGTGTCAGCTTTGGACGGTCTGCTGGCTCTCGACAGTTCACCGGCGCACATTGCGACTGCTCTGGGAGTCCCGGTGGTCTGCTTGTTCGGACCGGCACTGGCGGAATTCTGCGGGCCTATTGGTTCTGATGTTCGGACTGTTCAAGAAGGCGTCTTCGAATGCCGGCCGTGCACGCAGGAGCGCTGTGTGCACCCCGGAGCTTCATGCATGGATGCTATCAGCGTTAACGTAGTGGTGAAGTTGACCACGGAGATGCTCCTTGACGGTAGGGTGCGTGAGAACAGCGGTTCATGGACCGCTAACAGTCTCTAGTAGGATCGCCGGCGGCGCTGTCTCGGGCCACGGATCTTTCGTTTGGCGCGGCGAGTGATGGACGTGACCTTCTACGAGAAGCGTCTAAAACCGACCATCCGCCGGCTGATGCCCAGATCCGTCAAACCTCATCGGATTCTGGCGGGGCCGTTGCGCGGCCGAATCATCGTGACCTCTTGGCATGACTATCCTGGCGCGATCCTGGGGCGAACGGAGCGGGCGCTTCTGGAGTGGTTTGGCCGGAACGTCCGTGAAGGCGAGACCTGGCTGGATGTCGGTGCTCACTATGGCTATACGGCGATTGCGTTGAGCGAGCTCGTCGGCTCTCAGGGAAGAGTGTTTGCCTTTGAGCCGGTCCTCTCCACGGCGGGATACTTGGGTCGGACGCGTGCTATCAATCACCTCGCCCAGCTTAGGGTCCTGCCCCTTGGCTTGGGTGATTCTGATGTTCTTGAGGTGCGGCGCGTGCCGGTGGTTCGCGGGATGGCAGACAGCACACTGCACCCGCCCGACGCATGGATTGAGCCTTGCCTTGTGGTAGGTCTTGACTCGCTGTGGAGAGGCATCTGCGATGATCAACCCCGAGTCGACGGCGTGAAGATCGATGTGCAGGGCATGGAACTACAAGCCATGCGAGGGATGGCCGCAATACTTAGGGAGTTCACGCCCAAATTAGTTGTGGAGTTGCACCATGGCGTTGATCGCGTCGAGTTCCTCGACTGCTTGGTCTCTCTTGGGTACTCACGACTTGGTTCGCCCATCGAGCCGGCTTCCAGCGAGGCGGATCCTGCGTACCTCAATGACCGAAGCTATTACTTCAAACCTGTTCCAGTGCCTGAGTCTCGCCGGGTGACATCACCATCCACTGCCACCTAACTGGGCTGCGGAGACAAGCGACCAACCCGTGCTCGAGGCACCTTCAGGGAGGCTTTCGCACACTCTCATTGAGTCGCGGTATTCGTGGAACGTGGTTCGGCAGAGGTGGCTTCAGACCTATAAATCGATCGCTTGAGACGACGGTGTAGTCGAACCATTGCACAGAGAATTACTAGAGACTGTTAGCTTGGACGAGGTGCTCACACACTGCCCGCGGGTTCTGTGTCTGCAGGTCTTCTCCCATGCCACAAAGGTGCACGCTCTTGGAACCGTGTATTGGGCTGATAGTCCTGCTCTTGAGCTGGGTGGGCGTGTGACAAGACCGTCAGCTTGGCTGCGAGGCGTGCGCCCGACGCGGCACCATCGACGCGTATCTCCGGATGCAAGGCGCGACCGCGGGGCTGCGCGATGCGGTCGAGCCTCGTGAGGCCCAAGCGTTCGATCAGGATCTCCTCGTCACCAGCGCCTGTACGATCCGCTCGAAGTGCTCCGCCCACAGATCCGGAGTGCGGCCCTTGATTCTTTCACCGGATCTCCCGCCCATCTGCCCGCGTAGGGCAGGGTCTTCTGCCAACTCAAGCATCTTCGTGGCCAAGGCGGCGCTGTCTTCTGGTGGCACGATGTAGCCGTTGACGCCGTTCTCGACGCGGTCGCGGATTTCACCCGCTGCGCTGGTGCTAATCACGGGGAGCGAGCAGGCCATGGCCTCATCCACGACCAGTCCGTAGGGATCGCCCAGCGTGGGGAAAACGAACACGTCCGCCAGCGCGTAGTAACGTGGCAATTCCGGCTTTTGCTTGAAGCCGGCGAAAACTACGTTGCGGATGCCGCGTTCCGCGCAACTCTGCCTGAGCTCGGCTTCGTTCGGGCCGTCGCCGACCAGCAGCAGGCTGACCTCGTGGGTGCTATGGCGCTGCACAGTCTCGAAGGCCTCCAGGAGGTAGTTGATCCCCTTTCCCCACCAGAGGCGGCCGACATAGACAAACGTAGTACCCTTGAGGCCCATCACCTCGCGGGATGCAACTCGTCTCATCCGTGCTGAAGCGGAGCCGGCCTCGAAATGAGGGACATCTACCGTATGCCTCGCGAAGAAGATGCGCTCAGCTCGAGCGCAGTATCGTAAAGCAAATTGCTTACCCTCTTCACCTGGCGTCTCGATCGCGTCTGCGTGGCTAAACAGAAACCGTTTCATCGCGTCCTTGACTGGGTGGCGGGAGACCCAGCGATCGTAGGTCCTCAGCACCCGGAAACCCGTCTTGGCGCCGCGCAACTTGGCGAGCCCCCAACCCACTACGAATGCCGGCTCGGCGTACAAGCTCACCAGGACATCAGGCCGCCGCCCCAAGAGCGGTAGCGGCCAATGCAAGGCCAGCCCGAACAGCCGCGTGGTGGGCAGGTAACGATACGGAAAGCGCCAATCCAGTTCGTTCACATCCCAACTGCGGCCCGGCTCAGTCCGCTCGTTGAACCAGGCCTCGAACTCGAAGGTGCCGCGATCAGCCACCGCATTGAAGCGCTCGACCATGTAGGGTGAGGGGATATTGTTCCAGTAAACGACGTAGGGCTTGCGCGCAATGTCACGCATCTTGGCGTTGGTCTTTCGCCCGGACAGTCGTCTCCGATCCGTGGACGACTTGGGGGCTGGCCACGACGCGTTCGGCCTCGCCGCCGCCCTGAGCACAAGGCCCACGGCACGCTCAAATACGCGAGCTCCAACGGCTGCATCGTAGCGGCGGGCACGAATCACGCAGTCTTGCTTCATTTGCAGGCGTCGTCCTCTAGGCAGCGTTGCCGCCTCAAGCATGGCGGCGCACAGAGCGTGAGGATCACCGGACTTTACCCGCCACCCAGTGATGCCGTCTCGAACGAGATCAAGTGTCGCTCCAGCGTCAATTGATCCCAGCACAGGTAGGCCGCTGGCCATGGCCTCGGGAATCACCAAGCCCCAGCCGTCGTACCGACTCGGCATCACCAAGTAGTCCCCTCGGCGGTATAGCTCTGGAAGGCGGTCCCACGGCACGAAGCCGCAGCGAACGACCCGCTCGGAGGCGGCTGCTGACAGGTGCTCATCAAAGAGCTGACGCGTATCACCGTCTCCAGCAACCAGCAGCCGAACATTGCGTAGACTCTCCACTAGCTTGCTAAACGCGTGAGCGAGAAGATCAACGCCCTTGCGATGAATGAACGAGCCGACGAAAAGAAAACGGGTTTCACAGCCATCTGTCACAGAATCGTCGGCCGTCTGGAAGCGAGTAAGGTCGCTGAAGTAGGGTACTTTGAGAATCGGGCGATCAGGGCAAAGGACTGCCCGGAAGTTATCGACCGCCTTCTGTCCCACTGCGAAGAAGCCCGCTGCCCAACGACGCACAGGTAGCAGTGCCAGGCGTCTTCCAATCCGACGGAGCGAAGCGTTGCCCCCCGATGCCACAGCCTCTCCCCAGTACACCCACGGCAACCTCGCCAGGCTTGCACACCACATACCCAGTTGAACGGTAGGCATCGGGTAGACGGAGAAAACCGCCAAGTCAGGGCTCCAACGGAGCAGCTCGAGAGCCGGCCGGGGGTCAAGGTACCAATGCTCCCGTGGCGTCTCGATTCGCCGACCAGATCCGATCCGGTGCCAATGCGCTTTCGGGAGTCGCTCCCAAAGCCTTCGCGTATCACGGTCGGCACAGTACCACACCCTCAAATCGAGGCGTCCCCGTTCAGTTATCGCGTCAAACAGCTCGACCTGGTAAGGGCTCGGGACGTTCGTGAGAACGCCGACTGTAGCCTTCACTCGCTGGCTCCTTTGGGATGCTCCTGCCTCGACGCGATATCAGGACGGAGGTGCCTCTCGTGACCGCATCAAGCCATGGGCGTTGTAACTAGACAGCGCCCACCCCTCCGTAATATGCGTGAATCTCTCGCGCAAAGTGGAAAGGATCGATGATGTGCTCGACAACCTGGTTCGCAATGACAGCATCGGCAGATCCATCTGCTAAAGGAAAGGGTTGATTCAAATCCGACTCACAAAACTGCCATCCCTGGCAGAGGCCTCTAGCCATTTCATGCAGTCGTCGATGAGAAACGTCCCGCCCAACACGCTGCTCGAACTGACCAGTAAGAGCGCTCAGGATCTCACCTGAGCCACAGCCAAGGTCCACCACAGCCAAGGTCGACCACGCATCTACCGGTACCCACGGCACACATCATACTGAGATCCACGCGCGCCGCCCCTTACTGTTCACTCCCTATTTGGTACGAGGACTTGAGGACGGGCTCTTGATTTGCGACTGCGCCCCGCATAGGTCAGCGATGCTCCAGCCACAACACTGAGGATGACACCCGTGTAGCGCTCGTGAAAAAGATTTGCGGTAAAGCTCTGACCCAGGTAGGCCAGCAAAACGGCGAACGCCAAAACGGCATCCGACGATCCTCCTCGAGCAACAGAAGTCGATGCCGCCGCGAAGCCGCGAATCAACACCCCAAGGAGGACGAGTGGGACAAACGCGCCCAAAACAATTCCGCTCGCAAAAAACGGATAGACCCAGGTAGAGTGGCCCGCAAACCATTGAGGTGCATTAGGGACGTCGAGAGAAAGCACCTGCAGAACACCAGCGTCCCCTGTGTAGTTCGCCCCGATCCCGTTACCCACGAGCAGCGTCGCCGCGCTGTGCGTCAGCGCACTGATCTGGCCACGGTATTCGGCGAGGCGCGTTACCAGCGTAATATCCAGACCGTCCTGCGGTTTGAGGTGAGACATTCTATGTACCCACACGTCAAAGAAGTCCGGTCGCACAGCGCCCGTAACAGCAGCAGCCACGAGTACAGCCAGCACAAGCATCGTGAGCAGCTTGCTCCCAGAACGCACTGCTCCCAGAACC
>Ga0137368_10008968_pt1 | contig 10252 bp, 9 predicted proteins | sample SagtaG_13_FD_104917 | JGI IMG/M metagenome (GOLD analysis project Ga0137368, IMG submission 104917) | Vadose zone soil microbial communities from Sagehorn Ranch, Mendocino, California, USA - Sage1_L_100_16 metaG | ecosystem: Environmental > Terrestrial > Soil > Vadose zone | place: USA...
CGCTCTTTCGCTATTGAGCACGCTTGAGAGCATTGCCACGCCTTGCTCGGTGAACGCATAGGGACGAAAGCGTCGGCCGCCGTGCCCCAGACTTGAGGTCACAATTTGTGACCTCAAGTTAGCAAGCTCAGCGCTCGTGACTTGGAACATGAAGTCGCTCGGAAACCGCTTGCGATTTCGGCGCACCGCTTGGTTGAGCCTCTTGGTCGGCACGCCGTAGAGCGCCGCAAGGTCGGAATCGAGCATCACTCGGACGCCGCGAATCAGATGGATGCGGGCCTCGAGCCGATCCCCAGAACGAGCAGGTATGGCCGGAGGCGCGGACCTCATTGGACGAGAAAGCGGCCGGGCCTTGCATTAGGGTGGTGCTACCACTCTTGGTCTCAAACTTGAGGTCGCAAATTGCGACCTCAAGTTTCCTGCCCGGCGGAGCGGCGACTACAGCCCGAGATACGCCTTCCGGACCTGCTCCATGCCACGGACTTCCTTCGCCGGACCCTCGATCTCGACCTTGCCGCGGTTCAGCACGTAGGCGAAGTCGCTCACCGCGAGCGCCATCTGTACGTTCTGCTCGACCAGCAGCATCGTGAGCGCCTCGCCCTTCAGCTTCCGGATGATCTCGAAGAGATTCATCGTGAAGAGCGGCGAGAGTCCGAGCGACGGCTCGTCGAACATGAGGATCTTCGGCTTCGCCATGAGGCCGCGCGCGATCGCGAGCATCTGCTGCTCGCCTCCGGAGAGCGTGCCGGCCAGCTGCGCCTTCCGCTCCGCGAGACGGGGGAAGAGCCCGAACACCTGATCGAAGGTCCCCTTCATCTCGGCGCGCGCGTGCCCAGGGGTCGCGCCCATCTCGAGGTTCTCGACGATCGTCATGGTCGAGAAGAGCTGGCGGCCTTCCGGTACGAGCACGAGGCCGGACTCGGCCTTGGCGTGCGGCGAGACCCGGGTCACGTCGCGGTCGTCGAATCGCACGGTCCCCTTCCACGCCGGGAGCAGGCCCATGATCGCGCGCAACAGCGTCGTCTTTCCGGCGCCGTTCGAGCCGAGGATCGTGGTGAGCTTCCCGGGCGCCAGCTCGACGCTGGCGCCCCACAGGATCTGCACCTCGCCGTAGCCGGACTCGAGATCCTTCACCGAGAGCGTGCTCATTGGTGCACCCTCACGTGATGTCTCATGCGCCCTCCTCGAGGAAGCGCTGCGCCACCTTCGGATCGCCAAGATACGCCTCGACGACCTTCGGATCGTTCTGCACCTCGGCCGGCGTGCCCTCGGCGATCTTCTTCCCGTAATCGAGCACGACCACGTGGTCCGAGACGTTCATGACCGCGTGCATGAGGTGCTCGATCATGATCACGGTCACGCCGCGCTCGCGCAGCGAGCGGAAGACCGAGAGCATCTCGGCGACCTCCTGCGGGTTCAGTCCGGCGAGCACTTCGTCGGCCAGCAGCAGCGCGGGCCGTGCGGCGAGCGCGCGGGCGAGCTCGAGGCGTTTCTTCTGCGCGACGTTGAGCTTCCCGGCTTGCAGCTCCGCCTTGTCGGCGAGACCGAGCGAGGCGAGCATCCCCTCGGCGACCTTCGTCGCCTCGCGCAGGCCGAGATCCTCGCGGCCGAAGCAGGCGCCCACGGTGACGTTCGCGAGCACGCTGAGGTCGTTCAGCGGTCGCACGACCTGATGCGCGCGCGCGATGCCGCGCCGCGCGACCTGGAAGGGACGAAGCCCGGTGATGTCCTCACCCCGGAACACGATCCGGCCCGCGCGCGGCCGGTACACGCCGTTGATCGCGTTGAAGAGCGTCGTCTTTCCCGCGCCGTTCGGCCCGATGAGGCCGAGGATCGTCCCCTCGGTCACGGTGAACGTCGCGGCATCGCAGGCGACGAGGCCGCCGAAGCGGACGGTGACGCCCTGGCAGGACAGGATCGGACCGGTCGGGGCGCCCGACAGGCTCGGACCGGCCGGGGCGGTCACTGGATGTAGCTCCGCAGCGGCGGGAAGCGGTTGCGCAGATAGCCCACCAGGCCCGCGGTCACGAACAGCACGACGACGAGCAGCAGCAGGCCGGCGAGGAACAGCTGGAAGTTCGCGAACGTCGGGTTCGTGATCAGGAATCCGCGCAGCCATTCGTAGACGGCCGCGCCGACGATCGGCCCCGCGACGGTGCCGATGCCGCCGAGAACGACCATGACGAGCGATTCGATGGAGCGCAGCAGGTCGAACGCGTGGCTCGGTTCGATGATGCCGTTCTTGAAGAAGAACGTCGCCCCGGCGAGCGCGGGGAAGAACGAGGAGATCACGTATGCGTACACCTTCGCGCGCGCGGGGTCGATGCCCACGACCATCGCGACGTCCTGGTCCTCGCGGATCGCCATGAGCGCGAGGCCGAACTTCGAGCGCCGCACGAAGTAGCTCGTCGCGATCGTGGCCAGCGCGACGACGACCATCGTGTAGTACGCGAGCTGCGCGGCATCGCGCGCGCCGCCGTAGGCGCCGTAGATCGAGAAGTTGAAGAACATGCCGACGGCGCCGCCGAATGGTTCGAAGTTCGTCACGAATGCCTTCATCGCCTCGTTGATGCCGATCGTCGCGAGCGCGAAGTACGCACCGCGCAGGCGCAGGATCGGGATGCCGATGAGGGCGGCGATCGCCGCCGCCGGGAGCGCGCCCGCGACCGCGGCGAGGAGGAAGTGCGCGTTGAACGTGAACATGAGCCAGAACGCGATGTAGCCGCCGATGCCGAAGAAGACGATGTGCCCGAAGGACACGTAGCCGGTGTAACCCATGATGATGTTGATGCTCGACGCGAGAGTGATGAGCATGAACATGAGGAACAGCTCTTCACGCAGCGACGCGTTATTGGTGACGATCGGCAGCACGGCGATCAGCGCGAGCAGCACCAGAAGCGCCGGCAGGAACGGCGCGCGGACGCGCCTCACGCGCGTGAACCCAAGAGGCCCGATGGCCGCACCAGCAGGATGAGCACGAAGATCACGTACTCGAGCACCGGCACCCACGAGACGGGGATGAAGACCGTTGTCACACCCTCGAGGACGCCGAGCACGATGCCGCCGACGAGCGCGCCGGTGGGGTTGCCGAGGCCGCCGAGCACGACGATGACGAAGCTCTTGATCTCGTAGGTGGTGCCGGAAAGGATCGTGAACGAGAAGAGGGTCGATAGCAGCGCGCCGCTCGTCATCGCGAGCGCGGTGCCGATGCCGAACGACAGGGCGAGCATGCGCCGCGAGTCGATGCCCATGAGCTCGGCGGCGGCGCGATTGTTCGCCACCGCGCGGATCGACTTTCCCAGACGCGTGCGGAACAGGAACCCGTAGAGCGCCGCCGCCGCGAGGATGGCCACGACGGCCGCGACGACCTGCGTGCCCCGCAGCGTGATCCCGCCGCCGCGCAGCGCGCCGAGATCGATGTCGATGGCGCGCGGGCTCGTGGTGAACACGGCCGTGCCGACGCCGATGATCATGAGGTTGACCGAGAACGTCGCAAGGAGCGTGGTCAGCTCTGGCGCGTTGATGACGCGGTCGACGGCGATGAAGTAGATGACGACACCGAACGCGAGACCGATCACCAGCGCGGCGATGAGCCCGATGTACGGGTTGATGCCCAGCGACTGGCTGAGCAGGAGCACGACGAACATGCCGAGCGCGATGATCGGTCCGTGGGAGAGGTTGATGACCTTCATCACGCCGAAGATGAGCGTGAGGCCCATCGCGGCGAGCCCGTAGACGAAGCCGAGCATGAGGCCGTCGATCGCCGACGGGATGAGGGCGTCGAGGCTCATGCTCGGCTTTGTACTACCTATTCAGTTGATGTGTCGAGTTACTTGCGCAGCACAGCGTCGGCGGACTTGGCCTCCAGCGGCCACACGATCTGCGTGCCGAGCTTGCCGGACGAGTCCTTGAGCCACTGCACGTAGACCATGTCGTGCGCGACCTGCTTGCCGTGGGTCTTCGCTTCGGTCGAGAACTTCACGTGCCCGAAGAAGGTCATGACGTCCATCTTGTCCAGCGCGGCGCGGACCTTTTCGGGATCGGTGCTTCCCCCGTCCTCGAGCCCTCTCTGGAGCACGAGACCAGCGGCATAGCCGCCGGCGGAGTGGTACGAGGGGGCGGCGTTGAACTTCGCGGTGTAGGACTTGGTGAACGTCTCGGCGGTCGTTCCGTAGAACGGGATGTTGAGCGTCTTCGCGCCCGCCTCGGAGTACTTCACCTGCGTCTCCCACTGGGAGGGTCCGATGATGAACTGCGCGGCGTCGCCGATCTCGGCGAACGTCGGCTCGGGCGGCGCGACGAGGAGCGCGATGAAGCGCGCGTTGACCTTCTTGTCGTAGAGCTGCTTCGCGAAGGTCGTGCCGTCCTGGAAGTGGCCGCCGCCGATGATCGCGTCAGGCGTCGCGGCGACGATCTTGTTGATGAACGGGTTGAAGTCGGTCGCGCCGCTGTCGTAGCCCTCGTTGACGACGACCTGCAGGCCCTTGCTCTCGGCGTACGGCTTCGCGGCCTGTACGACCGAGGTCGAGAACGAGTCCTTCTCGTTCACGATGGCGACCTTCTTGATCGTCGGGTCGAGCTTGAGCATCAGGTCGATGGCGCCGGTGAGGTACTTCGATGCCGGCGTGTAGACCTGGTAGATGTACTTGAAGCCCTGCTCCATGGTCGCGTCGTCGGCGCCACCGGCGGTCACCATGACCTTGCCGTTCTGCTCCGAGACGACGGCCGCGGCCTTCACCAGACCGCTGGAGTAGGGCGACAGGAGGAAGTCCACCTTGTCGTCGTTGATGAGCTTGGTGTAAAGCGACTGGACGCGGTCGGTCTTGCTCTCGTCGTCGTAGAACTTCAGCTCGGGGAGCAGGACCGTGCCGTCCTTGAGCTTGATGCCGCCGGCCTTGGTCACGTCGTCGACCCAGAGCTGGATGCCCTCGGTCTGCTTCTTCGAGGCGACGTTCTGCGCGCCGGTCTGCGATGCGCTGAAGCCGATGATCAGCTTCTTGGATACCGCGGCGGTAGCTGCGCCGGAGGTGCCGGGCGTCGCCGATGTGGTCGGCGTCGCGGCGCCGCAGGACATGACAATGAGTCCAAGTGCCGCGAGCGCCACCGCGCTCGCGCGAATGCGTTGCATGGGCGTTCTCCTTCTGTCTGACCTGACAGGCATTCTCCACCCAGGCATGCCCGACGGCGGTAGGGCCGAACGGCTCAGGCGAGCGGGCTGATACGCTCTGGCTTCGCCGCTTGGACTAGCGGGGCCGGCTTCCGCCGGCCCCGCCACGTCGTGCTTTTTGAGCTTTCAGCGCGGCGATCCGATTCTTCTCGGCCTTGTCGCGCTTGGGTCCCTTTTGCTTCGGCAACGCTTAGTAGCGGCTGCGCGTCGGGCGCCGCTGCTCGAAGCAGTCGCTGCAGTACACCGGCTTGTCGCCGCGCGGCTGGAACGGGACACGTGCTTCCTTGCCGCAGTTGCTGCAGATCGCCGTGAACATCTCGCGCTGGCCGCCCGCGTAGCCGCCGCCGCCACCGCCGCCACCGCCGCCACCGCCGGCGCGGCGCGCCGCGCGGTCGGCCGGGCAACGGCTGGGCGGGTTCTGCAGGCCGCGGCTCGCGTAGAACTCCTGCTCGCCGGCGGTCCACACGAACTGTTGGCCGCAGTCACGACAGGTCAGGGTCTTGTCCTGGAAGCTCACGGGGTCAGTCCTCCACGCCTGCCAACGCACGTCGAGTTCGGTAGCTGCTCGTGGAGGTTGACCTTCACGCGCGAACTGGACCGGGCTCTCACTTGCCTCTGGCGCCCCGGCTTACCGGAGCGCAAGAAGTGTATTCCAGGGGCGCTGGCCGGATGCTGTGCAGGATGCACGGCCGATCCGAGTTGCGGGGTTGACCCGCCCTGCGCGGGGCCGGTAGCGTTCACCCCTGATGGCTTTGGTCCTCATTCCGCCGATGCCGATGGCCCCGATTCCGGGGTCTTCTTGGCGTTCGGGAGGCTGAGCCGCACCACATACCGCGCGACAGGCGCACTTCAGGAGGCCTCCCGAGACGGGAGGCCTTTTCAGTTATCGGAGGGGAACGACATGGCGACGACGATCGAGAGGCGGTCCGCGCTCCGCGGCCTGCGCTGCCGCGCGTGCGGCGCGCTGCAACCCGCGGACGAGCGCTACGTCTGCGGTGAATGCATGGGTCCGATCGAGCCGGAGTACGACCTCGCCTCGTTCGATCGCGAAGAGCTGCGCGCGACCATCAGCGATGGACCGCGCAGTCTCTGGCGTTACGCGCCGCTCCTCCCCGTCGCCGAGCCGGCCTCGCACTATCCCGTCGGCTGGACGCCGCTGATCCACGCGCCGCGCCTCGGTGCGGCCATCGGCGTCGATCAGCTCTATCTGAAGGACGACACGCGCAACCCAACGCTCTCCTTCAAGGACCGCCCCGTCGCGGTCGCGCTCGCCCGCGCGCTCGAGCTCGGCCTCGACACGCTCGCCTGCGCATCGACCGGCAACCTCGCCGGTGCGGTCGCGGCGGCCGCGGCGCGCAACGGCTTGCGCGCGTTCGTGTTCGTTCCCGCCGACACCGAGGAAGGGAAGATCGCGAGCGCCGCCGCGTACGGCGCGACCGTCGTGCGCGTGGACGGCCCCTACGACGCGGTGAACCGATTGTGCGGGCGGCTCGCGGACGAGCACGGCTGGGGCTTCGTGAATTTCACCCTCCGTCCGTACTACGCCGAGGGCAGCAAGACGTTGCTGTTCGAATGCGCCGAGCAGCTCGGATGGAATCTGCCGGACCACGTCATCGTCCCGGTGGGATCGGGCGCGCTGCTCACGCGCACCGCGACCGCGGTCGCGCAGCTGAAGGCGACCGGGCTCGTTCCGGACACGCGGTGCCGGATCTCGTCGGCGCAGCCGGCCGGGTGCGCGCCGGTGTCCGATGCGGTGCTCGACTCGTGGCGTCCGGTGCGGCCGGTGCGCGCGCCAAAGACCGTCGCGCGCTCGCTGGCGATCGGCTCGCCGGCGGACGGCGACGACTCGGTGCGCATCATCCGCGAGAGCAGCGGATCCGCCGGATCGGTCACCGACGAGGACATCCGCGAGGCGACGGACCTGCTCGCGAAGGCCGAGGGGCTCCTGGTCGAGCCCGCGGGGGGCGTCGTCGTCGCGACGGCCTGCGCGCTCGCGTGGCGCGGCGCGTTCGGCGACGACGAGCGCGTCGTCCTGTACCTCACCGGCAACGGCTACAAAGGCGGACCCGAGACGCGCGAGCTCGGTCCGGTGATCAAGGCGGACGCGGATGTGTTCCGCGCGGCGTACGCGAAGGAGATCTCATGAGCGTCACCGTCCGCCTGCCCACGCCGCTCCGTTCCGCGGTCGGCGGCAAGACCACCATCGCGGTCGAAGCCGCCGATCTGGCCGGCCTGCGGCGCGAGATCGCGGAGCGGTATCCGGAGCTCGGCGCGCGCGTCCTGCGCGACGGCGCGTTCGGCCCGTTCATCACCGTCTTCGTCGATGGCGAGGACGCGCGCTATCTCGGCGACGACGTCGACCTATCGAACACGAAGACGGTCGAGCTCCTGCCTGCGATGTCCGGCGGCGCGCTCGAGGAGATCGTCCCCCGCGTGGAGCCGAAGGAGGTCTTCGGCTCGTTCATCGATGAGACGATCGGCATCGTCGCGCGACAGACACGCGACACGGTGTCGTTCGCGGTCGGCTCGCCGGCGGCGGAGGCGCTCGACCTCGTCGGCGCCGAGGACCTGGCCGCGACGGTGATCCGGCGCGAGGGCGCGAAGGCGCTCGGCTACACGATCACCGAGGGCGAGCCCGAACTGCGCGAGCTCGTCGCGGCGCAGGCGCGCGCCGCGGGAATGCGCGTCGATGCGGAAGAGGTGCTCATCAGCGCCGGGGCGATCCAGGCGATCGATCTCACTTGCCGGGTGTACATCCGCCCGGGCGACGTCGTCGTCGCGGAGTCGCCGGGCTTCGCGAACGCCCTGTCGGGATTCCGCAATCACGGCGCGCGGGTCGTCGAGGTCCCCGTCGACGAAGAGGGCATGGACGTGACCGCGGCGGCGCGCCTCCTGCGCGAGCAGGGCCTGCGCGCGCGACTCTTCTTCGTCGTGCCGAATTTCCAGAACCCGACCGGATGGACGCTGTCGCTCGAGCGTCGTAGGCAGCTCGTGGCTCTTGCCGCGAGTCACGGCGCGGTCGTGCTCGAGGACGATCCGTATGGGGCCCTCCGCTATCGCGGCGACGACCTCCCGGCGCTCGCGGCGTTCGCGCCCGATGCCGACATCGTGTCGGTCGGGACGTTCTCGAAGACGTTCTTGCCGGGCCTGCGTGTGGGCTGGGCGATCGCTGATCGCGACGTGATCAAGCGGATGGCAGCCGCGAAGCAGACGATGGACTCGAGCACCGGGACGCTCGGCCAGCGCATCGTGCTCGAGTTCTACCGCCGCGGTGGGGCCGACGCGCACGTCGCGAAGCTGCGCGCGCTGTATCGGGACAAGCAGGCGGCGGGCCGGCGCGCGCTCGAGCGCGCGTTCGCCGGTACGGGGGTGACCTGGAACGACCCCGACGGCGGCTTCTACCTCTGGGTCCAGCTCCCCGAGCACGTGAACGCGCGCCTGCTGCTCGACGCCGCGCTCGAAGAGGGCGTGGCCTTCGTGCCGGGGGACGCGTTCGGGATCGAGCTCGACCACTCGACCGCCCTGCGCTTCTCCATCAGCGGCGCGCCGCGAGCGCGCATCGACGAGGGCGTGAAGCGTCTCCGCCGCGCCTTCGATCGAGTCGTCGCATGACGCTCGTCGAACGACGCCTCGACGCCGCCGCGGTCGCCGAAGCGGCCGCGCGCATCGCGCCGCACGTTCGGCATACGCCGACGGAGCATTCGCCAAGCCTCACCGCGCTCTCGGGCCGCGACGTCTTCGTCAAGCTCGAGAACCTGCAACGGACCGGCGCGTTCAAGATCCGCGGCGCGCTGAACGCGATCCTCCGGCTCGATCCCGCATCGCGTGCGGCTGGCGTGGTGACCGCGTCCGCCGGCAACCACGGCCAGGGCGTCGCGTTCGCGGCGCAGCTCGTCGGCGTGCCGGCGTGCGTCGTGCTTCCGCACGGCGTGCCGCTCGCGAAGCTCGCGGCGATCCAGCGCACCGGCGCCGAGACCGTCCTGACCGATGGCGGCTACGACGACGCGCACACGGCCGCGCTCGAGATCGCGCGCCAGCGCGGGCGCACGTACGTGCACGCGTTCGACGACGACGACGTCGTCGCCGGGCAGGGGACCGTCGGACTCGAGATGCTCGCCGACGCGCCCGATCTCGACACGCTGGTGGTCCCGGTCGGCGGCGGCGGTCTTATCGCGGGCGTCGCGCTGGCGGCGTCCACGCATCGCCCGCGTCCCCGCATCATCGGGGTGCAGTCCATCGGCGCGCCCGCGCTCGCGGATTCGTTCGTGTCGCGCCAGGTCGTGGAGCGTCCGGCGGCGACGATCGCCGACGGCATCGCGGTGCGCCGGCCCGCGGAGCGCACGCTCGCGGTCATCCGCGGTCTCGTCGACGACGTGATCACGGTGAGCGACGAGGCCATCGCGCGTGCGATCGTCGTGCTGCTCGAGCGCCAGAAGCTCCTGGCGGAGGGCGCGGGCGCCGCGGCCCTGGCGGCCGTGCTCGAGGCGAACGGCCGCGTGGGCGGGCGGCGCGTCGGCGTCGTCGTGAGCGGCGGCAACATCGATCCGAACCTTCTGGGCAAGGTCCTGCAGCAGGGTCTCGCGTCCGCCGGCCGCTACCTCGCGTTCCGCACGTGGCTCGACGACCGGCCCGGGATGCTCCACGAGCTCACCGGGATACTCAGCGCGGAGCGCATCAACATCCTGCACATCGGCATCCACCGGCTCGGACCGTACGCCGCGCTGGGACGCGTCGGACTCGACGTCATCGTCGACACGCGCGACCGCGCGCACGCCGAGTCCGTGCTCGCGCTCATCCGCGGCCACGGCTTCCCGGCCGAGGAGCTCCTCGACACCGCGCCGTCGTCGCACACTTAGAGCGATGGCAGCGCGCACCCTGTCCGAGAAGGTCTGGGACCGGCACGTCGTCCACCACGCGGAGGGGGAGCCCGACCTCCTGTACGTCGACCTGCATCTCGTGCACGAGGTGACGAGCCCGCAGGCGTTCGACGGTCTTCGCCTCGGCAAGCGCGAGGTGCGGCGACCCGACCTGACGCTCGCGACGATGGACCACAACGTCCCGACGACCGCGGCGACGCCCGCGGAC
>Ga0137368_10008970_pt1 | contig 10248 bp, 8 predicted proteins | sample SagtaG_13_FD_104917 | JGI IMG/M metagenome (GOLD analysis project Ga0137368, IMG submission 104917) | Vadose zone soil microbial communities from Sagehorn Ranch, Mendocino, California, USA - Sage1_L_100_16 metaG | ecosystem: Environmental > Terrestrial > Soil > Vadose zone | place: USA...
CGGCAGGATCGCCTCAAAAGAGCAACCGCCGATATAGAAAAGCTCAATGCATGGTCATCTGATACCAAGTATCAAGAAGGCGATCCGGACACGGTTGCAGCGTACTATCGAATCCACTTTAGGGCGGCTCTGAGGCAACCGGAGCATCTCGAAAGAGTGATAAAGAGCTTGCGATTGAGCTTTACAAAAGAGGGTATTCTAAAGGCAAGGCAGATAGAAGAATGTCTCATGAACGAAACGTGGTCCTCGAACGGATACAATTTGCTTCCTAAGCTTAAAGAGCTTAGCGTCCCAACATTGATCCTTCATGGAGATCACGATTTCTTCCCCACAGATTGTGCAGCCCACGTCGCTCAGGCAATATCAGGTGCTCGCTTCGTCTTATTAAGAGAATGCGGGCATTTTTCTTACCTCGAATGCCCAGACGGAGTTTACAAAGCAATCGTCGATTTCTTTCATAAATAAAGCTTGCATCAGTATTATCTTGTGAACCGGGACAACGCTTCACGGTTGGAAGGTATTTCAAAATAATAAGAACGAGTAGATTATTAAACAGAAACTCCCCTTTCGGGGAGTATTTGTTATGGCCATTCCCCGATCTCCAAACTTAACGCCGTGACCGATCCACGGAGTACATATTTTACGTCTCCAAATACCGCCTCCTGCGTCCCGCCGGATTTGCCGCTTACAGCAGGGATTGTGCTTTCGACCCAGGCTCTCGCCTCTTCCGGGTCTGCGCCATCATAGGGCATAGCTGCGATAAAACCAAGCACTTCATGGGCGGTTTTGTTCTCGGGGTTTTCGTTTTGCAGGATGGATATCTCAATAAAATCTACAATAGATGTCTCTCTCCCTGATATGACGATCTGGATTAAATTGACTGACGGCAGCCCTCTTAGACAAGTCCTTTCATAGTAGACAGTCACCTTTTTTACAGCTGTACACGTAAATTTCTGTCCTTCCAAACTCACAGTTACATTCACCGGGGATAAACCGGGAAGTTGGCCCATTACTTCTGAATTTGGTGTTGGTGCAAGTGTAGGCTGTGAAGCTTCTGAAGGTGCCGGTGAATTGACTGGCGCGGCTGTAAAGGTTGATATCACAACACCGCTTTGTGTTGGTGTGGCGGGTGGTCCCCCACAACCCATTAAGATGACAAGGAACACCCCTGCCAAAAGGGCGAGCTGTTGCTTTGCTTGAATTTTTTTCATAGTGGATCGTCCTTCCCTGTTTTTGATTTACGATAGCCGAAATTCGCTGCTTACATGACAAGCAGCAGGCTCAAAAGATACATGGCCGGTAAATTTCTATTTCAACTCTATGAGTCTTTTGCAATGAAAGACTTGTGAGGCAGATATCTTTTGAAGCGCTATAACACCTCACAGTTGGAAAGCATTTCAAAATAAGGTGAAATAAGGCGCCTGGCGCCACGGGGCGATGGCGGAATCGGCAGATACAACAGTTTTTAGAGTTGACCAAGAAACCATGCAATAAACCAAAGAATGATCAAGTTACCCTATTTAGAGCAAAGACCAGGCTTTTGGACCTGGTCTTTTGGTTACTAGCTCTAGTGATTACTTAATAATCCCGCGATCGTCCAAAAACTCAACGGGGTCTTTGTCCTTGCCATGTTCCCACATCAAGGAAAAAAACCAGATGCCGCTTTCGCCAATCCAGAAATCGGCGGGAGTGAGGGTCATCTTTGAGTCAGTAGGCTTCTTAATACTTTCAGGCGTGTATTCCGCTTGCCAGCCGAAAAGTTCACCCTGCCAGTATTTGCCAAGCGAGTGAAGGTGATTCGCAAATGCTTTTACTTCTTTCAAATCGGGAACCATACCGCATTCTATCAGGAAATAAGTTTGGCGAACCTATGTTATTGGAAAGCATTTCAAAATAAGGTAAAATAACGCGCATGGCGCTGTGGCGCCACGGGGCGATGGCGGAATCGGCAGACGCAACGGACTTAAAATCCGTCGGTGGAGACACCGTGAGGGTTCGACCCCCTCTCGCCCCATCTAACATGTCATTGCGGTCATCCTGAGTAATGGGCTGATGGTTAAATAACCACAAAACGGCATGAAAACCGAGCCCAAAATCGAAGGACGCAATGACATTTGCATCTGAAAGGCTAAGCATGTTTTTCACTCGTCAACAGCTTGAAGAGGTCGAGGACAAAGGCCTGGCTCCCTACGGGATGCGCAGCAAGGATTCAAAGGGCCGTGCCTATCTGGATAACGAACCTGAATACCGCACCGCCTTTCAACGCGACCGCGACCGCATTATCCACACCACAGCATTTCGACGACTCGAATACAAGACACAGGTCTTCATCAACTACGAAGGCGATTACTTTCGGACACGCCTCACCCACACATTGGAAGTAGCTCAAATCGGTCGGACGCTGGCGCGTGCCCTTGGCGCCAACGAGGACCTGGTCGAGGCGATTTGTCTGGCGCACGATCTGGGTCACTCACCCTTCGGGCATTCCGGTGAAGTTGCGCTGGCGCGCTTGATGAAGGACTTTGGCGGCTTTGACCACAACCGGCAATCCCTGCGCATCGTCACGGAACTCGAACAGCGTTACCCTGAATTCCCTGGTTTGAATCTCACCTGGGAAGTGCGCGAGGGGATGGTCAAGCACGAGTCGGAATATGATATTTCAGATGCCCGGGATTTCAATGCCGATCTACGCGGTAACCTCGAAACACAGATCGCGAACGTAGCGGATGAACTGGCTTATACCACCCATGATCTGGATGATGGCTTGCGTTCAGGCATGATCACACCCCAAATGCTGGAGGGCATCGCGCTGTGGGAAATTTTGCGGGAAACCTATAAATGGCGCGGGCCCAATCTGGGAGAGATCGAGCGTCACCGCATGATCCGTCAACTGGTTGGCATCATGGTCACAGACATGATCGAAGCCACGGATAAACGCTTGCAGGAAAGCCGCGCCAAATCCGCGCTAGATCTTCAAAAACTGAAATACAACGTGATTGGCTACAGCGAAGAGATGCAGCGCCGCAATCGCGAGCTGAAGGATTTCCTCTACAAAAAATTGTATCGCCATTATCGCGTCGCCCGGATGCAGGTCAAGGCCGAGCGGCTGATATCAGATATATTCAATGCCTATTGTGCAGAGCCGCTCATGCTGCCAGACACCACCCAAGCCAGCATCGAGAAACGCGGTCTGGAACGTACCATTTGTGATTACATTGCTGGCATGACAGATCGTTATGCGATTGAAGAATACCAGAGATTATTTAACCCGTTGGAGAAACCTTAGAGAAAGTGAGGTCAGGATGAATCAAACCTATTTAACACCAGAAGGTGCAGCCAAACTTAAAGCAGAGTTGACGGAGCTTACCGGTCCGCGCCGGGAAGAGCTGTCCAAGCGTCTGCGCTCTGCCATTCAAATGGGCGACCTTTCTGAAAACGCGGATTACCACAAAGCCAAGGAAGATCAGGCATTTCTGGAGGGCCGCATTCAGGAGCTCGAAGCGGTGCTTCGTAACGCGGTCATTATTGAAAAAAGCCACAGTGACGTGGTAACCGTTGGTTCCACGGTTACGGTTCAAGAAGCTGACTTTGACCCCGAAACCTATTACATGGTTGGAGCAAAAGAAGCCGACCCGCGTAACGGCAAGATCTCAAATGAATCTCCGATTGGAAAGGCACTGCTGGATCACAGAGTTGGAGACGTAGTGGAAGCGGAGACACCGGGCGGCAAGCTCAAATTCAAAATCTTGAAGATTGAATAATAAAACGTCCCGAAGGTTTTCGGTAGTAAACATTGCTTTGCCATTCCAAACCTCACCTGCACTGCGCGCAGGCGCAAGTGTCGGGACGGTGTGTAATAAGTAACCAAAAAGAGACCGTTACGACCGGTCTCTTTTGATTCCGTTTGGGGTTACTCTCCGCTGCGCGGCCAGACCGCCAATTCCAGAGTGATGCGTTCGAAATAACTCTTCTGAGGCATGGCACCTGTTCCATATTCCATATCCACGACAGTTGCCAATAATTGAAGGGTGGCAGTCTCCAACAAAACTTGTTCCTGTGGCTTCACAACCACCAATTCGCCTTTTGGCTCGAGCCGGGCACGGATGTTGGGATCATTGTAGGCATGTTCGGACATCAAAACTTTGGTCGCAGTCTTGATATCGTTCTTGTCGAAGAGCCAGATCTCGAGCGCCGCGACTTTTTTCGGCTCGCCCACCCCGATCGTTTCTGAAACGCCAACGCCATATTCACCGAGGAATTCGCCGCCGCCCGTATCGATGCTGAATGATTCATCATAAAGGTCATCACCCAAAACATAAGTGGTCATGGTTTGGGTGATCGGCTGAGCAAGCCCAAGAGATTGAAAATCAGTCCGCTCGACTTGACGGCTGATCTCATTGGCCTGCATGACCGGTGTGACTGTGCCTGAGCCCTTGCGAAGCAGGCGTAATAGATAGATCGTGCCCACCGCAACCAAAACCAGTACCACTAAGGAGACAAGAATAACAAGCGAGCTAAGTCCAGACGCTCCCGCAGCAGGAGGAGTTGTTGGGATCTGCCCCTTCGCGGCTTGGATCACATTGACATATTGCTGAAGCGCAGCTGGATCTACACTGCCGGGTGTGGCCTGAAGGCGGGTAAGCGTAGGTCCTGCGGCTTCCCCTAAATCATCCCAGCGACGAACAGCATCATCGAGATTGCCTGTACGAGCAAATGAGTCGATTGCCATTCGCATATAATCTTCCTGGAGATCGGCGCGCAGGACTTCCGGAGTGCCATTCGTCCATTGGACGGGCCAAATCACCCAGCCAAAGAGTAGGCCGATCAGCAAGCCCAAGACCACGCCCACTCCAATTGCCACTGCCGTATTTTTGAGAAGATTCTTTGAGATCGCAGTCACTGCTTCCATGGTTTATTCCTTTTTTTGAGGAGTTCTACCGCCTATTTAAATTACTAAACCTATTGGAAATATACAGCAAAAAACAGTTTAGTTCGCATGCAAGACATGCGTGCGGTACTCTGCATTTCAATTATATACCATCCCATCAACAATACAACCTCTCGAAGGTACTTGAGCTTGAAAAGCTTTCCGCAAGATTTTACTTTCGTGCTCTAGCCGCCGTCCCCGGCGGCGTTTCATTCGAAATTTTGCGCTGCCTGCCGTAGGCGCCAAAGGTAGACTGCGTAAGGAGCAGGGTACTTAAAGACGTTCCATAAGATACAACATACGCTCTGATTCACGAACATTCACCGCTTCACAGATTTTGAATTTCTGTTTGAACGCGGCTTCGAAGCCCTCGCGCGTGTAGCTTGGGAAAATGTCTTCTCTGGATACTAGCAACTTTTGCACCTGACTATCCGATTTGGGCACAAACTCGATCACTAACCACTTTGCTATTTTTGCGAAGAAATCAGCCACTTGAGGCAATGGCACATTATTGGAGATCGCCAAGTGATGGATCAGCGCCAACGCCAGGACCATGTCAGCCGGACCGCGGGCAGCAAAGGCATCGCGTTCCTCATTCGCCCACCCGATGGAGGGACTGGGATTCGTTAGGTCGAGCAAAAGAGGCAAAATATTCTCTGTCTTCTCTTCTTTGACTTGGCGATAGTTCTGTTCCACCGCCGCCGGGTCGATATCAGAAGAAACTACATAAGCGCCTCCCCCGCTTGCTGCACGACTAAAGACTCCATTGTTCGCGCCCAGATCCCACACAAGCGCTGGTTTCATCTTCGCAGACCATTCGCCAACCAATTGCTTCTTATGTTCGAACGCCGCATCCGAATAATTCGTAATATCGTAATAATTTCCCCATTCTGTGCCGCCCGGTTTCCAGTCTAATTTTCGGACAGCAGAATCGAGGCCATCGATCAAGCCGATCATCGCCTGCTTGCTCATCGTCCCCGCCCGCGATTTCACCTCCGCACCTGAGTATCTTTTCTGTGCACCAGCGTGCAAATGGATATTAGTCAAGAGACCAAAATTGAGGCGGGTCTTGGAAGGCAGCAAGCTACTTGCAAGATCAAGCGGTACACCGTCGATATACACCCGTAATAGCTGATTCAAGCGAACATCTTTCAAAGCCATCAAAGACAGCGGGGCAAGAAAATGCTGGCAAAACTGACGATATGCCACCCAGGGTTGTCCTTCTTTGTAAATTTCGAAAGAAAGCGTATCGATCAACATTGGCTTGCCGCGCACAAACTGAATGTTGTACGCGCTCGCATCCTTCAACGACATGCCTACTTTCAAGGCGCGGCGCTGAATGGATAACGTCGCCAGCGCGGCATCTTTCAACTGCCCGAACGACCATTCATAGGGATAAGAAATAAATGGGACGCGCTCCGGCTGGATGATTTTGTAAGCTAGTTCGGACTCAGCCGGAACCTCATCCGTTTCCACGTGCTGAACCAACAAGCCAGCTTTGACCAATTTCTCATACAAACCGGATTCCATGAGCTTCGCGTATTCCTGCTCGTATTTGCGGTTGACCTGTCGGTAGAGGACTCCGCCGCGCGAGAACAAGAAACCGCTCGGATCCCGAAAAGAAGCGGAAAGTTGTCCACGGGACTGCTCCGCTTGTCCGCGCTGCCGCTCTGCGGCGTGCTGCGCTTGTCCACTATTTTGATTCTGGTTCGTCATCTTCTTCGTCAGTTTTAGCTTTGGGCTTGATTCCAAACCATTTACTGATCGTTCCCCAAGAAGCACGTATAGCAACGCCGAGACCCAGCAAGGTGGCAATCAACAATTGGATCAGGAAACTTCCTGAACCCGGGTCAAGATATGGAAGGGGTGCAAAATGCATGGTGTCTCCTATTTGCTTACTTTATTTTGGAAAATCCCGCGCAGGGGATGCCATGGCATCCCCTGCGCGGGATTGCTATTCAACAGTTTCAGGAACAATATCTTCCAAGAGGAAGGTTTCCTGACAATTTGTACATTGAGCTTCACGTTTATTGGCAATGACCAAAAGGCCACCGCACTTTGGGCAAGGCTGTTTGAGCGGTCGTTTCCAGGAAGTGAAATCGCAGTTCGGATAATTTTCGCAGCCAAAAAAGGTACGGCCCTTGCGCGTTTTCCGTTCTACCAGTTCACCGCCATCCTTCGGACACAGGACCCCAATTTTTTCAAGCCACGGTTCCGTATAGCGACAGGTTGGGAAGTTCGAGCACGAAATGAATTTTCCAAAGCGGCCATACCGAATGACAAGCTCACCACCATCTTCCGGGCATTTGCGGCCGATGGGTTCCGGTTCACTTTTCATGACCGGCATCTCCGCCTGAGCTTTCTTAATATCCTCCGCAAACGGATGATAAAACTCGTGCATCACTTCAACCCATTCGGCTTGACCCGAGGCGATCATATCGAGATCTTCCTCCATGCGCGCGGTGAATTTATAGTCAACGATGTCAGGGAAATACTGCGTCATTAAGTCATTGACCTGAATTCCAATATCCGTTGGCATGAGGCGTTTTTCCTCGCGCACTACATATCCACGCTGCTGGATGGTGGAAAGCGTGGGCGCATACGTGGAAGGACGACCAATCCCATCTTCTTCGAGTGCTTGCACGAGGGAGGCCTCTGAATAACGCGGAGGTGGCTGCGTGAAATGCTGCTCCGGAATCAAACGGATCAATTCCTGCTTCTGCCCTTCTACCACTCCAGCCGGAATTCGGACGTTCTCGTCATCTTCTTCCGATTTCACATCCTCATTCTTGGCTTCTTCATAAACGACCAGAAAGCCAGCAAACTTCACTGTTGAGCCCGAAGCCCGCAACAGATATTCGTGTTCCTTCGTCTTGCCGGTGACTTCCACTTGCAAGGTATCATACACCGCAGCTTCCATTTGAGAGGCAACAAATCGCTGCCAGATCAAACGGTACAGCTTGTACATCGCCGGTTCGAGATACTCTTTGATCTGTTCAGGATCCCTCATCACAGACGTTGGGCGAATGGCTTCGTGAGCTTCCTGAGCATTGGCAGAGCGAGTCTTATATTGCGGAGCTTCCGCAGGCATGAAGTCCGCGCCATATTTATTCTTAATATATTGGCGCGCTTCGTTCTGCGCTTGCGCAGAGACGTTGGTTGAGTCGGTACGCATGTACGTGATCAAACCGGTCGTCCCGCCATTGCCAACATCTTGACCTTCATATAATCCCTGCGCGAGGGCCATCGTTCGCTTGGCAGTAAAACCAAGCTTGCGCGAAGCTTCCTGTTGTAATGTTGATGTTGTAAAAGGTGCAGATGGTTTTCGCCGCCGCTCGCCGCGCTTGACCTTTGTCACTACGTACGCAGCCGTTTCCATGTCTACGAGAATCGGCTTGACTACTTCTTCGTTCGATAGTTCTGGTTCCTTGTCATCGATCTTCGCCAATTTTGCCGTAAACGTAGATTTGATTCCTTCAGGCTGAAACTCTGCGTGAATAGACCAATATTCCACGGGGACAAATGATTCGATCTCACGTTCTCTCTCGACGATCAGACGGAGCGCGACCGATTGAACGCGTCCGGCCGAGAGACGACCGCGCACCTTCTCCCACAGGATCGGACTAATGCTGTATCCAACCAAGCGATCCAGAACGCGACGCGCCTGTTGAGCATCCACTAAATCCATGTTGATCTGCCTAGGATGGGAAAACGCTTCCTTGACTGCGGATTCAGTGATCTCATGAAAGACAACGCGTTTCGTGCGCTCAGGATCGATCTGCGCAGCCTCCATCAAGTGCCACGAAATGGCTTCGCCTTCACGGTCAGGGTCCGTCGCGAGATAGACTTCTTCAGCTTTCTGCGCGAGTTTCTTCAATTCCTTGACCACATCTTTCTTTTCATTTGGCACCCGATATTTCGGCGCGAAGTTATTTTCCACATCCACAGAAAGCTGAGACTTCAACAGGTCGCGCACATGCCCCACAGAGGCGCGGACCGTGTAGCCTTTACCAAGGTAACGCCCCACCGTCCTAGCTTTTGCCGGGGATTCGACTACGACCAACTTACCATCGCGCTTTTCCACTTTCACCGGCTTTTCAGGTGGAACGAGCCCTTCATGCGCCTCAGTCCTACCCATTCTATAAAGTTTTGTTCCACAAACGGTGCACACACCCACCGTGACAGGAGACCCTTTTGCATTAAACATTGCAACCGGATCTTTCATCTCACGTTTGGTCTTGCACTTCATGCAATATGCTTCCATACATTAACCTTTATATATGTCGTTGCGAAAACACTTCGCGCACCCGAAAAAACATCGGGACTGTAGTGAGCGGAGTGACGAGTACTTTTCGAGGAGCGCAGACGAAGCGCCACCTAGTAAGCAATCTCTCTATTAATTATGCAATTGCTTCATGGGCTGGTGGTTTCGATACACCCTTCGCACAAGCCGCTCAGGGCTACTTAACCACCGATTATCTTCACAACGACATACTCTACAAATATTTCTCCTGATGATGTTTCTTTAAATGTTCCACGACGTCTTTCACTTTTTGTGACTGGTCTACTTTACAGACCATTAACACATCACCGGCATCCACAATGACGATATCATCCAAACCAATCGTTACGACGAGACGTTCATCGCTCTTGCTATACACCAATGTACTATGCGTATCGAGGGCAAGGTGTTGAGCGCTGGTAGCCACATTTCCATTCATATCGGGCAAGAGAACTTCAAAGAGCGAGTCCCATGAGCCAATATCACTCCAGCCCAATCCACCTGCGGGCAAAACAGCAACCTTTTCTGCTTTCTCCATGACGCCATAGTCGATAGTCTGACTCTTTAGATCGTACCAGCGTGCCTGCACAATCTCATCTTGTTCAGGTGTACCCCAGGCAGAAGCAATTTTAGTGACCACTTCGAAAAGCTGCGGCATTTGACGTTCAACTTCTGCCAGGATGGTATCCACTCGCCAAACAAACATACCACTATTCCATGAATGATCGCCACTTCGTAATAATTGCTGAGCAGTCTCTTCATCCGGCTTCTCTTTGAAGCGCTTGACTGTGTACACCGGATATTTGTAATCACCATCCAGAGAAGCGCCCTGCTGAATATACCCATATCCAGTCGAGGGATATGTAGGTGTAATACCAAGTGTTACAAGATAATTTTTCTGTGCGACGTCAAATGCGGCTCTGATCAAATAATGAAACAAGTCACGATTGCGAATGTAATGATCGGATGTCTGGATTGCCATAATTGCCTGCGGGTCACGCTTCTGGAGCACCGCAGCCGCCAATGCTACCACAGAGGC
>Ga0137368_10008972_pt1 | contig 10248 bp, 9 predicted proteins | sample SagtaG_13_FD_104917 | JGI IMG/M metagenome (GOLD analysis project Ga0137368, IMG submission 104917) | Vadose zone soil microbial communities from Sagehorn Ranch, Mendocino, California, USA - Sage1_L_100_16 metaG | ecosystem: Environmental > Terrestrial > Soil > Vadose zone | place: USA...
CGGGCGTACCGGGAGGACGCCGACCTGGCGCTGCGGGCGCTCGCCGCCGGCTACCGGCTGGTGACCGGCGACCGGGAGGTGGTCCACCCGGTGCGCCGCGCCGACCGCTGGTCCAGCGTCCGGGCCCAGGCCGGCAACGCCGACGACCCGCTGCTGGACCGCAAGCACGGTGCCGGCTGGCGGGAGCTGGCCGGTACCGCCCGCGGCCGCCGCCGCTGGCACCTCGTCACCGTGCTGGCGGCGCTGGTCGCGCTCGGCGGCGCGCTCGCCCAGCAGCCGGTGGTGGCGGCGGCCGGCGGCGCGGGGTGGCTGGCGCTCTACCTCCGGTTCGCCTGGCTGCGGATCGCCCCCGGGCCGCGCACCAGGGCCGAGATCGGCACCATGCTGGTGACCAGCGCGGCGGTCCCGCCGGTGGCCGCCTACCACTGGCTGCGCGGGCGGTGGCGGCACCGCAGGGTGGCGCGCTGGCGGCCACCGCCGCGGGCGGTGCTGTTCGACCGGGACGGCACCCTGGTGCACGACGTGCCGTACAACGGCGACCCGACGATGGTGCGGCCGCTGGACGGCGCCCTGGCCGCGCTGGACCGGTTACGGGCCCGCGGGATCCGGGTCGGCGTGGTGTCCAACCAGTCCGGCGTAGCCCGCGGCCTGCTGACCCCCGCCGACGTTGACGCGGTGAACGCGCGGGTGGCCGAACTGCTCGGCCCGTTCGACACCTGGGCGGTGTGCCCGCACGCGGCCGGCGACGGCTGCGGCTGCCGCAAGCCGGCGCCCGGGCTGATCCACAAGGCGATGGCCGACCTGGGAATGGCCGCGAACGAGTGCGCCGTGGTCGGCGACATCGGCTCCGACGTGGCGGCGGCGCGGGCGGCGGGTGCCCGGGCGGTGCTGGTGCCCACCCCGGCCACCCGGCGGGCCGAGGTGCGCGCCGCCCCCGAGGTGGCCCGCGACCTCGCGGCCGTGGTCGACCTGCTGCTCGGCGAGGGCCGACCATGAGCGGCCCGCGGGTGCTGGTGGCGCGGCTGGACAGCGCCGGGGACGTACTCGTCTGCGGCCCCGCGGTCCGCGCGGTGGCGGCCGGTGCATCGCACGTGACCCTGCTCGCCGGCCCGGCCGGAGCGGCGGCGGCCCGGCTGCTGCCCGGGGTGGACGACGTGCTGGTCTGGCGCTGCCCCTGGATCGACCCGGATCCGCCGGCTGTGGCCGAGGCCGACCTGGACGGGCTGGTCGCCGCGGTGGCGGCGCGCGCGGTCCACGTGGCGGTGATCCTCACCTCCTACCACCAGTCTCCGCTGCCGCTGGCCCTGGTGCTGCGGCTGGCCGGCGTCCCGCGGATCGTGGCGGCCAGCGAGGACTACCCCGGGTCGCTGCTGGACCTACGGCAGCGCCCCGCCGCCGACGACCGGCCCGAGCCGGAGCGGCAACTGTCCACTGTGGACGCCGCCGGCTTCGCGCTGCCGGCCGGGGACGACGGCCGGCTGGCGGTGCGCCGGCCGCTGCCGCCGACCGAACGGCTGGTGCGCGGGCGGGGGTACGTGGTGCTGCACCCCGGCGCCAGCGCGCCGGCCCGGCAGTGGAGCCCGGGCCGGTTCGCGGCCACCGCGGAACTGCTTGCCGGCCAGGGCTACCAGGTGGTGGTCACCGGCGGGCCCGGCGAGACGGCGCTCACCGCCCGGGTGGCCGGCCGGCACGGCATCGACCTGGGTGGCCGGACCGATCTCGGGCGGCTCGCCTCGGTGCTCGACCGGGCCGCGGTGCTGGTCTGCGGCAACACCGGCCCGGCGCACCTGGCCGCGGCGGTGGACACCCCGGTGGTGTCGCTGTTCTCGCCGGTCGTGTCGGTCGAGCGGTGGGCCCCGTACGGCGTGCCGACGGTGCTGCTCGGCGACCTGGACGCGCAGTGCCGGGGCAGCCGGGCCCGGCTCTGCCCGATCGACGGTCACCCGTGCCTGGAGTCCGTCGAGCCGCCGGAGGTGCTGGAGGCGGTACGCAAGCTGGCGGAGGTGGACCGGTGAGAATCCTGCTCTGGCACGTGCACGGCTCCTGGACCGATGCCTTCGTGCGCGGCCGGCACCGGTATCTGCTGCCGGTCACGCCGAGCCGCGACGCGGACGGCCTGGGGCGGGCCGGCCGGCCGTGGCCGTCCACTGTGGACGTTCCGTACGACAGGCTGCGGGAGCTGGACGTCGATGTGGTGCTGCTGCAGCGGCCGAAGGAACTGCAGCTCGCCGAGGACTGGCTGGGCCGCCGCCCGGGCACCGACGTGCCTGCGGTGTACCTCGAGCACAACACCCCCCGCGGCGACGTACCGAACACCCGGCACCACCTGGCCGACCGCGCCGACATCCCGCTGGTGCACGTGACCGGCTTCAACCGGCTGCTGTGGGACAGCGGGTGCGCACCCGACACGGTGATCGAGCACGGCATCCCCGACCCGGGCCCGCGCTACCGCGGCACGCTGCCCCGGGCCGCGGTGGCGGTGAACGAGCCGGTCCGGCGCTGGCGCGTCACCGGCACGGACCTGATCCCGCGGTTCGTGCGGGCGGGCGTCCCGGTGGACGTCTTCGGCACGGGCACCGCCGGGCTGGCGGCGCGGCTCGGCGTAGCGCTGGGTGAGTGCGGTGACCAGCCGCCGGCCGCGCTGCACGACGCGTTGGCGCAGCGCCGCTGCTACCTGCACCTGTGCCGGTGGACCTCGCTGGGGCTGGCGCTGATCGAGGCCATGCAGCTCGGCCTGCCGGTTGTCGCGCTCGGCAGCACCGAGGCGTACGAGGCGGTGCCGGCGAGCGCGGGGGTGGTCTCGACCGCGCTCGACCGGCTGGTCGGCGCCGCCCGGGACCTGCTGGCCGACGAAGGCATGGCCGCCGCGATGGGTGCGCAGGCCCGTGCGCTGGCGCTGCACCGGTACGGACTCCCCCGCTTCCTGTCCGACTGGGACCGACTGCTCGAGGAGCTCGTTCGATGAACATTGCGATGGTCTCCGAACACGCCAACCCGCTCGCCGCCGTCGGGGGGGTCGATGCCGGCGGCCAGAACGTGCATGTCGCGGAGCTGGCCCGGGCGCTGGCCCGGCGGGGCCACCGGGTGACCGTGTACTCGCGGCAGGACACACCAGGAGTACCGCGGCGGGTGCCGATGTGTCGCGGTGTGGACGTGGTACACGTGCCGGCCGGACCGCCGAGCGAGGTACCCAAGGACGAACTGCTGCGGTACATGCCGGTGTTCGGGCGGTTCCTGTGGGCCGCGTGGGCGGTGGACCCGCCGGACGTGGTGCACGCGCACTTCTGGATGTCCGGGCTGGCCGCGATGCTGGCGGCCCGCGGCACCGACCTGCCGGTGGTGCAGACCTTCCACGCGCTGGGCACGGTGAAGCGCCGCCACCAGCGGGGCGCCGACACCAGCCCCAAGGAGCGGATCCGGCTGGAGGCCGCGGTCGGCCGCAGCGCCGCGCTGGTGATCGCCACCGCCCGGGACGAGGTCGAGGAGCTGGCCCGGATGGGCGTGCCGCGCGGCGCGGTGACGGTGGTCCCCTGCGGCGTCGACGTCCGGCACTTCACCCGGCACGGGCCGGCGGCCGGGCGCAACGGCCGCAGCCGGCTGATCGCGGTCGGGCGGCTGGTACCGCGCAAGGGCTTCGACCTGACGATCCGGGCGCTGCGGCTGGTGCCGCAGACGGAGCTGGTCATCGTCGGCGGGCCGCCGCGGGCCGAGCTGTCCGCGGATCCGGAGGCGTGCCGGCTGCGCGCCGAGGCCAGGCGGTGCGGCGTCGCCGACCGGGTCGTGCTGACCGGCCGGGTGGACCGGGCGGCGCTGCCGTCGCTGCTGCGCAGCGCGGACATCGCGGTGTGCGTGCCGCGGTACGAGCCGTTCGGGATGACGGCACTGGAAGCGATGGCCTGCGGGGTGCCGGTGGTGGCCAGCGCGGTGGGCGGCCTGCTCGACACCGTCGCCGAAGGGCTGTCCGGCGAGCTGGTCCGCTCCCCCAGCCCGGCCCGGCTGGCCCGGGTGCTGCGGTCGCTGCTGGCCGACCCGACGCGGCTGGCCGGCTACCGGATCGGCGGCGTGGATCGGGCGCGGGCCCGGTACTCCTGGGAGCGCGTGGCGGCCGATACCGAGGCGGCGTACCTGCGGGTCTGCTGCGACCGGATGGAGGTGGCCGGGTGACCGAGATCCCGTGCGGCGCCGGCCACCTGGCCGAGCTGCAGGAGGCGCTGGACAGGTTCGGCCCGGCCGCCGGGCTGGCCGACCGGTGGGGTGCCCGGCTGGCCGGCATCCTGCCCCGCGGCGGGCGGCTGCTGGCCTGCGGCAACGGCGGCAGCGCCGCGCAGGCCCAGCACCTGACCGCGGAGCTGGTCGGCCGGTACCGCGACGACCGACCGGCGTACTCCGCCATCCCGCTGCACACCGACACCTCCGCGGCGACCGCGATCTGCAACGACTACCACGCGGACGAGGTTTTCGCCCGGCAGGTCGAGGCGCACGGCCGCCCGGGCGACGTTCTGGTCGCGATGTCCACCTCCGGGCGAAGCCGCAACGTGCTGCGCGCCGCCGAACGGGCCAGGGCAGGCGGGCTGCTGACCTGGGCGGTGACCGGTCCGGCGCCGAACCCGTTGGCCACCGTCTGCGACGAGGCGCTGTGCGTCGACTCGGCTGCCACCGGCACCGTTCAGGAGTTGCACCTGGTCGCTGTCCACCTGATCTGCGCCGCGTTCGACATCGCCCTCGGCGTCTCGACCGCGGCCGAGTTGGCCCGGGCCGTGCCGTGAGCGAGCTTGCGAGCGAACCAATGAGCACAGCAGCCCCGCGAACGCGGACGCCGAGCGCCAGCGAGGTGTTCGCGTGAGCCGGCCGGTCCGGCTGGCCGTCGTCGGCGACGCGCTGCTCGACCGGGACCTGACCGGCGAGGTCTTGCGGGTGTGCCCGGACGCGCCGGTGCCCGTGCTGGAGCAGCGGTCCACTGTGGAACGGCCCGGCGGTGCCGGTCTCGCCGCGCTGCTGGCCGCCCAGGACGGGTGCGACGTCACCCTGGTCACCGCGCTCGGGTCCGATGTGGACGCTGCCCGGCTGCGCGGCCTGCTGGTCCGGTACGTCCGGCTGTGCGCCGGCCGGCTGCGCGGCGAGACCCCGGTGAAGACCCGGGTGCGGGCCGCCGGCCAGTCCCTGCTGCGCATCGACCGGGGCGGGTCCGGTGTGGTCGATGCGGTGCCGGACGAGGCACTGGCCGCGATCGCGCAGGCCGACGGGGTGCTGGTCTCGGACTACGGCCGCGGGCTGGTCGCGCGGCCGGAGATCCGCGCCGTGCTGGCCGAGGTGGCGGGCCGGGTGCCGGTGGTCTGGGACCCGCACCCGCGCGGCGAGGCACCGGTGCCGGGGGTACGGCTGGCCACCCCGAACCTGGCCGAGGCAACCCGCTTCGCCGGTCCGGGCGGGCTCGGCGGCCCGGGCGGGGACGTCGGCGCGCCCGACGGCAGGCGCGAGCTGGCCGCGGTGGGGCTGATCGCGGCGCGGCTGGTGGAGCGCTGGCAGGCCGGCGCCGTGGCGGTGACCATGGGCCGGCGCGGCGCGCTGCTGTCGTACGGCGGCGAGCCGCCCCTGGTGGTCCCGGCGGCCACTGTGGACCATCCCGGCCGGAGGCTGGACAGTTGCGGGGCCGGCGACCGGTTCGCGGCCACCGCGGCCGGGCTGCTGGCGGGGCGCAGGCTGCCCAGCGAGGCGGTGGTCGCGGCGGTACGCGACGCCACCGGGTTCGTGCTGGCGGGTGCGGCGGGCGCCGTCCGGACCGAACCGGTGCCGGTACCGGCGGCGGCCCACCGGGCGGTCGCCGACGACGTGCTGGCCCGGACCAGGGCGCGCGGCGGCACCGTGGTCGCCACCGGCGGCTGCTTCGACCTGCTGCACGCGGGACACATCCGGCTGCTGCGCGCCGCCCGGGCGCTGGGCGACTGCCTGGTGGTGTGCCTGAACTCCGACGAGTCGGTGCGCCGGCTCAAGGGGCCGGACCGGCCGGTGGTGGCGCAGGCGGACCGGATCCGGGTGCTGGAGGCGCTGGAGTACGTGGACGCGGCGGTGGTCTTCGACGAGGACACCCCCGAGGCGGTGCTGACCACGCTGCGGCCGGACGTCTGGGCCAAGGGGGGCGACTACGCCGGGATGCCGCTGCCGGAGAGCGACGTGCTGGGCCGCTGGGGCGGGCAGGTCGTGCTGCTTCCCTACCAGGACGGGCACTCCACGTCGCGGCTGATCGAACACTGCCGGTCCTCCGGCCGGCAGCCGGAGGAGAGGAGCGGACCGTGACAGGCACCGTGCTGGTGACCGGGGGCTCGAGCGGGCTGGGCGCCGCCGTGGTGGCCGCGGTGGCCGACGCCGGCGGGCGACCGCTGGTGCTGGACCGGCAGCCGCCGCAGCGGGAGATGCCGCACGTGCTGGTCGACCTGGCCGACGGGCGCGCCGCCGAGCGGGCGGTGGTCCGACTGGCCGACGAGGCGGGCGGCCTGGACGCGGTGGTCACCGCCGCCGGCATCGACTCCTGCGGCCAACTCGCCGACGTACCAGCCGAGGACTGGGAGCGCGTGGTGCGGGTGAACCTGCTGGGCACCGCCGCGGTGGTCCGGGCCGCACTGCCGTACCTGGCCCGGTCGTCCGGCAGAGTGGTCACCGTGGCGTCCACCCTGGGCCTGCGCGCGCTCAGCGACGCGACCGCGTACTGCGCCTCGAAGTTCGGCGTGGTCGGCTTCACCCGTGCACTGGCCGCCGAGACCGCCGGGCGCGTCGGCGTCACCCTGCTGGTCCCGGGCGGCATGCGTACCGCGTTCTTCGACGACCGGACAGAGCAGTACAAGCCGCCGGCCGACGCGAAGCTGAACCGGCCGGAGGACGTGGCCCGGGCTGTGCTGATGGCGCTGTCCCAGCCGGCGGGATGCGAGCTGCGCGAGCTGGTGATCACCCCCGCGGTGGAGCCCTCCTGGCCTTAATCTCCCCGGGCGGTCTGATCAGACGGTGGCCAGCCGCCGGGCGAACCACCCGATCGTCCGGCTGAGGCCGTCCGCGGTGCACACCCGGGGTTGCCAGCCCAGGCTCCGCTCGGCCAGCATGGTGTCCGGCCGCCGTACCGTCGGATCGTCCACCGGGCGTCCACCGTGGACGATCGGCGAGCGGGAGCCGGTCATCGACCGGATCAGCTCCGCGAGTTCGAGCACGGACAGCTCGTCCGGGTTGCCGATGTTCACCGGGCCGGCCAGGTCGGACAGCGCCAGCCGCAGGATGCCGTCCACGGTGTCGGTGACGTAGCAGACCGAGCGGGTCTGGCTGCCGTCGCCGTGTACGGTCATCGGCTCGCCGGACAGGGCCTGCCGGATGAACGTCGGGATGGCCCGGCCGTCGTCCGGCCGCATCCGCGGCCCATAGGTGTTGAAGATCCGGACGATCGAGGTATCGGTGCCCTGGCTGGACCGGTAGGCGGTGGTCAGTGCCTCGGCGAACCGCTTGGCCTCGTCGTACACCCCGCGCGGGCCGACCGGGTTGACATTGCCCCAGTAGTCCTCCCGCTGCGGGTGCTCCAGCGGGTCGCCGTACACCTCCGAGGTGGAGGCGAGCACGAACCGCGCGTCCTTCCGGCGGGCCAGGTCGAGCGCCGCGAACGTGCCGGCGCTGCCCACCCGGAGCGTCTCGACCGGCAGCCGGAGGTAATCCACCGGGGAGGCCGGCGAGGCGAAGTGCAGCACCAGCTCCACCGGCCCGGGCACGTCGTACTCGGTGCTGGCGTCGTAGTCCCGCAGCGTGAACAGCGGGTCGGCCCGCAGGTGGTCCACATTGGACGGTGCGCCGGTCAGGAAGTTGTCCAGGCACACCACCGCGACGCCGCGGGCCAGCAACTGCTCGCACAGGTGCGAACCGAGGAACCCGGCGCCCCCGGTCACGACCGCCCGCCCGACCGTCATGGCCGCTGGCTACCCGGCGACCCCGGCGGCGAAACGGTCAGGTTTGATCGCCCCGGGCCGGGGAATACCGGCGCCTGCGGGCCAGCAGCGTGTGGGCCGCGGCCAGTACGTCGGGCACCGCGATCGCGAGCAGCCCCGGGTGCGGGACGGGCCCCCGCGGGTCACCGCCGCGGCCCGACCACAGCACCACGTGCCGGTCCAGGTCCCGCACCGGGCCCCATTCGGCCGGCGGCATCGGCCCGAACAGCAGCACCGACGGGGTCCCGGTCGCGGTGGCCAGGTGCGCGACGCCGGTGTCGCCGCAGACGACCAGCGCCGCGCCGGCCACCACCCGGGCCAGCTCCGCCAGACCGGTCCGGCCGGCCAGCACGGCGTCGTCCGGCAGCCTGGCCGACCGGGCCACCTGTTGCGCCAGCGACTGCTCGGCCGCATCCCCGGTGATGACCACCGGCCAGCCGCCGGCCGCCAGCCCGCGGGCGACCGCGGCGAACCGTGTCGCCGGCCAGCGCCGCGCCGGGGCGGCGGCCCCGGGATGCACGACCACGACCGGCGGTCCGGTCGGCCCGGCCGCCGGTCCGCGCGGCAGCGGCGGGGTGAGCAGCAGGTCGGTCGGATCGCACGGGATACCGACCGCGGCCAGCAGCCGGCACCAGCGCCGCACCTCGTGCTCGCCCTGCTGCCAGGCCGGCCCGTCGAAGCCGGGCACCTCCATGCACCGGAACCCGATCCGGCGCCCGGCCGGCACGGCGGCCAGCAGCCGGTGGCTCTGCGGGCCGCGGCCGTGCAGGTTGACCGCGAGCCCGGCCGCCGGTCCGGACCAGCGCACCGGCTGCAGCGCACCGGTGGGCAGCACCCGATCGATCGCCCCGGTCCAGCCGGCCAGCGGCGCCAGCGAGCCCGGTGCGGCCAGCACGATCTCGTGGTCCGGGCAGTGCCGGCGCAGCGCCCGGTACGCCGGGACGGCTGTCAGGAAGTCGCCCAGGCCGAGCGCGCGCAGCACCACCACGGCTGGCCGACGGGCGGTCATGGCCGGCGGTTACCCGAACCCGCACGAGCCAAACCGCGCGGCAGGGCTACCGGTCGCCGGGCTCCTCGGCCGGGGCCGCCCGGTCCACGTCCTTCGCCCGTTGCGTGTCCGTCGTCCGGTCCGCCTCCGTGGCCCAGCCCGCCGGGGCCCCCAGGTCCGTGGCCGCCGCCCGGTCCGCCGGGGCCGCCCGGTCCGTGGCCGCCGCCCGGTCCACCTCCGTCGCCCAGCCCGCCGGGGCCGGCCGGTCCGTGGCCGCCGCCCGGTCCGTGTCCGTCGCCCGGTCCGCCTCCATGGCCCGGCCCGCCGGGGCCGCCAGGTCCGCGGCCGCCGCCAGGTCCGCGGCCGCCGCCTGGTCGGTGTCCGTCGCCCGGTCCGCCTCTGTCGCCCAGCCCGCCGGGGCCGCCCGGTCCGTGGCCGCCGCCAGGTCCGCGTCCGTCGCCCAGCTCGCCGCGGCCGCCCGGTCCGCGTGGGCGGCCCGCACGTGCTCCTCGGCGCGCCGCTCATGCTCCCGGTGGCCGGGCCGGCCGGCCTCGGCGGCCCGCCGGTGCGCGGCCGCCGCCCGCTCGTGCGCCTCGGCCGCCCGCTCGTACGCGCGCACCGCCGACCGGCGTGCGGTGGCGGCGTTGCGCGCCGCAAGCTCCGCAGAGTCCGCAGCCCGCTGGACATCCTCCGGCCAGGACCCTTCCCGGTCCGAGTCGTGCCACCGGGCCTGGCGAGCCCGCAGCTCAGCCAGCCGCTCCACCGCCGCCACGGCCCGTTGCCTGGCCTGCTCGCCGCGGTGTTTGGAATGGTTGTCGGACGGCATACTATGACTGTCCTCCGCCGCAGCACCGCCTGGACCACCCGAACGGGTGACCCGGGCGAGGTCGAGGATCTTGTCGTCCGGGCGACGGGTGCGACGTCCAGTCGGTTGGCCGCCACCCGGCGCCCAGCGGAGTTCTGGCGGCGAAAGGTGCGAGTTCTGGACAGATGTACTTCGTGGCGGGCGGGCGGGTCCCGCCGGCGGGGAGGTGCGGCTGACGTGAACGGGGACGGTCCCACCGAGCTGGACTGGGGCGCGGAGCGCCGGAGCCTCGCGGCGGACGACCGGGACGAGCTGGCCGCTCAGCGGGACCGGCTGGCGTACGGCCGCGACGCGGATGCCGAGCAGCGGCAGCGGGCGGCCGAGACGCGTTCCGGGTGGCCGGCGGCCGATGCCGGTGGCGCGCCGGAGGCCGGCTGGGAGTACCGGGAGGAAGCCCGGCTTGCGCGCAAGCACGCCGCGGAGCAACGGGCGCAGGCCGC
>Ga0137368_10008974_pt1 | contig 10247 bp, 8 predicted proteins | sample SagtaG_13_FD_104917 | JGI IMG/M metagenome (GOLD analysis project Ga0137368, IMG submission 104917) | Vadose zone soil microbial communities from Sagehorn Ranch, Mendocino, California, USA - Sage1_L_100_16 metaG | ecosystem: Environmental > Terrestrial > Soil > Vadose zone | place: USA...
ATCGTCGAAGACAACGAGAAGAACCTGAAGCTGGTGCGGGACGTGCTCCAGTTCAAGGGCTACCGCACCCTGGAAGCCGGCAACGCCACGGCCGGGCTCGAGCTGGCGAGCGCCCATCGCCCGGACCTGATCCTGATGGACATCCAGCTGCCCGACATGGACGGCGCGCAAGCTCTAACTCACCTCAAGGGCGAGCCGAGCACGGCGGCGATCCCGGTCGTCGCGCTGACCGCCCTGGCGATGAGGGAGGACCAGGAGCGACTCCTGGAGGCCGGCTTCGACGGCTACCTGATGAAGCCGATCAGCGTCAAAGAGTTCCCCGACCAGGTCCGCCAGTTCTGCGAGCGGGCGCGCCGCGGGGGTAGGGCCCGGGGCGGAGGAGGACTTCATGGTGGAGACTGTGTTCCGGGCGGTTCGCGTCTCCATCGAAAATTCAGGGTTGACAGCGCACGAGCCGTAGGGGCACGGCATGCCGTGCCCCTACGGGGCAGGTTTGGGGATCAGGCGGAGGCGAGTGATCCTGACCCCATCGACCTCCTCGACGGCCAGGCGATGGTCATTCAAATCGACCGTGTCGCCCGCTTGGGCCAGGCGACCGAGCCGTTCGACGACCAGCCCACCGACGGTGTCAGCTTCCTGCTCGTCGTCGAGGCGCAGCGCGCACAACTCACTCAGCTCGTCGAGGCGAAGCCGCGGCGACACGAGCGTCGTCCCGTCTGGCTGGGGCTCGACGCCCGGCGACTCCTCGTGGAATTCGTCCGGCACGTCCCCCACGATCTCTTCGACCACGTCGTCGATAGTCACCAGGCCTGCCGTCCCGCCGTACTCGTCGATGACGAGCGCGACCGTCGTGTGGGCGCGTTTGAACTCGGCGAGCAAGCGTCCGGCCGGCATCGTCTCTGGCACGAACAGCGGCGGCCGCAGGACCTGTCTGAGCTCGAACCCGTCCTCGGCATGGCGGGCGGCGTGGAGCAGGTCTTTGATGTGCACGACGCCGAGCACATTGTCGAGTGTGCCCTCGAAGACGGGAAAGCGAGCGTGCGGGCTGGCTTCGCCCAGGTCCAGCAGCTCGCCAAGCCCCACGTCTATCGGCACCGCCACGATCTCCGTGCGTGGGACCATAACCTGGCGCACCGCCAGGTCGGCGAAGTCGAACACGTTACTGAGCAAGTCGCGCTCGGTATCTTCGAGGGCCCCCGCCCGATGGCTGGTCTCAACCAGCAGCTCCAGCTCCTCGGCGCTGTGCACCGCCTCCCTCTCCAGCTCGGGGCGCACGCCCAGGGCGCGCAGCGCGGCCCTCGTCGCCCATGTGAAGAGCGCGATGAATGGCCGAAAGATGCGCGAGAACGCGTCGATCGGCCCGATCGTCACGACCGCCGTGCGCTCGGTGTACTGGAGCGCCACCATCTTCGGGACCTGCTCGCCCAGGACTATGTGCAGCAGCGTGATCAAACTGAAGGAGATCACAATCGAGACGGTGTGAAGGACTGGCCCGTGGAGGGTCTCGGGGAGCGCCAGGAACAGGGGGTCGATGACGGTGGCGATGGTCGCCTCGCCGACCCAGCCGAGCGCCAGCGACGACATGGTGATCCCGAGCTGGACCGCGGAGATGAACCGGTTGAACTCGTCCTTCCAGCGAAGCAGGAGCCTGCCGGTCGCTCGGCCCTCGAGGGCCATCTGCTCGATGCGACTGCGTCGCAGTCGTACCAGGGCGTATTCGGACGCCACGAAGAAGGCGTTCGCGAAAACCAACACCGCGACCACAGCCAGCCGCGCAACAACGTCCACCACGTCTCCGTCGGCGCCTCGGAAGCAATGCGCCACGCCCGGGCGAACCCTGGGATGCTGTCTAAGTCTGCTGTATCACCGATGCGACCAGATAGCCAACGTACAGGAGATAGAAGACGCCTCCGCTCAGCAGGGCGGTCGAAGTCAGTTTGCGTTGGCCAAAACTGAGCGTACCAAAGATCAGCCCCGCGGCGAGCACCGCAATGCCAGCGCTGACGAACGCGCTCACCTTGTCGGGCGTGACTGTCCAGTCGCCAAATGCCAGGCCGACCGCGACCGGGATGCAGCTCTGGAACACCATCGCTCCCGTTATGTTGCCCAGCGCCAGGGTATCTTTCCCCTGCCGCACCCAGATCACGCTGTTCATGCACTCGGGCAGCTCAGTCGCGACCGGCGCGATCAAGAGCGACAGTAGCAGGGCAGGTACGCCGTTGGCTGACGCGAACGCGTTGACCTGCTCGACGAACAGGTACGCTCCGCCGATCATGATGGCCAGGCTGAACGCGAGCTGAGCGACGACCAGCAAGAGCCGCGGGTCCTCGCTGGCGCGGTGGAAGTGGAGCGGCGACATGTCTTCGGTGTCCGACACAAGCTGCTCAGCCTCGTCGGTGGCGTGTTTGTAGACGTAGAACACGTACAGGCCGAGCACGAATACCGCAAGCGCGACTTTGATGCCGTGCAATGGCAGGAACGCGGCGCCGATCGCCAGCACGTAGGCCAGGAAGAAAAAGCGATTGTCGCGACCGAGGACGGACGCATTCACGCGCAGCTCGCGGGTTCGGCGCCCAGTCCAGGCGAAGGCCGTCACCGACAGCCCCGTGACGAACATCGCGAGCGTCGCCAGCATGAATGGCGCGCCCAGGATCGCGCCGATCCCGACCGCGTCACCGTATTCCTCGCCGACCCAGAGGATGGCGACGATCGGGATCAGAGTCTCGGGCATGGCGGTCCCGATCGCGGCCAGCACGCTGCCGACAACGCCCTCGTTGAGCTCGAGCTTGTGGCCAACCCACTCGACCGAGTTGGTGAACAGCCCTGACGCGACGAAGATCAGGCCCAGGCTGCAGGTTAGAAGGACCGCTGTCCACATTCCCGTCACCGGCTCGTCAAGAGTCCGCTTTCGCGGGCGCGGCGAAGACGCTCATAGGCGGGTCGTGGCGAACCGTCGGTGTCGGCGATGCTGTACCAGAGCTGCTCGTTGGCGATGCCCCAGTCCGGATCGGGCAGGGTCCACACGGCCATCACTCCGATCCATGGCGCCCACCTCTGGCGGGCCCAAGCATACGCGCGGACCAGGTAGTCAGCCTTGGTCTGCTCGTCCACTCGCCACCAGACGTCGCTGTGTGGGTTGGTGGTCCAGCCGAACTCGGTCAACCAGATCTGCTTGCCACCATCACCCTGGGTCTCCATGATCGCTCGAATCTGCTCGACGCGTCGAAAGCTGAACATCGGCTGGGCCCCCAGGTCGAGCCGAGCACGGACCTCCTCGGGGCTCATCTCCGGCGGCGCCTTGTATCCCGGCGCGTGCAGGCCGAGCACGTCGAACGCTGCCTGTGCGCCGGCTCCGTACATGCCCCGCAGGAACTCATCCTCCGGTACCGAGTTATCGAGCAGCTTGCTGGTCGGATTGAAGCCGGCCGAGATCACGGTGACGCTCGGGTCCGCCCGCTTGGCGGCTAGATAGGCACGCCAGAGTAGGCGCGTGTAGCGAGGCGGATCCGGCCGCTCGCCTCCCCACTCCCAGGTCGTGTTTGGCTCGTTCCAGATCTCGATCGCTCGCACCCGCCCCCGCGGCGAGCCAACCCGGTAGCGGTCGACGAAGGCGCCGACGAAGCGTCCCAGGTCGTCAGGATCGTCCGGCGGTCCGTTTCGATCGGTCCTGTCGGCTCGGGCCCAGCGCGGCTGCTGGTCGATCCTGGCGACGATCTCGAGGCCGCGCTCGCGAGCTTCGCCTACGACTCGATCGGCCTCATCCCACACGAACCCGTCGCGCGATTCCGGCTGGACCGCTCGCCAGGGCACCAGGAGCTTGGCCCAGGTGAAGCCGGCCTGCCTGACCAGATCGAAGTCGCGACCCGACGTGGCCGGATGAAACCACGGAAAGACGCTCATCCCGTACTCCGGGCTGGCCGCTCGGTACGGGCTCGCGAGCCCTGGCACCGCCGGTACGGTAACGTCCCGGTCTGCCAGCGCGGCCCGGCTGCCGACATCGCCTGGCGCGAAGGCGGCGAGGGCGACGGCCAACACGAGCAAAAGCCACGTGGACCAACCTAACCCCCCTAGCCCCCCTTCCCTGAAGGGAAGGGGGGAATGGTCTTCCGTCGCACTCCCCCTTCCCTTCAGGGAAGGGGGTTGGGGGGTTAGGTCGAGACGCATGGCACAACGCGTATACTGGGCCCAACCATAGCGCAAAGCGCCCACTGCCCAGAGAGGGTGATGCCCAGAGTTCGACGACGTCCGATCAGCGCCGAGGATCTGTTCCAGATCGAGGTCGTCGACGACCCCCAGATCTCACCGGACGGCCGTCGCCTGGCCTACGTCCTCACGCGAATGGACCAGGCCGCTAATGGCTACCAGTCTACGATCTGGCTGGTCCCGACCGATGGTGGGCAGCCGCGACGGTTCACTCGCGGCGCTCGTCGCGAGAGCCATCCGCGCTGGTCACCCGATGGCTCGCAGCTCGCCTTCCTCTCCGATCGCGACGGCGGCAAAGCGCAAGCCTACGTGCTGGCCGCGGACGGCGGCGAGGCACGCCAACTGACGTCCCGGCCAGAGGGTGTGTCGAAGCTCGCGTGGAGCCCAGCCGGCGATCGCCTCGCATGGATCTCGCGAGCCGGTCCCACCCCCAGCCCGCCGCCCCAGGACGACAAGCCGCCGCCGGTCCACCAGATCAGCCGAATCAAGCACAGAGAGGATGGCCGCGGGCTGCTCGAGGGGCGCGCGCACCTCTTCGTGATCAGCGCTTGCGGCGGGGAGGCTGTCCAGATCACCGACGGCGACTGGGACGACGGCGAGCCAGCCTGGTCACCGGATGGCGCGTCAATCGCTTTCACCTCGAACAGGACACCCGGCCGGGACTGGAACGACGCCTCAGACGTGTGGGCCGTGCCGGCGAGCGGCGGCCGGGCGAGGAAACTGACCCGAGGCAAAGAGGCGCTGTGCGCACCAGCCTGGTCGCCCGACGGTCGCCAGGTGGCCTGTCTCGGGCGAGCAGCGCAGGCCCCGGCCGGGGCCAACACACGCCTCTGGCTCGTCGCGGCCAGCGGGGGCAAGCCGCGCTGCCTGACCGAGCGATTCGATCGCAGCATTGGTAGCGACCTGCTCGCCGACCTACGGGAGCACGCGCCGGATCCGGTTCCGGCCTGGACCGCGGATGGCGCGCGGGTGCGCTTTATCGCCAGCGACCATGGCAAGGCCCACCTTTTCGAGACTGATCTGGCCGGCAGCGCGCCCCGGTTGCTCGTCGGCGGGGAGCGCCAGGTGCTCTCGTTCAGCGTCGCGGCGGACGATGGGCGGATCGCCTTCGCCGCCACCGACCCGCTCGACCCGGGCAACGTCTTCGTGGCCGAGGCCGACGGAACCGACGAGCGCCGACTGACCGATCTGAACGGCGACCTGCTCGACAGCTTCGATCTAGCTCGCCCCGAGCGCTTCGAATTCGGCGGGGCGAATGGGCAGTCGGTTGAAGGCTGGTTCTTGCGCGGCCGCGGGCGCGGCCGGCGGCCGACGGTCCTCCAGGTTCACGGCGGCCCGCACGCGCTCTACGGCTACGCTTTCTTCCACGAGTTCCAGCTTCTTGCAGCTCGCGGCTACAACGTCGTCTATACCAACCCGCACGGCAGTCGCGGCTACGGGGAGCAGTTCTGCTCGCAGATCGCCGGCGCCTGGGGTGAGCTGGATTACCAGGACCTGATGTCGGCCGTGGACGTGATCGCCGCGCGATCCGAGGTTGACCGGGACCGACTCGGCGTGGCCGGCGGCAGCTACGGCGGTTTCATGACCAACTGGATCGTGGGCCATACCAACCGCTTCAAGGCCGCGGTCAGCATGCGGGGCGTGTCCAATTTCCTCTCGATGTACGGTACCAGCGACATCGGCACATTCTTCTGCGAACGCGAGCTGCTGGGCGCTCCGAGCGAACAACTCGATCGCTACTTGCGGATGTCCCCGATCAGCTACGTCGACCAGGTCACCACTCCGCTGCTGATGCTACACGGCGAACAGGACCTGCGCTGCCCGCTCGAGCAGGCCGAGCAGTTCTTCGTTGCGCTCCGGCGGCGGGGCAGGACCGTGGAGCTCTTGCGCTTCCCGGAGGAGAGCCACAACATGTCGAGGAGCGGCCGCCCAGATCGCCGCCTGCTTCGCCTGGAGCGCATCCTGGCATGGTTCGATCGCTGGCTGTGACGAGTAGCGATGCTGGCTCTTCGGGCGACGGGGCGGCCACGCATCTTTGGGCATCGTGGGGCGATGGGATACGCGCCGGAGAACACGATGGCCTCGTTCCGCAAGGCGGTCGAGCTGGGCGTGGACGGGATCGAATTCGACGTCCATCTGACGGCGGATGACCGAGTCGTGGTGATCCATGACTCGCGGCTGGATCGGACCACCGACGGACCCGGGCAAGTCCGCGAGCACACTCTGGAGCAGATCCGCGCCCTCGACGCCGGGTCGCATTTCGGGCCCGAGTTCGCTGGCGAGCGCGTGCCGACGCTCGAGGAGGTCCTCATTTGGATGCGCGAGCGCTGCATCGTGGACATCGAGGTCAAGGGAGCCCCGCAGCCGTACCCGGGCATCGAGGAGCACGTCGTCGAGCTGCTGGCGCAGCATCAGATGCTCGACCGGTCCGTGGTCGTCTCGTTCGACCATCCCACTATCAAGCGCGTCAAGGCCCTCGCGCCGAGTCTCGCGACGGGTGTGCTCTACTCCTGCCGCCCGGTCGATCCTGTTCAACTCGCCCGCGCCGCCGACGCCGACGCGCTGCTGCCTGAATGCTCGCATTGCACCGCCGAAGACGTCGAGCGCGCCCACGCCGCGGGCCTCTCGGTCCACCCCTGGGTGACGTCCGAGCCGAGCGAGATCAGGAAGCTGATCGCGATGGGCGTCGACTCGATCGCGAGCAACCATCCTGACCGCGTCCTGGCCGAGCTAGGCCGGCGGGCGCCCGAGCCTGCATGATCTCCGAGCCGCGGCCCGTCTCCCTCTCCCTCTGGGAGAGAACAAGTGCGCTTCGCGGGGTCGGGGTGAGGGCTAGTTCTCGCCGCCGGGCTCGTTGGTCGGTCGCCAGCCCGACATAGCCCTCACTCGGCCTCGCTTCGCGACGTCGGCCTCTCACAGGGGGAGAAAGAGGGTCCCGCCGGAGACGGTCCTTGACGGAGGACCACCCGATGCGGGAACAAACCCCCGCGCGACGCGTGTGCTACATTTGATGGTGAGAACTGGCGCGATGGGCTGATGGGGGCCTGCTCCGCAGCCAGTTATCCCGGTACAGATCCTGCGTATCCCTGCCCGATAAAACGGGGCTTTGTGACCGCTGTCGGAGGTCGCTGGCTCCGAACGCGTCACGCCAGTGACGGGTGGAGGGGACCGTGATGATAGCCGACCGCCCCGAACAACAGCGTCTCGCCGCGGGACAGCCAGGCTCTCGGATCCTGCTCGCCAGCAACCGAGGCCCGGTCTCGTTTGAGGTGGGTCCGGATGGCGCGCCGCGGGCGAGCAGAGGCAGTGGTGGGGTGGTCACCGCGCTCGCCTCGCTGGGGGGTTTGCGCCCAATCACCTGGATCGCCTGCGCCATGAGCGAGGGTGACCGCCGAGCGGCCCAGCTTGGGGTGCCGATTGAGACGCCCGCGCCGGGCCTCGACGCCCGCCTGGTAACTCTGGACCGCCAGGTGTATCGCAAGTACTACGAGACGATCAGCAGCCGGGTTCTCTGGTTCATCCAACACTACATGTGGAACACCATCTACGGCCCAAGCCTGGACCGTGTCAGCTACGACGCCTGGGAGACCGGCTACGTGCCGGCCAACGAAATGCTGGCGCGTACCGTTCTCGAGTCCGCCGACGACGCGGCGCCGACGGTCATGGTCCAGGATTACCACCTGTACCTGGTGCCCGGGATAATCCGCCGTCTGGCGCCCGGCGCCACCATCCAGCATTTCACCCACATCCCCTGGCCGGAGCCTCGATACTGGCGGCTGCTGCCATTCGAGTGGCGAACGGAGATCTGCGCCGCTCTGGCAGCCTGCGACATCGTCGGCTTCCAGACTCGGCGCGACGTCATGAACTTCCTCGCCTCCTGCGAGGACTTTCTCGTCGGCTCCGAGGTCGACTATGTCCGATCCGAGGTCTGGCTCGGCGATCGCAGGGTCCACGTGCGGGCGTATCCGATCTCGGTCGACCCAGCCCGCGTGCGACAGGTAGCCGCCGGATCGGCTGCTCGCAGACACGCCCAACGCCTGGCGGCAGAGCCTGGCGTGCGCACCATCCTACGGGTCGACCGCCTCGAGCCAAGCAAGAACATCTTGCGCGGCTTCGACGCCTTCGCACAACTGCTCGAGCGACGACCTGACCTCCGGGGCCGGGTCCGGTTCCTGGCGTTCCTGGTCCCATCGCGCGAGACCGTCCCCGAGTACCGCCGCTACCGCGCGGCCGTCTTCGAGCGGGTCGACGCGATCAACCGGCGCTTTGGCAACCCAATTCAGATCGGTTACGAGCACAACTATCCGCTGGCGCTGGCGGCGATGAGCCTGTACGACGTCTTGCTGGTAAACCCGTTGATCGACGGGATGAACCTGGTCGCCAAGGAGGGGCCCATCGTCAACGAGCGGTCCGGCGTCCTGGTCCTGTCAGAGGGGGCTGGGGCCCACGTGCAGCTCAAGGGCGGGGCCGTCTCGATCCCGGCCGCCGATCTCGAGGCAACGACCCAGGCCCTGGAGCACGCTCTGGAGATGGGTCAAGCCGAGCGGGAGGCTCGCGCCGCGCTCTTGCATGAGGCGATCGTGCGGCATGACCTGGACTGGTGGCTGGAACGCCAGCTCGCCGACCTGGCCCAGCTCAGGCGCGGGGCTATGCCGGGGGGAGCTCCCACCCGTGAGCCAGGTCTCCTTCAGCTCGAACAGGACGACCTGGAGGAGGACCTGACCCGCCGTCCGGTGGCCCCTCCGACCTAGCCAGGCGGGGAGTAGGCGACCAGGCCCCTCCGGTCTGGGGATGAACCCGCCTGAGGCGGGCGCTTTCGCGGGCCGGGTGGCGGCTAGACCCCCAGCGCCCAGCGAGTTGGCAGGTGGTCCGTCGCGCGCGTCCGACGCCTGTACGAATGCCAGCAAGCCCGACACATGTAGCCAAGCCCGTCTGGCGCCGGGAGCGGAACGATGTCTTCGTGGCCGGCGCCGATGAAGATCTCGCAGTCGCGGCACTTGATGGTGGCCTGGTATTGGCTGACCATCAGCGGATGATTGCGAATTAGGCGGTCAGCCATGCTACGCCTCGCCCCCGATGATGCCCTGGAGCAGGGCAACCCCACAGGCCAAGCCAAGGATAATTACCGCAAGATCCAGCAACGCACACCTCCGCGCAACGCCGGTCGCCCCATTCTGCCCCAGGTGAGGGGCCGGCACAACCAAATTCCGATCACAGTCCCGTCACAGTGCCGCGTGTCACTCACGACCACAAACAAAAAGCTGCGCGACAGCCAGCGAGAAGCCCACCGCCAACACGATAAACGCGAGCTCGACCATCTAACGTCCTCGTCGGCCTCAGGCGGATCACGTCAGCCTCGACGCGACCGGCCGATCGTATCGCGCCCGGCGTCACAAGGATGTCTCCTGGGTGGCCAGAAACGTCTCGGTGGGATCACACCCACCTCTCCTGGCAGCAACAAACGGGCGCGCTTCGGGGGGCTCGGGAGCAGGCTCACTCCCACCGAAAGGTCATCGCCGCCGCCAGAGGCATGGCCAGCGCCCAGAGCGCCAGCAGCGCGAGAGTGCCGATCGGAGCGGACGCGCCCGGGGACAGACTTGCACGCACGGTCTCGGAGAGCGCGGCGGCCGGCAGCAGGCCAGCCAACGCAGCCAGCGGATCGGGCAGCGCCGAGAGCGGGAAGAGGATCCCGCCAAGCAACAGTAGGACCAGGTACATGCCGTTCGCCACACCGAGTGTTGCCTCGGCTCGCAGCGCGCCCGCCATCCACAACCCGAGCCCACCGAAGGCGGCCGTTCCCAGCAGCAGGCCGAGCAGGGCCAGGACCGGGTTACCGGCCGGGCGCCAGCCGAGGATCAGCGCGGCGATGCTCACCAGCAGCGCGACCTGGACAACCTCGGTTGCCAGGACCGCTAGCAGCTTGGCGGCCAGAAGCCCGGCCCGCGGCAGCGGCGACCCACCAAGCCGCTTGAGGACGCGGTACTGGCGCTCGAAGGCCGTAGCGATCCCCAGGCTCACCATCGCCGTCGACATGACCGACAGCG
>Ga0137368_10008976_pt1 | contig 10245 bp, 14 predicted proteins | sample SagtaG_13_FD_104917 | JGI IMG/M metagenome (GOLD analysis project Ga0137368, IMG submission 104917) | Vadose zone soil microbial communities from Sagehorn Ranch, Mendocino, California, USA - Sage1_L_100_16 metaG | ecosystem: Environmental > Terrestrial > Soil > Vadose zone | place: USA...
GCAGACCTCCTCGGCCGCCTCGAGCGTGAAGCCGCCGGCGAAGGCGCCGAGCCGCGCGAAGAGCTCTTTCTCGCGGTCGTCGAGGAGGTCGTGGCTCCAGGCGAGCGTGTCGCGCAGCGTCTGCTGCCGCGCGGGAAGGTCGCGTGCGCCGCCGGTCAGAAGCTTCAGGCGCTCGCCGAGCCGCTTCAGCATCGCTTCGGGCGAGAGCAGCGGGATCCGCGCCGCCGCCAGCTCGAGCGCGAGCGGCAGCCCGTCGAGGCGTACGCAGATCTCCGCCACCGCGGGTGCGTTCTCCGTCGTCACCTCGAAGCTCGGTTGCACCGCCCGCGCCCGCTCGGCGAAGAGCGCCACCGCCTCGTACCGGTAGAGGAGCGAGAGCTCCGGCAGCCGGCGCGGGTCGGGAAGCTCGAGCGGCGGGACGGGATACACGTGCTCCGCCTCCACGCGCAGCGCCTCCCGGCTCGTCGGCGAGCACCTTCACCTGCGGCGCCTCCGCCAGCACCTCCGCGACCTCCGGCGCCGCCGAGACGACCTGCTCGACGTTGTCGACCACCAGTAGGAGCCTCTTCGTGGCCAGGTAGGCGGGGAGCGACTGGCCGCCCGCCTCGCTTACTCCCAGGGTGTGCGCGATCGTCGGCACCACGACCTCGGGATCGGTAATCGCCGCGAGCGCGACGAAGAAGACGCCGTTCGGGCACTCGTCCACCAGCTCCGCGCCGGCCTGGAGCGCGAGCCTGGTCTTGCCCGCGCCCCCCGGCCCGGTGAGCGTCACCAGGCGCACGCCGTCCCGCCGCAGGAGCTCGTCGATCTCGGCCACCTCCCGCTCGCGGCCGACGAGGGGCGTCGCCTGGACCGGGAGGTTGGTCGGCCGGTTGTCGAGCGTCCGCAGCGGCGGAAAGTCGCCGGGCAGGGCCGGATCGACGAGCTGGAAGAGATGCTGCGGCTCGGTCAGGTCCTTCAGTCGGTGGTCGCCGAGGTCGCGGAGCCCGATGCCGACGTCCTCGTCCTCGAGCAGATCGCGCGTCGTGTGCGAGACGAGCACCTGGCCGCCGTGGCCGGCGGAGCAGATGCGCGCGCCGCGGTGGACGCCGACGCCTACGTAGCCCTCCCGGGTCGCCGCCACCTCGCAGGTGTGGATGCCGATCCGCACGCGCAGCGCACGACCCTCGGGCCAGTCGTGCCCGGCGAGCGAGCGGTGTGAGTCACCCGCGGCCCGAACGGCGTCCTGCGCCCGGTTGAAGGCGACGAAGAAGGCATCGCCCTGCGTGTCCACCTCGTAGCCGTCGTGCCGCGCGAACGCCTCGCGCATGAGCCGGCGGTGATCGTCGAGCGCGGCCCCGTACCGCTCGGCCCCGAGCTCGCGCAGGAGGCCGGTCGATCCCTCGATGTCGCTGAACAGTAAGGTGACCGTCCCGGTCGGCTGCTCCGCCATCCGCGAAGCCTACGAGCCGCGGAGCCTTGGTTGGAACCCGCTACCCGAAGCTCGCGTAGAGCCTCGAAGTTCGGAAACGAGCGAGAGAGGAGCCATGAACGGAATCGGCAGATCGAACAACCTCGCCGCCCGGATGGGGCGCTGGAGCGCCCGCCACCGCAAGATCGCGATCTTCGGCTGGCTGGCCTTCGTGGCGGTCGCCTTCGTGCTGGGCGGCCTCGTCGGCACCAAGAAGCTCACGGACGCGGACACACAGGCCGGCGAGTCGGGCCGGGCGGCGAGGATCTTGCGCAAGGCGGGCTCGACCGGGGCGACCCGGAGCGTCCTCGTCCAGAGCGCGACGCACACGAAGGACGGCCACTCCGCCCTGGTCCAAGCTTCGGCGGGGGCGCCGCCGAGATCGAGAGGATCCTCGCGGCCGTGCAGACCGCTGCCCGAGGTCACCCCGGCTTCTACGTGGGCGAGTTCGGCGACGCCAGTGCGACCAAGGCGTTCGACGACACCCAGGGGAACGACTCCAGGCGGGCCGAGTACCTCTCGATCCCGCTGACGCTGGCGATCCTGCTGGTTGCGTTCGGAGCGCTCGGCGCCACGGGCATCCCACTGCTTCTCGCATTGACCTCCGTGTTCGGAGCCCTCGGCCTGCTCGCTCTCCCGAGCCACGATCTGGCCCGCGGACGACGCGGCGAACTCCGTCATCCTGCTGATCGGGCTCGCGGTCCGGGTCGACTACTCGCTCTTCTACATCCGGCGCGAGCGAGAGGAACATGCACGCGGCAATGACTCCGAGGCGGCGCTCGAGGCGGCAGCGGCGACCTCGGGCAGGGCCGTTCTCCTCTCGGGTGACGGTCCCGATTGCGATGGCCGGGATGTTCCTGACCGGAAACAAGGTCTTCACCTCGATCGCCGTCGGCACGATGCTGGTCGTCGCCATCTCGGTCGCAGGCTCGCTGACGGTTCTGCCCGCGGTCCTGTCGAAGCTGGGTGGCCGGGTCGAGAAGGGCCGTCTCCCGCTTCTCGGCCGGCGACGTCGGAACGGCGAATCGCGCCTCCTCGGGAGGGTGATCGACGGCCTCCGGCGTCCCGTGGTCTCGATCGTTCTCGCGGGCGGGGTGCTGCTCGCGCTCGCCCTGCCCGCGTTCGGGCTGCACACCAACGACGCCGGCGAGACGGGGCTGCCGCGGCAGCTCCCGATCGCGGAGGCGTACGCGCGGATCCAGCACGCGTTTCCGGGCGGGGGCCAGCCGGCTTACGTCGTCGTCAAGGCGCGTGACGTGAACGCGCCCCCGGTCCGGCAGGCCGTTGCAGAGCTCCGCCGACGGGCTCTCGCCACAGGCGAGATGAAGAACCCGATCGAAGGCCGCAGCAACGCCGCCGGGACCGTGACCGTAGTGGCGGTGCCGCTTGTCGGCTCGGGCACCGACGCGCGCTCCGAGCACGCGCTCGCCACGCTCCGGAAACGGCTCCTGCCGGCGACGATCGGCCGCCTCCCGGGAGTCGAGGTCGGCGTGACGGGCCTGACCGCCTCGTCCAAGGACTTCAACGACCTGCTCGAGAGCCGCCTGCCGATCGTGTTCGCGTTCGTGCTCGGCCTGGCCTTCCTGCTCCTGCTCGCGGCCTTCCGCTCGATCGTCGTCCCGCTGAAGGCGATCGTGCACAACCTGCTCTCGGTCGGAGCGGCGTACGGCCTGCTCGTCGCCGTGTTCCAGTGAGGCTGGGGCGAATCCGTCCTCCACTTCAAGTCCACCTACGGAATCACGCTGTGGCTGCCCCTCTTCCTCTTCGTCGTCCTCTTCGGCCTCTCGACGGACTACCACGTCTTCATCCTCACGGGTGCGAGAGGCAGTCGATCGAGGCCTGAAGACCGAAGCCGCGGTCGCGCACGGGATCAAGACCACGGCGGGCACGGTCACGAGCGCGGCGGTCGTGATGGTCGCCGTGTTCGCGATCTTCGCGACCCTCTCGCAGATCGAGCTGAAGCAGCTCGGAATCGGCCTGGGGGCGGCGATCCTGATCGATGCCACCCTCGTCCGCGCGGTGCTGCTCCGGCGACGATGACGCTGCTCGGTGATCGGAACTGGTACCTGCCGCGCTGGCTCGACGACGCGCCTCGAGCTCGGTTCCCTCCGGGTGGATCGCCCGCTCCATCGGCGGGAAGCTTCTCAAGATCGAGCCGAGCGCACCGCCCTCACGATCGCGCCGTGCATCCCGTCGGCGACCTCGTGCGTGAACTCGACCGAGACGTCCTCGAACCCGGCCGCGAGCAAGCCCTGCTCGTACTCACCCTTCGAGAGTGCGCCGGCGATGCAGCCGACGTAGCTGCCCCGTTCGGCCCGCTCCGCAGGCGAGAGCCGGTCCTCGGCGACGACGTCCGAGATGCCGATCCGCCCGCCCGGTTTCACGACGCGGCCCAGCTCCGTGAGCACCGCCGGCTTGTCCACCGCCAGGTTGATCACGCAGTTCGAGATCACCACGTCCACCGACGCGGCCGGCAGCGGCACCTGCTCGATCACGCCCTTGAGGAAGATCGCGTTCGAGATCCCTGCCTCCCCGGCGGTGCGCCGCGCCAGCGCGAGCATCTCCTCGGTCATGTCGAGCCCGTAGGCGATCCCGGCCGGCCCGACCCGCTTGGCGGAGAGGATCACGTCGATGCCGCCGCCCGAGCCGAGATCGAGCACGACCTCGCCCTCGCGCAGACCCGCGACGGCGGTCGGATTGCCGCAGCCGAGCGAGGCCAGCACCGCTGCCTCCGGCAGCTCGCCGCGCTCGTCGACGCTGTAGAGCGCCTCGCCGAAATCCGCCTCGGCAACGCCGTCGCCGTTGCAGCACTCCTCGCCGCAGCAATCCGTATCGCAGCCGCACGGGCGGCCCTCTTCGACTGCCCGGGCCGACTCCGCGTACCGCTGCCGGACCTGCTCGCGCACCTCCTCCGCGCTCTGCATGGTCATGCCTTCACCTCCGTGAGCTCGACGAGGGCGGAGAGCCGCTCGAGCGCCTCTCCGGAGAGCGAGTAGTAGGCCCACCTACCGCGCTGCTGGCGCTCGAGCAGGCCGGCCTGGGTCAGCCGCTTCAGGTGGTGGCTGACGGTCGGCTGCGCAAGCCCGAGCGTGGGCTCGAACTCGCACGCGCAGACCGGCTCACCTTGGCGGGCCAGCACGTTCACGATCTTCACCCGGGCCGGATCGCCGAGCGCCCGGAACAGGTCCGCCGTCGCCTCGGCATCATCGTCGGAGAGCGCCGGGTCGGCAAGCGGCGCGCAGCACGCGATCGGTCTTAGTGTCCCGTCTCCCTTCATATCGACACACATGAATATATCGACGATCTTCGATATGTCAAGGTTGACGGGTGCGACCCTCGTGGGGTATCCGAGGGAGAAGGAGATGCCGGAGCGGGCAGCAAGTCACGCAAAGGTTGGAGCTTCACCGGATCACGAGCCGGAGAAGCTGAATCGCGCCGCCTTCAGCGCAACCATCCACTGCCTCACGTTCGCCATTGCCTCACCGCTGATCGCCCGCCGGTCGGCGAGCAGGCGGACGAGCTGATGGGCGCGGTGGGCAGGATGCTCTCGCGCTAGGCGCGTTTGCCCTTCAGTCGAGGCCAGGAATGCGGCGAGGGTGCGCAGCCGCGGGGCTCAGGCAGCTGCGTCGATCATTCGCGCGGCAACGGCCACGATTGGATCCGAGTCACCGATGAACGGGAGCCAGTCCACGTGGGTCGCGACCAGCGCGTAGATGTCCTTCGGATCCGACAGCGACGGCGCCTCACCGCGCAGGTCGAGAGCTCGAGCATGTCCGTCGCCGACGGAAACGAGGTAGACGCCGCGGTCGCGGCAGGCCACGACCGCCAACTGCTCCCGATCCATGTCGTGGGCGACCTGGGCCGCGAAGATCGCCTTTCTCTCGGCCGTCTGGTGCCTTACCTCTTCGGGCGATCGCGCGCTCAGCTCTTGCCGTAGCTGCCCGTCCTTCTCGAGAGCGCCCCGTCGCGCCTCGCTTACGCGCCTCCGGAGCTGATCTCGTTCCGTCTCGTTCACAAGACCGTGCCGTCGGGTTCCGCCTGCGCCTTGCGCGCGGCCGCCGCCTCGCGCTTCTTCGCAAGCTTCCGTTCTCGGCGCTCCTTGACCGCCTGCTCTCGCGCCCTCTTCGCCATCGTCGTCTGCTTCTTTGAGCTCGAACTCATGGGCCCTTCCCTTCTGTCGACTCGACTACCGGCCGCCCCGGCGCCGAATGCGGGCGCGCCTCGCGGCGACCTCGGGAACGAAAGCGACGTCCTCGGCCTGGCGGCCGCCCTCGCTCTCGGCGACTTCGAACGTGACGACGGTCTGCGCGCAGCGTCCCTTCGGTCTCGCCCCGCCGGCGAAACCCTCGCCGAGGACGGACAGTCTTTCGCCCTCTTCGGTCAGGATGAAGCCGAAGTCCTCGGCCTCGTTGAACCAGAGCATCGTTCCTTGCATCGGCTGCCGTCCTTTCGCCGAAGGTCACGAAGAGGTGCGCGCGCCGGGTCGCGGCGCGCGCGCCTCTCCACCTAAACGGTCAGCTGAATGACGTTCTTCGCCTCGGGTCCCTTGTCGCCCTCGGCAGCATCGAACTCGACCTTCGCGCCCTCGGCGAGTGACTTGTAGCCGTCACCCGCGATCGCGCTGTGGTGGACAAAGAAATCCTTGCCCTGATCCTCGGGGGTGATGAACCCGTACCCCTTGGAGTCGTTGAACCACTTCACTGTTCCTGTCGCCATAGAAAAAACACCTCCTCTACCACTCATGAACGGTAGATGGGAGGCGCTATGTGCCGACCAGTACTCGCTCTGTAGTCGAACACAGCGTAGCAGTCGGATAGATCGACCTGCGTACGGCGGCGGCCCGCTCGTCGAGCGGGCCGCCGAAGATGGAAAGAAGGCCTTGCCTTACTGGCGAACGAACAGCGTCACGCCGCCCGCTTCTTTGTTGAAGTTCGGCCCGCCCTGGACGGCGAGGCGAACGCCCTCGTGGTAGCTGTGCGGCACCTTTACCCCCGGCAGCGCGCAGGTGATTCGCAGAACGCCCCTCTTCCCGTTGGAGAGTTGCACGCGGATCAGCGCCTTACCCCCAGTCGCCCCTGGGGTCACGGCGGGGTTCGTGCCGAAGGCCTTGAAGCTCAACAGCTTGACCGCGGTCCACGTCCCCGAGCCGACGCTTGTGTTCGTGCTGCTGTAGGTGCCCGTGCCGGTGACCGATTTCGGATGCACGCTCAGCGTCCCCGTGCCAGCGATCGACACGGTGTCGCCGTTCGACGCGCGGGCGATGTCGGGGCAGGGATTCGGAACCGGGAGGCTGCAGAGCTGGAATCCGCCCGGCGCCGCCGAGTTGGCGCCCGCCAGGTACTCGTAGGTCGCCGCCTTCTTGTTCGGTTTCGGGCTGTTCTTCGCTCCCGCTCCAGCGACAGAGACCGCGCATGCGAGAAGCAGCGCAAAGGACGTCGCGAGGTAGCGCTTCATAGTCCAACCTCCCTGTGAGATTGCCGCATTTGTACGTGGAAGACGATCCCACGCCGGCCAGGGGCTTGCGGCGTGCTTTTCGCGGCGGAAAGGCCGAAGAGCGCGCTGCCCAGCGTCAGTGGAGGAGGGGGTATGAAGCCGACTCGAGCGCGTCGATCAGCGCGGCTGCGGCACGATTCGGAGGTAGGGCCGCGCCGCCTTCCAACCGTCTGGATAGCTCTCCCTGGCTTCGTCGTCCGAGACCGAGCCGGCGATGATCACATCCTCGCCCTGCTGCCAGTTGACCGGCGTCGCAACCGTGTGGTTGGCGGTCAGCTGCAGCGAGTCGATCACCCGCAACACCTCGTCGAAGTTGCGGCCCGTCGTCATCGGGTAGACGAGGACGAGCTTGATCTTCTTGTCCGGTCCGACGACGAAGACATTGCGGACCGTCTGGTTGTCCGCCGGCGTGCGTTCGGCAGGGTCGCCTTCGGTGCTGGCGGCGAGCATTCCGTAGAGCTTCGAGACGTTGAAGTCGGCGTCGCCGATGATCGGGTAGTTGGGAGCCTCTCCCTGCGTCTCCGCGATGTCGTTCGCCCAATCGGAATGCTTGTCGACCGGGTCCACGGAGAGGCCGACGATCTTGACGTTCCTGCGGTCGAACTCGGGCTTGATCTTCGCCATGTAGCCGAGCTCCGTCGTGCAGACCGGGGTGAAGTCCTTCGGGTGAGAGAACAGCACCGCCCACGAGTCGCCGATCCAGTCATGAAAGCGGATGCGGCCTTCCGTCGTCTCCGCCTCGAAATCCGGTGCCGTGTCGCCAATCTACCAAGCCATTTCCTCTCCTCCGATGTCGCCCGTCCGGCTGAGCCTACGAGACTTCGTCGCATCGCCCAAGAGAAGATTGGCGATGGACGCCATCGACTCAGACGAAGTTCGCTCCGGCCAGGGCGTATGGGCTACCAACGAACGGCTGCCGAGTCCTTTGAGAGCGGCAAGGACCGCGGCATCCATGGAAAGCGAAGGGCTCAAGGACCCGGACGTCGCGCGGTAGTCGAGGTCGGCGAAGTAGCGCAGGAAGACGACGAGCCGTTCCCGCTCCGGCAGCGCTGTGAGCCAGGCATCAACGCCGTACCGATCAGGCTCGCTCGAGCCGGTGTCGGTGGCAGCCGCGAGCGTCGTCGGCAGCCTTGCCTCGCCGGTTGGCCGAGCCGCTCGTGCCGAATTCAGCACGATCCGCCAGACCCACGCCTCGAGTGGCGCGTCGCCGCGGAAGCTGGAACGAGAGGCGATCGCGCGGACGAAGGCCTCCTGAACCAAGTCCGCGCCGCGCGCCTCCTCTACCACAACCGCCGTGGCGACACGTAGGAACGTCCGATACCCCTGTCGGTAGAGCGGCTCCAAGTCAGCCTTGCTCCTGCGCTCATCGGTCTACGATCGCTCAGACAGCCAGATTTGTTTGGTGCCGGTTGGGCGAGCGCTCAGCTTCCAGGTATCAACGTCTCCACTGCCACCTCGTCCTCTTCACACCCGATGGGCGCGTCTCAGCCCGCCCTGCAACAGCTCCACACCTGGTACTCCCGTCGGCACAGCCGCGCCCGCGGCCGCAGCGCGGGGGCCACGGCGAGCCGCTTTCGGCGACCGAGCGGGACTGGCAGCTCCACGTCGAGGTCCGGCCGCTGCCGCGGCCCGCGCACATTTCAGCCGTTGCTACGGGCGGCGCGCGGCGGCGACCAGGCTGACCCCGGGGAATTCCAGCCCGTCGGGCCCGTCGTAGGCCATGATCGCCTCGCCGGCGCGGGCGCGAAGTGCCTGCGCCGCGGCCTCGGGCAGCGACGCCAGCTTCTGCGCGAGCGGCCCGGCGAGGGAGCAACTCCTCTCCCACCATTCCTCGAAGGAGGCGGCGTGGTAGGGCGTTGGCAGTTCGCCGACGATGACCTCTGATAGCCCCGCGTCGGAGAGCAGGCCGGCGAGCTTGTCGGGATCGTCGAGCGAGAAGGGGTGTGGAATCCCCGGTGGAGGCGTTGGCGCGCCCATTTGTGCGCTGACGGTGTCGAAGACAATGCCGAGCCAGGGGTTTCGCGCGCGTGGCCCCCAGACCGCGAGTGCGACGCGTCCGCCCGGTCGCAAGACGCGCCGGATCTCGCTGGCGGCGCGGGCGGGGTCGGGCACGAGCATGAGGCCCTCGCGGCAGAGGACGACGTCGTAGGAGCCGTCAGCCTCCTCGATGCGCTCGAGGTCGAGCACCCGGGTGCTCACGTTGCGCGCCGAAGCTCTCGGCCTGCGCAACGTGAGCACCCGGGTGCTCGCGTTGCGCAGGCCGAGAGCTTCGGCGCGCGCCGCCGCGATCGCGGTCATCTCGGCGACCACGTCGGACATGACCACCTCGCCCTCGGGAGCAACCCGCGCTGCCGCTGCCAGTCCCACGCTCCCGGGCCCGCACGCCAGCTCGAGCACGCGCTCGCCGGGCTGGGGCAGGGTCAGGCCGAGCATCTTCTCCGTCACAGAGGCGCCCCGTGCGTCGACGTAGTCGGCATGCTCCTCCCACGCTCCGGCGACGGCGGCCCACATCCCGTGCAGGCGCGCCCGCAGCTCGTCGGTTCTAGCGCCTTCTTGTCCCGATCGCACATCCGACTGCTCGACGATGCTTCTTGTTTCCACCACGCACCTCCCGGTGAGGTAGGGGAAAATTAGAGTTACTTAGAGGGTAATGAATCTAGCGCTAGAATACTGAAATGGCCGAGCGTGTCAAGACCCGTCCGTACAACTCGCCGCGGCGGCGTGAGCAGGCAGCCGCCACACGGCGCGAGATCCTCGACGCGGCCCAGCGCCTCTTCGAGCAGCGCGGCTACGCGGCCACCACGATGGCAGCCATCGCGGCCGATGCAAACGTCGCGCTCAAGACCGTCTACGTCACGTTCGAGACGAAGAGCGGCGTCCTGCGCGCACTCTGGAACCTACGCCTGCGTGGCGACGAGGGCGACAAGCCAGTCGCCGAGCGGCCCTGGTATCGCGAGGTGATCGAGGAGCGAGACCCAGAACGTCAGCTGCGCCTGACCGCGCGGAACTCACGACTCGTCAAGCTCCGCGTTGGTGCGCTGCTAGAGGTGATCCGCAATGGCGCACCCACCGACCCCGACATCGGCGCGCTCTGGGAGCGGATCCAGAGCGAGTTCCACGCGAACCAGCGCATGATCGTAGAGAGCCTGGCGGAGAAGCACGCGCTCAGGCCCGGCCTCTCCGTGGATCGCGCCGCGGACATCCTTTGGACGCTCAACCACCCCAACCTGTGGCAGCTTCTGGTCCGCGAGCGGGGCTGGACGCCTGAGGAACACGAGCAGTGGTGGAGCGATGTCGCCTGC
>Ga0137368_10008980_pt1 | contig 10244 bp, 5 predicted proteins | sample SagtaG_13_FD_104917 | JGI IMG/M metagenome (GOLD analysis project Ga0137368, IMG submission 104917) | Vadose zone soil microbial communities from Sagehorn Ranch, Mendocino, California, USA - Sage1_L_100_16 metaG | ecosystem: Environmental > Terrestrial > Soil > Vadose zone | place: USA...
CGCCGTACACCAGCAACCCCGAGCGCTGACCGGGCACCGCCTCGAACCCACCGGTGCCGTCGCCCAACAGCAGCAGGCTGCGGCCGGCATCGTAGCGCGCCGTGGTAATGTCGGTCGCGAAGAAGTTCTGGCTGAGGAAGACGTCTTCCTTCCCGTCGCCGTTGAAGTCAGCGACACCGGCGTAGAACGACGGCGCCAGCTGCGCTTCTGCCGGCAAGGCGTGCGCCTCGAACCGATTACCGCGATTCAGGAAGACGATGTGATCCAGCGTCGTCGCGCCCAACCGCACCGCCCCCTTGGCGGCGGGGCCAAGGACTTGATCGATGTTCGCGTCGGCGTAGGCGCTGAACGTGCGGAGCCGTTGTGCCATGCCTGGCAGCGCTGACACGAGGCGATCGTAGGACTCGAGCGGCGCTGGCGCGCCGATGCGCGGATCCTCTTGTGCCAGCACCGCGTCCGGCCGGCCGCGTCCGCTGAAGAAACCTGCATAGAGCAGCAAGGGATCGGAGTCACTCGCGTGGTAACCGAGATTGCGACCCCAACTTGTCGCGATGATGTCGAGCCGGCCGTCCCCGTCGAGGTCGCCCGTGGCGAGCCCGTTCCAGCGGCTGTTCACGTCCGAGAGACCCGGAAACGCCGCTGCCCTGAATCGGCCGTGATCGTTCAGGAAGATGTGAATCGCGCCCCACTCGAGGGTGACGATCAGGTCCTGATCACCATCCCCATCGATGTCGGAAAACACCGCCGCTGAAACCATCCCCAGCTCGTAGAATAGCCGATCGTTGGCCGAGTCGAGCACGAAGCGCCCATCGCGGTTGTGGTACAAATGCGAGGAAGGCGACAGCGGATAGCCGCCGGGATAGATCCTCGCGCCCACGAACAAGTCGAGATCGCCGTCACCGTCGTAATCCGCGAGCGCGAGCGGTCCCACACTCGCGGTGTCGCCGCCGATCAGCGGAGTGACTGCGCCGGTCCTCACCCCCTGTCCCCCTCTCCGTTCCGGAGAGGGGGGACGTGGGGAGTACGCGACGACGCTCGCCGTGGTCCGGGCTTCGTAGTTCGCGACACCGGCGAGAACAAGTGATCCGCCGTGACCATCGGGCCAGCCGAGAATCGTCGTGAGATCGCCCGGGGCGGGCGGGACCTGCACACGCATTGGTTGCAGCCGCGTTCCGGTGTTGTGGAAGAACGCAATCGAACCGGTGCGCCCCGCGCCGACGATCAGATCTTCCTTGCCGTCGCCGTCGAGATCAACCCATGCGACGCCGGGACCGAGCTGGCTGAAGGAGTTCGGCAACAGCAGTTGGCGCTGATAATCGTCGAAGTACGGTTCGACGTGCGTGTGACCGCCGAGCTGGGCCGAAATGTCCTCAAACAGCGTCCCCCCTCTCCCGTCCTCACCCCCTGACCCCCTCTCCGCGTTGCGGAGAGGGGGAACGACGGACGACGAGGGGTTTTCCGATATCTCGTACTCGCGATTCGGCACCGCGCTGTCGATCACGCTGCGCCGCCCATCGCGCCACGCTACTTCGATCCTGACCTGAGCCGCCGTACCAGTGGCGAATGTGAGGCTCGCGTCTGAGCTCGACAGGTACAGACCGCCGGCGATGATCTCACGTTCCTGCAGCGGCACCGGACCGCCCCCCCCCAGCACGCGCACACGGCTGCCGATGCCAGCCGTATTCGGCGCGGCACCTCGCAGCCGGACTGCGACTCGCGGCGCGGTGGCGTCATTGCGAAGCACAGCCGCGGGCTGGTCCAGCCGGTTGATGACGACGTCGAGATCGCCGTCGCCATCGAGGTCGGCGAGTGCCATCCCATGCGAGATGTCGTCGCCGAGATCGAACCGCCAACTTTTGCTGGCGTCTTCGAACGTCAGGTCGCCCCGATTGCGGAACGCCACATTCGGCAGCTTGAGCGGGGGGTAGTCGAACAGCATGCGGCGCCAGTCGGTCCCACGGGGCGGGGAGCCGAAATAGCCGCTCAGCAAATTCCGTAGCCGATACTGCGTGTCGCCGTCCATGACATCCGTGACGTGGCCGGTGCCGATGAGAATGTCCTCCCAGCCGTCGAGATCCACGTCGAGGAACGCCGTCGACCACGACCATCCCGAGCCGCTTACGCCAGCGAAGCGCGCCACTTCGGCAAACGTGCCATCCCCGCGGTTCAGCTGCAGCGTGTTGCGCTGCATCTGCGGCCTGTCGGCGCCGATGCCGGGCTGCTTGACGACGGCAGTATGTGTAGGGATCTGCGTCTTGAGACGGCGCGTGTCCTTGCTCAGCATGTCGACTTCGAACAGATCGGGGTACCCGTCCCGATTAACGTCGCCGACCGCGACCGCCATCCCCGAGTTGCTGGTCGCGCGGATCGAGTACCAGGGAATCAGACGAAATCGCCCGTGGCCGTCATTGATCCAGCACTGGTCAGGATCCTCGAAATCATTGGCGACGTAGAGGTCGGGCGCGCCGTCGCCGTTGAGGTCCACAAACATGGCGGCCAGTCCGAAGTCTTCCCGCTCTTCCTGCAATGGCCTGCCGTTCTCATCCACGAAGCGGGGGTTGTGTGCCATCGGCTCCCGGACAAAATGGCCCGTGCCGTCGTTGAGATAGAAGAAGTCGGGATCGGCGCGCTGGACGAGGCTGAAGCCGCCCAGATCGGCGCGGTTGACGACTTTGTAATCCCGGCGGTACGGCTCCCGGACCTCGTAGCGGTTCGGACCGAGCTTGCGCGTAATCCGATCAAAGCCGCGTTCCTGGGGTGGAATGCGGTCGATCGTCGTGTAGGCCTTGTTGTTCGCCACGTAAAGATCGAGATCGCCGTCTCCGTCCACGTCCGCGACCGCGATCGTCATGCTACCCGCCGTGGACGTCAGCCCGGCGGTTTGTTCGGAGAAATGGCCCTTGCCGTCGTTCAGGAAGAGCGCGTTCGGCCCGCCGAGCGAGACCAGCAGCAGATCCTGGTCGCCGTCGCCGTCGACGTCCGCGAATGCGCATCCGGTCGAATGGCGGTCCGGCGCTGCGACGCCGGCTTGCCTAGTGATGTCCTCGAACCGCCAGTCGCCCAGGTTCCGATACAGCGCGTTCGGGCCCGCGGTGCTGGCCAGAAACACGTCGGGACGGCCATCGCCATCCACGTCCGCCAGGCACACGCCGGCGCCCTGGGCGAGCTGGCGATTGTGCACCAGCAGGGAATCACTGACGGTGTTGCTGAACGAGATGCCCGTTTGGGAGGGACCGAGCAACGTGAACCCCGGTGTGAGTTTCCCGTGGGGCACGTCGAGCGCGCGCCACCGGTATCCCGTCTCGTCATGCCAAGCCGTGTCAATTGCAGATGAGCTGCGATTACATGCCGCGACCAACAGGATAAGAAAGAAAGAGACTACGTGACGGCTCATGATGTTCCTTCAGCCTGGGAACAACCGATCGATGCGGCGACGGCCCTCAACTCTCGACGAGCCCCCACACGAGGGCCGCCGTTCGTTCAGCGGCGCCCCGTCCGTCGTCCACCGTCTTCTTGGCCGCTTTCCCGGCGCTCTTGCGGGCGGCTGGATCGTGGTGCCACACGAGCCACTGCGAGTGCAGCGGGTGGCGCGCGTCGCCGGGGGGGGGCAACGCGACTGCGCCTCCCTGCTCGAGCAGCAGGGCCGCGTCGCGGCTCATGCGCCACTGCGGGCCGAATGTGATCGGGACACCGAACACCGCCGGTTCGAGCACGGAGTGCAGGCCGGCACGATGGAAACCGCCGCCGACGAATGCGGTGTCGCCGACGGAGTAGAGATCGGCGAGAATGCCGACGCGGTCGACGACGATCACGGGGCCCGGCTTGGCATGCTCGAGCTGAGACAACCGCACGGGACGGGGCAGCTTGAGATGGCGCAGTCGCTCGGCAATGCCGGCGAGGTGATCGGGGTTGGGTTCGTGAGGGGCGAGCAGGAGCCGCGCGGTCGGCAGCTGATGCAGCAGATCCGCGAACGCGGGCAACAGCACGGCTTCATCCGACGGCCAGGTCGAGCCCGCGACGATGGTAAACGTCTCCGGTGCGGTGGTCGCGAGCCGCGCCAGCGGCTCGCGGGTGCGGTCCAGGCGCGCGGCGCGCTCGGCCACGCTGTCGTAGCGTGTGTCGCCGGTGACGGCGATGGTTTCGGGGCGGGCGCCCAGCATCTCGAGGCGCTCGCCATCCTCCTCACTGATGGTGCCGACGCGGTCGAGCGCGCGATACGCCGGGGCGGACCATTTCCGCGTCGGCCAGCGTAGCCGCGAGCTGTCCGGGGCCACGGTGGCGGAGATCAGACCGAGCTTGACTTGGCGGCGTGCCGCCGCCAGGGTCAGTTCCGGCCAGACGTCGAGCTTGCTGAAGACAAGCGCCGTCGGCTGGAGCGCGTCGAGCACCGCCTCCACCTCGGACGGCCGGTCGAGCGGCAAATAATCCGCGATGTCGACCGGCAGGTTCTTCGCGAGCCGCTCGGCCGAGGGCGAGAAAAACGTGAACGCGAGCTGCCAGTCGGGATGCTCGGCGCGCAACGTCTCGAGGACCGGCTTTGCCTGCAATCCTTCACCCACCGACGGCGCATGCATCCAGACGAGCGGCCGCTTGGTGTTGCGCTGCGCCGCCGCCCATGCTGCAAGACGGGCGGCCAATCCGCGCCGCCCGTCGAGCCCTCGCGCCACCTTCTTGTCGAAGCGTGCGACCAGTGGCGCCGCACGCGTGGCCACGTTCACGCTCAGGCGGTAGAGAAACGAGGGGCGGCTCACTGCGACGCGCGAATGCGCACAGCGTAGATCGAGTCCAACAGTTGGCGCATCGGGTCGGGCGTGTAGGGAGCGCCTTCGAGCAAGCCGCCTTCTATATAGAAGGAAGGCGTCGCGCGGGCGCCTGACCGGGTGGCCCGCTGGGCGTCAAGCTCGATTTCCTTCCGTACGCCGCCCTCGTTGAGACAAGCGAGCAGCTTCGCTCGGTCCACGCCGGCGCGCTGGGCGATCTTCACGAGCGTGCTGCGGGGTTGGGCGAGCTTGGCCCAGTCGTCCTGCTGTTGATAGAGCGCATCGTGCGTCGGCCAGAAGCGTCCCTGCCGTGCGGCGCACATCGCGACCTCGGCCGCCGCAACCGCATTGGGATGGATACTCGTCAGCGGAAGATTGATGAACACCCACCGCACCTTGCCGGTCTGCACGAATTCGCGATCGATGGTCGGAAGCACCGTCACGGTGAACATGCGGCATGCCGGACACTGGAAGTCGGCCATCTCGTAGACGGTGACGGGCGCGTTGGCCGCCCCCTTGGATCGCGCCGCGAGGGGATCCTCGCTTTGCGCGTCGTCGGTAAATACAAGCAGCGCCGCGGCGAGGAAGACGAGACGGGAGCGAGGGCTGGTCAGGGGCCCGACTTGGTCCAGATGGCGATGACTCCGCATTGGGAGTCCGCCTTGAGGAACTCGGCGGGCGCTTCGTTGGGACTGCGGTATATCTCGACGGCGACGATTCCCACGACAGGAAGATGCGGCGTCGACGACACCGACGCCGGTAAGCCGTCGACCACCCAGTCGGCGACGCAGACGCCATGCGCAGTCCGCGTCATTTGCGCGCTACACACGCCGGAGCGACAGTTCAACCGCACCCCCGGGACGCCTCGGAGCAAGTCCACCATGGTGGCCGCGTGGCTGGCGTCGATCTGGTCGCGGGTAATGAAGATGCCGCGGCCGGCGCGGCGCCGCTCCTCGAACTCCAGCATGCGCCGCTGGAAATACCCTGGCCGGCCCTCCACCACGATGGGAGCGAGGTTGACACCGAGCGGCTCCAGCTCGAACACGTAGTCGACCAGCTCGCCGTCGGCGAGGCGCAACACCCACGATGTCACCCCGTACCCGATGGCGCGAACCTCGAGGATGTACGTTCCGGCGCCGAGGCTGGCTTGGCTGAACCGCCCGGCGCTGTCGGTGGCGGTACGCAGGCGTGTCCCGATCAGGTTAACACGCGCCCCGCTCACGGGGACGCGTGATTGCTGGTTCACGACTTGCCCCTTGATCCCCCCGGCGGGGGTTATGGCCTGTGCTTGCGCCTGAGCTTGGACCGGCACGCCTCGGGACGCGGCAATCCCGAGGCCCAAGGCCGCTACCGGGGGCAGGATGTGGCCGATGCGTGTCATGACCCCGACCGTTACGCGACCGTTGATAGATGATAGGGCGCCCCCCGCCGGATGCAACCGGCAAACGGGGGGTTGACAGGGTTATACAACGTGCCGTATAACCTCGGGGAGACCCCAGGTAAGGGTCCAGGGCCTTCAGGCCGTCACCTGATTCCCGAATGGTATGACCGTCACGCTCATTCGACTGTCTCGCCTCGCTTTATCCGAGCGGATTCGTTCCACCGATTCCGCTCGCCGTGCTTGTTCCTGCCACCAGATTCCCAGTTCACGAGAGGATGTCCCCATGCTCCACAATCGTCGTGGCTTGCTCTTCGTCACAGTCGCGGCGCTGGCGCTGTTCCTGGCCGGCGCGAGGACGGCTCGGGCGCAAGATGCCGTGGTTCGTGGTACGATCAGTTCCGATCGCGGGGAGCCGATCCCCGGCGCCAACGTCGTGATCGAGGAGCTGCGCGTCGGCGTGGTCACCAATGCGACCGGAGCGTACACCCTGTCGGTTCCGGGCGCGCGCGTGCGCGGCCAGCAAGTCGTGCTGCGCGTCCGCGCGATCGGGTTCAAGCCCAACAGTAAAACGCTCACCCTGACGCCGGGCGAGCAGGCGGTGGACCTTGCGCTCGGGTACGACGTCAACCTCCTCGAGGCGATCGTCGTCACCGGCACGCAAGAAGCGACCGAAGCGGTGAAGGTACCGTTCTCGGTGTTGCGCGTCGAATCGTCACAGCACCCGGTGCCGGCGTCGAACCCGCTGACGCAGCTGCAGGGCAAGGTTCCGGGCGCGAACATTGTGTCCGCGAGCGGTCGTCCCGGCGCGCAGCCGGCGGTGTTGCTGCGCGGTCCCACGTCGATCAACGCGTCGGGCCGCGGCCAGGACCCGCTGTATATCGTCGACGGAGTCATCATCAACGGCAACCTCTCCGACTTGAATCCGAGCGACATCGAGAACGTGGAAGTCGTGAAGGGTGCCGCGGGCGCGTCGTTGTACGGTGCGCGCGCGGGCAACGGCGTCATCAACATCACGACCAAATCCGCGCGCCGCAGCCTCGAGGGTGTCAAATTCGGCGTTCGCAGCGAGGGGGGCGTGAGCACCATCGAGCGGGATTTTGGGCTGGCGCGCTTCCACGCGCTCGCGACCGATGAGACCGGCACCCAGTTCTGCGAAGCCGTAACGGGCCTGCCCTTCTGCGCGCGGACGTTTGACTACGCCACCGAGGAGGCTCGCGTCAACAACAGCCCGACCGACTTCGCGTTGAACCCTAAGGGGTTCCCGATCGATCCCGGCTCGACGATTTCCGGCCAGCCGCTGCGCCAGCGCTTCCAGGTGCAGCCGTGGCCGGGCACGTCGTACAATGCGGTCAACCAGCTCGTCACCCCCAAGCCGTTCATGGAGAACAGCGTCGACATGAGCGGCCGGTTCGGCAGCTCGACCCGATTCTTCGCGAGCGCGTCCAACCGGCGCGAGGAAGGCGCGATTCGCTTCCTCAACGGCTTCACGCGCAATTCCTTCCGCATCAACGTCGATCAGGGGATCGGGACGGACTGGAATTTCGCATTCCGCACATCCTATACGCGGAGCACACAGGACGGACTCAATCAGGAGGAGGGCGGCAACGCGTTCTTCCGGCTGACGCGCGTACCGGCCATCGTCAACATCCTGCAGACCGACACGCTGGGCCGACTCTACATCCGGCCGAATCTCCAGGGGCGGATCGCAGAACCAAAATCCGCTCTCGACGCTACAGCAGACGTTCCGCGAGGACCTCACCAACCGCTTCATCGGCGGCTTCACCGCGACGTATGCGCCGGTGAACTGGTTCAGCATGGACGCGAACTTCAGCTACGACCTGCGCCGCTCCACCGCCGCGCAGATCAACGACAAGGGTTTCCGCACGACGACCGCCAGCAGCGCCAACCTCGGGTCGATCGACCGCTCGGCGACCGGACGCGAAGCGCTGAACGGCAGTGTCAACGCGACGCTGAAGCGTGACTTCGGGCCGGATCTCAAATCGCGCTACACGCTCCGCTACCTGTTCGAGCAGCGCGATTTCAACACACAGCGCGCGACGGGCAGCCAGCTCTCGGTGCAAGGCGTGACGGCGCTCGATAACACGCTGCAAAGCACGCGCTCCACGACATCGGACCAGCAGCGGATTCGCGAGATCGGCATGCTCGGCGGAACGAACTTCGAGTACAAGGGCCGCTACATTCTCGACGCGCTGGTGCGGCGGGACGGCAGCTCGCTGTTCGGACCCGCGAGCCGGTGGGCGACATTCGGCCGCGTCTCCGCCGCCTGGCGTGTCGCGCAGGAGCCGTGGTGGTCGATCCCGCAGGTCACGGAATTGAAGCTGCACGGCTCGTACGGGACCGCGGGTGGCTCGCCGCGATTCGATGCGCAATACGAGACGTTCAACGTAGGGACCGGCGGTATTCTCTCGCTCGTCACGCTCGGCAACCGCAACCTGAAGCCCGAGCTGCACAAAGAGGTCGAGATCGGCGGCGACCTCGAGTTGTGGAATCGCTACGCATTCAATGTGACGTACGCGCACGCGGTAATCGAGAAGCAGATCCTGCCGGTTCCCGTTTCCTCCTCGACGGGATTTCAGCGGCAGTGGCTGAATGCCGGCACGCTGACGAACAAGACGCTGGAGCTGTCGCTCAACATCCCGCTGCTGCAGCGGCGTGATCTCCAGTGGTCGACGCGCGTGATCTACGACCGTAACCGGTCGGTCGTCACGCAGCTCGACGTCCCGCCGTTCTTCTTCGGCGCCGACCTCCAGGGTACGGGCTCGATCTTCCAGGCGATCGTCGGCGAGCGGCTGGGGACGTTCTACGGCCACCGCTTTATCACCAGCTGCTCCGACCTACCCGCGCCGTTCGCCGGCGATTGCGGCGGTGCCAGTAGCTCCTTCCAGCGGAACGACGAAGGCTTCCTGGTGTGGGTCGGCCGCGGCAACAACCCCGGTATGGGCATCAGCGATAACCTGTGGGAGACGCAGCTCACGGGTGGCCCGTGGGGCGTGACGCTCAACTGGGGCATGCCGATCCTGCTGCGCGATGCGAGCGGCGCTGCGCGCAACGTCGCATTGGGTAACGCCCTCCCCGACTTCCGGTTCGCCGTGACCCAGGACGTGCGCTTCAGAAGGTTCAACTTCTATGCGCTCGTCGACGCGTCGATCGGCCAGAAGGTTTGGAATCAGGGCTTCCACTGGGCGCACCTGGACTTCCTGTCGGACGACGTCGATCAGGTCGGGAAGTCGGTTCAGAACGCCAAGCCGATCGGGTACTACTGGCGCACGTCGCCGGCCGACGGCTTCACGGGACTCGGCGGCTTCTACGATCAGCTCGCGCCCAACAGCTATACGGTCGAGGACGCCAGCTACGCGAAGCTGCGCGAGGTGCTCGTGTCCTACCACGTCGGCCCGATCGCCCATACCGGCGATTGGGAGGTTGCCATCGTGGGGCGCAACCTGTTCACGATCACGGGTTATCGCGGATTCGACCCTGAGGTCGGACTGTCGGGCGGCACGCAGTTGAACGGCGCAGGTTCGGCGGCCATAAATGCCGTGGACGCCTTTACGTTCCCGAACCTCCGCACCTTCACGATCGGATTGAGCTCGACGTTCTAAACAGCGGACCCCCCTCGCCGCCGGACTTGTGGTCCGGCGGGAGGGGGGCGAGCGTGCCCCTTTTTCTGTGGAGGAGTCATCGATGTCCAAGCTTCGTTTTGTCGCTGCCACCGTCCTGGCACTGGCGTTCATGGCCTGCAAGGATACGCTGGTCGTCGAGAACCCGACGGATCCGGATCGGGACCGCGCGCTGAGCAAGCCCGCCGACGTGGAAGCGTTCATCGGGTCAACCTACGCCCAGGTCCAGAACGCAACGCTCGGAGGGTCGAACGACGACCTGCAGACGCAGCTGCAAGTCATGGGCATGGAGAACACCTCGGCCCTCGCCAACTTCGCCATGGGCCCGCGCGGCGCAATCCCCCGCACGCCGATCGAGAATACGCGGAATAGTACCGGCAGCGGCGGCAACTATCGCGACTTCCAGGTCCTGCATCGTGCCGCGCGGATGGCCACGATCGGCATCGCCGCGATCAATCGCCTGGC
>Ga0137368_10008985_pt1 | contig 10243 bp, 10 predicted proteins | sample SagtaG_13_FD_104917 | JGI IMG/M metagenome (GOLD analysis project Ga0137368, IMG submission 104917) | Vadose zone soil microbial communities from Sagehorn Ranch, Mendocino, California, USA - Sage1_L_100_16 metaG | ecosystem: Environmental > Terrestrial > Soil > Vadose zone | place: USA...
CCTACTTCCGGACCGGCTTCGGTCCAAGCCGCACAATGTGTACAGCTACCGTCTAACCGATCAAGTCGGCAGCGGTCAATGGTCCGGAGGATCTGGCCGCGAAACCAGCCAGCGCTGCTCTAGGCGACGCCGGGGGACCACCGCCCGCCTGGCGAGCTCGCGCCGGCGCCACAGCATGCGCGGCAGCAGGCGGAGGTAGGAGCCCACCACCCGCACCCGCAGCCGCAGCCCCAGCGGAGGGCGCTGGCCGGTGGCAGCCGCCTTCAGGATCAGCCAGACAGTCTCCAGCAGATAACCGAGCACCTGCCGGCCGGCCAGAATCGCCCGGGCGTTCTTGGTCAGCATGAGCAGCCGGTTGCGCTCAACATGGAACTGCCGCCGCGGGTTCCCCTCGCCGAGCGTGGCCGAGTGCTCATGGCGAACGACCGCGGTGGGGACGTAGCGGACGCGCCAGCCCTGCCGCCAGAGACGCCAGGCCAGGTCGGTGTCCTCGTAGTAGATGAAGAAGTCCTCGTCGAAGTAGCCAACCGCGCGCAGCGCCTCGGTTCGGAAGCACACCGCCGCACCGCAAAAGGCGAACACGTCCTCGGGTCGCTCGTACGTGCAGCGGTCGATCTCCTGGAAGCCGCGATCGGCGCCGTAGCCGTCGGTGTACACGATGCTGCCGGTGTTGTTGAGCTGGTCGACCAGCCCGGTACCGGGAGCTACCACGACATCGACTTCGGCCGGCTGGGCGTTGGGCGGCCGCTCGTCGGCCTTGACGGATTCCGACCCGCCCCGCCAGCTCAGCTCGACGGGCTTGATGGCCTCGGCGGCTAGTCGCAGCGTCAGGCGCAACGGCCTGGCAGGCCCAGATCCCGACTCTTCCGTGTCGACCGGCACGAGCATGGTCCCAGCCGGTCGGGTCCAGCGGAACCGCTCAGCACCCGCGCGTTCCTCGTCGTAGCCGAGGCGGCCCCAGAACACGCCGTCGGTCACGTCGCGCCCGTCGACCTGGACCTGGTGGACGCGGACGCCCAGCTCCCGGGTGACGGACTCTGTGAGGCCGCGCTCGGCCGGCACGAAGCCGGGGGTGGACAGCTTCACGGGGAGGAATCCGGGCAGGAAGACCAGCTTGGCTGCTGCGGCACCGAGACGATGGTTCTCCTCACCGTCGAATGCGGCCAGCAGCTCGGACAGCCACGTCGGCCCGGGCCGCGCATCGTAGTTGACAATGGCCACGAACTCCGTCTGGACCTCGCGGAAGGCGACGTTATGGCCGCCGGCAAAGCCCTCGTTGGCCTTGTTCTCGATCACCCGTACCCGCCGGAACTCGTCCTTCGCAAGCTCCTCGCGGACCTCCGCCCAGTTGTCCCCATCCCGGTCCTGCTGGTCCGGGGGGTTGCGCACCACCAGGACGTCCATGGCGCCCGGTGGCAGGCCCCGCTGAGCCAGGACATGGCGCAGGCATGGCAGCAGCCAGCGCAGGCCATTGGTGTAGTTCAGGACCACAACAGTCACCAAAGGCGGGCGACGCACTGTGGGCGACAGTGTCATGGTTGGCGGCTTTCCGGGCTGATCGACGGCGGCGGATCAGTGGATGTCGAGAAGGCGCCGAAGCGGGATCTCGGCCGGTACCGCGGGAAGATCATAGTTGCGTCCTGCCCGCTGTCAACTTCGCTCGCCTAACCTGTAGGCGATCTTCCACCCACTCCCGCCGAAGTACTTGAACGCGATGAGTCGAGCTTGCCTGCGCGTCGATCCCACGGCTAGTTTGCGTGCGGCCTTCAGCCACACGGTGGCCTCGGCGGGCGCGATACCCTGCTCCCTCCACATGGCATGGCCGGGCGGCTCGGACTGCCATCCATCAGAAGGGCTCAACGAGTCTGTGATCGCCAGCGTGGACGCCATCCTTCCGGCTTCTTTCTGCGGCGGCTGCGACGATTCGGACGTTCGCGCGGCGTGCCGGGGCAGCCTGGAGCGGCTGGGGGCCCACAAGGTGCACTGGGAGTGCTGGTCGGAGTGCAACCTGAGCTGCCAGTTCTGCTACCGGACCCGAGGCGTGCCGCTCGAGACCCCGGATGCCGAGCGGCTGCTGGCCGCGGTTGCCGTCGCCGGCGCAGAGACGATCGTGTTCGCAGGCGGCGACCCGTCGCTCCGTAGGGACATCGTCCACCTGCTTCGCCGGGCGCGGGCACTGGGACTGATGACCGAGGTGCAGACCAACGCCCACCACGCACCCGCCGACTTCCGGCAGGCGTTGATCGAGGCCGATTCCGTCGGTCTGTCGCTCGACGGCCCGACCGCTGAGGTACACGACCGGTTCCGGAGCAAGCGCGGGAACTTCGCGCGGGTCTTCGAGGTGCTCGACGTTCTCGAGCGTGCCGGTGTGCCGGTGACCGTCCGCACGGTGGTCGCACGGCCGAACTTCCGGCAGCTCGCCGAGATCGGCGAGTTGCTCCTGCCGTACGGCAACGTGGCGTTCTGGCACCTGCTGGAGTTCAGCGCGGTAGGCGCCGGCTATCGCAACCGGCCAATGTACGAGCTGGAGCGCGCCTTGTTCGACGAGGTTGTCGTGCAGGTGACGGCCCGCTATGAAGGAAAGGTCGAGATTCACGCCCGGCGCTCGGAGGTCAAGTCAGGCGCGTACGTGATGATCACACCTGATGGTGCTGTTTATGGAACCGCTGACGCCACCGTCGACGGCCTCTATCCACGGGTGGGTTCCGTGCTGCAGGACCATCTCAGTGAGCTGGCCGAGAGACTCGAGTTCCGCCGAGAAGTTCACGAAGACCGCTATCGGGCCATTGCCGCCAAGCTTCGGGAGACGCGCGAAGCTCTCGCCCAGGCGCCTCCGGTGATCCAGCGCGGCCTGGTCGAGGGCATGGACTGAGCGTCTCTCGCGGCGGGATTCTCGGCCGTTTGCTCTTCGGTTACACTCAGCGCGAACGGACAATTCGGGAGGGTCGTCGCTTCGGTCTGGCGATGGCGGCAGCTCGTGGCCGGCAGCGCGGGAGGGAGCCTGTGGCCAGCGGCCTCTTGGACGACGACCTGCTCAACTGGGTCCGTACCGACTTTCCCTCTCCGATTGCGCAGGCGGCGAGACGGTTCCAGGCGGCTCCCGACGACGCTGGCTTCCACGAGGCGCTCCCCTTGGGCGAGACCTTCGTCGTAACGCTCGGCACGATCGCCTTGGCCTGGTGCCACCACCGGTTCCACTACCCCGGTGGCGTAAAAAGCTGGTACGAGAAGCTGGAGCGCAGCCGCGTCAGCCTCGGCGACTGGCTCGAGGCGGCCAGGGGCGGTGCTGCTCTGGCCTGGGACACGGGCACGCCACTCGCGGGACTCGCGCTTGCCCTGGGCGGTAAGGACAGCCGGCTACTGGCCTAGTTGCGCACCGTGATCGAGCTACGCAACCGCTACGTGCACCGCACCGGAGCTCCCGCGCGGGTAATAAGTGACTACGTCGAGCATCTGAGCACGGCCCTCAGGGAAGCCACCTTCCTCTCCAAGGCTCAGTTCGTCCTCGTCGAACGCAGTGACCGCCAACGCACGGGGGGCTACCGCATTACGGTGCGAGCAGTTGCCGGCGACAACCCAATCCTCCTTCGCCGGCCACCATTCAACAGCCCGGAAGCCCTCTACTCGCGCGCCCTCTATCTGTTGCAGGAGCAGGGGGACGACCTGGACCTCACGCCGTTCTGGCTGGCCCGAGAGGACGAGGCCGCGAACGGCTGGGAGATCTTCTATATCGACAAGAGGCTGGACGATCGCTTCGACTATCGAAGCTTCTTCAAGCCGGGGGCCAGCATTCCTGAACCCGAACTACCGGCCGCAGCAGAGTGGTTCGATCACGGCCCAGGAGCGGTCCAACGCTTTCGGCCAGCACCAAATTCGGCGAGCCTCGTCAGGGCCATCAGCCCACTTCCGGCCGAGCGCATCGACCTGACCCGGCTCCACGAACGGACCCTTGCATCGATGCTGCAGAAGATGAGCGTCGATGAGGCCACCGGCGACAAGGGCTGGAATGTCAATCTCGACCTGCGGCCGATCTCCGCGGTCGCCACGGCCATCGGCTTGCGAGTCGTTCGACTCGCCGCAAGGGATCTCGGCTTCTTCCGCAGCGCCGACATCCTCGACACCCTCTGGCGACGGCAGGTCGATGGCGGATGCTGGTCTTCCCGCTCGCAGCTCCAGACCGCACGACCGGAGGCCACCTCCATCGTCATGCTGGCCTTCTGCGACGAGGGAGACTGGGAGCGGGCGCGGAGCATGCGTCCGCAGTTCGAGCGCTTGCTGGAACCCCATCGGGACATGGAACTCTGGGGTCACGTGTGGAGTATGACGCTGGCCCTGTCCACACTCTGCATCCTCGAACCAACCTCGGACGTCCTCGACCACCTCGTCAAGGTGCTCGAGGAGGCGACGATCCGCGACGGCCGGGACCGAATCGTCGGCTGGACCAGGTTCACTCGCCTCCACCCCGCGTTCGACCAGCGGAGCGGTCCGTCGGTCGCCCACACGGCCAAGGTCCTTCTTGCGCTGCGGCTCTGTCGCGCGGCAACGGGTGGACGACTCGGCTCACCTCCGGACGAGCTGGCCTTCGCCGTGCGGCGGCTGCTGCACGAACCGCACTGGGACAACGTCGAAGAGACGATCGAGCGGTCGATCGGTGGCGGCCGGTCCGAGAAGCTCCTCACCCGCCACTTCACCGGCCCGTGGGTCGTGCGGGCGCTACTCGAGTTCGACGTCGATCCCGGTAACGAGCGGATCGGCGCCACCGTCGGAGAGCTCTACGAGCGGCAGGAGGACGGCCTCTGGGACTGGAGCCTGCCCGACGGCCCCACCATCCGGCGCCCGGTGTGGGCGACCATGGACGCGCTTCGGGCGCTGGCCGCCTACACGCAACGGGCGGCGCGGAACCCGAGATCCACAGCGAGGCGCTGAGTCGTTGTACCGCTTGTTACCAGCCAACCATGAGGCTATCGTCCCTTCACTTTCGTGACGCCCCCTGCACCAGGAGCATCGCCTGCGCGTCGTACTGGTGGACTGGCAGAATCTCCGCCTCTCGCTCGCGAGCGCACGGCGGCGGCCCGGTCCCACCTGGGTGCTGCACGCCCTGGTCGACGAGATCCGCGGCGTCCTGCCAGACACCGGCCCAGAGGCCGGAACGATCGTGCGGTTGCTCCTGACGCCGGCCACCGAGCACCGCGCCGACCGCGTGCTCCTGGAGGCCGCGGCGTTCTCCTATCCCTCCGCAACGGTCGAGGTCCGTTACGTCGACGGCGACATGCTCGGCATCGAGCTCGCCCTGCAGGTCTCCGACGCCTGGCACGACCACCCCGACGCGACACTTGCAATCGTCACCGACGCCGGCCGGTTCGCCTCGGTCGCCAGGCACTACGAGGGCAGGCCGGGCCGGCGCGCACCCTGGCTGCTGTATCTCCATGAGCGTCCGCCAGTGAGCCGCGACAACCCGGGCGGCCCGGGAGATGTGGGCCCGCCGACCACTGCCAGGCGCCTGTGGCCGCAGCTCGACCGGCCGGCGGAGCCGCGGGACTGGAATCAGTGGGACCGCTTGGCGTGGGCGCTCCGGCGGCTCGCTGGTCGGATCGACACGACGCCGCTGCGGCAGTCGCTGCGGCTCGACCCTGACGTCCGCCTCGACGAGCTCGAGCCAGTGGACAACCTGGTCGCCGATCTCTGGCGGTTGGAGTGGGGCGCCCCGTTCGATCGCGACCGTGCCGAGGCCGAGGCGGTACGGCGGGGAGTCGGGGAGGCGGAGGCCCGGGCCGCCGTCGACGCCCTGCTGGCCGCCCAGCTCGTGCGCTGGCACGACCGCGACCGGCTCGAAGTCCCGCCGGGCTGGCGCGAGGGGCTCCTGCTGCCGATGCGACGAGTGGTTCTGCGGCTGGCGCGGCAGGCCGACCTGAGCTGGCCGCTGGCCAAGCTGGTGCAGCAACACCGGCGCCGCTTCATCGGCCCGGCCGCGGCGACCACCGCCGACCCGAGGCGCCATCGGCGCGTCGAGCACGAGAGCCGGGTGGACTCCTGGCGCTGGGTCAGGTGGGCGCTGCTGGAGCACCTGGGCACCGTCGAGGAGCGGCCCGACTGGCGGGCCGGGGGATCCCGCTGGACCCTGACCGACTCGGAGTTCGCCGCGGACACGGTCGAGACGGCCAGGCAGCTGCAGCGGCGGCTTGCCGACCCCTTCGCTGCCGGGCGCTTCGAGGCCGAGCTGGAGCGCCAGGGCGTCGTCGCCAGACCGGGCCGCTGGCTGCGTTGCCTGCGCGATGTCGGGCTGGTGCGGCGGCGGGGTGGTCGGTGGGAGTGGACGCAAGACGCCGAGCTGCATCCTCCTCGAGGGTATTGACGGGCTTTCTCGCTTGCGCCTAGCATGGTCGCGTCCGGGCCGCAGCAGGATGGACCGGGGCGCCGTTGGGCGTATGCCTCGAATCCGGTGCTCTTCCCCTGCGAGTGCGGCCCATCTTCTTGCTCATCCGTCATTCGCCTCTTGAGGGACGCCGGTTCCCCAGGAGGAGGAATCATGGACGAGCGACTCCGGGTGCGCGTGGATCGGCTCGACCGAACGGCGGCTCGCGGAACCCGACCGGTGGCCTGGGCGCTGGCGGTCGCTTGGCTCGCGGCTGGAGTGCTGGTTGTCGGCCAGGCCCGGCTGCCGGAGCCGAGCCCGGTCCGGCCCCGTGCCGCCAGCCGCCCCGTGGTTGCCTGCTGGGTCGTGCGGGTCGCGTCGGGACCCGCCTCGGCGTCATCTCTCCGGCGCGACCTGCGGCGGCTGCGGCGGGCCGGGCTGAAGGCCGTCCTCCGGCCAGGCCAATCGCCGACGACCCGGGTTCTGGTGGTGCGGGCGCGCAGCCGGTCCGCTGCCCGCGCAGCTCGGGATCGCGCCGTTCGCCTCGGGTTCACCCGGAGTACGGTCCGCGGCCTGCCTCGCACCGCCTGCCGGCGCTGAGCGGCGACACGGCCGGTGCCGACGGGGCACGATCGGGTCGAGTAGCGCCGCGTCCACCAGCTTGAGCAGCGCTGGCGGGAGCGCGAGGAAGGCCGGCGGTACGCCGCCCACGACCACCTCGACTCCTCGGCGTCCGCCCCAGCCGACCACCTCGGCGATCCGGCCCTCATGCTCGCCGCTCTGCACTAGGACGGCGCTCCCCAGCCCAAGCGCCCGTCCGGCGCGGTCGACCATCCCGGTCGTGACGCCGGACAGGACGCCGGGCACCACCGTGGGACGCTGGAGTCGTGGGCTCGGTTCGAGGCCGGAACTGGCCCGGAGGTTCATGCCTGCCACTGACGGATAACCCCATGGCCGATGGCCTACCAGCGGCCGGCCCCATCGAGGACGTCCAGCCGCAGCCCGCGTCGGGTGTGCTGCCGCGGCCGCGAGAGATGCTCGTCGTACCACTCGGGCCAGTGGGCGGCGAGCATGCCATCCACCGCGCGGGCGAGCGACTCGATGGCGCGGATGGCCGCCTGGCTCGGGTCGCGGCCGAGCAGGTAGCGGGCTACCCGGGCGACGTCGATCGGGTCCTCCAACCCCGTCTCGCAGGCGTCGACGAAGAGCGCCTCCACCCAGTCCCAGGTTGTCCCGGGCCGGTCGAGCTCCAGTTGCCGGGCCGCCACGGCGAGCTCGGGGGCGGCCAGCAGCGCCAGGTACGCCGCCTCGCCGCGGCGTTTGAGGTCGCGGCATGGGTTTGCCCGGACACGCAGCCCCCTGGCCCGGTTCCAGGCTCGTCGGCCCTCGGTCAGCATGCCGCGCAGCCCCTCCCCGGCCGGGCCGAGGACGTAGTCGGCGAACCGGTCGGTGCGTCGCTCCCCGTGGAGCCAGGCGACGATTAGCGCGCCGCGCCCGCGTCTGCCCGTCCCCGGCTCGTGACCACCGAAATGGTCCAGCAGGTCGAGCAGGACCCAGAGGAAGGCGAGCTCGCATCCGAGGCCGGGGCAACGCCGCCCGCGGTGGCCGATCCGGGCGCAGATCCGCCGGGCGAGCAGGATCGCGATTGGCGTGAAGCGCCGTCGGACCTCCTCGCGGGCGGCCGGATCCCCGGCGGCGACCGCGCGCGCCAAGTCGAGGTCATTGAGGTCGAGGTAGTCGGACGCGGACATCGCTGTCCTCCCTGCGCGAGCCGATGGTCTCGCGGCGCCTCGAAGGCGCCGCCAAAGGCCCAAGGGCCCCGAGCCGGCGCAGTGCGCCGACCGCAGGCGGAGGGACGGTGCCCATCCGACCATCTCCAGGTGAGCCACGAACGACTCACGAGAGAGATCAGTTTCAATCTAGTCGATTGTGTGGTTGTTCTCAAGCCTCCTGCCCGCCATGGCGCGTGTCCGTCAGGGACTCAGTGCCGTCTGGTCGAGAGGAGACCCACCATGCAGAGCCACTGGGGGCCCGCGACGCCCGTCGCTCCGGTCGCCGCCAGTCGGCCGCCAGGCGCAATCGGCCTCGACCATCGCCGGGGCCGCCTGGGCCGGGCCGGCACCCTCGGCCTCGGGGGCTTCGTCGTCTGGATGACGGTCGGCAGGGTCCTGCTTCCCCCGGCCACCTCCCGGCCGACGCTGGTCATGGTCGGCTGGGACACGGTCCTGGACGCGTTGGAGCTTCGTGGCCATGCGATCGGCGCCTTCCGGCTGGCGCTGGGTGGGCTGTGGATAGCGCTGCCGCTCTGGCTGGTCAGCGGCGGCTTCCGTGGCGGCCCCGGCTGGGTGCCGCTGGCCAGCCTGGCGGTCGGCCTGGCCGGCCTGGCGGCGGCTGTCCCGGTGCTGGTCGTGGCCGCCGTCCTCGCCCTCAACGTCATCCTCTGGGGCATGGCGGTCATGCTCGGGCTGATGCTGTTCGTGCTGTTGCTGCTCCGGGCCGTGACCGCACCGTTCCGCCGGTGGTAGCGGCCATGGCCAGGGTGTGGATTCCCATCGTCTCCACGGAACTGGACGCGCTGCCGGCGGTGTGCGCCAGGACCGGCGAGCCGGCCGACCGGTTCCTGGCGCTTTCGGCCAAGGCGCGCGCCGGCTGGACATGGTGGCTGCTTCCTCTCGGGGTGCTGCCGTTCCTGGTCGTGCGCCATTTCGCCCCGGAGGTGACGGTTCTGGTGCCGCTTGCCTCCGGGGCTGGCCGGCGGTTCGAGCGGCTCCGGTTTGCCGGCCAGCTCGCGCTGGTCGAGGCCATCGTCCTTGCCGGCGCCGGGCTGCTCGGCGGCAGCCGCGACGTCCTCCTGGCCGGTATCACCTTCCTTGGTGCCGCGGGTCTGGTTCGGACGCTGGAGGTCGCCCACTCGGTGCGGGCCACATTGGACCTGTCGGCGAGGGGCATCCTGCTCACCGGGGTTCATCCTGCCTTTCGCGACGAGTTCGAGGGCCTCCAGCGTGCGGCATGGGCTCATGCGACCAGCTTGATGGACAGGACGGGCGCAGCGGGCGGACGATGCCCCGCCATGCCGACCCACCCGCCGCAGCGATAGCTGGCCGTGACGGCCTTCCTCTATCTCCGGCACGCTGAGACCGCCATCAGCGACCGGCTGGAATGGCATGGCAACGCAGACCCGCCCCTGTCTCCGAGGGGGAAGGCCCATGCGCTTCAGGCGGCTCGGGCGCTGTTGGCGCTCGACTTCGGGCCATCAACGATCTGGACCTCCGACTGTCGCCGAGCGAAGGAGACCGCGGCCGCCTTCGGCGAGGTTCTGCGGTGTCCGGTGGTTCCGGACGCGAACCTTCGGGAGCGCGATCTCAGTGATTGGACCGGCCTCAGCCTCGGCGAGATCGAAGCGGGCTGGTCAGGTCGACTGGAGGCCTGGAAGCGACGCAAGATCCCTGGCCCTCCTGGAGGAGAGACTGACCGGGAGGTGGCCGCGCGAGTCAGTCGCGCGCTCCTGAGCTACCCCGCCGGTGACCCTGGAAGCATGCGCCTGATCATTGCCCACGCCGGTTTGCTGCGCGGCTTGCTTGCCGCGAGCGGGATGGCCGACGAGGAGGTCCCGCCGCTCAGCGGCCGGTGGCTCACATTGCTACCTCGACGCCGGCTCGTCATCGGTGAAACGGCGTCGTTCTGATCATCTCGCTGCGGTCAGGGCAGGCCGGCGCGGAGGGAGTCGACGAACAGCGCCACGAGGATGAGGGTGCCGAGCGCCGCGGTCGCGGTGAGGACCAGGCGCTGCGCGCTCCAGCGCTGGATCGAGATCCGGTCGCGCGGGGGCGCCAGTTGCCGGAACCGGTCCAGCAGGGGGCGCCCGTCCGCCTTCAGCTTGGCCTGCAGCTC
>Ga0137368_10009000_pt1 | contig 10233 bp, 4 predicted proteins | sample SagtaG_13_FD_104917 | JGI IMG/M metagenome (GOLD analysis project Ga0137368, IMG submission 104917) | Vadose zone soil microbial communities from Sagehorn Ranch, Mendocino, California, USA - Sage1_L_100_16 metaG | ecosystem: Environmental > Terrestrial > Soil > Vadose zone | place: USA...
CCCATAAACTTCCCTATTGCCGTCACGGTCGGTGGCAAACGCGATCTTGCCGCCGTCGGGGCTGAATGGAGGAGAGCCGTCAAACGCCGGATTGTTGGTCAGCCGGGTTTGATTCGTGCCGTCCGCGTTCATCACGTAAATTTCGGAGTTGTCGTCGCCGTCGGAACGGAAAGCGATCTTGCCGCCATCGGGACTGAACGACGGAAAGCCATCATTCACCAGATTGTTGGTCAGCCGGGTTTGATTCGAGCCGTCCGGATTCATCACATAAATTTCTCCATTGCCGTCGCGGTCGGAAGAAAAAGCAATTTTTTCCTGCGTGGCGGCGGTAAGCGGCAACGTTAGAAGCAACGCTGCCAAAAACAAACCGATGCGAAATGCGTTTGTGATTGTATTTCGTAATTTCATAACTCCTCCTTTTTTTGCGTTGAGCCGTCTTTATCAGCCTGACGTCGCGCTTAACGTTGTTGCCCGCCTGTATCGCCTCACGACTCTGACTTATGGGCAGGCCACTGGTGTGGTCGTCAGCGCTCCCGCGTCCGTCACGGTCAGCTCGAAGCACGCGCCGCCCGGCGACTTCAGAATGATGCCCTGCCCGTTCGCTTCCACGTAGATTTTGCCGCCCGTCAGGTGCAACTTCGTCTTGGGCGCCGTCGTCCCGATGCCGACGTTGGTGTTCGTTCCGCCGTTGACGTCCGAAATGCCGCCAAGGACGAGCGAATTGCTCTGCGAGACTTGCGCGCGATGGCCGATGGCGGAAGAGTTGCTGACGCCTGACTGGACCACTGTGTTGGCACCGAGAAGCGTATTGTTGTTTCCGACCGGGTTAGCAGTGAAAAAACCAGCTTCCGATCCGATGAAGGTGTTATTGGCTCCTGTTGCGCTGAGGTTCCCGGCGTCGGCTCCGAAAAACGAATTGCTGCCGCCAGTCGTGTTGTTAACGCCTGCGAACCTGCCGACGAAAGTATTTAGGCTGCCCGTCGTCGTTGATCCTCCCGCGAGAACGCCTAAGAACGAATTGGATCCACCCGTCGTATTGCTTAAGCCAGCCGTATCTCCAAAGAAAGCATTACCCGTGCCGGTCGTGTTACTACGTCCCGAATCTATTCCAAAGAATGAGTTGCTGCCGCCACCGGTGTTGTTCAAGCCGGCGTTTCGTCCGAAGAATGAGTTCCCGATACCGATGTTGCTCGCGCCCGCGCCCACTCCTGCGAAGATGTTTGAGTTCGGTAACTCTTGATTGCCACTTACGGTCAAAACTCGATTGCCGCCGATGTTGAATTGCGTCGCGGCGTCGAGGATGTTCGCGCCGAACGCGCCGGCCACATTCAACGCGCCGGGGATTTGCACAGTGTCGGCTGGCCGTACGACTCCGAAATAGTTCCCCGCAGTTTTGCCGATGACGATGGTGTCACTCGTGTTGACGAGCGCGAACGCGCCGATGGCGGCGGCGTTTACGAGATTACTCGTGCCGAGGTTCGCAAACGCGCCGATGACCGTGTTGCTGTTGCCCGTCGAATTGTTAGCGCCTGCGGCGGAGCCCACGAATGTGTTGAAGAGGCCGGTTGTGGTGAAGCCGCCCGCACCGTTGCCGAAGAAGGCGTTGCTGGAACCCGTGGTGTTGCTCAAACCGGCACCCTGTCCGAAGAAGGAGTTACTTCCGCCGGCTTTATTCGAAAATCCTGCTAGATGTCCGAAGAACGAGTTGCTATCGCCCGTGGTGTTGTTGAAACCCGCAGCCAATCCAAAAAACGCATTTCGATTGCCCTGCGTGGTGCTCGATCCTGCGTTCGGTCCAAAGAATGAGTTCCCGACACCGGTCGGGTTGCTCGCCCCTGCGCCCACTCCCGCGAACAGGTTCGAGTTTGGGTCCGCTTGGCTTCCGCCGATGCTCAAAACACGATTACCGCCGAGGTTGAATTGCGCCGCGGCGTCGAGGATGTTGGCGCCGAATGTCCCGGCGACGTTGAGCGCGCCTGGAACTTGCACCGTGTCCGCGCTCCGGCCCAAGACGACCGTGTTGCTCGTGCTGACAACAGCATCCGCGCCAATAGCCGTCGCGTGGGCGAGGTTGTCCGCGCCGACGTTGGCGTTCGCACCGAGCACCGTGTTGTTGCTTCCCGTCTTATTGTTGGTGCCAGTGAAATATCCAGCGAAGACGTTATTCTCGCCCGTCGTGTTGGCATTCCCTGCGTTGCTTCCGAAGAAGGAATTCTGGTTGGCAACGGTGCTGAAGCCGGCGGCTTGCCCGAAGAAGGCGTTCCGATTGCCCGTGGCATTAAGGACCCCTGCATCCTTACCGAAGAAGGCGTTTTCCTGCCCCGACGTGTTATTGACCCCCGAGTTCTCTCCGAAGAAGGAGTTTAAGTAGCCGCTCGTGTTTCTTAAGCCTGCGAAATTTCCGAAGAAGGAGTTGCCGCCGCCCGTCGTGTTGTTGTTGCCCGCGAAAGCTCCGAAGAAGGAGTTGCCGCCGCCCGTTGTGGTTTGTCTGCCCGCCTCGCTGCCGAAGAAGGCGTTGTCATTTGCCTCCGTGCTGGATAAGCCCGCGTTCGAGCCGAAGAACGCATTCCGGAAACCCGTCGTGTTGGCGCTGCCGGCTCCGACACCCGCGAAGATGTTTGAATTCGGGAGAAATTGATTTCCACTCACTCTCAAAACCCGATTCCCGCCGATGTTGTATTGACTCGTGGTGTTGATCGCGCCGTTTGCTGTGATCGCTGCACCCGGGCCCGTGTTTGACACAGAGAGAGTGAAACCGGCGTCGGCGCTCGTCAAAGACAGCGGCGCGGTGATCTTGGGCGAGGTCACCGAGCCGTCTGCCAACTCAGACATAGTTACCGCATTGTCCGCAATCTTTTCCGAAGTCACAGCGTCGTTAGCCAGATGCGTGTTGTTGATTCCGCCGACGGCCACGCCGAGAGGTAAAGCGCTCGTGCCTTCACCCTTTAGACTTGCGTCGTGCTTGACCACCTCGAGCCCCGCCGAACTTTGCAAGTAAAGATTCAACTGCGCCTCGTGGCTCGTCTGCGAGTTCTCCTTGCTGTCGAACGTGATGTTCGCCGCCTCGGGCGTCGCTGCGTCTGGTGGGTGCGCGACGATCGCGAGGCCGTAGTTCGGAATGCCATTAGTTCCTTGCCCGTCGTCTCCCAGCCACTGCCGGACAAGGATCGTGATGTCGACGACCAGGAACTCGTGCCTCTTCTCAAGCCCGATCACTGTGGTCGTCGTGAGAAGGCTGCCGAGCGGCGGCGCGTTGCGCGCCGTGACTGTCGCCTCGTCCCATGGGCCCGCAACCGCGTACACGTCGAGCTTGCCGGGAGTGGTGACATTAGCTAGGTAAAGCTTGAGAGTAGCGCGCTGGACTGCGGAGCCTGGCGTGCCGGTGGGCAGCGTGGAGGAGAACTTGAACTTGATATAGACGTTCCCCGCGTCGTTGACGAACAGGTTAGGGTTCGTTCCGAAGTTCGAGTCCATCGACTTTGGCGCGGTGCTCGTGTGCGCATCGTCCAGCAATACCGACTGCGCGAACGAGGCGCTCGGCAGCGCCAGCAACACGACCGACCATAGAGCGGGGCGCAGTATGCTCAGTGTTAGCAGTCGTGCTTGCTTTGTCATTGTCATCGTCGCTCGACGAACTAGCATGGGCGTCATCGTTTGTCCTTTACAGGTCGGCTCCTGGGAATTCATTAGTTTTCTGCTCCGTCGATAAGTTGTTCATCTCGATAAGACATTTCGAGAAAAACATTTCACTGGGGGCGCAAAAAAAACGCGGCCATTTTTGTAGGATTTAATGGATGGCACAGATCGGCGGGACGAGGTAAGGAGAGAACGGGAGCGGGCGCCGGTTCAGTTGCAGAGGTGACGCCGCCTTAGCCCTCAGCGGTTGCCGTCGAGGTTAGCCCATTCACCGGATTGGATGAAGTTGGCCCAGTAGAAGGGGTGGAGTTGTTTGTTGCCTTTGAGCATATCGAGCTGGACTTTACGAAGAGCCGCGCCACGTCCCATGCCCTGTTTGAGGTTCTTGTAATATTCGGTCATTAGTTTCCGCGTCGAGTAATCGCTAACAGGCCAGAGACTCATCACCAGCGACTCCGCGCCCGCGAGCACGAAAGCGCGGCGTAGACCGTAGACGCCTTCGCCATTTCTGACTTCGCCCAAGCCTGTATCGCACGCAGACAACACGACGAGTTTCGTGCCCCAGAGATTTAGCCCTGACGCTTCGAGAGCCGTCAGGATGCCATCGTCGCCGGTGCCATGCTCGTGCATGTTCGCACCCGCCAGCGCCAGCCCTGAACGCAATAGCGGATTTTCGATCCTGGCAGTCGCGCTGATGCTGCGCGTGGCCACTTGCGCTTGATGGGCAGCAGCGGTTGAAGTGTCTTGCAAAAAGAAGCCGTGCGTGGCGATGTGTAGCAGCGGCGGAGCAGCGATTCTCTTTAGCGCAGTTTCGGTCGCCTTCGCCCCGGTTAACAGCGAAGCTTCGGGAAACAGTATCCGAATCGTGCTCGCCTCCAACGCAGTCCCGCTAAGCGGCGCAAAGTAAACCTCAGATAGATCGCGTGCATTGGTCACGCTCCTGCGTCCGCTCCTGTGGGAAGGCGGTCTCGCCCTCACACTTGCGAGTTGTTCTTCACCGGCTTCTCCGAACGACGGGTTGGCGATCACGGTGGGTTTGGTTCCGGCGTCGCGCGCCACGTGCATTCGCAACAAGTCGCGCCCGCTCGTCAAATAAGTAAATGCGTAACGTTCGACGAGGTAACGCCCCTGCTCGTCGACTAATGCCTCAAATGGCAGCAGATTCAAGTCGCCGTCAGGCGAGACGAGCAGTTGTGTGGCGTCGCCCACAAGAGCGCGGACGGATTGCATCAGTCTTTCGTCGAGTGCGCGAGCGACTTGCCGAACGTCTTTGCGCTGCGGGTCGCGCAGGGCTTCGCGTAAGTTGTCAACCGCGTCGTCTATGTCCTGCGCTGCTCCGAGTTCCGTCCAGTGCACTTCGCCCTGATTGCGGATAACGTAGGCGATATAACGCGGCTCCCCGTATGCTTTCTTGTCGTCTGCAGCTTTTAAATCCACTGGACGATAAGCCACAAACTCAATGAGCGCTGCGTCGCCGGGAACGAGTGCTCGAACCGTAGCCAGCGTGACGGGCTGCGAACCTTCGTAAAAACCCGCGCTCCGACGGCTGATTTCCGCTTCGAGTTTTTCTCTCTCCGCTTCGAGACTTTTAATTTGACTTATATGCTCTTCCGCGGACATTCCTTGCGGCCCGCTCAGCGTAACCCGGGCAAGGCGAGAGTTGAGATCGCCAAGGGTGTCGAGCAGCGCCTGATCCTGCGGGTTGAATCTCCGTCGCAGCGCTGCCCGGCTTTCAGAAAGCGCGTCGAGGACGCGGCCTTTACGTTGCAAGACCTTGGTGGCGGCCAGATCGCGCGCGGCCCCATTATCGCGGGCGAGCCGCGCGTGAAACGAAATCACTCTGTCAGGCTTCTGCAACTGCGTAAAGTAAGCAATCTTCTGCCGTTCAGAACCAATCGTCAGATTCAGCGGGATAATTTTTTCTTCGATGGCGCTGATGCGCCGTTGATACTCCATTGAGCGATCAATATCGCCCTTGATTGCGTAGACGTCTGCCAAACTCCGCAGAGAAAGAACGGTATAGTGATTGTTCGGGCCGAGCACTCTTTCATAGATGGCCTGTGCGCGCAGATGAAACTTCAACGCCCGATCATAATCGCCCATGGCCTCATAGAGGATACCCAGACTGGTTAAGGCGGTCGCTATGCTAGCGTCGTACTCGCCGAAAATCTTCTCCCAGATCGCTAAGGCTCGCTGATAGTACTCCTCAGCTTTGGTATAGTTTTGGCCCTCCTCCTTATAAATAATTCCCAAATTATGAAAGCTGGAAGCCACCCCGTAGCTTTCAGGCCCGGACGCTTTTTCATAAACACTCATGGCTCGCCGGTGATACGCCTCCGCTTTTTTGTAATCGCCTTTCTTCCACGCCACGAGCCCCAGGTTATTTAAAACGGAAGCCACTTGTCTGTGCGTTGGTCCCCACGCACTCTCTCTGATCGCAAGCGATCGCAAGAGAATCGGCTCCGCACTGTCGTAATCGCCGGCGCCGTAATAGAGGAGGCCGAGATTGTTCAAGAGAATTGCCACCTCCAGGTGGTCCGGCCCCAGCAATTTTTCTCGGATAGCCAGCGCCCTGAGATATAGCTGTTCGGCTCTGGGAAGGTCGTTTGTCGTCCGGTAAAGAACTGCCAGATTCTGTAAGGAACTGGCAGCCGCCAGACTATCCGGCCCGCTCGCCTTTTCCCGAATGGACAGCGCACGCAGGTTTAGTTCCTCCGCTTGGTCGTGCTCGCCTTTGCTGAATCGAACCTTCGCCAGAGCGTGTAACACCTCCGCGTAGTCGAGCGTCTCGGCCCCCGAAATGTTGGCTGTCGCAACCATTGCGCGCTGAAGCGCCGCTTCCGCTCGCGTGTGGTCTCCTTTATTCCAATACGCCGTGCCGAGAGAAAGCAACGAAGCCGCAACATCCGTGTGGCCCAGCCCTAAAATCTTCTCGCGAGTTGCCAGCGCGCGGCTGGCGAGTTCGAGGGCTTTATCGCTTTTGCCGGCCTCGATCAGTCGCAGTGATTCGTAATACTGCTTGCGCGCTTCATGCAGCAGTTTCTCGTCGGCGGTCGCCTCGCGAATTTCAGACAGTTGAATCGCATACGTCCCCACACCGGCTTTCGGTAAGCTCGGTTCAATTTCAATTTTGTAATTGCCGGCGGCCTCCGCGACCAGCACCACTGTTTCCGATCCACGCGCCGTTCTCTCTGAATCAATATCGGCGATCAATTGCCCGTCCGCCGCGAACAAACGCGCAATAACGTCAACGCCGCGTTGATCGACCGTCACCTTTGCATATCCCCCTTCGCTCAGGGCGATTTGGTACGCATGTTTTTGCCCGCCAGACAACTCGCGCTCGACAGGTTTGCCTAACTCAAGCGTGGTTACCTCCCGCGCGAGCTGCGGCGACATGCTTTGTTGTTGCGGGGACTGAAGTGTAGACGCCGGAAGATTACGTGTTTCCGCACTCCCTTGCCCGCATTGCAGCGCAATGAAAAGTAATAACAAACGGATAAGAGGCAGGCTCCTAGGCGCCAAGTTGTTAGATCTCGAATATTCGATTAGCCATTTCAACATGAGCCTGCCCTGTTGTCGTGCGCGGTTAAGCTCTCTTTGAGTTATCGAATGGCGGGTATTATTTCACAACTGTGAAGGGATAATCACTAATTACTTCTGACGCGACCCTGCCGGCGATGCCGGTGACTCGCAGCAGGTAAGAGTGTGACTTCAAGAGATTGGCCGGAAGACTGATGTTAACAGCTTTACCGGCTGTTGCAGGATGGGCTTTGAGTAAGCCGCTTTGCCAGATTGTGTGCTGTTGGGCTTGATCCAGAAGCGTGACGCGGTAGGTTGAGTACGTATTTGGTTCAAGAATCAATTTAACGGCAACACCGCTCGTGCCAGGTTTGAGCGAGACTGTCGGTGCTTGCGTACCACTGCGCAGTTGCGGCGTGAGCACTAAAGAAAGAATAGCCCCGGTTGGCGACGACGGTCCCTGCTGACTGGCTGCTCGTTCTTGTGCTGCTTTTTGTTCGCGCTGGAGTTGTTCACGAATCCGCGCCAATTCTTGTTCAGCCTGCGTGTTTATCGAATGCTGTGCATCCAACTCTTTTTGCAGTTGCTTGTGTCGCCGCTCAACTTCATTACGTCGCGCTTGGTCCTCAGAGATCGCTCGATGCAGTCGCATGTTTCGAAACGTCAGCCAACTCCCGGCGACCAGCAATATCAGGACGACAACAGCAAACCCCCACTGTAGTGCGGCACGCGGACGCAGAACTGAACTCAATGAGGAAAACCATGTTCGGGCTATAAGTTGGGTTCTTTTCTGAATCGGTGAGCGTGATATTTCTCTTTCGCCGAACAACTGCAAGGCGTGCGCAAATTGAACTTTCTCTCGTTTCTGTGGTGAAGACAGGTAAGACTTTTCAAATTGCCGTCGAGCTTCATCGGCGAGCTCTCCCAAAACATATGCGTCGATCAATTCGTTTTCAGCAGCGCTTAGTGCTTCGGCGAAACCAGCATCGCTAATGCTGAGCTCGTCGAGACGCTCCGTTTCTGCCGGCGGCAAAACGTCGAGCAGATACTGTTTGATCATTTCAGCGTTATAAGTCGTTTCCGTCATCTCAACTCAACAAGACAAGGCTTCAAATATATTAGACATTATGACGAAAGTATTTCATGCAGCCCCCATGCATTGTCTTACACAGGCCGCGAGTTTATCGCGAATGCGACAAGCGCGAATGCTCAAAGCGTTTACGCTGATACCCAGGTCGTGGGCCATCACACGCCGGTTTTCGATCTTTGTACGTTCTTTCCCGATGTAGTAGCGAAGTATCAAGTCGCGCTTATCCTGCGCCAGGGCCCGCGTGCACTTCTCGAGACAATCCAGGATTGTTTGCTGCGCCAACTTATCTTCGTCTTCGCCGGGCGAGACAGAAATCGTTTCTCGTGGAAGCTGTCGTACCTCATCAAGCAAATGGAAATTCTTCTGCTCTCGTAAACTCTCCAGGAAAACAAAGCGAGCGACGATGTAACAGTATTTGGCGGGAGCCTCAATTTCAATCGCATTCACTTCTTCGAGTCTGCGCGCGACGCGGTTCAAGGTTTGGTCAGCAAGCTCGTCAGGCATGGGGCAGTTCTTGCGGTCGAAATAAGCCACCAGGCGTCGCCGCATCTCCAAATACTTTTGTCCAGCGGAGTCGGTGCCCTCATCCAGCCAATTCAGAAGTCGGTGAAAAGCTCCGGGAGTGAGCTTCCAATCCTTCTTTTGCTGCAGTCCGGGCGAAAGCTCACTCATAGTTTTGCCGACCAGTGGTCACAATTCGGGGAGTGTCTCAGAGCATAAGCTTTCCCTTGCTCGACATCAACGAGCAGTATGGGCACATTCTCATTCGGGCTTCGTCATCGTCCTTGAGGGAGACCACCGGATCATCCAAATGAGTTCACAACCTTCGTCTATTGATCGCGCGATCGAACCCCATTTGGCCCTAATCGCGGTTCAGGTGATCTTTTGGAGCCTGGCCCATCTTTGACAAGCTCGCATTGAAGTCCAGGTTGAGTGTTGGCCTCGTCGGCTTTCGCATCTTGGGCAGCCATCGTTGAACTAGCTCGCTCCAACGGCAACCGGGGTAAGCAAATAGTAATTCGCGCGCGGGGCAGCAATCGGTGTCGACAGGTCGCGAGCGTTTGGCAGACTCTTGGCAGACTACGCCTGGAATTTGATCAATTTGTGCAGCATGAACGTGACTTCTCTAACCGCCTTCGCCAATGTTTATGGTCTTAGGAACGATTGCGCGCTACACGAGGTGACCGGGGACGGCGTTGACACGGTAGGGGTCTGGGGTTCAAATCCCCACGCGCCTACCACATTTTATTTCCAGGCCCGTTGGATGAATCGACCCACCTCAAGTAGTGCGTAAATTTCCGAGCGGTTTTTTCGATGGGGCAGACTCTCTTGCCCGCCTGTTGCTTCAAACATTCTATTTTAGTGGCCAATCGATCGCTGCTGATAGTCGTCGCTTGGGGCTGACTAGCTCCTGCCGATGAAGCGTACGGGTAGGACAGGAATGCCTGCCCTACCGTTAATAGTTGACGCGTACGGCAAATTGAAAAGCGCGCGGCCCGCCGGTTCCGAACACTCCTCCTGCAGTCTGGATAGCAGACCCGAACCTTGACGAACGCAAAAAGCCCGGATCCGCACTGTTCGCGCTGTCGCGCAGCAGGGTGTTCTGAAAACCTGAGAAGTTCACATTATTCACACCGCGAATGTTCGTGACATTGAATAAGTTGAATACCTCAGCGATGCCTTGAATGTTGAAATGCTCGCTGAAGCGAAACGTTTTTGTCAGCCGCACGTCCAACGACTGGAATGAATCACCGAGCTTGATATCGTCTCGAACGAGTGGCAGACGGCTGGCGACTGGGCGCCCCGTGTTGAACTCGTTGATGAAGGCGTTCAACTCGGACCCGGTGCGGAAAGTCCGTGCCCCGGCGTTGCGCTGAAGCTGCCGAACGCGCGTCCCGCCAATATCGGGCGGCAACTGAATGTCAAACGGGACCGCGGACGCCAGCGTGTAGATTGGCGAAAGCTGGAATCCATAAGGCATATCAACG
>Ga0137368_10009002_pt1 | contig 10233 bp, 8 predicted proteins | sample SagtaG_13_FD_104917 | JGI IMG/M metagenome (GOLD analysis project Ga0137368, IMG submission 104917) | Vadose zone soil microbial communities from Sagehorn Ranch, Mendocino, California, USA - Sage1_L_100_16 metaG | ecosystem: Environmental > Terrestrial > Soil > Vadose zone | place: USA...
CGCACCGCGCCGGCGATCGCCCTGCCCGAATGTGCCACCCTCCGGAGCCCACCGTTTGACGTTCGAAACGCTCGGTCTGTCGCCAGACCTCCTGCGCGCGGTTGCAGAAGAGGGCTACACGACTCCCACCCCCGTCCAGATCCAGGCCATTCCGCTCATCCTCGAGGGTCGCGACGTCCTCGCCGCTGCCCAGACCGGCACGGGCAAGACCGCGGCCTTCGTCCTGCCGATCTTCGAGCGCCTGAAGTTCCACGCCAACATGAGCTTCTCGCCCGCCCGCCACCCGACCCGGGTCCTCGTGCTGACTCCGACTCGGGAGCTCGCCATGCAGGTCGACGAGATGGCCCGGACCTATGGCAAGTACGTGCCGCTCCGGGTGGCCAGCGTTTACGGCGGCGTGCCGATCGAGCCCCAGCTCAAGGATCTCCGGGCGGGCGTGGAATTCCTGGTGGCAACGCCCGGTCGACTGCTGGATCATGTCGGCCAGCGCACGGCCAACCTGGGCCAGGTCGAGATCCTCGTCCTCGACGAGGCGGACCGGATGCTCGACATGGGCTTCATTCCGGACATCCGGCGGATCCTGGCGCTGCTGCCCGCCAACCGCCAGAACCTGCTCTTCTCGGCGACCTTCAACGACGAGGTCCGGTCGCTGTCCAGCGCTTTCATGCATCATCCCGCGACGGTCGAGGTTGCGCCCCGGGACACGGCCGCCGAAGGAGTGCGCCAGATCGTCTACCCCGTCGATCGCGATCGCAAGGAAGCGCTACTCGCCCATCTCATCCGCCGGGACGACATGCGCCAGGTGCTCGTCTTCACCCGAACGAAGATCGCCGCAAGCCGCCTGGCCTCTCGACTCGACCGCGACGGCATCCAGGCGGTCGCCATCCACAGCGACCGCACCCAACCGGAGCGGACGCGGGCGCTGGAAGGCTTCAAGAGCGGCGACATCCGGGTCCTGGTTGCGACCGACGTCGCCGCCCGCGGGCTGGACATCGAGGACCTGCCCCACGTCGTCAACTTCGAGCTGCCACCCCATCCGCAGGACTACATCCACCGGATCGGCCGGACCGGCCGGGCCGGCGCGACCGGCGACGCGATCTCCCTCGTCTCCCTGGACGAAGCGGACTACCTCAGGGGCATCCAGCGGCTTCTCAAGCGAGCGATCCCCTGGACCGTGGAGGATGGCTTCGTCCCGATCCACGACCGCGAGAACCCGCCCCGGGCCCGGACCGGCGGCGGCCGCGATCGCAACGGCGGCGGCCCGGAGGCTTCACGCCGGCCGCGTGCGGGCAGCCGGTCCGCGGCAGGCGCGTCCGAATCCTCCCGCGCGTCGCGGTCCTGAACGGTCAGCCGGCGGGCTCCAGCGTCTCGAACAGGCCGGGCGTTCCGCCGGCGTGCCAGAAGACGACCCTCCGGCCGGTCAGCCGGCCCTCTCGCGCCTGGGCCACCAGCCAGGCAAGGGCCTTGGCCGTGTATATCGGATCGACGAGGATTCCCTCTGTCCGCGCGAGCAGCCCGGTCGCCTCTTCGGCCGCCGGATCGCGCCGGCCGTAGCCGATGAGGAGACGTGGCTCCTCGACCACGATCTCGGGTCGCCAGCCGGCGCCGAGTCCCGCGATGCGGCCGAGCTCGCCGGCCAGGCTCGCAACGGCAGGGCGGACCTCAGCGGCCGGGTGCGCGACGGCCACTCCCGTGACGGCGGTCTCCAGGCCGGCCAGGGCCAGGCCGACCGCGAGCCCGGCCTGTGTGCAACCGGTGGCGGTCGGCAGGACGACGATGTCGGGGGCGAAGCCGATCGCGGCCGCCTGACCGGCGACCTCGAGCCCGGCCAGGACCTGGCCCAGGGCGCCGATGACGCCGCTGCCGCCGACGTCGATGACATAGGGCCGGCGACCGGCGGCCCGCAGGCTGCTGACGAGGGTCTCGACCGCTGCACGGCGTTCGGCCCGCTCGCCGGTCGCGGTCAGCTGGACGTGCGCGCCCATGATCCGCTCCAGGAGCTCGTTCGCGCCCGGCCCGGCAGCGGGTGGGCCGGTCAGCACGAGATGCACCTCGAGGCTCGCCCGGGCCCCGGCCGCGGCCGTGAGCCGGCAGTGGTTCGACCAGCGCCGGCCGGACGTGACGAGGGTGTCGGCGCCTTCCGCCAGGGCCGCCCCGACCAGGAATTCCAGGTTGCGCAGCTTGTTGCCGCCGAAGGCGAGCGGGAGGAGGTCCTCGCGCTTGATCCAGATCTCCACCTCGCTCGGGCCGCCGAGCGCGGCCGCGAAACGATCCAGGCGCTGGACCGGGCTGGGACCGTCGAGCAGCGGAAAGCGGGGTGCGTCCGGCATCCAGGTCACCCACCGATCGTAGCGACTCCCGACGGTATGATCGGCCGATGGCCGTCCGCGTCACCCCCGAGCAGCGTCGCACCGGAACGGGGCAGACGGTGGACATGGAGCGCTCGATCGCCATCTCCGCGTCGGCCACCGGCTCGGTGCGGTTGTACTCCTCGATCGTGACGACCGCTCCGGGCAGGAAGACGCGGATTCACCACCACGGCGAATGCGAGACGAGCATCTACATCCTGTCCGGGGAGGCGCGATACACCTGGGGGCCGTCCGGACAGGAGCACACAATGTCCGCCGGGGCGGGCGACTTCATCTTCATCCCCGCCGGCGAGATCCACGTCGAGGAGAACGCCTCGGTCACCGATCCGCTCGTGGTGGTCCTCAGCCGCAACTGCCCGGAGTCGCACGTCGAATACGTCGACGCCGAGCCGGATCCGGACGGAGAGCAGCCGGCGCGGTGCTGAGGCCCTGGACCGACGTCGAGCTGGCCGAGCTGGTGGCCGCGGCCGGGTTGACGGGCGTCCCGGAGGAGCCGATGCCGACGGACGGCTGGTCGGGCGCGACCTTCAGCCGCCTCCGCCGGGCCGATGGCGCGCGCTTCGTGCTCAAGCGCGATGCGTACGCCGCGAACTGGATCGTCCGGGCCACCGCCGACGTCGAGCTCCGCGAGGCGGTCTTCGCAGCGACCGTGGGCGCGGGCGGGATCGAGGCTCCCCGATCGATCCACCTTCCCTACCTCGGTGCGGCCCGCGACGGTGAGGGCGCGGCGATCCTCATGCCGGACCTTTCCGGCGAGCTCATCGCCTGGGAGGATCGGCGACCGGCAGTCGCGCTCGATCGGGCCGCGCTGACGACCGTACTCGACGCCATTGCCGGGCTGCACGCGACTCCGGATGCCCTGCGGCCGACGGGCAACGTCCCGGGTGCCGGGCCTCTGTGTCCGTTACGCGAGCGCCTCCTGCTCCTGAGCCGGCCATCCGCCATGAGGTACGCCGATGAAGGCACCTGGGTCGGAGCCCGATTCCTGGCCGGCTGGGATGCCTTCGACCGGCGGGCGAGCGCATTGGCACGGCGACTGATCGAGAGCCTGTCAGACGACCCGGCGCCGCTGATCGCCGCGCTCGGTCGAATGCCGTCCGCCGGCCTCCACGGCGACCTGAAGCTCTCGAACGTGGGGCTGCTGCCCGGCCGCCGGGTCGCCCTCATCGACTGGCAGATGACCCTGCGGGCGCCGATCGCGGTCGAGGTCGGCTGGTTCCTGGTGTCGAACGTGGCGATCCTGCCACTCGCTCCACTGGCGGTCCTGGACGCCTACCGTGACGCAGTGCGACGGCGGGTGGGACGCGGAGGCCGTGCGCATCCGCGCGGCCTGGATCGACCCGACCAGGACGAGATCATCGGCGATTGGGAGGCGCAAGCCGACCTGGCCTGGATCGTCGGCCTGCTCCTCCGGGGATGGCGAAAGGGCCCGGACGCCGAGGCCGGCGTCGCACATCCGTCAGGCGTGTCGGCCGTGGATGACCTGGCGTGGTGGTGCGCGATGGCCGTTCAGGCCGCAGAGCGACGGCTCTGACAGCGGGGCCGGCTTGGCGTTCGTCGCGGCGGTCAGCTTCACATTCCTGCCGTACGGGGAAACGAGGGATCCAGGTTGTGGCCCCGAGGTGGCCGGCGGCCGGCGGGCAGCAAATGCGGGCCGACCGGCGGGAGGCGCCGATCGGCCGCATCGGAGGATGGATCAGCCGCCGGATCCCTCGGGCGGCCCAGGCGGTCGGGCTGGCGGTGGGGCCGCCGGCGGCTGGGCGGGCGGCCCGGGTGGTTGAGCCGGCGGTCCGGGTGGCTGCGCGGGTGGCGGTCCGCCGGCACCGGCTGGCGGGGCGGCCTGTGCCTGCGGCGGTCCACCGGGCGCCGCACCCGGGGGCGGCCCAGCCGCGGGGGCGCCGCCGGGTGCGGCACCGGGAGCGCCCTGGGGCGGGGCCGGTGGTCGCGGCGGTCCGCCAGGCGCGGCACCTGGAGCGGCACCGGGGGCTGCCCCGGGGGCGCCGGGGGGACCGGCGGGCGCCGGTGGGCGGGCAGAGTCGAAGACCGTCTTCGGGTTGGGGAATGTCGGATTCATGCGAACGTCCAGTCCATGGACGTCCCGCAGGAAGTCCATCCACCATACGTCGTATGCCCCGCTGGTGAACATCCGGCCAAGCTTGTTCATGTCCTCGCAGATGAGGGTGTGAATCGCAAGCTCGAACGGCGGACCGGGCTGCACGGCGATGAGGTGCTGCCGGATCGTGGCAGTCTGGTTCAGCTGGTCGTACTCGGCCCGCAGGCCCCTCCCATCGAGCTCTGCGCCGAATTTCAGAACACGTTCGGTCTGGCCGGGCTTGATGGGCAGTGCGTAGGTGAATACGGGCATCGTCGTCCTCCACGGGTGCCGCCTGTCAACCCGCTCAGTGTGCCACCCGCGACAAGCGATCACGTCTCGAAACGGGTCGCGAGTTGGACGACATGCCGAACGCCCCGGTGGGAGGACCGGGGCGTTCGGGTCGGTAGCTGGCGCGGAGCGACCGCTCAGCGGGCCCACAGGGCCCGGAGGCGCAGCGTGCTCCGTGGCGCCGGCTTCTCGGCCGATTCGGAGCGGCGGACACGGGCGATCAGGCGCTCACGCTCGGCCTCGCGCCACAGCTCCTGCTGCCGGCGCTGGACGTCACTGAAATCGTAGGCTCGAAGCACCGTCTGTACCTCCTTTCTGGGGTCTTCCCGGTTGTCCGGGCGAGAGGAAGCATCATCGGGCCGGCGTCGCTCCGAAGCGGACGTCGGTGGTCGGTCGGGGCGGCGGGATGTCGGTTCCTGGATGGACGTTCGTCCAGCCCGACCCGGGAACGCCACCATCCAGCCCGCGTTCTCGGGGCGGGTGACCGCGCCTGCGCCCGGGCAGTCAGGGGCGGGGCGCCTCGGCGAGCTTGTGCTCGACCGCCCACAACGCGGCCTGGGTCCTGGAGGCGAGACCGAGCTTGCCCAGGATGTTCGAGACGTAGGTCCGTGCGGTTCGCTCCGTGATGAACAGGGTCGAACCGATCTCCTTGTTGCTCATCCCCTGGCCGAGAAGGCGGAGGACGTCGCGCTCGCGATCGGTGAGCGGCTCCGTCGCGTCGGGCTCCGCCTTCCGTGCGCGGATGCGCTGGGTGAGGAGCCGGGCGACCGCGGGGTCGAGATGAACCTCACCGGCAAATGCCGCCCTGACGGCCGCGGCGACCTCGTCTGCCTCGGCGTCCTTCAGGAGATAGCCCGACGCGCCGGCCTCGAGGGCCGCCGTGACCTTCTCCTCCTCGATGAACGACGTGACCGCAACGATCTCGGTCTCGGGCAGCTCCGCCTTGATGCGGGCGATTGCCGTCAGGCCGTCCATGTTCGGCATGAGGAGGTCCATGAGGACGACGTCGGGCCGCAGCCGGCGGGCCAGGGCCACGCCTTCCGAGCCGTCGCCGGCTTCGCCGACGACCTCGATGTCGTCCTGCAGGTCGAAGAAGACCTTCAGTCCCATCCGGACGACGGCATGGTCGTCGACGAGCAGCACGCGGATGGGAGTCGTATCGTTCACGCTGGCCTCGAGCTCCGGCCGGCCGGAAACGTCTCCCGAGACGGGCGCGACCCGGTCACCGACCCTCATGGCGAGTCTACCATCGGCCGAAGCGGTCACGATCCGGCGATCTCCGCCTGGGCGCCGGCGGACTGGGCGGTCGGTCCAGCGTGCAGGGCCACGGCGAGGACGGCCTCGACGACGGCGACCGGATCGGCGCTCTTGCAGATGAAGGCGTCGGCGCCGGCGTCCATGGCCAGCTGTTCGTGATTGGCTGACCAGCCCAGCACGAGGATGCGGACGTGTGGCCGGACGCGGCGCATGGATGCGATCAGGGCCAGGCCGACCTCGAGCTCGGGCAGCCGCGGGTCGAGCACGACGATCTCGGGGCGGCTCCGGCGCATGGCGCCCATCGCCTCGGCCGGCTGGCCGGTGGTTGCGACGACTCGCAGCCCTTCGGCGAGCGCGATGAGCCCCGCAAGGCTATCCCGGACGCGATGATCGGCGTCGACGACGAGGACTCGGCGGTGACCGTTCGGGCCGGGATCGTCCCGACCGTCACTGTTCCGGCCGAGCCGGTAGGGGGGCGTCGTCATGGATACGAGACTGCCGGACGCCGGCGATCGCGGCTGCCGACCCCAGACCACGATCGCATGCGACGAATGTCCATCCCTTCGGTGCGCGGGCGCACCGGCGGACGACCGCCCGGACCCGGTCGTCAGAGCGCGGCAGCCCCGGCGCGGGGCACGACGACGGCGATGGTGGTGCCCTTGCCCGGACGCGTCTCGACGCCGAGCTGGCCGCCGATCGCCTCCGCTCGAGCCTTCATCCCGGCCAGGCCCAGGTGCCCCGCCGGCACGGCGGCGGCATCGAACCCCGTGCCGTCGTCGATCACGACCAGGCGCACGCCTCCGGGATCCGGCGCGAGCGTCAGCCGAACGGTCCGGGCGCGGGCATGCTTGACCACGTTGTGGAGCGCCTCCTGCGCGATTCGGTAGAGGACATCCTCCACGTCGCTTGGCAGTCGCTCATCGAGGTCCGCCTCCACGACCACCGGCAGGCCGATCCGTCCCTGGACGGCCGCGGCGTGCCGGCGGATCGCGGGGACCAGCCCGTCCTCCTCGAGCCCGCCTGGCCGGAGCTCGAAGATCAGCGCTCGCATCTCCGCCAGCGCGTCACGCTGGAGGTCGCGCAGCGTGGCCAGGCGCTCCAACGCTGCCTGCGGGTCTCGGGACATGAGCATCTCGATGCTGCGGGTCATGAGGGTCATGCTGAACAGCGCCTGCGTAACCGAATCGTGGAGCTCCCGGGCCAGATGGGCTCGGGCGTCGCCGGCGGCCAGCTCCGCCGCCCGCCGCCGGAGCTCTCGTTCGAGCCGATCCCGTTCGCTCATGTCCCGAACGGAGCCGTTGGCGCCGACAAAGACACCGTTCTCGATCCGGTTGACGGCGACGAACTCGGCCGGGATGGGATGGCCATCCCGGTGCAGCAGGTTGACCCGGCCGCGAGTCTCGCTGCTCCCCTCGCCCATCTGTTCGGTCCAGTCGATCTCGGCAACCTCCCTGGAGCTCGGGTGGACGATGCCGCCGAAGTGACCGCCGAGCAGCTCCTCAGGCTGCCAGCCGGTCACGCGGTAGGCGGTCTCCGACAGGAACGTGAAGCGGCCCTGCGCGTCGACCGACCAGACGATGTCGGGCGAGTTCTCGACGAGGTACCGGTAGCGCGACTCCGAGTCGCGCAGGAGCTTGTCCAGCCGGGCGTTGCTCACCGCGATCGCGGCCTGATCGGCCAGGACCTGGAGACGTGCGATCGACTCGTCGTCCAGCTCGCGGATCGTTCGGAACGAGATCGCCAGCGTGCCGATGATCTCGCCGGCAGGCGCCCGCAACGGAGCGACCGCGCAGCCCCGAATACCCAGCCGGGCGGCGACGTACTGGTCGGCGGGCTCGTGGGGCACCCTTGGGTCCACCAGATAGTCGTCCGTCTTGACCGGCCGGCCCAGGGTCGCGGCCAGGCCGTTGATGCCACCGTGCAGCGGGAAGCGGAGGTCCAGCATCCAGAGCCGCGTGTCGTCGTCGACACCGGCCGCAACGACCGGCACGAGGTGGCTGCGCTCCTCCGACAGCAGCGTCAGGTGGGCGCCATCCGATTCGAGGAGGCGCCGAGCCTCGTCCACGATCCGCTGCAGGACCTCATCGGGGTCGCGGATCGCCGTGATCCGGGCGGCGATCTCGCGCATCGCCTGCTCGGCATCCGCGCGACGGGCAAGCTCGGTCTGTGAGCGGGCCAGTTCGTCCATGCGGCGGGCATTGGTCAGGGCGATCGTGGCCTGGATCGCGAGCGAGCGGCTGAGGGCGACCTCCTCGTCCCCGAAGACGTCGGGTTGGGCGGAGAAGATCCCGAGGACGCCGAGGGCACCCGACTCGTCCACGAGCGGCGCGGCGAGCATGGACCTGAGGCCGACCTGGCGAGCGAACGTGTCCGGTCCCCGCGCGTGGACGAACCGATCGTCGGCCAGGTAGTCGCCGGTGACGATGACGGCCCGCTCGGCGATGGCTCGGCCGAACATCCCCTCGCCGATCCTGATCTCCAGGTTGCGCAGGAGCTGCCGGTGGGCCTCGTCCCGGAACCCCGCGTCGTATGCCCATCGGATCGTGTTCGTCGAGGGATCCAGCAGGTCGAGCAGTGCGCCGTCGGCCTTCAGGAGTCGGGCGGCCTCGTCGACCGCCTGCTGGAGGATCGCGCCCGGGTCCCGGAGGGCCGTCAACTCGGCCGCAATCGCCGCCAGCGACGCCTGGGCCGCGGCTCGCCGAGCCAGCTCGTCCTGGGACCGCCGCAGCCGGTCCACCAGCTCCGCGTTGGCAAGCGCGGTGGCGGCATGGTCGGCGAGGGCGCGCGCCAGGACGACGTCGCGATCGCCGAACGCAGAGGGTCGTGGCGAGTAGATGGCGAGGGCGCCCAGGCAGCGGTCGTCGACCTGCAGCGGAGCCGCGATCAAGGACCGGATGCCGCTCTCGGCGACCACCCGGTCACCTGTCCGCGAATGCCGGAAGGATCGGTCGGCCCCGTAATCCGCGGTCGATCGGGTCTGGCCGCTGGCCATGGCCGACGCGATCAGGCCGGCCGAATCGCTGCCGACCGATTCGAGGCTGGACCGCCAGCGCTGGACCCGTGAATCGGTCATGCCCGACTCGTACGCGAAACGCAGCCGCCTGGAATCGTCGAGCAGCCCGATGAGGCCTCCCTCTGCGCCGAGCAGCCGAACGGCCTCGTTCACCGCTCGCTGGAGGATCGGCGAGGGATCGGCCGCCGCCGTTCCAGCGGACTGGTCGGCCGCCGCCGCTCCCGCGGATTGGTCGGCCGCCCGGGAGTCCGCGGCGTCGAAGTCGTCGGAATCGTCCGGAGGCGCGGCGGGCTGGGCGAGTCGGGTCATCGCCCGGGAGTCTACGCCGTGCCGGACGCCGCCGGACCTGGGCATCCGTCGAGTTCGTCCATCGTCGACCGTCGGCTCCGGCAGCACTCCCGTGGCCGCGCGGCCACGGGTCAGCTCGGCGCGGCCAGATCCCGCCTGGGGAAGACCACGGCAGCCCAGACGATGCCGGCGACGGCCACGGCCAGCATCAACGCCGGACCGAACAGATCGATCGTGCCGGTGAGCAGCTCCTTGGGTCTCAGGTAATGGAAGAGTGAATACGGTTGGAGCCAGCTCGCGTCGGGCCACAGCGAGCCGAGGATCTCCAGGAAGTACGACACGATCGTGAACGCGATCGTGACGCCCAGAGCCGGCGACAGGCGATCGAACGACGCCGACGCGGCCAGGCCGATCGACGCGAACGCGGCGAACAGGAGCACGCCGTCCAGCCAGAGGACCGGGAGCCGGGCAACGTCGATCTCGTCCAGGACGCCGAAAATGGCGGCTCCGGCCACGGTGCCGGCGAGGATCGCCGCGATCGCGATGGCGATGAACAGGAGGGTCGCCACCAACAGCGTCGCGTGGAGCTGCCGCCGGGAGATCGGCCGAGCCAGGAGCACCTCCAGCGTGCCACGCTGGCGCTCGCCGGCGATCGCGCCGGCCGCAAACCCCACCGCGAAGACCGAGTTGAGGATGAGCGAGATGGGATGGATCAAGCCGAGGCCGATCGCGCCCGACAGGCTGAAGACGTCGCCCTCACCGAACTGGGCGAACTGCTTTGGAATTATTCCCGACTCGAAGAGCTGCTTGAACTGGACCCCGAACTGCGAGTAGATGATGGGCATGAGGAAGCCCCAGGCGGCCAGGCCGATCGCGACGATCGCGAGCTTCAGCCGCTGGGAGCGCCAGGTGTGGCCGAGCAG
>Ga0137368_10009004_pt1 | contig 10231 bp, 7 predicted proteins | sample SagtaG_13_FD_104917 | JGI IMG/M metagenome (GOLD analysis project Ga0137368, IMG submission 104917) | Vadose zone soil microbial communities from Sagehorn Ranch, Mendocino, California, USA - Sage1_L_100_16 metaG | ecosystem: Environmental > Terrestrial > Soil > Vadose zone | place: USA...
AGCCGCAGGACGCGGTAGGGGCTGGGGCCCCACCGTCCGAGGCGAGCAATCCGAGAAGCTTGCGCCGGCAAAGCCGGCGCTCGAACGGAGGTGAGTTCGACACGCGTGTGGCCGCGCCGGACGGCGCGCGGAACTCCGCGCGTTGACGGGAGGTTACACGAGCACCAGACCCGCTCGAGCCCACACATCCCGAACCCGTTCGCCCAGGAGGCGCGATGATCCCGAATCCGGTGAAGCGCAAGCTCAAGGAAGGCAAGCCCGCGGTGGGCATGTGGCTCGCCATCGGCGACCCCATCGTCGTCGAGACGCTCGCCGCCCAGGGGTGGGACTGGCTCGTAGTGGACACCGAGCACAACCCGATTGACCTCCTGACGATGACCACCATGTTCCAGGCCATCGGGCGCTTCCCCACCGTCCCCATGCTGCGCATTCCGGAGATCAGCGAACTGGGGATCAAGCGGCCGCTCGACGCGGGCGCGTGGGGCTTCGTGGCTCCCAACGTGAAGACCCGCGAGGAGGCGCAGGTGGTCGCCGACTACGGCCAGTACCCGCCCCAGGGGAAGCGGAGCCTGGGCTCTGGGCGCTACGCGCTATCGTTCAAGGCCGATCCGCAGACCTACTTCCGGCGGGCCAACGAGGAGATCCTCCGCGTCGTCCAGATCGAGCACATCGACGGCGTCCGCAACATCGACGCCATCCTCTCGGTGCCCGGAATCGACGCCTGCTACATCGGCCCCAATGACCTCTGCGCCTCCATGAACCTGCCGCCCGCCCTCGAGCCGCCGCACCGGGAGTTCGAGGAGGCGGTCCAGACCATCTTGCGGGCGGCCCAGAAGCACGGGGTCGCCCCCGGAATCCACTGCGCGCAGCCCGAGACCGTCAACCGCCGGATCGCCGAGGGCTGGCGGCTGGTCGGCTGCACCAGCGACATCTACCACCTGGCCGCGGGAGCCAAGGCCGCCCGGGCCATCATCAAGACCGAGTAGAGACTTGACCCCGAAGTTCGCCGACAAATCGCCTGGTGTGGCGGGGCTGGGGGCGCACTCCCGGGGCGAGGTCGGGACACTCGCTACACGGATACGGACCGTGGGCAGACGCTTGACGCGTAGATCGGGCGGATTGGCGCGCTTCGTCGGATGGGTCCTCGCCGGGACCCTGACCGTCGGGATCTCGCTGGCGGCCGCCCAGACCGACACCATCGTGGTCGAGGACTGGTCCAAGCACCCGCTCGGAAAACGCGGGGTCCCGGACGGCTGGCAGGGCCAGAACTGGGGCAGTCCCAAGTACGACTTCACGGTGGTCGGCGAGAGCGCGGCCCGCGCCCTCCACCTCCGGAGCGACAACGACAGCTCGACCATCTCCAAGGAAATCAAGGTGGACGTCGCGCAGTACCCGATCCTCCAGTGGCGCTGGAAGGTCGTCGTCCTGCCCAAGGGCGGCGACGCGCGCCGGAACGACACGGACGACGAGGCCGCTCAGCTTTACGTCACCTTCCCCCGCTTCCCCTCGGCTGTGCGCTCGCGGATCATCGGCTATGTCTGGGACAGCACGGCGTCTGTGGGCGCGGTCTTCCCCAGCCAGAAGGTCAACACGGTGACGTTCGTGGTCGTGCGCGGGGGCGACACCGATTTGGGCAAGTGGATGACGGAGACGCGGAACGTCTACGAGGATTACAAGCGGATCTACGGCGAGGCGCCGAAGGAAGCCGTCGGGGCCGTGTCCATCTCCATCAATTCCCAGAACACCAACTCGCGCGCCGAATCCTACTTCGGCGAGATCCTCTTCCGCAGGCCCTGAGTCCGGCTGCCGTCAGCTCGGTCGGACGTGCCGCCTTCTTTCGGTTCTCTCCCTGAGAACGTCAAGCTCGAACGCCTTTTTTGACGTGGTACACGGACAAATCTCCGGACGTGTCATGTGGCCTCCAACGTACCCCCCGGATAAACGAAAGCAACTACCCCCGGCGCAGGTCAAGCTCTTCCCGCGCGGGCGGCTCATCAGTGCCATGAGTCGACTCCCGCCCTATCTTCGGAATGGGTGGGTGTGAGCTGGCGCGGTGGGTGCGCGAGACGCCGCGTGGGAAGTGGATGTTCCCGGTGGCTCGATGAGAGACCGCTCTCGGAGGCCATCGTGACCGTTCCGGCGCGGGACCAGTCGGTGCGAAGGGAGCCTACCTGTGCCAGCGATCAGGATCCTTCGCCCCGAGGGTAGCGACAGCGGTGAGGAGGCCACGCATGCCAAGGAGACCTTCGAGGACGAACAACGGCCAGGTAGCGTACCGGATGCCTGTCGCCGCATAAGCAGACTTCTCGAGGTCGGGTTCGTAGCCAAGGTCGAACAGAGTAAAAAGGCTCGAGATGGTGACGCTGTAGGGACGGAAGGTGCCGGTGCACTCGAGAGTCGCAATGGTAAACCCGGCGTCTTCGAGGAAGTTGCGAAGGGTGCGAGGAGTGAAGTGCAAAAGATGACGGGGGACATCGATGTAGGACCAAGAGCGGCCGAAGAGGCGGCGCAAGGGGTCGTCGAAGTTGGGCACTTCGACGATCAGCGTCCCGCCAGGTTTGAGGAGTGAACGGACGATGCGGAGGTCGCGACGAGGCGCCCACAGATGCTCTAGAACGTGCCACAGCGTGATGAGGTCGAACGACCCAGGGGCAATGGAGTCGGCCACCTCGTCGAGACACGCCTCCCGAACGTCGAGATGGAAGTGTTCGCGGGCGTACTTGGCGGGGGTGGGAGCAGGTTCAAGGCCAGCAACGGAGCAGCCGGTGCGATCACGCAAGGCAGCGAGGAAGCTGCCCAGATTGCAGCCGACATCGAGGACGCGTGCCTGGAAGTCCAAAGGGCAGGTGGCAAGGACACGGCGCAGCTTGAGGCGGTCGATGCGTTCGAGCTCCCGGGCGACGAGCCGCTGACGGACAGGTGCGTCCGCGGTGGCCGGGCGGAACTGGTTGATGACGTAATGCGGCGGGTAGTGTGCTTGCATTCGTGCAGGAGTGGGCCGTGGGTTGAGGTAGACGAGGCTACATTGGTCGCAGCGAACGACCCAATAGTCGCCCGAGACACGGTGCAGCCGGTCGCACGCGCGAAAGAGTCGTGTGAAGCCCGGTGATCCGCAAAGGTAACAGACAATGGTTTCGGCCAGGGGGCCCGGGCCGTCCTCGGCCTTGAATTCCCGGCTCAAGGGTCAATTTCCCCACACATCGCTTTCCCCACACATCGCTGCCAACCCTGCTGCCGCAACACCCGGACAATTTATTGTCAAACGGCGCGGAAGGCGATGCAAGCCTTCGAGACCGGATGGTCAAGACCGTGATCCCCATCCCGGGGTGATGGCCCCGAGCCAGGCCGGCCGCCACCAGTTCCACCGACCCATGAGGCACATGGCGGCCGGCACGAGCAGCGCGCGCACGATGGTCGCGTCCACCACAACCGCGATGCCGATCCCGATGCCGACGGCCTGGACGATCACCGAGCGTGACAGCCCGAAGCCGAAGAACACGGCCGCCATGATCCCGGCGGCGCCTGTGATGAGTCGTCCGGTGCGCTCGAGCCCGACCGCCACCGCCCCGGCGTTGTCGCCCATCCGCTCGTACTCCTCTCGCACCCGACTCAGCAGCAGGACCTCATAGTCCATGGAAAGACCGAATATCAGGCAGAACATGATGAGCGGAGTGGCAGTCTGGATCGGCCCCGGCGTGAAGCCGAGCCAGCCGGCCAGGTGGCCGTCCTGGAAGATCCAAACCAGGGCGCCATAGGACGCGGTGATCGAGAGGAGATTCATCACGACGGCCTTGAGTGGAAGGACCAGGGAGTCGAGGAGAAGGAACAGCACCACGGCAGTCACCAGGACGACGAGCCCGACCGCGAGCGGAGCGCGTTGCACGGTCAGGCCGATGAAGTCCAGGTCGAAAGCCGTCTCGCCAGTCACCAGCACCTCGCCGTCGAACGGCGGGTGCGTGTCCCGGATCTCTCGGACAAGGGCGCGGGCTTCGTCGCTGCCCGGGCGTAGCGCCGTGTTGACCATGAGCAAGGCGACGTGCTCACCGACGAGGTGCTCCAGCGCGGCCACGAGTTGGGGCGGCCGCTGGTCACGTGGCAGCGCGGCCAACCGCTGATACGCAGGGAGGTCGAGCGAGGGATCGAGGTCCACGAAGCTGTTCACGCGGGTGACGTGAGGTCGCGCGGCCAGCCACCGGCTGAGCGCAAATGCCTGGGCGACGCGCTCAGCCGCCAGCGGAGATCCGCGGCCGGCGTCGAGCACGACGACGATGCGGTTGACGCCGCCTTCCGGGAACTCGCGGTGCAGCAGCTCGTCTCCGCGGCGCGACTCCGCGCCGGGCGGAAGCGCAGTGGCGTCCCCGGAGCCCACGTGGAGATGCAGGAAGGGCAGGCCCAGGAGGAGCAGCAGCGCGACGACGGGTACGAGCACACGCCAGGGGTGGGCCATGACCATCCCGGCCACGCGATGCCAGAGACCGCGCCCGGCGTCGGGCCGCTCGGGGTGGAGGAATGGCACGGGCAGCGCGTTGACGCGTGGGCCTAGGACGGCGAGGAGCGCGGGCAGCGTTGTGAGCCCGTGGACCACGGCGAGCCCCACGACCATCGTCCCCGCCCAGCCTATGGCTGCGAGGTTGCCCAGGCCCAGCACGACGATGCCGAGGAGACCGACGGCAACGGTGAACCCGGAGAAAAGAATGGCGCGGCCGGCGGTGGCGACCGTGTGCGCGAGAGCTTCCGGGGCCGGGCGCTGGCGGATCTCCTCGCGAAAGCGGCTCACGACGAACAGCGAGTAGTCGATGGCGACGCCGAGGCCGATCATGCTGACGATGTTGGGCGCATAGATCGAGACCGAGACAAAACGCGCGAGCAGGAGTGTGCCGGCCATCGCGCCCGCGATGGCGAGCCCGCCCACCACCAGCGGCAGCAAGGCGGCCACCACCGAGCCGAAGACGAGCAACAGCAGCACGGCCACCAGGGGCAGGATGAACAGTTCCACCCGCCCTAGGTCTTGGCGCGCCACCTCGATGAAGGCGTAGTTAAGCGGGATGTTACCGGCGGCCAGGACCTCGAGCATCGGTGACTGCACCAGCCCACGCAGCGAAGGGTAGAGTCCCGAAGGGACTCCGGAGAACCCGAGGGAGGCGAATCCCGCTGTCGCGCGCCCCCGGAGCTCCACCACGGCGAGCACGCGGCGCCCGTCCCGAGAGACGGCACGGGGGAGACCCTCGTAGGCGGTGCGGATGCGAGCCACCCGCGGGTCGCGGGCTAGTGGCGCGAGCGCGCGCTGGACCTCGGCCCGGAAGGCTGGAGCCGTGGCCGAGAGGGTCGAGCTGCTGAAGATCAGGCTGAAGGACGGCGGCTGGGCGGGCAGCTCTCTTTCGATCAGCCGGAGCCCACGGCCCGACTCCGTCTCCGTGCGGACGTCGGGCGGATCGAGGTCTCCTCCCGTCTGGATCAGCCAGGCGGCGGCGACCAGCGAAAGCGCGGAGAGAATCAGCACCTGCCAGCGGGATCGATGCACGAGCCGGCCCCAGCGCGCGAGCCCGGGATCCCTCGACGTGTTTTTGACGCCCACGATCGAACTCTACCAAACCGCGCACCGTGCAGGATCCCCTCGCCGTGCAGGCCGCCCTCGCCCGTCTTGCCCTTGCCTCCCGTCCTGAGCGGCCCAGCCCCGCCCACCCGCGCCCACCGCCCGCGCTTCCCTCCCCTCTCGGCGCTGCCCCAGACCCTCGCCCCGTCCCGGCGACCGGGCGCGGCACCCGCTCCGCCCGCGCGTCCATCACGACCCCGCGGCGAAAACAGGATGGCTCAGGACCCAAGGTCGATCGCGGCGTCTGGGCCGAGCGCGTGGTCATCACGACTGAACTGGAAGGCCTCTGCGCGAGCCGAGAGAGCCGGGCCGGCTGAGCGCCATAGTAGCCAGGCGCAGCGCCGGCGTCGAGCGTCCAGACGGACGAGGCGGATCAGGCCTGATGGTGAGTTGCGGCGCCGGGCCGCGAGCGGACGCAGGAAGGCTGCTCGCGCGCCTCGAACCGACGAGATCGGGGCGCAGCGGCGCTGGGCTCGGGTAGGGCGGGGCTGGGCCACCACCGGGGCCAGCCTCAGTCGGCGGGCGGCCGCACGCGTCGGACAAGGCTCTCGGGAAGGATCGGCAGCGCGGTGACCAGCACGCCCAGCGGTCGCACCGCGTCGGCGACGGCATTGGCGATGGCGGCGGGGGCGCCCACCGTTCCGCCCTCGCCCATGCCCTTGTGGCCGCCGGGCGTGAGTGGCGAGGGTGTCTCGAGGTGGCCCACGGTGAAGGACGGGAGCGCCGCCGCCACCGGGAGCGCATACTCCATCAGGGTGCCGGTGAGCAGTTGGCCGTTCTCGTCGTAGACGAGCCGCTCCCCGAGCGCCTCGCCGATGCCCTGGGCCACCGCGCCGTGGATCTGGCCGGCCACGATCATCGGGTTGATGAGCGGTCCGCAATCCTCCACGACGACATATTCCTTCACCGTGACGCGCCCGGTCTCGGGATCCACGTCGACCGAGGCCACGTGCACGGCGCCGGAGAAGGTCGGCCCCGGCGGGTCGAAGAACTGCGTCGCTTCCAGGCCGGGCTCCACCCCGTCGGGGAGGCCGCCGGAAGGCGGCGAGTGGGCGAGCCGCGCGATCTCGGTCACGGCCAGGCCGCGATCGGGCACGCCACGAACCGTGACCCGCCCGTCCGCGATCTCGACGTCCGCCTGGCTCGCCTCCATGAGGGCGGCGGCGATGGCCAGCAACTTCTTCCTCACCGTGGCCGCGGCGCGGTCCACCGTCCCGCGCTGAGCCACGGCGCCGCGGCTGGCGAACGTCCCGCTCCCCGCCGGCGACGCGTCGGTGTCGGGCTGGCTCACCGTCACGCGGTGGAGCGGGACGCCGAGCTGGTCGGCGACGATCTGGGCCACGGTGGTGGCATGGCCCTGCCCCTGAGAGGGAAAGGACAGGACGCAGCTCACCCCCCCGTCCGCGTGCATCCTCACCGTCGCCGACTCGGGCCCGGGCACGTGGACCATGCCGCGCCCCCGGTAGGTGTCGGAGCCCATCCCGGTGTACTCCGTGTAGCAGGAGAGCCCGATGCCAGAGAGGCGCCCGCCCCTGCGCGCTAGGTCGCGCTCCGCCTTCAGCCGCTCGTAGCCGGCCAGCGTGAGCGCCCGCTCGAGCGCCTCGGGGAAATCGCCGCTGTCATAGACGAAGCCCGCCGCCGACGTGAACGGATAGGCGTCGCGCCCGATGAAGTTCCGCCGGCGGATCTCGGCGGGATCGACTCCAACGCGGTCGGCGAGGAGGTCGAGGACGCGCTCCATGCTGAAGACGGCGAACGGCATTCCCACCCCGCGATAGGCGCCGACCGGAGGCTTGTTGGTGGCGACGGCCACCATCTCGCAGGCATAGGCCGCCGTGCGATACGGCCCCGGCAGGATGCCACAGGCACCGAGCGGCTCGAGGGCCTGGGTGAGCGGGTAGATGTGATACGCTCCGGCGTCCGAGTGGATTCGCGCGCGGAGCCCGAGGAGGACGCCGGACTCGTCGGCGGCAGCGTCGATCTCTATTCGCGCCTCGCGCGCCTGGGAGGCGGCGGCCAGGTTCTCCCGGCGGCTCTCGACCCACTTCACCGGCCTGCCCACCGCCCGGGCCAGAGCGATCACGGCCAGGTCTTCGGGCATGATGTGCATCTTCTGGCCGAAGCCGCCCCCCGTGTCGGGCACGATCACGCGCACCCGGCTCAGAGCGAGCCCGAAGGCGCGGGCCAAGGCCGCGCGCAAGATGTGGGGCACCTGGGTGCTCGCCCAGACCGCGAGTGTCTCGCCCTCCCAGTGGGCGACGAGCCCGCGCGGCTCCAGGGGCGAGGCCGAGCACCGCGCATGGCTGAAGCGCTCGTGGAGCACCAGGGCGGCGCGCGCGAAGGCCGCGTCCACATCCCCGTGGCTCGAGCGACGTTCGTAGAGCGCATTCAGGGACGCCGTCTCGTGAAGCCGCGGCGTCCCCGGCGCCAGCGCCGCGCCGACGTCGGCCACCACCGGCAGCGGCTCATAGTTCACGGCGACCAGCGCCGCGCCGTCGGCCGACACGTATGGGCTGCTCGCGCAGACGATCGCCACCGGCTCGCCCGCGAAGCGCACCCGCGAGTCGGCCAGAGCGGGCCAGGAGGTGGGAGCGAAGCCGGGAGCGTCGAGGAGGGGCGCGAGCGGCTCCACGCTCCCCGCGAGGTCGCGGGCGCTGAGCACGGCGACCACGCCGGTCAGGCGCTTCGCCGCGGTCGTGTCGACGCCGAGGATCTTCGCGTGGGCGTACGCACTTCTGACGAAAGCCGCGTGAAGCATGCTGGGCAGCGTGATGTCGTCGAGATACCGCCCCTGGCCGGTGAGGAGCCTGGGGTCCTCGACGCGCTTGACGGGAGCGCCGACCTGACGAGTGACCAGGCCCGCCTTCGTGCCCCCGCTCACCCTCGCGCCCTGCCCGTCACGCTCCCGCCACCCGCGGCAGCACCTCGCCCGCCAGCAGCTCGAGCTGCTCAGTTCCCCAGTTGAGCGGGTTGAGGACGACGTGCTCGCACCCCCCAAGGTTCGCCGTCTTGGCGCGGATCTTCTCGGCCACATCTTCCGCTTCCCCTAGGAGGTAGTACTCCTGCCAGTAGGGCAGGTCCATCCCGGAGTACGCCGAGAAATAGGGCACGGCCGCCTCCGGCCGCTCGCCCTTCTTCAGCACATAGACGAAGTTGGAGTAAACCTTGGCCATCTCCCCGGGCTTCCGTCCGAGCTCGGCCATGAAGCGCTGGATCCTGTCCCAGTCACCCTTGACCATGTCCGCCGTCGCCGAGGAGTGCGGTACCCAGGTCCGCGCGTACTTCGCGATGCGCCGCAGGACAGGATCGATGTTGGACACCGTCTGCCCGTAGACCTTCTCGAACGGCTGGGTGCCACCGCCGATCCAGATGGGCGGGTGCGGCTTCTGGACGGGCTTGGGATCGATGGTGAGGTTCTTGAACTGGTAGTGCTTGCCCTGATAGGTGACGTTGTCGCCCGCCCAGAGCGCCGTCACCGCCTCGAGCATCTCGTCCATCCGCCGGCCGCGCTCCTTGTGCGGCACGCCCATCAGCGCGAACTCCTCTTCGTGCCAGCCGACGCCGACCCCGAGAATGGTCCGACCGCCGGACAGAAGATCGAGAGTGGCCCACTCCTTGGCGAAAGAAGCGGGGTTCCGGAGCGGCAGCACCAGGACCATGGTGCCGAGCTTGATCGTGCGCGTGACGCCCGCCAGCGCCGAGAGCAGCGCCACGGGCTCGAGCCACGTGCAGGCATAGGCCGGAGGCGTGAGCAGGAGATGATCGATGCTCACCGCGCACTCGAAGCCGAGGTCCTCAGCGCGGCGGAGGTAGGCGCCCATCTCCTGGAGCGAGGCCGTCCGGGGGCCGAGAGCGAAGCTCGGGACGCGCAGCCCAAACTTCATCGGAGCCCGTCCTCTTTCTTGGCCTCGGCGACGGTGAGGCCGCCCACGCGGGGGTGGGGACGCCCGCCGTCGGTGACCGCGAGGGCGACGAGGATCTCGTTGGCCCTGGGCGCGTCCCCCAGACGCACCTCCATCGCGTCGAAATGGGTGCGGACGAAGGCGGCGTCCTTGTAATGAAGCGGCACGTCGATGCAGGCGCCGGGGCCGCCCAGCTTCTTCGCCGAGGGGATGATGGCCTTGCCGCCGCCCACCGCGGCACGGAAGGGCGCGCCCAGGGTCGGATGGAGGATGGCGGCGGCGTGCTCGTACTCGCCGTTCTCGCCAACGATCGCAGCCTTGCCGTAGGAGTGCACGGGAGCGCCGAGCGCCGCCACCGCCCGCCGGCCCAGCAGATCGCCCAGCTCCTCGCCCGTCTTGATCAGCTCCTGCAGGTCCTCCACGAAGCGGCCGGCGAACGGGTTCTCGATCACGGCCACCGCCGCGACCTTCTTCACCGGCCGCGCTGCCGCCTTGCCCCCGTCCTCCAGGATCTCCTCGATCACGGTCAGCATCCTTCGTATTCTCATGGGCCCCACCCCCCCAGGTCATACGTGTGAGGACTTCCGGTCAGTGTCCTCCCGCCGCAGGGCCATGGCCCTTCACCACCTCGGCCGCGCGCGCCGCCGGCGGCGTGTTGCGGCTGCGCCCGATCCTGACCTGGCCGTCGATGAGGATCATGGAGATGCCGCAGAGGTCGCCGGCCCCGAGCCCTTCG
>Ga0137368_10009005_pt1 | contig 10231 bp, 8 predicted proteins | sample SagtaG_13_FD_104917 | JGI IMG/M metagenome (GOLD analysis project Ga0137368, IMG submission 104917) | Vadose zone soil microbial communities from Sagehorn Ranch, Mendocino, California, USA - Sage1_L_100_16 metaG | ecosystem: Environmental > Terrestrial > Soil > Vadose zone | place: USA...
CCTCACCGTCGCAGACGCTGGCACCGGAATCCCGCCCCATTTGGTCGACAAAATTTTCGACCCGTTTTTTACAACGAAAGACCCAGGCAAAGGAACCGGCCTCGGCTTGTCCACCGTCAAATCCATCGTCGAACAGCATGGCGGATTCATGGAGCTGTCCAACGAGTTGGGAAAGGGTGCCGTCTTCAGGGTTTACCTGCCGACAGTTGAATCCGTCGAAACCGAAGCTGTCGAAAGCCGACAGGCCGAACTGCCGATGGGGCGAGGCGAAACCATCCTGGTGGTAGATGATGAAAAGGCGCTCCTCGAGATGACCAAAGAAACGCTGGAAGCCTTTGATTACAAAGTCTTCGTGGCCGCTGACGGGGCAGAAGCGGTCAGTCTGTACCAGCAGCGCCACGCCGGAGTCGCCGCGGTCCTTACGGACATGATGATGCCGATCATGGATGGCCCCACGACAATCCGGGAACTCCGGACCATCAACCCGGCGGTAAAAGTCATCGGCCTCAGCGGACTGGCATCGGGTGCCAAATTGAAAGAACTCGACGGCTTGAATCTGAGAGGCTTTCTAACCAAACCCTTCACGACGGAAGCGCTTTTGACCACCTTACGCCGCGTTTTGTCTGCCCCGCCGGTGTAGATGGTTCGTCCTGCTCGGTGAAATGGTCGCGGATCAGTCATTTGGAATCCGCGCGCCGAGCCCGCCACACCACGGACGAGAGCCGTGAATACTCCAGTCCATCTGATCCAGGCCGAGCGCCGCACGGTCCAGGCTGCGGTCGCCGCGGGCAGGCTGATGCGTCAAAACCTGCGTTCGACAAAAGCCATCCACTCGGCCACACAGCACGACATCAAGCTCGAATTGGACGTGCGCTGCCAGCACCTCGTTGAACGGCATCTCCGTTCGGCCTATCCTTCAATCGCCGTGCTGGGCGAGGAGGGAGCGATTGGAGATTCCGGAGCCGAATACCGTTGGGTCGTCGATCCGATTGATGGCACGGTCAACTTCACCTACGGCATACCGCATTGTTGCGTGTCGATTGCGCTCCAGCGCCAGACGACGGGCCATTCCGCAGACTCTCCCAAAAGGGCGCGCCAAAAAACCTCAGACCACCAATCACCGATCACTGATCGATACCAAACCCTTCTCGGCGTCGTTTACGATCCGTTTTGCAACGAGCTCTGGACCGCCATTCGCGGGCGGCGCGCGTTGTTGAACGGAAAAGGCATTCGCGTCAGCCAACGCAGCCGGCTCGACGAAGCGATCGTATCCATCGGTTTTGCGAAGTACAAAACGACATTGAACCGGATGATGCCGGTGCTGAACCGGCTGGTTCGTCGGGTCCGCAAAGTCCGCATCATGGGCTCGGCCGCCCTGGCGATGACCTACGTGGCGAGCGGTCGGATGGATGCTTACCTGGAGGCGGGGATTCGGCTTTGGGACATCGCGGCGGGCGGATTGATTCTCGAATGCGCCGGCGGTGATTTCTGGCACGAACCGCTGCCCGGCCAACACAAATTCCGCGTCATGGCCAACAACGGCCGGCTCCGGCGCAAGCTTGGAAGTTTCATTTGAAAGTTGCCAGGGACCCAATCACTCTCGGCGCACATGAAACATTTCGCGTTCCTTCAGCTGATCTTTCTGGCCCCTACTTTACTGGCCTCGGCCGGCACGTTGGCGCAATTCCGCACTCGATTCGGCGACATGGACGTCGAACTTTACGACCAGGATAAGCCGGCCACCGTGCAGAACTTCATTCGATACGCGGAAAGCGGCGCTTACACGAACATGTTTCTGCACCGTTGCATCCCCGGATTCATTGTCCAGGGTGGGGGGTTCAGCACAACAGATAAATTCGCAACCAACCTTTTCACGGCCTTTAATTACGTCCCCAACTTCGGCTCGATCAGCAACGAGTTCAACCTTGGGACGCGCCGGAGCAATATCTACGGCACTATTGCCATGGCCAAGCTCGGCGGCGATCCGAACTCGGCCAATTCGCAGTGGTTTTTCAACCTCGGTGACAACTCTGCCAACCTCGACAATCAGAACGGCGGCTTCACCGTGTTCGGACATCTGGTCGGGGGCACTAACGTCTTGAATATTTTCAATGCCATCTCCCAAACCAACGGCATTGTCGATCTGCGCAAAATCTATGGAACCAATACCTCGACGGTCCTGTTCAGCGATTTGCCTGTCCTGTATTTCGGGCAGGCGCCGCCCGATTACGATGATCTGATCTACGTGGATTTGTCGCTGCTGAGCGTGCAGGTCTCGTCTCCCGGCAACGGGATCCGTGAAATCTCCTGGAACAGTGTCAGCAACCGGCTCAACGCCGTCGAATTCACTACCAACTTTCCGCCCGTTTGGCATTCACTGACCGCCACCAACGGCACCGGCGAGCGGTTCAGCTTCGTTGATTCGTCGGTCACCCCGACTCAGCGGTTTTATCGAGTGCGGGTGGATTACTGAGGAGCCATCCGATCAAACTTCGATCCCGTACGCCTTGATTTTGTTGTAGAGCGTCTGGCGACCGATCCCCAGGCGCTTGGCGGTCTCCAGCTTGTTGCCACCCGTCTCCTTGAGCATCTGAACAATGGTGTTGCGCTCCATCGCTTCCATCAGCGTGAGGTTCGTGTCATCCTGTGGCGCGTCGATCCGCGGCGTGTCGATCGACAGATCCTGCGCGTCCACCGCTTTGCCTTCACACATCAGCACCGCGCGCTGCACCTCGTTTTGCAGTTGGCGGACGTTGCCCGGCCAGTCGCATTTGCGGAGCAGGTCCTGGGCTGCCGGCGTGAACCCGGTGATGATCCGGTTGGCCTGCGCGGAAAAGCGTTTGAGGAACGAATTGGCGAGTGGAACCACGTCTTCGCGCCGCTCCCGCAGCGGCGGCAGCGCGATGGAAATGGCGCTGATCCGGTAATAGAGGTCCTCGCGGAGCTTTCCAGATTGAATCGCCTCCTGCGGCAGCCGGTTGGTGGCAGCGATCACCCGGCAGTCGGTCTTGTACGTGGTCCGCCCCCCGACCGGGCGGACTTCCTTTTCCTGCAGGACGCGCAGCAGCTTGCTTTGCGTGTCGATGGGCATCTCCGATATTTCGTCCAGCAAGAGGGTGCCGGTGGAAGCCTGACGGAACAAGCCCTCCCGATCCTGCTGGGCGCCGGTGTAGGCGCCTTTGACCGAACCGAACAATTCGCTCTCGATCAATTCACGCGGCAGGGCGGCGCAGTTGATCTTGATGAGTGGTCCCTGGTTCCGCGGGCTCAGCGCATGGATCAAATCGGCGATGACCTCTTTGCCCGTGCCGCTTTCGCCGGTAATGAGAATCGACACGTCGCTGGGCGCGACCCGTTCGACCGTGCGGACCACCGATTTCATCGCCGCGCTCTGGAAAATGGGTGAAGCTCCGCCGGTCATGGTCGAGAGGGCCTGCCGCAACGAACTCGCTTGCTCGGTCAACTGCTTGTGTTCCAGAGCGCGGCTGACGAGTACCATCAGGCTCTTCGGATCAACCGGCTTGTTCTGAAAATGGTACGCGCCGCGCTTCGTGGCCTCGACGGCGGCATCGAAAGTGGCATTGCCCGTCAGCACGATGACTTCGCTCTCGGCCCATTGTTTCTTGATCACGGGCAGCAGGTCCAACCCGTGACCGTCGGGCAGTTGGAGGTCGAGGAGGACGACGTCGGGTTGGGGGCCGGCGAAACAGCCTTGGGCTTCCGCAGCGTTGCCCGCGGGAATGACATCGTAACCCTCGGCCGTCAGCAGCGTCACCATGAGGTCGCGGATGTTCGGGTCGTCATCGACCACCATTATTTTGGTCTTCATACGGACTGTTTAACGTTGATTAACGTACATTGCTCTTGCAGGCACGTGTAAAACTCCGAAACAACTCCAGGTGTTCACGGTGCCTATCAAACAGGCGCTCCGGGTGAAACTGCACCGCCAACAGGAACGGCGACCGAGCCGCTTCCCCATCCGCCAATTCCAGCGCTTCGATAATTCCATCCGGGCTGACCGCTGTCACTCGCAACGGCGTGGCCACGCGACCGACGGCCTGATGATGCGAACTGTTGACGCCGAGCATCTGCTTTCCCGCAATCTTGGTCAGTACCGAATCGCGCGTCAATGCCACTTTGTGAACCACCGCATCCTTGGCGTCCGGCCGGTTGTGATTCAAGGCCCCGGGCGCCTGCGTCGGAATATCGACGATTAAGTCCCCTTCCAAAGCGACATTGAGAAGCTGTTGTCCGCGGCAAATCGCCAGCAATGGCTTGTGCCGTCGAAACACTTCTCCGATCACCATCAACTCGAATAAATCCCGGGCCGGTTCGGCGGGATTCACTTTTTTGCCCAACTTCCGAGACAGCCGTCGTGCGTACAGTTCCGGCTGAACATCGTCACCGCCGGTCAGCATGACTCCGTCACTGCGCCGCACCGCCTCGGCCACAACATGCGGGTCCGGCAGACAGGGCAGGACCCAGGGGATCCCTCCGGCAGCGATGATCGCGCTCGGATAACGGTCCGCCAGACTGCACGACATGTCGGCGAATTCCGTTCCTTGGCGGTCGGTGCCCGGTGTGATCAGGACCAGCGGCCTGAACTTCATGGCAACTCCGTTCCGGGAAAGCGCTCCGCGATGAGCTTTCGAACGTTCGCCGCCTCTTCCGGCCGCAACAGCCTTCGGGCCACGCGGCGCTCGACCGCGTCGAGCAGTTCCAACCAATCCTCCAGCGGCGGACGCGGCAGCGCGTCCCATGGCTCGAAGCGTTTTTCCCGCACGAAGAACCGCCATTCGCCCCCAACTCGCCGCGCATAAACTTCCCGCCGCATTCCCTCGGCCGTCCGGCCCTTCCAACTGATTTGCGCTTTGACACCCATCGCCTACTGCGGCAGGTCAACGCTGGCGACTGCCATCGCAGCAATTCCCTCCTCGCGTCCGAGAAAGCCGAGTTGCTCGTTGGTGGTGGCCTTAATGCCCACCCGTTTCGGATTGATCCCCAGCGCCTGAGAAATGTTCAGCTTCATCGCATGAATGTGCGGCGCGACTTTTGGCTGTTGCGCTATCACCGTCACATCGACGTTCACAATCTTGCCGTCGTGAAACGCCACCTGCCGCGCGGCCTCCTGCAAAAAGACCTTGCTGGACGCGTTCTTCCACCGCGCGTCCGTGTCCGGAAAGAGGTGCCCGATGTCCGACTCACCCACTGCTCCCAACACGGCGTCGCAAACCGCATGCATCAACACATCGGCGTCCGAGTGCCCGTCCAGGCCTTTGGTGTGATGGAGGTCCACGCCTCCGAGGATCAGCTTACGGCCTTCAACCAGCTTGTGCACATCATAGCCAATGCCCACGTGGATCATTTGCCGCAATGTAGCGGGAAGCGCCGCTAAGTAAACGGTTTTCCGTGGAAAGCCGGGCCAATTCAAGACGTTGTAGCAGCCGACGTAAGCAGGCTCCGAACTTTGAATGTTGAGAATGCGTCAATCCACCTCAGACTCCGCCAGCAGCTTCCGATACGTCTGCCGCGCGTGTTCGTAGGCCGCTTTCGCTTCCTCCTTCTCGTCGGCGTTAATGAAGCGCTCCTTCTGCGACCAGCACTGGTCCACGCCTTTCAAGCACCACTCCACGCTCCGCTTCGAGGCGCGAATCGGTTTGTCGCCCACCAACACAAAGATCGGGTTTGTATGCGACGACGGCAGGATGCGCAATGCCACCCAACTGCTGCGATCGATCTTCACGTCGAAGGTCAAGTCGCGCATCGTTCCGTCGGCGACGATGTTTTGCTTCGCCACGGGATAGCCGTTGACCAGGACCTCCACCGGCACTTCGCGCGTGTCGCCGATGCGGGCGCGTTCGAGGTCCCAGTAGGGTTTCTCCTTGTAGCGCCGGTTCTTGATGTCGGGGTTTGGTTTTTCATTGAGAAACGCGGCTGCCTTCACGGTGGCCCGGACGCTCCCCGAGGCGGGCAAGCGAAGCTCGCTCCCGTTCTCGCCCAATGACCGGTTGTTGACCTTGAACTCCAGCAAATGACTCTTCCCGTCACTGACGTAATTGCGCCCCTGCTGAATCCCCGCACACCAGTCGGAGTAGTTCAGTTTTCCGTCGAGCTTCACGTAGGAACGGCCCAACCCGACGCGCTCGCCATAAATGCAGGGAAAGTCCGTTTCTCCGCTGATGCGGGTGCGGAAGCCGACGTTCAGCGTGTGATACCAGATGTTCAACTCCCACACGGAAGGAGTATCCACCGTGGAGATGAAGTCCACCGCGCGGACCGGCTTGCCGTCCGGGCCGGGCACTTCGTGCGTGACATCCACGATGTATTCGTTGGCACCGATGCCATTGAACGGCGGGACAACGTAGTGCGGCAGTTCGTCGGTACTCACCTCCAGGCCCCAGCCGGAATGGGCCGGGCCACAGACTGCGCCCTGCTTCTTTGCCCAGCGCAGCGTGTTCAGGCAAAGCGTCGGCCAATGCTTGTCCGAGTCGCCCCCGGGCGGAATCTGATCCTTGAGCCGCAACAGGCAGAGGTGCCCTGACTGATGCGAGCCGAAGCCGGAAACTTCAACGTCGTAATGCAGCAGGTATGGATGCTGCGAAACCTTGTCGTCCTTGCCGGTGAAGAACTGCTTCTGGTAATCGAAACACGGCCCCCACGTGAGGTTGCAGCCGACCTTCAGGTCTTCGCCAAGACAATGACGCATCATGTCGGGGGCATGCACTCCTTCGGTCGGCTTCGTGTAATGCGCGCAGCCGGCGGCGTGGATATGATGATCACCCGACCACCAGCCGAGCTTGGACGGGTCGATCCAGCGCTCCAGTTTGAACGACCACTTCTCCTGCTTGCCGTCCACCTTGAAGTTCGTCGTCTTGGCCACGTATTCCGGCCCGCGCGTGTAATCCACGGTGTACTCGCCCGCCGGCAATTTCTCCGTCTCGCCGTCGGCGCGATAAACCTGCGGATGAAACGCGAAGTCCGGGGCAAGCCGCTTGGCCTGCGACGGATAAACCAGGCCGGCTTTGTCGCGGATGACAAACGTGCCCGTCGTGGGTTTGTCATTCTCATCGCGGACGTGGAAGGTCACCTCGCCGGCGGGCCGGCAATCAAAGAGCAAATCCACTTCGTTGCGGAAGCCGATGTCCTGGGTTCCCTGGCCGACGTTGAATGAAAGCTTGCCTTCGCGCTTGCGGGGGTCGCGGCTGTAAAGCTGAACGATGCGATACTCGAGTGGCAGGCCGCTCAGTTCCGGACGGAGCGGCTGGCTGTTGAACATTTGGACGTCGAGCCAGAGGTTTTGCTCGTCCGCCTCAGACGGCCCGGCACCGCGCTTGCGGTACTGCTTGTCGGAAACGGTCTCCCGCACCTGCGAGTTATGGACCGACTGCCCGTTGGGACTGATCGCGCGCAACTCGGCGGTCACGCCCGCCTCGTTGTGAACCTTGACGAGGAACTGCCGCCAACCCTTCTCGACCAACTCCGGCTTCGCCGGCCCCTGCGCCACCTTCACGCGCGACTCCGGGTTGATGTTCACGGCGAGCAGGCAGTATTTATCGAGCGCGCGTTGGATGGCTTCGCTCGCGTCGTCGGCGTTGGCCTGTTTGAACGCGGACTCCAGCGCCTGCTTGTCGGCTGCACGCAGCGGCGTCCCGAGGAAATCCGTCGCCTCGATCAGACGTTTGACCTGGGCGATGAGAGGTTGCAATTCGACGTTTCGAACGATCCGCAGACTGGAGGTCTGCGCCGCGCGCGCCGCAAGCGACGCGGCTTGAATGGCACCGAGCAAAGCGACCGAGCAAAGAATTCTTCGGCTGAGCATAGTAGGCCTTTGTTTCTGGTTCGAGATTTGGCCGAGTATTGAACAGGCCCGTCGATTTTGACAGCGAGAAAATTCGGCCCCTTGGTGTACCACCGACGACGAATACGTTTATGGTCAATGCGCAGCCAAGCAGTCGTGAACGCTCCCCATGAACCAGGGCGGCCCAGACGACCTCGTCGCGGAGCGACGTTCGGGGCGTGTGGTGGTCGCGAGAGCGTCTTTTGAGTGCAGGCGTCCTCTCCCGCTTTCGGGATGCTCAGGCCCTCGGTCGAGGCCGGGAGCGTCTCGATCGTCCAGGACCCGGCTGGAGAAAAGCGCCGCAGGGCCGGCACATCTCCAAAACCGGGCGGACGTTCGAGGCCGCGTGGTGGTCGCGCGAGCGTCTTGGAGATGCGGGAGTCCTGTGCCGCTTTCGGGTTGCGCAGGCGCTCAGTCGAGGCCGGACGTCTCAATCCGCAGGAAGTAGCCGCTACCGCGCTAACCCCCAACCCGTGATCACCTCGAGCGCCCCGGCTTTCACGGTGAACGTCGCCGGTGTTTGACCGAACAGCTCGCCGTCCAATTGGAGCTCCATTGGAGGCCGCGTCTCGATGCTCACTGAGCTCGCCGTAAGATAATGGACTTTGGGATGGGTCGTATGCGTACCAGTCAGCAATTTGGGAAACCAGCGCGCGACTTCAAACCGGTCCATTCGCTCGACAACATTCACGTTCAGCTTCCCGTCTTCGATGCTCGCACCGGGTGATAAACGCATAGTTCCCGACCCGACAATCTCGGCATTGCCGGCCGACACGAGGAACATGCGGCCCGTAAACTCATCCCCGTCGCACTCAACTCGCATCACCGGCGACTCGTAACTCAGCAACGCCCGGAAGAAGCCGGCCATGTAGCAGTAACGCGGGCCAAACAGGCGTTTGACCGGGGGAGTAGTGCATTTCAACAATGCGCCCGTGAACCCGACCGCGGCGTAGAGCAACCCGTAGCAGGTCGCGAGTCCGCCCGACTCCTCGCAGTTGACTTCGATGACATCGACAGATTGTGGGGCCCCGCCAGCCAGCGCGCGGATGGCGTCGTCCACGCTAACGATACCAACCATGCGCGCCACGTCGTTGCCGGTGCCGAGCGGAATCACGCCGAGCAGAACACCCGGCGCTCTGGCGAGTAAAAGGCCATTGGCGACTTCGTTCACGGTCCCGTCGCCGCCGGCGGCCGCCACGACGTCGTATTTGCCGGCGGCTTCCTTCGCCAGCTCAACGGCGTGGCGCGGGCGGTCCGTCAGGACGTAATCCGCCTTGAGTCGGCGTCGCTGCAATTCGCCGAGCAGCTTTTCCCATCGCCCGGAGGCCCGGCCTGCGGCTGCGCTGGGGTTGGCGATCAGCAATATGCGGCGGGTCATGACGCGAGCCGAACGCGCGAACACTTCATATCCGGCCCTCGAAATATTCCGGAAAGAGATCCGCTTCCGGCCACTCGGCGACCGCATCCGCTGCCCGGTGAAGCGCGGGATCAATGGCGCTGTCCGGAAGGTCTTTATTGCTCGAGCGCTGGTTGAACAACACCGCCCAGCTCAGTCCGTCCCAGCGCCGCACCAGCAGCGTGGAAGTGCCCGGCAGGCTGCCGGTGTGCCAGTAATTGACTTTCCCTTCTCTTCCGACCTGTCGGACCATCCAGCCGCAACCGTAATAGACGTCTTTCAGTGAACCGTCGTCATTCCGGGACACGGGTGGTTCCGGCGGCGCATGCATCGCGCGAATCGTGTCCGGTTTCAACAGCCGGCTGCTTTGCGAATCGCGCAGTGCCGCCGCAAAACGTGCCAGATCCACTGCGGACGCAATCCACCCCCCATGCGCATCCATGCCCTCGAGGCAAAAACCGCCGTAAGGCCACGGAACTTTCGGTCGTGCACGCGGCTCGCCCGAGGGCGCGCGTTCGGACTGACTCGGAGGCTCGCCGACCGGGACACTTGCTGGCGGCGGGGCAGCCGTCGGGCTGTCCGCAGAGGCAGACGGGCGGAATGTTTCCGGCACGCGGCGGGGACCCGTGCCGGGCAGGCGGGCGGCGCGTGCTTCCCGATCTTCCTCGAACACGTTTTCCGCCAGCTCCTCATCCGGCATATAATAGCGCACCTCGCCGTCCACCGGGTGGTCCGCGAGCGTTCGGCCGACCCGCATTCGTGTGATGCCGATGGGAGCGAGAACACTCTGTCGCACGAAATTTTCGTAAGTCAGGCCGGTTACTTTTTCGACGAGGCGACCCAGGATGCAGTAGCCAAAATTCGAGTAGGCGTAACGCGTGCCCGGATCGAAATCGAGCGGCTGCCCCAGCATGTAGCGAATGATGTCGCGCGGACCGGGCGGGCTGGAGACGGCCAGAGTCCGGGCGATCCGGCGCGAGCGGAACATCGGATCGAAA
>Ga0137368_10009010_pt1 | contig 10226 bp, 8 predicted proteins | sample SagtaG_13_FD_104917 | JGI IMG/M metagenome (GOLD analysis project Ga0137368, IMG submission 104917) | Vadose zone soil microbial communities from Sagehorn Ranch, Mendocino, California, USA - Sage1_L_100_16 metaG | ecosystem: Environmental > Terrestrial > Soil > Vadose zone | place: USA...
CGCGCATGCTCGATCGGATTGCTCGGATCGAACTCCATGCGATAGATCGACCCGAAAGCATCGCAGGCGACGCCATTGCAGAGCACAGTCAGCGCGCCCATGTCGACGAAGTAGATTGCGGGTTTCGCGCTGGATCGCCCCGGCCGGTGATCGTAATCGCCGTCCTCGAGGCGCACGAACGGGAAGGCGCCGAGGCCGTTCACCGCCGACTGCAGCTGCGAGGACGACAAGGTGGCGGAATTCGGGATCGCGACGAAGTGGCCGCTGATCGTCTGGCCTTCGGTCAGATATCCGGACCCCACGGCGCCGCTACTCGCGAAGACATACAACTGTCCCGCGCCGCTCAGCACGTCGGCTTCATTGTTCGCGACATACAGGTACAGCTCCGACGCGCCGCGAGTGTCGTCGAACCCGGCGAGGACGACCTTGCCGGGGAAACCTGGGATGGCGATCTGGTTCTCGTGCGCATAGCGGCCGAGCCATGGCAGCTCATGGCGCACGCCATCGCGGCCGATGGCCAGCTGGATGCCATCGTGCGCGCCACCGGTGTTCTCCTCGCCGGTGAGGAAGTAGCCGCTCGGGAAACCTTCCGCGGCACCCACCCACGTGGCGGAGCACAGCCGCTGATATTGGCCCGCGGCGTCGACTACGTACGTGGCATCCGACACCGCGAGCGTCCTGGTATCGATCACCAGGCGCGACACCCGCGCGAACTTCCAGTCTGACGTTCCGTCGGTCTTGCGCACGCCGCCCGAGGCCAGCTCGTGATTCGCGTACAGGACGAGGTTCTGGCCGTCGCTGTATCCACCGAGTCCGTCCGGCACCGGGCCGAAGACGTAACCCGCGCTGCCGATAGCGTCGCCGGAGGTGATGATGGGGATGACGCGCGCGGACGGCACGACCCCAAACGCCTGGGCGGGTTGGCTGGTCGAAGCTTCGGCGAGTGACGTGCTGACGGCCTGGAACACCTGCTGGCTGATCGGTGGGGCGGTCGCCCCGTCGCGGCAGGCGGGCAGCGACGCGACGACGGTCAGCAGCGAGAAGAGCGTGAGACGTTGCATGAAACCCCTCGGGTGAGTTGGTCCCCAATGTTCGACACGACACATCACGCGACCGTCGTCGCGACGTCACGGTTGTGTTTCAAGCGTTCGTCACGCTACCTTCCCGCCTGTTCATGGGGACCGACACCGGAGCGGTGCACCGCATCCTCGTCGTGGACGACGAGCCCGACATCACCGCGCTCGTCGCCTATCATCTCGCCAAGGAAGGCTATCGCGTCACGACCGCCGGCACCGGTGCGGACGCGCTGCGCTCGGCCCGCGAAGAGCGCCCCGATCTGGTCGTCCTCGATCTGATGCTGCCGGGGCACTCCGGGTTCGAAGTTCTCGCCGAGCTGCGGCGCCGGGACGAGACGCGCGACGTGGGCGTGCTGCTGCTGACGGCCCGCAAGGACGAGCCCGATCGCATCAAGGGCCTCTCGCTCGGCGCCGACGATTATCTCGCCAAGCCGTTTTCTCCCAAAGAGCTGGTACTGCGCGTGGGCGCGATCCTGCGACGCCTGGCCGCGCCGCCCGTGGCCGCCGGCGGCCGCCTCGTGGGCGGTCCGATCGTCCTCGATCGCACGGCTCATCGCGTGACGGCGGAAGGCAAGGAAGTCGAGCTCACCGCGACAGAATTCAAACTACTGGAGCGCTTGATCGAACGCCGGGACCGCGTGCAGTCACGGTCTCAGCTGCTCGAATCGGTGTGGCAGGCACAGCCGGATATTCAGACCCGCACTGTGGACATGCACGTGCAGCGCTTGCGCACCAAGCTCGGCGCGGCCGGCGATTGGATCGAAACCGTGCGTGCCGTCGGCTATCGGTTCCGTGAGCCGGTCGCGGTGCCGAAGCGGGCCGCGCCGGCGCCGCGCCGCCGTCGGTCATGAAGCTCGTCACGCGGCTGTTCGCGAGCATCGGGTTGCTCGTGGCTGCCGCGGTCGCCGGTTCGATCCTCGCCACCGACGTGCTGCTGCGCCGGCACCTCGAGCAGGAAATCGCGATGGAGCTGGAGCGCGAGGCACACCTCGTCGCGGCGTTCACGCCCCCCGACCCGACGCAATGGCCCGAATTCGCCGCCCTGGCCGGCGCGCGCCTGCGACGGCGTGTCACGCTCATCGATTCCGGTGGCCACGTTCGGGGCGATACTGAATTCGATCGAGCGTCGCTCGCGAGACTGGAGAACCACCGCGGTCGCCCCGAAGTGCGCGCGGTACTGGATTCCGCCAAGAGCGTGGGGATGAACGAGCGGCTGAGTGCGTCGACCAATGAACGCCAGATGTACGTGGCGATCCGGGACGGCCCCCCGGGGCTCGCCGTGGTGCGCGTATCGACGACGCTCGCCGCCGTCGATACGCAGGTCCATGCTGTCCAGCGGGCAGTCGCTATCGCCGGCCTGGCGATGCTGCTTGCCGCCTGGGTCGTCGCCTGGTTGCTCGCGCGTTTACTGGCTGGACCGCTCGTCCGCATCGGGGAGGCGGCTCGCGACATCGCAGCCGGCCGGCCCGCAGAATTCCCGGACGTGCACGTGCCTGAGTTAGCTCATCAGGTCGACGCGCTGCGCGCGATGCATCACGAGCTCGAGCGCCGGTTCGAGGACCTCCGGCGCGAGCGCGAGGAATCGGGTACGTTGCTCGAGGCGCTCTCCGACGGCGTCTTGGCTGCCGACAAGCGCGGGACCGTCATTTCAACGAACTCGGCCGCTCGGCGCCTGCTCGGCTATGGCGACACGGAGCCGCTCCCCCCGCTCGGGGAGCTCTTTCATGATCGCGCCCATCGCGCCTTGATGCGCGAGGTCCTGACCGGCGCCGTGGTGGAAGGACGCGAGCTCAATCTCGGCGACCGGACCGTCGTCGTCTCGGCGCGGCCACTCGAAGATGGCGGCACGCTGCTCGTGTTGAGTGATGTGACCGACGTGCGACGACTCGAGACGATCCGGCGTGACTTCGTCGCGAACGTGTCGCACGAGCTGAAGACTCCGCTCACCGCGATCGCGGGTTACGCCGAGACGCTCGCCGCCGAGTCGTCGGACTCCCAAACCACAGGATTCTCGCGGACGATCGTGGACAATGCTCGCCGCATGCAGCGCTTGGTCGATGATCTGCTGGACCTATCGCGCATCGAGTCGGGCGGCTGGCAGCCAGAGCCCCGGACCATCGGGATCGACGCGGCCGCCCGAGAAGCGTGGCGGCCGTTCGCCGAGCGGGCCGCGAGTCGTGAGATCGAGCTCGAAACCGACTCAGGGTCCGTGAACAGCGATCCGGAGGCGCTGCGCCAGATCTTCACGAACCTGTTCGACAATGCGCTGCGGCACACGCCGCCCGGCGGTCGCATCCGTGTCACCGCGGAGCGTACCAGCCATGACACTGTCGTGCGAGTCAGCGACACCGGTAGCGGAATCCCCGCCGATCAGTTGCCCCGGATCTTCGAGCGCTTCTACCGTGTGGACCCTGGTCGCTCGCGCCAGGAAGGCGGAACGGGGCTGGGGCTCGCCATCGTAAAACACCTCGTCGAGGCTCATGGCGGCCGCGTGGAAGCCGAAAGCGAGATCGGGCGCGGCACCACAATCCTTTTGTACTTACCGACTTAGCCCTCGTTACACAGCCGTAACGCGGGCGTCACCGACCGTTGACTGCCGACGTGCAACGTTAGCGCGTGCGAATTGCGCTCGTAACAGACACGTACACGCCGCAGGTCAACGGCGTCACGACCGTGGTCGTCCGGATCGCGAACGTGCTCCGGGAATTCGGCCACGAAGTTGTGGTCGTCGCACCGCGGTATCCCGGCCACGCGCCCGTGGATCCGCAAGAGCTGCGGATTCCGTCGGTGTCCTTTCCGCCGTATCCGGCCATCCGGCTGTCTCTGCCGAAGTTCGGGGCAGTCGCGCGCTTCCTCGATCCGTTCGAGCCCGACGTCGTGCACGTGGCAACGGAAGGTCCGTTGGGTCTCACGGGCCGGCGCTACGCGGTGCGGCGCGGCGTTCCGCTCGTCACGTCGTATCACACGAACTTCCCGCAGTACGCGCGGCACTACGGCGCCGGCATCATCGAGCCGCTCGTCTGGAAATGGCTGCGCTGGTTTCATCGGCCCGCCGTGCTGACGCAGACACCCGGCGAAGCGGTAGCGAGCGAGCTGGAACTCCGCGGCATCGGGCGGCCGGTCGTTTGGGGTCGCGGCGTCGACACGACGCACTTCACCCCCGGGCGGCGTAGTGTGGGCTGGCGCCGGTGGCTCGCCGGCGGTGACGACACCGCCATCGTGCTGCACGTGGGCCGGCTCGCGCCCGAAAAGAACATCGACGTACTCGCCGAGGCGTGGATCGCCGCGCGCGAGCGGGTTGGGCAGCGCGCGACGTTCGTCATTGCCGGTGAGGGGCCAGAGAGGCGCCGCCTGCTCACCCACCTGCCCTGGGTTCGTCAGCTCGGCTTCCTCGATCGCGACAAGCTCGCGGACGTGTACGCGAGCGCGGACATCTGCGTCCTTCCGTCTCGGACCGAGACATGCGGCCTCGTTGCGCTCGAAGCGATGGCTTCCGGTTTGGCCGTAGTGGCCGCCGACGCGGGCGGATTCCGCGAGAGCATCACACACCGGCGCAGCGGTCTGCTTGTGGCACCGGACGACGCGGTCGGATTCGCGTCCGAGATTCTATCGCTGGTGATCGCGCCACAGCGGCGAGCCGAAATCGCCACGGGCGCGCGGGCGGGGGCAGTCGCGCGCGATGTCGCCCCCGAGAACCTCGAGCTGCTGAAGCAGTACGCGAGTGCAGCCGGTCTCGCAGGCGCGGGAGTTGCTCCATGCGCCGCGTAGTGCTCGTCAAGGCAGGCGTCTGATGCGCTGGCTCACACACCTCGGCGGCGCGCGCGTGACGATCGGTATCGCCTTGCTGCTCGTCGCGGCCGGTGAACAGCTGCTCGGTCTTGCCGCGCTGTTTGCGCTGACGACCTCACACCTGGCGGTACAGGTGTTGAAGCGCGCCGTGGCGCGGCCGCGGCCGTGTGATGCGAACGGGCGCCCCCTCGCGCTCATCGAGCTGCCGGATCCCTTCTCGTTCCCGTCGGGGCATGCCGCAGCCGCGACAGCAGTGAGCGGCGCCATTGCTCTCGCGCACCCCCTGCTCGCTCCGATTCTCCTGCCGGTTGTCACACTGGTCGCCATTTCGCGCGTTTCGTTGCGCGTACATCACGTGAGCGACGTCATCGGCGGTGTGGTACTGGGCTTGGGCGGGGCGATCGGCGCCTCCGCCCTCATCCTGCACTAACAGTCCGGTATGTGCCCGGCGGCGGATTGCACGGCCGACCGTCCGGGTGCCCAGGTAGCGGGGGCCAGCACGGCTCCGCTATCTGCGCCGGTACCCGTTACGAAATCGTGACATCGGCGACTCACGCTGGTGATGCCCATCGGCCAGGTTTTCACTCGTGAGCGCAGTCAACAATCACCCAAGTCTTGAGGAGTAACCGTGCACACAAGGCTGTCGCATGCCCTTCTGGCGATCGCCGCGCTGGGCTTGTCGAGCGCGCCGCTCGCGGCTCAAGCGCCCGCAGCACCACAAGTCACCGTCGGCGGGGTCGGCTACACCCAGTTCTTCTATCAGTTGAAGGACACCGCGAATCACGCGAACGGCTTCGATATCACGCGTGCCTACATCAACGTCAACGGACGGTTCGCGGGCGGGGTCACCTCGCGCGTGACCGCCGACATCTACCGGCAGGCCGGCGACAACTCACTGCGCTACCGCCTCAAGTACGCGTTTGTCGCGTACACCCCGCAGGGCAGCCCGCTGACCTTCAAGCTCGGCCAGATGCAAACGCCATTTGTCGACTACGAAGAGACGCTGTGGGATTACCGCATGCAGGGCACCATCGCGCTGGACCGCAACGCGTATCTCTCGTCGTCCGACTTCGGCGTGGGCGTGGACGGCAAATGGGGCGCCGACAAGATCAACATGCAGGCCGGCTTGTACAACGGAGAGAACTACAACGGTGGCACGGGCGATCAGCGCAAGGATTTGATGACACGCGTGTCCGTGCGCGTAGCCGGCACCGACGATTCGAGCCGGACGGGCGGCGTACGCGTCACGTTCTACGGACAATACGGCAAACCGACGGGCGGTGGCGTTCGTACGCGCGCGCTCGGACAGCTGTCCTACCGCTCACGTCAAATCACGCTCGCAGCCGAATACACGATAACGAAGGACAGCTCCACGACCGCCCCGACTCCCGAAGTGTCCGGCGGAGTGGCGAGCATATTCGCGGTGTACCGCGTTCCGAACTCCAAGGTCGGCCTCATCGGACGCGTGGATCTCGTGGACCCCAACACCGACACCGGCAACAATCGCCAGACACGCGTCATCGGCGGCGCCTCGTATCAGCTCTCGCCGAACCTGCGGCTGCTCGCCGACCTGGACTTGCTCTCGTACCAGGGCGGCGCGCCGACGCCGGCGCTCGAGGCGACGCGCTCGCAGGCCCTGTTCCAGGCACAATTCACGTTCTAACGCAACTCGGAGAGAACTACTCATGAAGCTCACGCGATTGCTCGCTCTCGCCGCACTGCTCGGCGCCGCCGTCCCAGCGGCCGCGCAGGTCACGCTGAACGGCGCCGGGGCCACGTTCCCCAACATCATCTATCAGAAGTGGATCCTGACCTACAATCAGGCCCACCACGACGCACAGCTCAACTACCAGTCCATCGGCTCGGGCGGTGGCATCCGCCAGTTCTCGGATGGCACCGTGGATTTCGGCGGCAGCGATGCGCCGATGAGCGATTCTGCGATTGCGGCGATCCAAGGGAACGTGCTCCACATTCCCACCGTGCTCGGCGGTGATGTGCCAACCTACAACCTGCCCGATGTGAAAGAGACGCTGCGGTTCACGCCGGACATCCTCGCCGACATCTTCCTCGGCAAGATCACGAACTGGAGCGACGCGCGGATCGCCGCAGCGAATCCGGCCGTGAAGCTTCCCAGTCAGGATATCGTGGTCGTGCATCGTTCCGACGGCTCCGGGACCACATACATCTGGACCGATTACCTCTCCAAGGTCAGCCCTGAGTGGGCGCAACGCGTCGGCCGGGGGACATCGGTGAACTGGCCGGTCGGGATCGGCAACAAGGGCAACGAGGGCGTGACGGCGACCGTGCGCCAGACGCCCGGCTCGATCGGCTATGTCGAGTTGGGGTATGCGCTCATCAACAAGCTGCCGGCGGGCGCGGTGCGGAACAAAGCCGGGAAGTTCGTTGTGCCTACGATCGAGAGCATCACCCTCGCGGCAGCCGGCGCCATGCAGGCGATGGGTCCGAACACCGACTTCCGCGTCTCGATCACCAACCCGGATGGCGCCGGCGCCTACCCCATTGCGTCCATGACCTGGTTGCTCTTGCACAAGACGTATCCCGACGCTGCCAAAACGAGGGCGTTGGTCCAGTTCGTCTGGTGGGCCCAAACCGATGGGCAGGCGATGGGACCCGAACTCGGGTACGCCCCGCTGCCCAAGCAGCTGCGGCCCTGGATCCAGGCCCGGCTGCAGAGCATCACCGCCGCGGGGCGTCCGGCTTGGAGCGGACCCACCGCGAGCCGCTGACATAGGGCCACCTCCCGGTGCGCTGTCCGGCACCGGGAGGTGCGCCGTTTGGCGGTGACAATTCCGTTACACCGTCGTGACGGACTCTCGATCACCCACCGGTAGGTTTCCGGCGTTGATGACGACGCTCCCCATCGAACCCATCCCTCCCGGTACCAGCAGTCGTCCGTCCCGCTGGGATGCGTTGCGAGGGGTGGACCGCAGCGATCGCGTCTACCGCGGCATCCTCACCGCGTTGGCGCTGGCGCTGCCGTTTCTGATTCTGGTCATCCTCGGCGTGCTGCTCGTCAGGGCGCTGCCCGCGGTGAAACAGTTCGGGCCTTCCTTCCTATGGACGTCGACTTGGGATCCCGTGGCCGAGATCTACGGCGCGGCGCCGATGATCTTCGGGACCGTGGCCTCGTCGCTGCTCGCACTGCTGATCGCGGTGCCGCTGGCGCTCAGCGTCGCGATTTTCCTGACGGAGTTCGCGCACCGCGCGCTGCGCCAACCGGTGGCGTTCGTTGTCGAGCTGCTCGCGGCCATTCCCAGCGTGGTGTACGGGATATGGGGGATTTTCGTCCTCATTCCCTTTTTACGGAGCTACGTCGTCCCGCCGCTCAAAGCCGTCTTCGGGTGGACGCCGTTCTTGCAGGGCGTCTTCTACGGCAATTCCCTGCTCGCCGGTGGGATCATTCTCGCGATCATGATCGTGCCGTATATCGCCGCGGTGTCGCGGGAAGTGCTGCTGGCCGTCCCGATGGCGCAGCGCGAGGCGGCCCTCGCCATGGGCGCGACGCGCTGGGAAGCCGTGCGCTCCGCGGTGCTGCCATACGGACGTGCCGGCCTCATCGGGGCGATCATCCTCGGCCTCGGCCGCGCGCTGGGAGAAACTATGGCGGTCACCATGGTGATCGGCAACCGTCACGACATCGGACTGTCGGTGCTGCAGCCGGCATACACCATGGCCGCGGCGATCGCGAATGAATTCAGCGAAGCCACGACGAGCATGTACCTCGCCGCGATCTTCGAGGTCGGTCTGATCCTGTTCGTCTTGACGGTCGTGGTGAACGCGATCGCGCGCCTCCTGATCTGGCGCGTGGCCCGGGGTGCCGCGGTGGGGAGCAAGGCGTTGTGAGCGCGTTCCGGCGCCACCTCACCAGCCGAGTGATGACCGCGCTCGTCGTCGTCCTGTCATTCACAGCGGTGCTCGCCCTCTTGCTCATCCTCGGCAACCTCGTTGCGAAGGGCGCGTCCTCCATCGACTGGGCGTTCTTCACGAGGAGTCCCGTCCCCGCAGGCGAATCAGGCGGCGGCGTGGCGAACGCCATCGTCGGAACGGCCCTGGTCGTTGGTCTGGCGGCCCTCATCGGCGTGCCGATTGGCGTCGGCGCGGGCATGTACCTCGCCGAATACGGCACCGGACGGCTGGGATTCCTGGTGCGCTTCGTCGCCGATGTGCTCAATGGGACGCCATCCATCGTCATCGGCATCGTGGGCTGGACGTTTATCGTCAAACCGAGCGGCCACTTCTCGGCTGTGGCGGGGAGCGTCGCTCTGGCGATCCTGATGATCCCAATGCTGGCGCGCACGACGGAGGAGATGGTGCGCCTCGTGCCGAACTCGCTCCGCGAAGCGGCCCTGGCGCTGGGATACGCGCGCTGGCGGACGTCGCTGAAGATCGTGGCGCGCACCGCGATGGGCGGCATCGTCACCGGCTGTCTCGTGGGAATCGCCCGCATCGCCGGCGAGACGGCACCCCTGCTCTTCACGGCATTGGGGAACCTGAACTTCACGCTGAACGTCAACCAGCCGATGCAGACCCTGTCGCTCCAGATCTACGTCTACGCCACGGGGCCGTTCGACGAATGGCACCGGCTGGCGTGGGCGTCCGCACTCGTGTTGATGGGACTCGTGCTGATCATTTCTCTCGTCGCCCGCTGGGTCACGCGGCAACGCTATGGTAGCGTCCGCTAACACCCGGCTGCGGCTCGAGACCGCGCATCTCACGGCGCTGTTCGGACAGCATCGCGCCGTGCGAGACGTGTCGCTCCTCTTTCCCGCGCATACCGTCACCGCGCTCATCGGCCCGTCAGGGTGCGGCAAGAGCACCCTGCTCCGCTGCCTGAACCGCATGCACGAGCTGACAGCGGGCGCGAGTGTCGAGGGCGAGGTACTGCTCGACAACATCAACATCTATGCCCCGGATGTGAACCCGGTCGAGCTGCGGCGCCGCATCGGGATGGTGTTCCAGCGCCCGACGCCATTCCCGACCATGTCGATCTACGACAACGTCGCCGCTGGATTGCGCGTTAACGGCCGGCGGCCGCGCAATGAGATAGACGATGCCGTCGGCCGGGCGCTGCAACAGGCGGCGCTGTGGGATGAAGTGAAGGATCGTTTGCACACGAGCGCGCTTGAGCTCTCCGGCGGCCAGCAGCAGCGACTTTGCATCGCCCGCGCGGTCGCGCCTCAACCGGAAATTCTGCTGCTCGATGAACCGACCGCCTCACTCGATCCCGCTGGAACACAGCGCATCGAGGAGCTGTGCCACGCGCTCAAGCGCCTCTATACGATCGTGATCGTGACGCACAACATGCAGCAGGCGGCGCGCGTCTCCGACTACACGGCCTTC
>Ga0137368_10009020_pt1 | contig 10222 bp, 13 predicted proteins | sample SagtaG_13_FD_104917 | JGI IMG/M metagenome (GOLD analysis project Ga0137368, IMG submission 104917) | Vadose zone soil microbial communities from Sagehorn Ranch, Mendocino, California, USA - Sage1_L_100_16 metaG | ecosystem: Environmental > Terrestrial > Soil > Vadose zone | place: USA...
AAGCTGTTCGTGCCCTGATAACTTGGCTCCGCGGAGAAGGCAGGTACAGGCGTGATGGACAATCTCGTGCAGGTCCTGTCGTATGCCCTGTTCCCCGTCGCGGCCACGATCCTGGGCGGGATCGTGGCGGCGTTTCGCGCTCCGGGCCCAAAGACGAGTAGTGCCATCCAGCATTTCGCCGGCGGCGTCGTCTTCGCGGCCGTAGCCACCGAGCTGCTGCCAGACATCATCCGCGAGCGGGCCCATCTCCCCATCGGGGTCGGGTTCGCGCTCGGGATCGCGGTGATGCTCGGCGTCAAGCGCCTGGCCGAGCGCTACGGAGGCGAAGGCGAGGCCGAGGGAGGGCCCGCCGAAAGCACTGGCGCGGGAGCGCTGGGTCTGATCGTGACGGTGGGCGTAGACGTCGTCATCGACGGCCTGTTGATCGGGATCGGCTTCGCGGCCGGAGGTAAGGCCGGCGTGCTGCTGACGATCGCCCTAACGATCGAGCTGCTGTTCCTGGGCCTGTCGGCCGCGACGGCGCTCAGCCGCGCCGGGTCGCCGCCCGCCAAGATGATCGGGACGATCGTGGTCATCGCACTCCTGCTGCTGGTTGGGGCCGCCGCGGGCACGACCCTGCTGGCCGGGCTGTCCGGTGCCCCGTTCGTGATCGTGATGGCGTTTGGGACGGCGGCCCTACTGTACCTGGTCACGGAGGAGCTGCTCGTCGAGGCGCACGGCGTGCCGGAGACGGCCTTGATCACGAGCTCGTTCTTCGTGGGATTCTGGGTCATGCTTATGATCGATATGGCCGAGCTGCCGGTGTAGACAAGCCGGGTGGGCACGGCTATACTGAGCCAGGTAGTCCATCCGGAGCGCGACACCGCGGCTGTGTCGCTGCGAGGACGCGGCCAGCCGAAATCATGGAGGGCGAGCGTGTTACACCATCTGCTCGGCGGCATTGGCGGCGGCGTACTATCCAGGCTGCCGACGTTGGGCTTGGCGGCGCCTGCCGGGCTGGGCGTGTCGGCGTTGGCCATGCCAGCCTGGGGTATGCCGGTCGCCGTTCTGGTCGGGACCGGCCTGCTGCTCACGCGGGTCCGGCCGCTGGCCAAGACGGTAATCGGGAGCTCGATCAAGGCGACCGAGAAGGTCAAGAGCCTCACCGCCCAAGCGGTCGAACAGGCCCAGGACCTGTACGAAGAGACGCGCGCCGAGCTGCGCGGGCGGAAGGCCTAAGCCGCTCCCCGGGCGCCGGCGGGTGGGAACAGCCGTCCCGCGGTCTGGTTGCGCGTCAGCCGGCTGGCCGGTACACTAAAGCCAGAAGCACGCGAGGCGCGAGGCAAGTGACGTTTGTGCCCGCCAGGTGCAGTCGGCGGACACACGGGTCGCGCGCTTAGCCTGCCGAGACTGGAGGCGAGCATCATGTCAGCCCTGATCGTCCACGCGGCCCAAGTCGCGGCGTTGGGAGCCGGCGTTGCCGTCGTCGCCAGCGCGCGGGGAAAACTGGGCCCCGCCGCCAAGTCGGCGGTGGCCACCGGGGTGGCGGCCACGGAGCGCGCCCAGGCCGCTCTCGCGCATGCCGCCGAGTGGTGCAGCGACCTGTACGCCGAGGCCCGCGCCGAATGGTCGGGCACTAAGGCCAGCGTGGCGGCGCCCAGGCGGCGGCGGGCCAGGCGCGTGGCGAGTCGGGACCGATCGGACGGCCAGACCACCCCGCTACGCGACGCCAGCGGGCGGTTCGCCAAGCGGTCAGACAGCTAGCCGCAAGGCCAGCAGTTTCCGTGGCCGCCGGCCGGCGGCGGGACTAGCCGATCACGCTTCGGACGGCGCCCACGAGCACCGCCCCGAGGGCGGTACAGGCTACCATCGCGGGCGCGACGTCCGGTCGGCGATGGTTGGCCTCCGGCAGCAAGTGGCCGGCCCCGATCGCGACGAACACGCCTGCGAACGCGGCGAGCGCCGTGCCCAGGACCGCGCCTGGTGGGGCGATAGCGGTGCTCAAAAGGACGCCGACCGGCGGCGCGACGGCATCCAGCAGCAGCACCGTCCGAGCGGCCCAGAGCTTGCTGCCCTGGGCTAGGACGAGCGTAACCACGTTCATCCCATCGGCGAAGTCGTGCGCGAGCACCGCCAGCGCCACGATCAACCCGAGCTGGGCGCCGGCTTGGAAGCCAAGCCCGATCGCGAGCCCATCTAGCGTGCTGTGGACGATCAGACCGCCGGCGCCGACGAAGCCGGTCAACCCGTTCGGGCGCGACTCGTCCAGGTGCTCGTGTGGCTGGTCGGGGTCAGCCTGGGGCGGGTGCTGGTGCTCCATGCTCTGGCGGTGGGTCACCGCCTCGAGGAGGGAGAACAACAGGTAACCGACCATCGCGGCCCCGCCGACGAGGAGCGGGTTGGCGCCCTCGCCGATCTGTTCGGCGGCCTCTGGCAGCAGGTCGACCAGCGCGGTGGCGACCAGGACACCGGCCGCGAACGCCATGATCGGGTGGAGGCGGTGCTGGAAGCGCATCGCGGCCAGCCCGCCCAGGGCGGTTGAGACGAACGGGAGGACGGCGAACACGACGAGCATCGGCTACCTCACACGAACCCTATTGGTACTTTGCCTCAAATGAAACCACGTTTCAACAACTCGGCGCAATCAAGCGAGTCCGGCGGCTCGGGCGCGGCGCAGCATCCCTGGCCGGACGGCCGTGCTACGGCAGCCGTCGCCGCGCCGCGCGCGCCAGTCGGCGGGCGACGACTCTCGGGAAGCGGGCTATGAGCCTGAGCAGAAACAAACGATCGGGGGGCGCTGGAGCGGCCCCAGGTGGCCCAGCCTCCGCCCGCCGGGGGCTCAGCCGAGCAGCGCGACGCGGCTCTGGCCGAGGCTGAGGTGGCTGGCGAAGCCGACGTCTGGCCTGTGGCCCCTTCCTGCTGACCTTCACCATGCGGCGCCGCCCTTTCTGCCTACCGCCGGCCCTCTGAGCCGGCTGGCCGCTAGCTCACGCCAGGAATCCGTCTGCGCCCCCGCCAGGCACCGGCCACATGAGCGTGCGCGTCGATCATTGGTCCCCTTCTTCAACGCATCCGCACAACTCGCCGCTAGCCCACGCCTCCCAGCCTTCCTTCAGCGCCAGAGCCGCCACGACGAGCGCGGCGAGCGGGTCCATCCACCACCAGCCGAACAGGCTGTTGGCTGCCAGGCCAACCAGCACGACCGCCGAGAGGTAGCCGCACAACTGTGTCTCGGCCGCGTCGGCCCGGAGCGCGGCCGACCCGAGCCGGGCGGCGACACGCCGCTTGGCCCACGCGAGAGTCGGCATGACCACAAGCGAGGCGGACACCACGAGCAGGCCAAGCGTGCTGTGCTCGGGCTCCTCGCCGACGCCCAGTAGCTTGGCGACCGCGTCATAGATGACGTAGGCGGCGACAGCGAAGAACGTCAGTGCGATCAGCCGCACGGCCCGCTGCTCCGCTCGTTCGTTGGCGGCCTCGTCGGGTCCCTGGCGAGAGAGTCGCCAGACGATCACCAACGCGCTGCCAACCTCGACCGCCGAGTCGAGCCCGAAGCCGACCAGGGCGATCGAGCTGGCCATGATGCCGCTCAAGATGCCGATCCCACCTTCGAGGCTGTTCCATGCGATGGTCAGCGCGGCCAGCCACCAGGCCCAACGTCGCAGCCGTCGGCCTTCGTGCGCGGCGAGTTGCGCGTCCTCGAGTGTGCTCATGGCCGATCACCCATCTCGATCCGGGTGCAGGCGGCGATATGGTCCGCCACCCGCTCGATGAAAGCGTCGCTGGCCTCCAGCAGCTCGACCACGCCGTCGGCAAGGCGATAGTGAACGTGGCGCCAGCGCTGGCGCGCACCCACGAGGCCGCAGTCCTTGAGGCAGGCCAGGTGGCGGCTGGCGTTGCTGGGAGTGATGTGGGCAGCGGCGGCCACCTCGCCTGCGGTGCGCTCGCCATCCCGCAGCGCGTCGAGGATGGCGAGCCGCGAGCGGTCCGCCAGGCCATGGAAGAAGCGAGCCCGCACCGCCGCGCTCGCCGCGGTCATCAATTGGCTCACGTTCCCTCCGCCCACCCGCGGTCTCAGGGAAGCAAAATCCATGCCTTCCACGGGCCCATCAATTGCCTTGCGCCTCAAATGATAACATCGATTGAGGCGCGGCGCAAGTGACAGGGATTGGCTATGGCGTGGGGCCCTGACGCAGGACAACGCCTGGGAGCGCAGGGGTCCCGCCCGCGCTCCCGGCTTCAGTCGACCCGTGCGGACGCTTTGCGTCGGGCACGCACGCGCCTGCTGATGGCCACTGCGGCCGCGGTCGCCACGGCCACCTTGACCAGCCAGTGGGCCGCATACGCCAGCCCCGCCAGCCCAAACACCAGCCTACCCATGCTCGACCCTCCGTCGTCGTACCCAGTTTAACAGGTTGCGCGACTGCCCGCGGCCCGCCACAGCGCCAGTTGCCCACGGCGCGGCTCGGTCGAGACACGCGCCATCACTGGTCCGGCGCGCAACGCCTTCTCAAGCATCGAGCGGATCTGCCGCGATGCTCTCGATATGTGGCGACGAGGCCTGCCTCGCGCCGGCCGGATTGAGCGGGAGGCTGGCTGGCGTCGGCGGACCGTCCGGCCGATCGGACTCGCCAGCAGCGGGCCGCGGGCGCGCGATCCATCGGACGCTCCGCACCTCTCGGACGGCCTCGCGCAGCGCCGTCTCGGCCTGCCGACCGAGCTGGCGCGCCTGCTGGAGCGTGGTGCTGCCTGGCAGCTCCGCCTCGACTTCGACCACCGCGAGCGTCCCATCCACCGTCCCCGCACCGTGGCCGCTCCGAGGCCCGGGACGCTGCGCAGGGCCTGTTCGGCGGCCTCGACGTGCTGGGGGTCGACGCCATCCATCAAATGGTTGACGACGTTGCCGGTGACCTCGTAGCCGATGTGCAGGATGAAGAGCGTGACGACGAAGCCGGCGATCGGATCTGCCCAGCGGTGGCCAAACGCGACCCCGATCAGGCCGATGAGCGCGCCGAGCGACGACATCACGTCGAGCCACGAGTGCTTGGCGTCGGCCGCCATGGTCATGGAGTGGATTCGCCTGGCCACACGCGCCTTGTAGCGGGAAACGGCGAAGTTGCCGAGCATGCCCAGGACCGCCGCCAGCATGCCCACGCCCAGGTGGCTGGTCCCGCTATCGGCGATGAGCTTCTCGTAGCTCTCGTAGGCGGCGAGGAAACGGCGAGCCAGACGGCGGCCTATCGCCGAGGCGGACGGCCGCCTGTCTATCGCGCTGGCAGCCGGCTTGACAAATCTACTGAGATATGATCTCATAGAATGACGATACTCCATCTCAGTAGAGGAAGGGTAGCTGGCTGCCCGGTCTCAGGAGGTCCTCATGCGACGACTCGGTCGTTTCCAGGCGCTCTCGGGGTTAATGGTGGGTCTGGCCCTGCTGCTCGTACCCGTCGGCACCGTTGAGACGCGAGCTCAGCCAGACACCAGGCTACAAGTTGTCACGAGCGAGGCGATCTTCGTCGACATGATCCAGCACGTCGGCGGAGACCTGGTCGACGCGTTCAACCTGGTGCCACCGGGCGCCGATGTCGAGATCTATCGGCCGACGCCGCTCGACCTGCTGCGCGCCTCGCGCGCTCGCGTCGCCATCTGGAACGGGCTCTCCGTCGACGAGCTGATCGCGCGGGACGTGTCAACACTGAACATTCCCGACCTGCTCACGGTCACGCTGACGGAGGGGTTGCCGGTGATCTCCAGCGGGGACGCAGACGAAGAGGAGGGTGGCAATCCCCATATGTGGCTCGACCCGACGCTGGCGATGCGCTACGTCGACCAGATCCGCGACGTCCTGACAGCGGCGGACCCAGCCAACGCGGCCACCTACCAGGCGAACGCCAGGCGGTACAGCGCCGAGATCGCCGATCTGGACGTCTGGGCGCTCCAGCAGGTAGCGACGATCCCGCCGCGGAATCGGAAGCTGGTCACGTTCGAGGACGCGTTCCCCTACATGGCGCGCCACTTCGGGCTGGAGATCGTCGGCTTCGTGGTCACGGGCCACGAGCGGGAGCAATCGGCTCAGGAGTTGGCCGAGCTGGTCAACAAGCTCAAGTCGCAGCAGATCCCGACGGTCTTCACCGGGCCGCAGTTCGACGCCCGCATCCTCGAGCTGGCCGCGCGCGACGCGGGCGTGCAGGTCAAGCAGTTGTACAGCGACACGCTCGACGACCAGGTGAACAGCTACCTGGCGCTGATGCGCTACAACGTCAACTCGCTCGTCGACGGCCTGCGGTAGAGATGGCTGCGGCACACGCTGGGGAGACAAATACGAAGCGATGAGCTCGAAGAGGGGTTTGGCAGCTGCTGAGCTCAGCGGCCGGATCGCGCTGGTCATCGACGGGGGCGCCGCCGGGCGCGCCATCGCCCAGGCGCTCGCCGCGGCAGGTGCGACGGTGGCGATCGGGACCCGGTCTCGGCAGGAGGCGAAGCAGACAGCCGTCGCCATCGAGGCGGCGGGCGGCCGGGCCCTGGGATTCAGCGTGGACGTGATGGATCAGGCGGCCCTGGAGCGGATGGTGAGCCAGATCGAGCGGCGGATGGGGCCGATCGACATTCTGGTGAACGGGGCCGCGTGTGCTGCCGCGGACGGGCCCGACGCGGAGCCACGGTCCGAGCAGCGGCGGCGCAACGGGGAAGCCGGCTTCCGTGGCGCGTTCCTTTGCACGCGCGTGGTCCTGCCCAGGATGCTCGCTCGCCGCCAGGGCCGGATCATCAACCTAGCGTGCCACGCGGCGAGCCGGTCACCCGGCTGCGGCCCATCTGCCCCCTGCCACGAGGCCAACGTCGTGCAATTCACTCGCGGCCTGGCCGCCGCGACCAGCGACTATGGCGTCGGCGTTTCCGCGCTAAGTCTCGACAATCTATCAGGTGAGCCGCCCGAACGAGTTAGTCGGCTGGCCCTGTTGCTGGCGTCTGGGCAAGTCGACGCGTTCTCCGGCGGCGTTTTCCATATGTCAGGCGACGAGGCCTACCTGGCGCAGAGCCGACCCAGCATCCAGGCGGAGCGTTCTCGGGCCCAGGGTCTCGGCGCCTAGCGGTGTCGCGGCGGCTCGATCGGAACAGGGCCGGGCGGCAGCAGGCGCGAGACGCGGCGTGACGGGACGGCTGGTCGGAACGGGGGAGGATATGCTGGACGATCTAATCGAAGCTGCTAGCACCCGTGCGCGGCCGCGTGCGGCTGGGGGTGGATGGCCTCCACCGTCAGCCGGCCGCGGAGCGCGAGGTCGCGGCGAAGCTGCGGCGGCTGCCCGGTATCCACGACGTCCTGCCCAGCTCGCTGACCGGCAAACGTGCTGGTCAGGTTCGATCCCCAGCGCTGGACCGACGAGGCGCTGCTGGCGGCGTGTGGCCAGACCCTCGGTTTGCGGCCGGAGCTGCCCGAGCCAAACGGCGAGCGTGAGCGCAGCTCGGCTGTGGGGGTCCGCGCGGCGCCACGGGCGGGCCGGGTCCGCCTGGCTATCCCGGGCCTGCGGCGGGCGCCGGAGCGGGAGCGCCCGATCGAGGAGCGGCTCGGCCGGATCGCTGGCGTGCAGCTCGTCCGAGCCAACGCGTGGACCGGCAACGTGCTGGTGCTGTTCGACCAACATGCTTGCAGGGTCGAGCAGACACATGCTTGCAGGGTCGAGCAGCTCCTAGCCGCTTGCACTGAGCTGGGCGAACTGCCCGCGCCGGGCCGCCAGCGATGGCCGCGGCCGGGCCGGCGCGCCCCGGCCGTGCCGCCAGTTGAGCCGACGGCCGAGTCGCCCGTCGCCTGGCACGCGCTGAAAGCTTCAGCGGTCGCGCAGCGCCTGGGCGTCGACCCGGCGCGCGGGCTGACGCCTCCCGAGGGCGAGCGGCGGCGGGGCCGTTTCGGCCTCAACCGCATGCCGGAGCCTGGCGAGCCATCGCTGCTGCGCCTGATCGCGCACGAGTTCACGAACGGCCCGACCACACTGGGTGCCGGCAAGCGTGTTCTACGCGTGCCTAACTGATGCCGCAGGAAGCGACCGATCGCATTCAACTCTACTTTGAGACAATGCCAGACTGGACCGGGGCTGGCGCGATCCCGGCTGCGAGGCTCGGCAACCGCAGCGGCTTCCGGTTCAAGCGCGAGGATCTCGATCGTTTCTTGGAAGGCCGCAGTCAGGTTCGCCGTGAAGTGTAACGTGGGTCTATCGGCGACCGTTGCAACGCGACTGGTGCGTTACGACTCGCAACGCTGCCAGCTCGTCGGCTCGCCAAGAGAGGCGTAGCTGCGAAGATCGCTCGGTTCCCTAGAGCCGAGCTGGATGGGGCTACGTGTTGCCGGGTGCCGCGATGCGCGCCAGGATGAGCTCCTTCAGAACCTCGAAATCAGCATCCCTGGCGAGGTGGAACCGGACGCTGCCTGATGTCTCCCGAACTTCCTCAGGTTTAGTGAGCTTGGCCCGCAACGTCTCGATCTCCGTAGCAGTCGCCGCGTACAGGTAGGCATAAATCCAATGATAGGCGAAGTAGTAGTAAACCTGGCTCTTGTTGTTAAGGCGGATGAAGTGCTCGGTGCCTGGCCCGTGCCGCACGGCTAGATCAGGATGGCCGACGTTGTCGATCCAATCCTCGATCATGTTTACCGCCTTCCTGACGAAGTCGGTCTTGGCGCGGGCTATGATCGAGTCGTGCGGCTCCGATTCCCGTCGGCCCGGGCTCTTCTCCGAGGCGGCTGCGGCCCGCTCTCGGCCGACGACCGCGTTTGTCTCGATTATCGTTTCCCCACCTGCTCTGTGAACGCTGAACTGCAGTCCAGTAATGTCCACACCCAATCTCGTCCGCAGGTAGCGGAGCGTCTGCTCCACTTCTTCGGAGAAGCTCTCCGCGACAACGATCATGCGCTGGCGATTGTTCAGAGTAATGCGATCGGCGAGCGCGGGGCTCGCTCCCAAGTCGTCTGCCGCTTCGAGCGAAAACGCATTTCGGTAGACGTCTATGGCGCCGTCAGCTCCGAGCCCGCGCTGAGCAGCATAGGCGCGGGCCAACTCATCTAATTGGTCATGGTTCAGGGAGTCGACCCACGCCGCATACTCGAGCGTCTGAGCAACTACGTCGCGGGGGGTCTCGCCGCGTTTGAGTTCAACGACTACGCACGCACCCGACGCATCGATTCCCAGAAGATCCAGGTACTTGCCCAACATCGAACGGGGCTGCCGCGCAACGATTGCGATGTTCTCGCCTTCGAGCAGCATGTGTGGGTTGCTCTCGATCCAATCCTCCAGCGCTCTCTCCAGGTCGGGGAAGGGCGTTTTCTCGAACGGGACAAAGTTCCCGGACTCGGCCACGCGGAAGATGGGCATGTCTCGGACGTACCTCGCGCCGGGGTAGCTCCTTCGTATTGGCAGGGAACGCCGCTCGCAATTGTAATAACGCGACTTGCGCCGCAGAAGGGTCGTAAGGCGCGTGATGTGGGTTGAAATGAGCGGGGAGGACGGGGCGCCAGTTGACACACGGTATCAATCATGGTCTAATGGCGGCACGAACCTTTGAGCCCGTGGGCGGGCGGTAACGCGAGCGGGCCCGCATGCCCGGTCTGGCGAGACGGCCGCCAAGCCGGGCGGGCATGGCCGGTTCGGTTCGATTCTGATCGGAGTTACGTCGATGTTCACACTGCGCGCGGTCCTGCTGGTCGTCGTGATGCTCGTCTTCATCCTGGCGCAAGCTCTGCCCGCCGCCTCGGACGGCCCGGGCGCCGCTGGATCGGCCATCGCGGTCGCCGCCGATCCGTCGCGGCGACCTGAGACAGAAGTGCTGAGAAGGAAGAAGCATCGGCACCACAACCAGAACGTCGTGAAGGAGGAAGAAGAGGAGGAGGCCGAGGAGCCGGAAGAGGTCAGCCTGCTGGTCGTCGCCGGCCAGGAGGCCGTCCTGACTTCGGCCGACGGCCGCGCGGCCGTCTCTGTCCGCCGCTTCCGGATGCCGCGCATCGCCCAGCTTTCGCTACGGGTGTGGAATCAGAGCGTGTTCCGTCCCACACCGGGGGTGAACCTGATCGGCGCCGTGTACCAGGTGGAGCTGGACGAGGGCGTGACCGTCGATCTGCCGACGGCGCTCAATCTCGGGATTCACTACACCGACCGCGAGGCCCGCGGCCTGGATCGCCAGCGCCTGGTCATCGGGCTGCTCGATCGCGGGCTGGACTTCTGGGCTCCGATCCCAAGCGCGACTGATCCGGCCAACAATT
>Ga0137368_10009029_pt1 | contig 10217 bp, 6 predicted proteins | sample SagtaG_13_FD_104917 | JGI IMG/M metagenome (GOLD analysis project Ga0137368, IMG submission 104917) | Vadose zone soil microbial communities from Sagehorn Ranch, Mendocino, California, USA - Sage1_L_100_16 metaG | ecosystem: Environmental > Terrestrial > Soil > Vadose zone | place: USA...
CACGAACACCGTCACCGCGGAGAGCGCCATCGCCCAGGCGTAGCTCAGGTGCTCGGCGAACCGCGCCTCCACGTACGCGATCGAGCTCGCGAGCAGGACGCCGCACTGGTAGGCGAAGCCCGGGAGAAAGCCGCGCACCGAGTCGGGCGACAGCTCGGTGATGTGCGCCGGGATCACCCCCCAGGCGCCCTGCACGAAGAACTGCATCACGAACGCGCCGGCCACGAGCAACGGGACCGAGGGCGCGAACGCCCACAGGGGAATCACGACGACGGCAGCGCCGAGTGCGAGCCCGATCGCGCGCCGCCGGCCCAGCCGGTCGGAGTAGAGACCGAACGTGACGCCGCCCATCAGGGCCCCGACCATGGAGATGATGGTGATGTCGCCGCGCTGCTGTGCGGTGAAGCCCCAGTGGCGCTGGAGGAACGTGGGATACATGTCCTGGGTGCCGTGCGACACCATGTTCATCATCCACATCAGCACGGTGATGTACGCGAACAGCGGGAGATTGGCCCGGATCGCGCGACCGAGCCCGCTCCAGCTCTCATGCCGCGTCTCCCGCCACACCTCCGATTCCTTCACGCGCGCGCGCACGAACAGCGCGAGCAGCGCGGGCAGGCCGCCGATGAAGAACAATGGGCGCCAGCCGAAGTGCGGGAACAGCGAGCGGTAGCACAGGGCGGCCAGCAAGAACCCCAGGGCGTATCCCTGTTGCAGCGGACCCGACGTGACGCCCCGCAGCCGCGGCGGCACCTTCTCCATGACGAGCGACGCGCCCACGCCCCACTCGGCTCCCATCCCGATCCCGAACAGCGCCCGCAGAACGAGGAACGTCGTGTAGTTCGGCGCGAAGCCGGTGAGCACCTCGATCACCGAGTAGAACACCAGGTCGATCATCAGCGGAAGCTTGCGACCGTATCGGTCGGCGAGCAGCCCGAAGATGAACGCGCCCACGGGCCGGAACGCGAGCGTGAGCGTGATCGAGAGCGCGATGTCCTTGTCGGACTTGCCGAATTCCTTGGCGATCGCCGTCAGCGTCATGACCACCAGGAAAAAGTCGAACGCGTCGAGCGTCCAGCCGAGGAAGCCCGCGACGACGGTGGCGCGTTGATCGCTTGCCGGAGGGCGAGTCGAGGTCATTGGTGTCCCGGTCGGGGGACCTCTAGATTACACCCGTTCCACACATCCCACGACCCGGAGGATTCGCGTGCGCGCAGGCGGTCTTGCCCTCGTCTTGATCCTGCTCTTGGCCGGCGCTGGCCCGCTGCGACTCCGCGCGCAGAGTGACGGGCCCCGCCCGGCGATCGTGGTGGTGAACCTGCGGTTCGACGGCGAGCATGCCAACGTCCTGCAGCCGGGCGACACGGTGGTCGTGGCGGCCGCGACGAGCAAGCTGCTCGCGACGCTGCGCGCGTCCGAGCTGGTGACGCTGGTCGATTCGAGCGTGGTCGCGGCGGCGGTCGCAGCCGCGGAGGCCGGCGGGAACCCCTGCGGCAACGACTGCGCCGTGGCCGTCGCGCGGCAGCTCGGCGCTCGCTGGGTCGCCAAAGGGACCATCTCGAACCTCTCGAACCTCGTATGGCTGCTCACCGCCGAGCTGTTTGATGCCACCAGCGGGAAGCCCGTGCTCGCCGACAGCTACGAGATCAAGGGGGACGCGAGGCTCATGGCGCCGGCGGGCGCCCACGTGTTCGCGCAGCGGGTCGAGAAGACGATCGGAGGCGCCCGATGATCCGGCGCGCCGGAGTGGTGCTCCTCGTCGGCCTCCTCGGGGGACGCGGTCTCGCTGCGCAGGCGGACTCGGCCGCCCGCTCGAGCGTGCTGGTGCGCGCGGGCCGGCTCATCGCCGTACGCACGGGCACGGTGCTCACGAACCAGGCGATCCTGATCGAGGGCGATCGCATCAAGGAGGTCGGCTCCGCGGAGGCGGTCGCCGGCCATGCTCCGCGCGATGCGCGCGTGATCGACCTGCGCAACGCCACCGTGCTGCCCGGGTTGATCGACTGCCATACCCACATCACCTCCGATCCCGGCGATTACTACAAGCAGCTGTTCCGCATGAGCGCGATCGATGAAGCCGTCCGGGCGCACCTGTACGCGAAGCGGACCCTCGATGCCGGGTTCACCACCGTGCGGAACGTCGGGGCGGGCGAGTTCATCGACGTGGCGCTGCGCAACGCGATCAACGAAGGTGCGATCCCTGGGCCGCGTATACTGGTGTCGACCATGCCGCTCTCCGCCACCGGGGGGCACGGCGACGTGAACGGCATGTCTCCCTACCTCCGGTTCGAGGGCTTCTCCGGGATCGCCAACGGGGTGGACCAGATTCGCGAGAAGATCCGGTTCGAGGTGAAGTACGGCGCGGATCTCATCAAGGTGCTGGCGAGCGCCGGCGTCCTATCCGAAGAGGAGTCGGTCGGCGCCCCGCAGTACACGCAGGAAGAGCTCAACGCAGTGGTCGAGGAGGCGGCGATGTGGGGCCGGAAGGTGGCCGCGCACGCGCACGGCGCGGAGGCGATCAAGCGCGCGGTGCGCGCCGGCGTCGCGTCGGTCGAGCACGGCAGCCTCATCGACGACGAAGGCATCCGCCTCATGAAGGAGCGCGGCACTTACCTCGTCGCCGATATCTACAACGACGATTACATCATCGCCGAGTACACGCGGCTTGGCTTCCCACAGAAGATCATCGAGAAGGAGCGCCTGGTGGGGCGCCAGCAGCGGGAGAACTTCAAGAAGGCGGTGCAAGCGGGCGTAAAGATCGCGTTCGGCACGGACGCGGGCGTGTATCCCCACGGCTGGAATGCCAAGCAGTTCGCGCACATGGTGCGGTGGGGAACGACGCCGCTGCAGGCGATCCAGGCGGCCACCGTGAACGCGGCCGACCTGCTCGGCTGGGCCGACAGAGTGGGCGCGCTCGAGCCGGGGAAGCTCGCCGATGTGATCGCCGTCGCGGGCGACCCGTTGCAGGACGTGACCGTGCTCGAGCACGTGGGGTTCGTGATGAAAGGCGGTCAGGTGGTGAAGGACAGCTTGACGGGAGGCGCGAAAGCGGCGCGCTGACGCGATTTATTGGGCCGTTGCGTCGCCGCCACAGCCCGGTCTTGTGTGACGTCGCGGCGCGCGTTCTTATTGGACGGGCCCTGGCACCTGAGAGTTCGGTTCGATGAACGCGACGTCTCGCGGCGCGCTACTCGCGCTGGCCGCATCGCTGGTGACGTTTCCCCTCCGGGCACAACAGGACACCGCGCGCACGCACGCCCTGCGGACGGCCCCCCTCCTGTCGGCCCCCCTCCTGACGGGCGATCGCTCGGTGACCGAGCTCGGCGCCGCGGTCACGATCCTCGACGTCGATTCGCTGCTGCGCGAGTCTCCGGTGCGCACTTTCACCGAGCTCCTCGCGGGCCGAGTCCCCGGAGTTGAAGTGCTCGCGAGCTCGGGAACGCTCGGCACGGGATCACGCCTGCGCATGCGTGGCGCTTCGAGCTTTACGGCGACGAGCGCGCCGCAGATCTACGTCGACGGGATCCGCGTGGACGACGACGCGGCGACGCTCACGTTGCCTGTCGGCGGGCAAACGACGTCGCGGGTGGATGACCTCGACGTCGAACGCATCGCGACCATCGCGATCCTGCCCGGCCCCGCCGCGGCGGCGTTGTACGGGACGGACGCCGCTAACGGCGTGCTGCTCATCACGACGAAGCGGGGAGTCCCGGGCCGGTCGCGCCTGCGGGCGTTCTCGTCGCAGGGACTGGTGGCGCAGCCGCTCGATTTTCCCGGCACCTTCCGCGGTGTGGACTCGTCCGGAGCGCCCTGCACGGCGGCTGGTGTGGCCAGCGGCGTGTGCCGCCTGCTCACCGGCAACGTGCTCGCCAGTCCCGCCTCATCTCCGTTTCGCAACGGGTACCTGCGGCAGTACGGTGTGAGCGCATCCGGCGGGAGCTCCACGAAACGGTACGCGGTGGCGGGTCAGTGGGACGGCTTCGGCGGCGTGTACGGACTGCCCGGCGCCGAGCAGGCCCGGCTTGCAACGATGGGTGGTCTGCGCGCCGAGGTGCTGAACCCCAACTATCTCCAGCGCTCGGACGTGCGCGGCACGGGACAGCTCTTCAGCGGCGACCGTGCAGAGGTTACTGTGACCGCAGGGTACTTCGCGAGCAGCCTGCGCTTGCCGACGAACGATACTGAGGACGGTATTCTTTCGAGCGGTCTGCTCGGCGGCGACTCGGCGCGAGGCGGGTGGGGGACGTACCTCCCGGGTGAGCTCTTTCAGCTCACGACGTCTCAGCACGTCGAGCGGGTGAACGGCACTCTGGCTGCCGGCTGGCGGCCACTCGCCCGCGTCAGCGTCAACGCCGGGCTCGGCCTCGATCACACGTATCAGCACGACGACCAGGGGCGGGGCCTTGGAGAGGGTCGGCGGCACGGCGGTCGCTACACCGGCACGATCACCGCGGCGTCGATGTTCGCACTCTCGCCGGACCTGTCCATGCGCACCACGGCCGGGGTGCAGTACTTCAAGAACATCGTCCATTGGTTCGACCGTACGGTCGAGGGCTCCGGTAGCACCGAGCGACGGATGCGCACGACCACGTCCACGCTCGGCCTCTTGCTCCAGCAGCAAATTGCCTGGCGCGACCGGCTGTTCGTCACGGGCGGGTTACGGCGCGATGCGACCACGCGACTGGACGTGAGCGACCCGAAAGCAGTCTACCCGAGTGTCGGAGCGTCCTGGCGCGGACCCATCCCCTCCGACGGGTTCCCCGTCAGTGCGTGGCGCCTTCGAGCGGCGTACGGCGCGGCGGGCCGCGAGGCGGTGGTCGTCGGTCACCGGCCCGAGCGCAGCCGTGAGCTCGAAGGGGGTGTGGATGCCGAGCTGTTCCGCGGCAGGATCAGCTTCAGCGGCACAGTCTACGACAAGCGGACGAGCAACGTGATCGCTGTGCTTGCGGTCGCGCCGTCGGGCGGTGGAGGCTTCGCCTTCTCCGACTCGGGTATCGTCGATAACAAGGGAATCGCGTTAAGCCTGTCGGCGACCGTGCTGCAGCGTCCGGACGTCGTTTTGAGTGTCGGGCTCTCGGCATGGGGCAATCGCAACCGGGTCGTGAAGATCGGTTCCCCCGTCGGCTTCGGCGGTTTCGGCGGAGTGTCCCAGTCGGCGGAAGTCGGTCTCCCCCTCGGCAGCTACGTTGGCGTGCCGATCATCCGCTACGCGGACGCGAACGGGAACGGGTTACTGGAGCCAAGCGAGGTGGAGGTTGGCACCGGCCCGGTCTTCCTCGGCACACCGTTCCCGACACAGGGAGCATCCCTGAGCAGCGTCCTCACGCTGCGCCGCCGCGTGCGCATCGCGGGGCTCCTGGAATACCGTGGTGGGAGTAGCCAGGTGAATGGAACCGAAGCGGTTCGGTGCGATTGGGGCACGTGTCGGGCGGCCAGCGATCCTTCCACGCGTCTGCCCGATCAGGTGGCGTGGGCCGCGTCGCAAGCTGGGAGCGATGCCGGATGGCTCGAGCCCGCGAGCTTTCTCAAGCTGCGCGAGCTCTCCGTCGCCCTCACGGCGCCCGCGACCTGGGCTGGTCGCCTCGGCGCCGCGGACATGACGTTCACCTTGGCGGGTCGAAACCTGATTACCCGTACCAGCTACAGAGGGCTCGACCCCGAAGTCAACGCGCACGGCCCGGAAGGCGTCGCGCTCGCGGACCTGTTCACCCAACCTTCGCCGCGCTACTGGACCGCGCGGCTCGATTTATCGTTCTGAACTCTCGACGAGGACGATCCAATGCGCCGTATGCTGCAGCTTGCCCTCACCCTACTCGCCGGAGCTGCACTGGCGCGGCCAGCGCCCGCCCAGGAAACCGCCTCCGACACCCTGCTCACCGTCAACCACTACCTCGACTGGGAGCAGGTGGCCGATCCGCAGATCTCTCCCGACGGCGCCCAGGTCATCTACACGCGCCGCTGGGTGAACAAGGTGGAGGACAAGTGGGACTCGGCGCTGTGGATCATGAACGCCGACGGCTCGCACAACCGCTTTCTCGTGAAGGGCAGCGATGCGCGCTGGTCGCCGCACGGAATGCGCATCCTGTACCTCGCTGACGGTGAGCCCAAGGGTACGCAGCTGTTCGTGCGCTGGATGGACGCCGCAGGCGCGTCCTCCCAGGTCACCCGCGTCACCGAGAAGCTCAGCGATCCGAAGTGGGCCCCCGACGGCAAGGCGATCGCCTTCGTGATGCTGGTCCCCGACTCCACCGTCTGGAGCATCTCGCTCCCCAAACCCCCCGAGGGGGCGAAGTGGACGCCCGCGCCGCGCGTGGTCGACGGCCTCCACTATCGCCAGGATCGCGTCGGATACATGACGCAAGGCTTCACCCACCTCTTCGTGGTGCCGGCGGACGGCGGGACCGCGCGGGCGCTCACGAGCGGGCACTGGAACGTGGGAGCGCGCTTCGACGGCCTGGTGTTGGGCGCGGGCTACGACTGGACGCCGGATGGGCGGACCATCGTGTTCGACGGGCTGCGCGACACGACCTGGGACCGGCAGTACCAGGTGTCGCGCATCTACGGGCTCGACGTGGGGAGCGGGGCGATCAGGACGCTCGTGTCGCGGCCCGGCTTCTGGGCGAACCCGGCGGTGTCGCCCGACGGCAAGAGCGTCGCGTTCACGGGCTACGACTCGACGGGACAGACCCACCGCACCGCCGACCTGTGGGTGATGGGGATCGACGGCTCGGGGGGGCGCGACCTGTCCAAGAGCCTGGACCGCGATCCGGACAATCTGCGCTGGGCGCCCGACGGCAAGAGCGTGTACTTCACGGCTCCGGACCGCGGATCGATCAACGTGCGCTACGCCGATCTCGCGGGCGGCGTGCGCGACGTCACCCAGGGCGCGCAGGTGGTGTCGCTCGCGTCGCTCGCCCGGACGCTGGTCGCGGTCGGTGTGCGGAGCGACCCCGAGCACGGAGCGGACGTCGTGCGACTCGACCTGCGACGCCCCCAGGGTCTCACCCGCCTCACCGCCGTGAACGACGACGTGCTCGGGAACAAGCGTCTCTCGAAGGTCGAGGAAGTCGGGTACACCTCCACCGGCGGAGCCCGCGTGCAGGGGTGGATCGTGAAGCCGCCGGCGTTCGATCCCGCGAGGAAATACCCGCTGATCCTCGAGATCCACGGGGGGCCGTTCGCGATGTACAACGTGGGATTCAGCTACATGTTCCAGAACTTCGCGGCGAACGGCTATGTGGTGCTCTTCATCAACCCGCGCGGCTCGACCGGGTACGGCGACGCCTTCTCGAACGCGATCGACCACAACTATCCCGGGCCGGACTACGACGACCTGATGGCCGGCGTGGACGCGGTGATCGGGAAGGGCTTCGTCGACACGACCCGGATGTACGTGTCGGGGTGCTCGGGGGGCGGCGTACTCTCGAGCTGGGTGATCGGCCATACCGGCCGGTTCGCGGCTGCCGCGGTGCGCTGCCCGGTGATCGACTGGATCAGCATGGCGGGGCAGACCGATATTCCGCTGTTCACCTACAGCTTCTTCCATCAGCCGTTCTGGGACAAGCCGGAGGAGTGGCTCGCCCATTCGTCGCTGATGCAGGTCGGGCACATCACGACCCCGACGCTGCTGATGACGGGCGAGCTGGATCGGCGCACGCCGATCCCGCAGACGGAGGAGTTCTATGCGGCGTTGAAGGTGCGCGGCGTGCCGACGGTGATGCTGCGCTTCAACGAGGAGTATCACGGCACGGGATCGAAGCCGTCCAACTTCATGCGCACGCAGCTCTACATGATGAGCTGGTTCCAGAAGTACCGCCGCCCCGGGGCCGAGGCGGCGACCGGCGCGGGTATCCGCTAGCGCGACGCTTGGCGCAGCCGGCCGAGCCAGCCTTCCTCTCTCGTGTGCTCGTCGCGCGTGAGCTGCACCCGGGCCGGGCAGCGCGGTGACGTCGCCCGTGAGCTCGAGCACGAAGATCACCGCGGTGAGCGGCACCTGCATCGTCCCGCCCATCAGCGCCGCCATCCCAACCATCCGCCGGGCCGGTTGCAAACTGCGACACATGGGTCCCTCACGGCCGCCTCATCCCGTTCTCATGATCGCTGCGTTAACGAGGATTGTGTCACGGGCTGCTTCTCAATCCTTCTGTTCCTCGTTCACGGAGCGAGCTGGCCATGCGGACTCGGATTTTGGCGACGGGCATCGCGCTGGGAGTGTTGGCCGCGGGTGCGACCTTGCAGCAGCGCAGCGCCATCGCGGCGAATGGAGTGACGGTCAACGCGCACACGATTCACCGCGAGGTGATCCCGAGCTTCAGCCGCCAGACGGGCTTGGCGTGCAATCAGTGCCACACCACGTTCCCGCAGCTGACGGCGTTCGGGCGGCGCTTCAAGCTCAACGGCTACACCCTCACCCGCCTCCAGATGGTCGAGGCCGGCGACACGGCGAACCGCTCCCTCAAGATCAACTTGATCCCGCCCGTGTCCGCCATGGTGCAGGCATCGATGAGCCAGACGCGCAAAGCGCAGCCCGGCGCCCAGAACGGCAATGTCGAGCTGCCCCAGGAGATGAGCATCTTCCTGGGCGAGGAAATCACCCCCCGGGTCGGCACGTTCCTGCAGTTCACCTACAGCGCCGCCGATGCGTCGTTCGGCTTCGACAACGCCGATATCCGTTACGCCAACCAGGGCAAGCTCGGCTCGAAGGAGCTGATCTACGGCTTCTCGCTCAACAACAATCCGACGGTGCAGGATCTCTGGAACACCACCTCGGCCTGGGGCTTCCCGTGGGCCTCGTCCGAAGTGGCGCCCACGCCGGCAGCCGCGACCTTGATCGAGGGCGGGCTGGCCCAGCAGGTGGCCGGCCTCGGCGCGTACGCGATGTGGGACAATCACGTGTACGGCGAGTTCAGCGTCTACCGGTCGGCGCCCCAGGGTGGTCCGCATCCGCCGGACGCAAGCGCCGAGAACACGCTGCGGGGCGTCGCCCCGTACTGGCGGGCCGCGCTGCAGCACTCGTGGGGATCGCAGTACGTGGAGCTCGGCACCTACGGCTTGTCGACGCGGCTGTATCCCGCGGGCGTGACCGGTTCGACCGATCGCTACACGGACGTCGCGCTCGACGCGCAATACGAGCGCAAGGTGGGGAAGGGTAGCATCACCGGGCACACAACGTGGATCAACGAGACCGAGAAGCTCGAGGCGTCGGTCGCGGCTGGGGCGGCGACCAACCCGTCGAACACGCTAAAGACGTTCAAGATCGATGGCTCGTACTACAACGCCGGCCGCGTCGGGCTGACGGTGTCGTACTTCACGACGAGCGGCGACGCCGATGCCCTGCGCTACGCCGGCAGCGCCACCGGGAGTCCCAATAGCAACGGCGTGGTGGGAGAGGTCGACTTCCTCCCCTGGCTCAATACCCGGTTCACGCTGCAGTACGTGGCGTACGGCAAGTTCGACGGCGCCCGCAAGGCCTACGACGGCGTGCGAAACGCTTCCGACAACAACACGCTCTACTTGTTGACGTGGCTGGTATTCTGATATGACTCGATCCATGTGGAGCGCGGCGCTCGTCGGCGGGCTGCTGTCGACCGCGGTCTGCGAGCGCGCTCCCGCACAGCAAGCCTCGCACGGCGCGACCCTCGCGTACTTCGCGACGTCCGGCGACCGGGATACGTTGCTGCACCGCCCCGCACCGGTGGCGGGCACCCGTACCGGTCGTCCGAACAGCAGCGGTCTGATCGGCGAGTTAGCCTTCCTGCCATGGTTGAACACCCGGTTCGCGCTGCAGTACGTCGCCTACGCCAGGTTCAACGGCTCGCACGACGACTACGACGGGTTCGGCAGGAGCGCCTCGGACAACAACACGCTCTACCTGCTGGCGTGGCTAGTGTTCTAGGATGGCTCGAGCCGATGGCAGGGACTCTGTGCCGGGTCGCCGCATTGGTCGGTGGGCTGCTCGTCGCCGGTGGGTGCCGGAGCTCCCTCGCCCAAGCGGACTCGGGCGGCGGCGCCATCACGCCCGCAATAGTCGCGCTCGGCGACAGCATCTTCCACGGGCTGGCGGGCGGAGCCGCGTGCTTCGTGTGCCACGGCCAAGATGCCAAGGGCACGCCCGGGCTCGCGCCGAATCTGACGGACGGGACGTGGCTGCACGGCGATGGTAGCTACTGGTCCATCCTGCTGTTGATTCAACGGGGGATTGCGGACCCGAAGGAAGG
>Ga0137368_10009032_pt1 | contig 10216 bp, 4 predicted proteins | sample SagtaG_13_FD_104917 | JGI IMG/M metagenome (GOLD analysis project Ga0137368, IMG submission 104917) | Vadose zone soil microbial communities from Sagehorn Ranch, Mendocino, California, USA - Sage1_L_100_16 metaG | ecosystem: Environmental > Terrestrial > Soil > Vadose zone | place: USA...
GCGGCGGCCACGGCCCGGGCCACGCCTCGCGCGACGGCCCACAGTCCCCGCCCGACCACCCGGACCACGGCCCGGACGCCCCGGAACCCGCCGTGCCCGGCCACGCCGGCTCCACGCACCGCGACGCGACCGACGGCGCGCGCGCGGCCCCGGGCGCGGGGCGCCACGGGGGGCCGCCACCTGGTCCGGTCCAGCTCGAGGAGGCCGGCGAACGTTGCCAGCGACAGCGACACGCCCACCAGGATGTGGGCGGCGATGTGGCTCTCGCCGAACTGGGGCCCCACCACGGCGCTGTGCGGGAGCCCCTGGGCGACGGTGGCGACCGGCGCGGCGATCATCGCGGCCACGGCGCCGATCCAGTAGTCGCGGGTCCCGATCCCGAACGCGACCCTCGCGACGATCACGGCGAGCCCGATGGCCAGTCCCACCAGCCCGCCGAACAGCCACCCCGCCGCCAGGTACACGATCGCGAGCGCGACCCGGACGGTCCGGGTGGCCCCCGGAAGGTGCCCGGGGGCGGGGCGTGTCCGGCCGGACATCATGGCCCCGTGCCTCCCCCGCCCGCTCTCGTCCTGGGGACCCCTCGCCATCGCCGCCGTCGCACCGCGAGCAGCACCAGGACCACGGCCACGAGGGCGGTGATGCCGGACACCCCGAGCGCCACGACGTATCCGCGCTGGGGGCCGTAGGAGACGTCGATGTCGTAGGACCCGCGCTCGGTCACGAACCACCCCGCGGAGTACCCGTCCACCAGCAGCGGCGGCCCGAGGTCCTTCCCGCCGATCGAGGCCCGCCATCCCGGGGCGATGTTCTGCCCGATCACCAGGTAGTAGGGGGAGGAGGCGTCCTCGATCCCCACCGTGTACCCGCCGTCGCTCCGTTCGGCGGCGTGCACGGCGGGGGGCGTGGACGCCGGCGCCGTCTCCGCGCCGCCGGAGCCGGAGAGCATCACCGAATCCGGCTGGAACGGCCCTCCCGCCTCCAGCAGGTGCGGTCCCGCCCCCAGCGGGACCGGCGCGTCGCCGCACACGTGCAGGTCCAGGTCCTTCCCCTGCAGGAACTGCCGCTCCGTCCCCAGGGCCTGGACCGGCCTGGGGGTCCCGTCGATGGTGAATCCGGGGCCTCGGTAGCAGGGGAGGATGGCGGAGCCCCGGAACCCGAGCGGGTCGACTCCGGGGATGCGGACCTCGTCGATGCCGATGGGAGGCGGCGTCGCCTGCGTGGTGGTGAGGACCGTGTCGACGTGGATCGTCACGCTCCTCGTTCGGGTCGGCGGGAAGTCCAGCTCGATCGTCCCGTCGAGCAGGCTCTGCAGCTTCCCCTCGGCCGTGGATCCGTCGGAGAACTCGGCCGTCAGCGTGAGGATGGGGGTGCGGTCCTGACCCCGGGACGTGTCCACCTCGAGGTGGTCGATCACGTGCCGGGGGAAGGACACGGTGAGGGACTCACCCACCGTGCCGGCCGGGATCCACGCGGTGTCGGGGTCCCCGTCGAGCGCGGCGCTTCCCCGGAGGGTGGGGGACCCGAAGAGCCTGCTGGACGACGTCACGTGGACGTCGGTGTCGCCCAGGACGGCCGTGTCGATCTCGTCGTCCGGGGCGTCGCGGTCGAGGTGCACCGAACCGGTGATCGAGAACAGCGTCTTCGTCGGGACCTCGAATCGCCTGGTGAGGCGGACCTCCTCGTCCCGGTCGCTCCGGCTTCCCGTGCGGGCCCGTTCGAACACGTAGGCGAACGGGAGGCCGTCCACCGAGGCCTCACCGCCGGGGAGCTGCCGGAGGAGGTCCAGGAGGTCCCTCGGCACCTGGAGGATCTCGGTGGGGTGCAGCCCCGGGACGTCGAGGTCGGCGATGGACACCCCGTTGTCGTTCGTCCCGACGCCCCGGGCCACCGCCAGGATCCGCACCCGCAGGAAGGTGGTGGTGCGGGCGGTGAACGTGACGTCGGTGGTCTTCCCCGGCGGGACCTGCGCGGTGACCGAGGTGCCGTCGGAGAACTCCAGCCGGACCAGCCGGACCTGCCGTCCCAGGCTGGCCGGCGGGACGGTCACCGAGACGTCCGACAGCTCGGTCGGGTCGGGGAAGGTCGCCTTCACCCACTGGCCCACGGGGTCGCCGTTCTGTCCGACCTGCCAGACCGTCGCCGGATCGCCGTCGAAGGCGTTGGCGGGCCGGAACTCCGGCGTGTCGACCAGCGGCGATCCGTAGTCGGAGGCCGTGATGGAGACCACCCCGGGATACCGGGCCACGGTCTGCGTGGCCGAGCGTTGGTCGAACAGCTCGTACCCCGTGCCGTGCCCCCGGATGGTCTGGCCGGCCGGGAGCGTGTACGAGTGGGAGGCCGCCGGGTTGCTGAACGACCACACCTCGCGGCGGTTCGAATCCGTGATCACGAACGTGGGGTGGGACCGGGCGAGGAGGGCCCGGAGGTCGTCGGCGGTCAGGCTCCCCGAGTACACCACCGGGGGTCCGGCGTCGAGGAGCCCAGCCCGGGCCGCCTCCCCCAGGCCGAACCCGTCGCCGGACAGGACCACGGGGTCGGGACTCTCCGATCGGACGATGGGGAGAGGATCCGCCACGGTCAGGACCTGTACCGGGGAGAGCGACTCCTCCCCTCGCGAGCGCCGGTCGCGCCGGTCCGCCGGCCCCACGACGTTCTCCCCCGGGACGCCGAACGAGGTCAGCGGCTGGAGCTTCGGGTTCTCCAGCAGCGCCTGCATGTCCGCCGGCCGGGCGCTGTGCGTCCGCTGCCAGTCCAGGTCGTTCTGGAGCACGATGTCCCGCACGCCGAGGTACCGGAACATCCGCGCCTCGCCGGCCACGGGGAGCCCCAGGAAGTAGGGCTGCTCGACGGCGGCCACCAGGTTCGAGCCGTACCGCTCGCCGACCGGGAGCCTGATGGGATCCACGTGCTGCAGCCGCTCCCCGGCGTCGGCCCCCACCCCCTCCTTCAGCGCCCCCCACCGGTAGATCGCGGTCCACGTGGCGGGGGCGAAGAACGCCCGCGTGTCGGTGTCGCGCCCGGACAGGTAGGTCAGGGCCTCGCGCCAGTACCGCGGCACCGTCTTCGTGCTGTGGGACTGGATATACAGGTGCCCGGTCCACAGCGGGTACGCGTTCGCCGCGACCACGGCGACCGCGGCTGCGACCACGCCCGCCCGCAGGAGCCCCCCCCTCGGCCTGGAGCGGACCCACCGGAGGGCGGCGGCGAGGGCCATCGCCGCCAGGATGGCGATGGAGAGGTTGAGGGCCGAGGCGAACTTGTACGTCGTGCGCAGGCCGGCCGCGCCGGGGACCGCCCGGTAGGCGTCGAGCAGCAGGCGGCCGAAGGGCGTGGGCGAGTGCACCGGGAAGACGCCCGCCGTCACGAACACGGCCACCACCAGCAGGAACAGGAAGAACAGCCGGTGGCGCCACCTGGTCAGCCACGCCCCGGCCAGGGCCCCCACCGGGAGGACGAATCCCGTCAGGACGAGCAGCGGGTTCGACGAGTAGGCCCGGACCGTGGGGATCCACGGCCCGAACTGGTCGCCGCCGTAGTACTGCCAGAACCCGAGGCCCCGAACGGTCTCCGAGGCGCTGGAGGAGACGTTGATGATGCTGGGCTGTTCGGAGAACGAGAGCGCGTTCGAGACCTCGCTCGAGCGCAGCAGCACCAGCCACCACGCGTTCAGCCCGAGGACGAAGAGCGCGCACCACGCGCCGAACGCGAGCCCCCGCCCGATCGTCACGCCCCGCTGGACGAACGTCACCCACGCGATGAGGAGGAAGGCCGTGATGAGTGCGTCGATCTGGGTGGCGCCGTTGCCGCCGCCCATCAGCAGGGTCACCAGCCCGAACAGCGCCGGCCCCGCCAGCCCCCTGCGGGGGAGCCACACCAGGACCACCAGGAGGAGGATCGGCAGCAGGACGTACGGGAGGTACGGCCCCGTGAACGGGAGGCCGTATCCGAACGTGTACGGGGCCAGTGTGTAGGCCAGGCCGGCGGCGGCCGGGGCCACGACCGATCGATCCCCCCGTAGCCGGTCCACCAGCAGGATCGTCCCGGCGGTCCCGGTGAGGAGGAGCAGGCCGTGCCACAGGCGCTCCGCCACCCACGGGGTCGCCCCCAACGACCGGATGACCCACACCACCAGGGCCATGGGGAACGCGATCGCGTCGTGCTGCTCGTGTCCGAGGTACGGGCTCTGATGCCACAGGACCAAGGCCTTCGACAGGTACGCCCCGGGGTTCAGCCACAGTGGGTCCCGGGTGTCGAACACGTAGCGCCCGGGGAGCGACAGGAACGGCAGGGCGACGAGGCCGACGGCGAGGGCGATCCACATCAGCCGGCGGGACCTGCCGGTCCCCACCGCCGCCGGGGCCGGGGCCTGCCGGGCGACGGTGCTCACCCCAGGTCCCTGACGACGCGGGCGGGGTTGCCGGCCACCACGACCCCGGGCGGGACGTCGGTCGTCACCACCGCCCCGTGGCCCACCACCGAGCCCTCGCCCACCCGGACACCGGGCAGGATCGACGCGCCGCGGGCCACCCACACGGCGCGCTCCAGGATCACCGGCTCGGTCCGGACCGGGGCGTCCGGGTTGGTCCGCCGGTCGGGAGCCAGGCTGTGCATGTCGGTGTCGATGAGGAGGGCCTGCCCCACGATGCAGTCGGGACCCACCTCCACCAGCGTGTCGCAGTGGATCTCCGCCCCGTTCAGGCGGGCGTTCTCGCCGATCACGATCCGGGCGCCGGGGGTCCTGGCCACCAGCCTGGTGCGCCTCCCCGTCCCGAACGCGAACAGGTTCGCCATGTCCCCGATCTCCACCATGCCCGGACCCTTGATGATCAGCCGATGGTTCGCCACCACCCCCCGGCCGAACCGGATCCGGTCGCCCCGGAGGGCCCGGTAGGCCTCCACCACGGCGCGCGACAGCGCCTCGAGGGCCAGCCGCCGAACTGGGTCGAGCCGGTCGAGGTCCGAGGAGGACGGGTCCGGGGTCATCGGCCGAACAGTCTGGCACGGCGGGAGGCCGTGGAACGCCGGATCGGGCCGGGTGGGGCCGGCGAGCGGTGCGATACATTCGGGCGCCGATGGAAGGGATGGGGGGAGATCCGGCGTGACGGTCGTCCTCGGCGTCAACGCGTACCACTCGAGCGCCTCGGCGGCTCTGCTGGTGGACGGCCGGCTGGTGGCCGCGGTGGAGGAGGAGCGGTTCACCCGACAGAAGTACGACACTGGGTTCCCGCACGCTTCCATCGGGTACTGCCTGGCGGCCGCCGGCCTCGAGCCCAACGACGTCGACCACGTGGCCTTCTCGGGCGATCCCACCTCGAACTTCCTGCGAAAGGCGTGGTTCGCCATCTCCACGAAGGCGGGCCGCCGGATGGTCCGGCACCGCCCCGACCTCCCCGCGCTCATGCGGGCCAAGGATCCGCTGGCCAGGGGGCTGGGGCTCGAACCGGCAGCCCTGCGGGCGAAGGTCCACATGGTCGAGCACCATCTTGCGCACATCGGGAGCGCGTTCTACGTGTCGCCGTTCGAGGAGTCCGCGGTGATGTCGCTGGACGGGCTGGGGGACATGGTCTCGACCATGTGGGGGGTGGGCCGGGGCTCACGGCTGAAGATCCTCGGCGAGGTGGACTTCCCGCACTCCCTGGGCCTGTTCTACACGGGGGTCTCCCAATACCTGGGGTTCAACAGGTACGGGGACGAGTACAAGGTCATGGGGCTCTCGGCCTACGGCGAGCCGGAGCACCTCGATGCCATGCGGGAGGTCCTGCGCTATCGCGACGGGCTCGGGTTCGAGCTCGACATGCGGTACTTCCGGCACCTCCGTGAGATCCAGCCCATGCAGTGGAAGGGCGGCCCGGCCCGGCTGGGCCCCCTGTGGGACGAGGGGATGGTCCGCCGGTTCGGGCAGGTGCGCTCGGGACCGGACGAGCCCCTGGACCACCGCCACCGCGCCATCGCCGCGTCGATGCAGCTGCGGCTGGAGGAGGTGGTCCTGGGGATGCTCCGGACCCTCCACGAGCGGACGGGGCTGGAGGCCCTGTGCATGGCCGGGGGAGTCGCCCTGAACTGCGTCGCGAACGGGCGGATCCGCAACGAGACGGGCTTCCGCGAGGTGTACATCCAGCCGGCGGCGTACGACGGGGGGACGAGCCTGGGCGCAGCCGCGTACGTCAACCACCAGGTCCTCGGCGGCCCCCGCGGTCACGTGATGGATCACGCCTTCCTCGGTCCGGAGTACGACCCCGCGGCGTGCCGGGCCGCCCTGGAGGCCGCCGGCGTGGAGTACCGCGAGCTCCCGGAGCACGAGCTCACCGCCCGGACCGCGGACGCGCTGGCCGCCGGGAGGATCGTGGGCTGGTACCAGGGACGCATGGAGTTCGGGCCCCGGGCCCTGGGGAACCGGTCGATCCTGGCCGACCCCCGGCGCCCCGAGATGAAGGACGTCCTCAACGCCCGGATCAAGCACCGCGAGCCGTTCCGGCCGTTCGCGCCGGCCATCCTGGAGGAGGCCACCGGGGACTGGTTCGAACAGGACTATCCCTCGCCGTTCATGCTGCTGGCCTACCGGGTCCGGCCAGAGCGCCGCGACAGGATCCCCGCGCCCACCCACGTGGACGGGACCGGCCGGCTCCAGACCGTACGGCGCGAACAGAACGCCCGCTACTACGACCTGATCAAGGCCTTCGGCGAGCGGACGGGCGTGCCCGTGCTGCTCAACACGTCGTTCAACGAGAACGAACCGATCTGCTGCACCCCGCAGGAGGCCGTCGACACGTTCCGGCGGACCCGCATGGACGTGCTGGTGCTCGGCTCGCTGTACGCGGAGCGGAACGGCTCGTCGTCCGGCGAGCCGCCCCATTGACCTCCGGGGACTCCCTCCGGACAATGGCCGAGCCATGAGACGGTCGCTTCCTGCCTTCGCCGTGGCGGCCGTGCTGGTCGCCGGGCTCGCCGCCCCCGTGCGGGCGGGCGGAACCCTGACGGTGCTGCCCTGGTCGGCGGCGTTCCGGTATCTCGGGGCCACCAGCGACGATGGGATCTCGGTGCGGCTGTTCCCGACCGGAACGGCTCGCCTCCGCGTCCGGGGGACGTCGGCCGTGGGAGCTGAGGTCCACTCCGACGGCCAGCCCCTCGGGGTCACCGTGGACGGGTCGAAGCTCCCTGCCGTGACGCTGTCCGATTGCGGGTGCTGGCAGACGGTCGGGCTGGCGTCGGGACTGAGCTCTCCGGGGCACAGCGTGCGGGTCCGGAACCTGGCCCGGGACGACCCGGTGTGGATCAGGAGATGGACGGCCGACGCCGGCGCGGAGTTCGTCAAGACGGTCGTCCCCCAGCCGAGCCTGGCCCAGACCGTTCCCGCGAACGGCAACCTCGTGTTCTGGATCTCCCGGACGACGGCGGTGGAGTTCGACGTGCTGGGGAACGGCGCGACGTTCCGGGTCGTGTTCGACGACCGCTTCCAGAGCCCGACGTTCACCATCCCGGAGTCGGGCGTGACCCAGACGGCCACCGTCGACTGGGGAACCACCCCGGGGACCCACCGGGTCTCGGTGCGCAACGGCGGGACGCCGCTCGTCCTGCAGGCCGTCCGGCTGTCGCAGGCGGCCGGCGCCGGGACGCCCACCCTCCTGACGCCCGCGGCCGCCACCGCACAGCCCCTGCTCACCGTGTACGGGGACTCCATCACGGACGGCCAGCTCGGGGTGGGACTGCTCGGGGACAGCGACGGGTACGCCGACCGGCTGGCCTCCCTCCGGGGGATGCGCGTGTGGAACGAGGCGGCGGGCTACGCGGGCGCCGTGTGCTACGGCAAGAACCACCTGTCCCAGGTCACGGCGTCGAACCCGGACGCGGTGATCGTCGCATTCGGCGTGGTGGACATGGCGCCCGGCCCGGACCGCGACGGGTGCGATCCGACCCTCGACGAATTCGCCGCCGCCATGGACTACATCCTGTCGAATCTCGAGTCGGGACTCCCCGGAGTGCCGATCTACGTGGGAGCCATCCTGCCGACGGATCGCGTGACGGCCGCCACCCGCAAGCAGTGGAACGCGCGACTGGCCCAGGTCGTGGGGTCCCAGGGCCTCCAGCTGATCAACGCGAGCTCGGTCCTGTCGTTCCGGACCGACATCACCGACGGCCTCCATCCAAACGACCGGGGACACGCGGACATCGCCGCGTACTGGAACAAGGCCATGGGCTGATCCATCGACGCGCGCGTTCGTGGCGCGCGCCGGGCCTCAGGCGTTCGCTCTGCCGTTCGCCCGCGACTCCCGCGGACCACGAACGCATCCTCGGGCCCGGGTTCGACCGGTCGCTCGGGACTCGCCACCGGGCCCGCCGGGCCGAACGTGTCGCAGTTCACGAGCGTGTTCGTGCCCTGGTTGTCGAAGCACGTGTCGAACCCGTCGCCGCCGTCGAGGAGGTCGTTCCCCGGACCGCCCGTGAGGTGGTCGAGGCTCTTGCCGCCGAACAGCTGGTCGTCACCGCCCTGCCCGGAGAGGGAGTTCGTCCAGAAGTTCCCGGTGATCACGTCGTCGCCGCCCGAGCCGACCACGTCCTCGATGCCCGAGAGGGTGTCCGAACCGGCCCCGCCGGTGGCCTGCTCGGGGAACACGCTCAGGTCGACGTTCACGCCCGCCGGGGCCAGCAGGAAGCTCGCGGTGTCGGTGCCGGCCTGGCCCTGGACCGTGTCGTCGCCCGGGCCCCCGGTGAGGACGTCGTTGCCGCCGGCGCCCGCCAGGCGGTCGTCCCCGGGACCGCCGTCGAGGGTGTTCGCGCCGTCGTCCCCGACCAGGACGTCGTTGCCGCCCGAGCCGATCGCGTTCTCCACGCCGGAGAGCTGGTCGGAGCCCGCTCCGCCCGCTTCGCCGGCGGCCAGGTCCACGTTCACCCCATCGGCGTCGGCGTCGGCGTAGGAGACCGTGTCGTCGCCCGGCCCCCCGGCCACCACGGGATCGTCGCCGGGGCCGGGCTCGAGCAGGTCCGCCCCGTCCTCCCCGCGGAGGGTGTCCGCGCCCGTGCCGCCGACGAGGTGGTCGTTCCCCTCGTTCCCGTCGAGCACGTCCCCGCCGCCGAGGCCGAACAGGCCGTTCGGTCCGCCGTCGCCGGTCAGCCGGTCGTCGAACGGCGTGCCCTGCACGGCCTCGACGGTGCTGCGGGAGCCGGTCATGGCGAACCAGTCGACGCCCGACTCCTGGCTTCCCCCCGTCCCCGCCGCCAGGGACACCGTGACGCCCTGGGTGATCCCCGCCGAGCTGTAGTTCGCCGTGTCGCTGCCCGCGCCGCCGTCCAGGACGTCGTTTCCGGGCCCGCCGAGCAGGATGTCGCCGCCGTCGCCGCCCAGCAGGACATCATCGCCGGCCTTGCCGGCGATGAGGTCCGCACCGCCGAGCCCGCAGATGACGTCGTTCCCCGCAGTGCCGACCAGGACGTCCGGCCCCGGCGTGCCGGTGATGGTGCACGGCCCGTACGCGTCGTCGTCCGCGATGGTCACCGAGCCGGTCGGGTCGATGAGGAAGGCCCCCTGGGGGTTCGACAGGCGGATCGAGAAGGTCTCGTCCGGTTCGTCGACCGGGTCCGGGACGAGCTTCACCGACACCGTCCTCCGCGTGACGCCCGGCTTGAACCCGATCGTGCCGGACTTCGCGGCATAGTCGGCCGGCGCGGTGGCGGTCCCGTCCTCGGTGCCGAACGCTACCGTGACCTTGGTCGCCTGGGCCGGCTGCAGGGTGAGCGCCACCTTCCCCACCCGGGCAGTCCCCGTGCCCTCGGTCACCCGGACGCTCCGGACCGCCACCACGGGGTCGGAGGGAGAGCCGGTGACGGAGAAGACCCGGGTGGCGGGCGAGGGATCGGTGGCGCCGTGCTCATCGGTCCCGGCCACCGACAGCACGTAGTCGCCGCCCGGCAGCGGCCCGAGACGGAGCGTCTCCCCCTCGCAGTCGATCCCCACCGGCGTGGCGGAGCCCCGCTGGAGTCGGCACGCGTACGTGGCGAACCGCGACTGCGAGAAGTACCGGAACCTCGCCGTCCTGGCGCCGGGCGTCCCGCCGGGCCCGGCCACGATCGTGGTCTGCACGGAGGGCGGCGCGCGCAGGTCGGCCGTGCGCTGCGCCAACTGGGCCTGGAGCGCGGCATGGTCCGGGTCGCCGCCGAGGTTCGTCATCTCGTACGGGTCCGCGTCGAGGTCGTACAGCTCGCGTTCGCCGGTGGCGTA
>Ga0137368_10009046_pt1 | contig 10204 bp, 7 predicted proteins | sample SagtaG_13_FD_104917 | JGI IMG/M metagenome (GOLD analysis project Ga0137368, IMG submission 104917) | Vadose zone soil microbial communities from Sagehorn Ranch, Mendocino, California, USA - Sage1_L_100_16 metaG | ecosystem: Environmental > Terrestrial > Soil > Vadose zone | place: USA...
GCCCCCCAGCGGATCGGTGAGGCTGATCGGTTGCCCGGCGGTCGGTCGAATGTCGGCGATGACGAATGTCTCGCCGTTGAACAGCTTCTCGTTGAACGACATGTTCAGGATGAACTGGTCGTAGAACACGCCGAAGCCGCCGCGAACAACGGTGTTGCCGGCGCCGGTCACGTCGTAGGTCACACCGACTCGAGGACCGACGTTGTTGACATCGGTCTTCTTCGGCTGAACCAGATCGCTGCGCTCGGTCTTGAAGTTGTTGTTTGCGGCGCCGAGCTCCACTTCATATCGCAGCCCGAGATTCATCGTCATTCTCTTGGTCGGCTGCCAGTCGTCCTGCAGGTACACGTTGAACGTGCTGGTATGGTCCGAGGTGTCGAACCGCCCGAGTCCCTGCTGGTAGCGTGTCGGCGCCGGATACGTGCTGGGATCCCGGAAGTCGCGAGGATTCTGCGTGAACGTGAACGCGCCGCGCGTGGTGTTGGCGAAGAAGACCGTGTAGTCGACACGCGCGAGATCGACGCCCGCCTTGAAGCTGTGCGTGCCCTTCCAGTCGGGAACGAAATACGAGAAGTCATCGCGAAACTGCAGCCGTTCCTCGGTGCGGTTCTGCGGGTAATTGGTTCGCGTCCCGAGCATCGCGCTGGGAAAGAGCAGGGCGGGCTTGTTCACGTTCGCGCTCGCTTGCGTGTCATGGTTGCGGTAGAGGAAACGAAAGTCATTCACCGCGCGATTCGAGATGATCCATGTCTCGCCGAGCGTCGCCGCGTGCGTCTTTCGAATGCGGTGCGTGCCGTATTCGACCGTGGCGCTGCCGCCGATGTTCTGGTTGGCCACTTCGCTGTATGTCGCCGCATAGCTCGCGAACAGGCGATGATCTTCCGCGAGCTGGTGATCGATTTTCGTGAACGCGAGCAGCACATCGTTCGTCGCGTCGACGGGAGTGTCGAGGTACGAAAAGCCGGTGTTCGGCACGGCGGTTTCCGCGTCGGCTTGACGTTCGACGTTCACGAAATAATGCGTGCGGCTCTTGAGGATTGGCCCGCCGATCATCCCGCCGTACTGCTTGCGTGAGAACGGCTCCTTCCTGCCGGTGAACCAGTTGGACGCCTTGAGCGCATCATCGCGAAAAAACCCGAACGTTCCGCCACGGAGATCATTCGTTCCGGAGCGGGTGACGATGTTGACCACACCCGCGCTCGTGCGGCCGAATTCGGCCGAGAAGCGATTGGTGACCACCTGGAACTCGCGAATGCTCTCCATGCTGAAGGAGGTTTCGCCGCCCCCGACGGTGTCGTCATTGTTGTCGGCGCCATCCACCTGCACGTAGGTGCTCCGCCCGGAGCTGCCGCCGAAGCTCACGTCCGTCGACGTTCGTTCGAGAGGCACCTTGACGCCTGGCGCCAGAAGAGCGAGCTCCATGAAGTTCCGTCCGTTGAGCGGCAGCTCGCTGATCTGCTTCGGCGTCACCGTCAGACCGATTTCGGACTTCGTCGTGGAGACCAGCGGCACTTCGCCCGTCACGACGACATCCTCTTTGAGCGCGGCGACGCTCATGGACAAATCGAGCCGAACCGCCTGATTCACCGACAGCACGAGTCCGACGCGCTTCACGGTCGCGAACCCGGCGAGTTCCGCAGTGATCGTGTACCTGCCAGGTTCCAGGCTGGTGAGCTGGTAGGCTCCGGTCTCCGCGCTCGTGACCGTACGCTGAAGGCCGGTCTCTTCGTTCGTCGCCGTGATCACGACGCCCGGCACGACGCCGCCAGACTCGTCGGAAATATGTCCCGAGATTTGAGCAGTGAAGGTTTGTGCGCGCGCTGCCGGTAAGCCGCCGCCAATCACACACGCCACGAGCGTGATGAACTGGACCAACCTTCGGTTCATGAAGTCTCCTTTGGCTGAGCGTCTTGCCCGAGCGGTGTGCTCGCGCGACCGTCCGGCCGCATCGACGGGGATTCTAGCGTGATTGCGCTGTTCTGTGATGGGTTCTCAGCGACGGGCGGCGTTCAACTGACGGAGATAGTCGGCTTCATCGAAATGGCCGTTGGACCGCGCGATGAGACCGTCCGCGCCCAAGGTCCACTCCTCATAGCCACTGATACGCACGGCGTTGCCGGTGCCGCCAGGGCCCGTATTTGTCCCGGTCAACGTCCAGCGATACAGAGCCCGGTCTCGATCGAGGCTGATGCCGTCCATGGCGACAACCATATCCGGAAAAGCGGTCATGAACTCCTGTGCGGCGGCCGTGATTGCCGTGCGGCCGACGGAGGGGACGCCGTCGTTGATCTTCAGCGAGGCGCCCTCGGCAAAGAAGCTGGCGACACTGGCCGCATTCTGGCTGCACCAGGCAGCGGTGTATCTCGTCGCGAACTCTCTCAACTGCGCGGCGTTCATTAGTGTCCTCGTAGACGCTCCATGTTCACGAGCAGCACACGTCCCGCGTGGGTGACCTGAAGTGGCCGTTTTGCAAATCCAGGTTGTCGACGCGCGTGCGCCACGGCGACAATCTGTATCACATGTCAGCCGTTGGAGTTGTGTGAGAGGCGCGCGAGTTGTTGGAGTCGTGTCTAAGAAAGTCGGAGAGATGGTCCTTTCGTGCCCTCAGGCGGCGTTTTATCCCCCAGTGGCACGACCTGCACCGCGGCATCGCGCACTTCTTCCAGAAACCTGTTCAAGGTCGATCCCTTCAGCAGGATTTCCCAGCGTGACCGCGCCGTCTGGCCCAGGATGACGTGCGTGATTCCTTCACGTTTGGCAAACGCGATCAGGCCGTCGGCTGGCCGATCAGCCTTCACCCGCACCAGGGTCGCCCCGAGTTCCTCCGCAAGCGCGATGTTCCTTTCGAGAGCTTCGCGATCCTGTGCCCTGATGTGGCCGGGCGCCTCACGTGGCGTCTCGACGTAGACCGCGTACCAGCGGGCGCCGAGGCGGCGAGCGATCTGGGCTCCGGCCCGAATCACTCTGGGCGCATCGATGGCCGGACTCACGCAAACCATGACGCGTTCTGGAATCAGCCTTGGCTCCAGGGTCGCGAGCACCTCTTCGCCGCTCGAACGCACTTGCTCGGGCACGATCGCATCGTAGCGCGCTGCTGGAGCACGCTGTGCCGTCTTTACGAACTCTTTATAGGTTTTTGCGCGTTCTCTTAGAGAAAGGCCACTTACCGTCAAGTGAGCGAATGAAGCGGCCGGCCGAGCCCTCGTTGGAATACGTTCTGTCTGGGCGTCGCCTCGCTGGGACGCGAGCAGAAGTGGTGGCCGAACTCGACGAGCTCATTGAGGCACTCATAGCCGTTCGGCAGATCATCAGCGATGAGCAGCGCCAGCTACCCGACCTCGACTATCGAAGCCGTATCCGTCTCGTACGGACGGTATGTGGTGTGGCGCTGGCGCTGATCGTCGCGACGGCAGCCGAGGGTCAGGCAGCGAGCGCCGGCGTACAACTGAGCCATCTGCAAACCAATGGCGCACACGATCCTGCCTCGCGCCAACTGCCGTCGTCATCCGAGCGCCGCTGGACGTACGGCGGATTTGTAGATGTGGCGTACCCGTTCGACTTCAACCAGCCGCCGAACAAGGTGTTTCGCAGTCGTGGGACGGCCTGGCACACCAACGATTTTTATCTGAACATGTCCGGCGCCTACGTGAAAAAGAGCGCGTCCGAGCCGGACGACTGGGGCGCAGAACTCCTCGTCCACACAGGTAAGGACGATGAGGTGTTCGGGTTCTCCGCAACGGCACCGAATATTGCCGGCGACGAGTGGCTCCGTCACGTAGGGTTGGCGAACATCATCTACGTCGCGCCGGCGGGGAAGGGGTTGACACTTCAAGGCGGCATTTTCCCAAGCTTGATCGGCTACGACTCGTTGTACGCCAAGGACAATTTCAACTACACGAGGCCGTGGGGAGCGGACTTTACGCCGTACCTGATGCTCGGTGTGAACGCCAGTTACGCCTTCACCGAGAAGTTCACTACGACGGCCTACGTGGTCAACGGCTATTGGCATCTTGCGCACGCCAACGGTGTCCCGAGTTCCGGCGTCCAGCTCGCGTACCGGCTCACGCCCGAGATCACGCTCAAGGAAACCGTCTTGGCAGGGCCGCATCAGTTGAATACCGCGTTGGAGTTCTGGCGATTTCTTTCAGACACGATCGTCGAGCGCCGTGCCGATCGTGTGGTGATGGCTGCGGAGTACCAGGTTTCCAGCGAGCAAGTTGATGAGGCCGAGCCATTTCGTGCGTGGTGGATGGCCGCGCAGCTCCCGATTCGCTGGACGCCGCAGCCGCGATGGAACCTTGCTGTCCGTCCCGAAGTTGCGTGGGACTCTCATGGACGATGGACCTTGGCTGAACAGACGGTCAAGGCGCTCACGAGCACGGTGGAATACCGGGTGCCGTACAACTGGGCAAATACCCTCGTTCGTGTCGAGCATCGAGTCGACAATTCACGCGGTCCGCAGGGCGGCTTCTTCGACGATCACGACGTGCGCCCCGGTGTCGCCGCCCTCACCCCGACGCAGCACCTCTTGATCGTTGGTCTCATCTTCACGTTCGACGCGCCTTCCCGGCGCTGATAGCGAGCGTCGCAGTGCCGGCTTTTGGAGAGATTCGTGGCCGAAGAAACATTTCTGTCGCAGGTGAAGCGGCTCATCGTCGGTGCTCCGATCCCCTCACATCTCGCTCACCGCGAACGGTTTTCCCGAGTCACGGGACTCGCCGTGCTGTCATCCGACCCGCTGTCATCGGTCGCCTACGCGACGGAGGAAATCCTTCGCGTGCTGGCGCTTGGTGGCATCGCTGCGCTCGGTCTGGTAACACCGATCGGTGCCGTGATCGCCACAATGCTGGCAATTGTCGTCTTCTCGTACCGGCAGACGATCTTTGCCTACCCGAGTGGTGGGGGCGCCTATCTCGTCGCTAAGGACAATCTGGGCCGCTTACCCAGCTTGATCGCGGCGGCCGCGCTGTTGATCGATTACGTCCTCACCGTGTCGGTCAGTATCGCGGCAGGCGTGGCAGCGATCACTTCGGCGCTCCCAACGTGGCACTTGGATCCCGTGGAGTTGTCGCTCGGTTTCGTCGCGATGCTGATGCTGGGCAATCTGCGAGGCGTTCGCGAATCCGGTCGACTCTTTGCCGCACCAACCTACTTCTTCATCGTCACCATCCTGGCAATGATTGCCGTGGGCGCGTGGCGATACCTCACGGGTACGCTCGAACCTGCTCCGCTACCGAGCGCGCCGGTGCCGCTCGGCACGGGGGGTGTTGCCGCGCTCGGCGCGTTCCGGATCCTGACAGCGTTCTCGAACGGGTGCACAGCGATGACAGGTGTCGAGGCCGTCTCGAACGGGGTGCCCGCATTCAGACCGCCGGAAAGCCGGAACGCCGCAGCCACGCTCGTGGCGATGGCCGTGATGTCGATCGCGATGTTCATGGGCATCACCCTGCTCGCGCACGCCTACGGCATCCTTCCGAGTGAGAGCGAAACCGTTGTCTCGCAAATCGCGCGCAACACGTTCGGAGACGGCAGCGCGTTCTATTACTCGGTGCAGGCCGCGACGATGCTGATCCTCGTCCTGGCGGCCAACACCGCGTATGCGGACTTCCCACGGCTCGCCTCCATCGTCGCGCGCGACCGGTTTCTCCCCCGTCAGTTCATGAATCAGGGTGACCGTTTGGCGTTCTCGAACGGGATCATCATCCTCAGCGTACTGGCGGCGCTGCTGCTGGCGGTCTTCGCCGGTGACACGCACTCGCTGATCCCGCTTTACATGATTGGTGTGTTCGTCTCGTTCACGCTGTCGCAGGCGGGCATGGTGATTCACTGGCGAACGCTTGGTGGCCGCGGGTGGCGCTCGAGCGCCGCCATCAATGGTTTCGGCGCGCTCGTGACAGGGGTCGTGCTCGGCATCGTGGCGACGACAAAGGCATTCGAGGGCGCATGGATCGTGATCGTGATGATTCCAACGCTCGTCGTGATCTTTGAAGTGACGAGGCGCCACTATGACCACGTCGCGGCCGAACTCACGTTGCACGGTTGGCGGCCGGAGGTCGTGCCGCACCACACCGTGATCGTGCCGATTGGCGGCATCCAAAGGGCAGTCGTCCAGGCGCTTCGCTACGCGCGCACGTTGTCGCCGGACGTCCGGGCCGTGTACGTCGACATCGACCCCGCGACCACCGAAGCCATTCGCCAGCAGTGGATCGAGTGGGGTCAGGGCGTGCAGCTCGTGGTGCTGGAGTCTCCGTATCGTTCGCTGATGGAGCCGCTGCTGGAATACATCGAGCAGGTGCAGAAGATGAGTCCAAACGGCTATGTCACAGTGATCCTGCCTGAATTCGTGCCGCGCCGCATGTGGCACCATCTGCTTCACAACCAGCACGCGCTGCTCATCAAAGGCGCGCTGCTGTTCAAGCCCAACGTCATCGTGACCAGCGTGCCCTTCCACATCGGACGGCGCTCGGAATCAGTTGCGGCCGCCAGTGTCATCGCGAATCGCGAGACGACCTATTCATCGGCGAAACGGTAACCGACCCATGGCTCAGTGAGGATGAATTTCGGGGCCGAGGGATTTGGCTCGATCTTCTTGCGGAGCGCGCCGATGAGCACACGTAGATGCTCGGGCTGATCGACGGCGTTGGGTCCCCAGACGGCTTTCAAAATGGTTCTGTGTGTCAGCACACGCCCCGGGTGTTGCGCCAGAAACGTCAACAGCTCGAATTCCTTGGGCGTGAGGCGCACCTCTTCGCCATCCCTGAGGACGCGAAACCGCTCGCGGTCGATGACGAGACCTCCTCGCGTGATCGGCTGCGATGCGGGTTGCGGCGCGTCGGATCGGCGCAGCGCCGCCCGAATGCGAGCGAGCAGCTCCTCCGCGCCGAATGGCTTCGTCACGTAATCATCCGCCCCGAGGTCCAGCGCGCGCACCTTGTCGCCTTCGGCCCCGCGCGCGGACAACACGACGATGGGCACATTCGCGCTTTCGCGCACGATGCGGCAGACGTCGACGCCATCCATGTCTGGCAGTCCGAGATCCAACACCATGAGATCGGGCTTGTCGCGTTCAGCGGCCTCGACAGCGGCTCGGCCGCTCATGGCAGTGAACACCTCGTACCCGCGAGATCGCAACAACGGCGCGAGCGTGCTCAAGATATTCGGCTCATCGTCTACGACGAGAATTCTCGGAGGCATGCTTACTCACTCACAGTGAGTGTCCGGACTCGAGCGGGTATGACCATACTGAATCGCGCGCCGGCGTGTGGCGCGTTCTCCGCCCACACGCGCCCACCAACTGCTGCCAACAGGCCTCGGGTAATCGCCAGACCCATGCCAGTCCCCGGCGCGAGCTCGCGCGCTCGCCGACCGCGGTAGAACCGCTCGAACAGATGCTCGAGTTCACCCGGATCGACACCCGGCCCGTGATCGGTGACCCAGATACACAAACTCTCTTGTTGGACGCGTGCCTCCACCACGATCTCGCGATCCTCCGGTGAATACTGCGCCGCATTCTCCAGCAGGTGAGAGAGAGCGACGGATGCGACGCGAGGGTCGATCCTCACCTGCATCTCCGCCTCGGCGTCGACGCGCACCGGCCGGCCGTCGACGGCATGTCGGACGTGTGCCATCGCCGCATCGACCACGTCGGCCGGCGTGACCCATTGCTGCTCGAGGTGAATCGCTTCGGCATCGATGCGCGCCATGTCCAGAATGTCTTGGAACAAGCGGTTGAGACGTTTCAACTCAACGATCGCCGTTGCAGCCTGTGCCCGACGCTCCTCCAGGGGCAGATCGGTGCGCAGGTTTTCCACCGCCACGCGGACGGCGGTCAGCGGAGTCTTCAAATCGTGGCTCAGCGATGCCAGGAGCGTCGAGGCCAGTTCGGCCTTCTGCCGCAGCCGCTCTGCCGCCTCTCGCTCCGCGAGAAAGTGCGCGCGTTCGATGGCGATCGCCACGACGCCCGCCACGGCGTCGAGCGTTCCGACCTCCAGCATCGTGTCCGCCGCCAGCAGCCCCACGGTTTTCGTCACGTGCCGGAGGGGGACGATGACCAACTCGCCCGTCTCTGCAGCGATCCGCAGATGCCCGCCGTACGCACGCTGGTGGGCATCGAACTCCAGGACGCCGCGTGCTTTGGCCAGGGCGCTGTCGAGGACGTCGGGCGCGACACGCACGTCGTTGGCGGCACCCTGATGGAGCCGCCACGTGTTATCCACCGGCAGACAGATTGCCACGCGCGACAACTCAAAACGTCTTGCAACGTGCTGCGCCAGCGCGTCAATCGCGCTACTCGTTTCGGTAGTGAGCAGAACGTCGCGCGTCAGGTCGAACAGACGCGTGACCTCATTCCGCCGTTCGATCGCCTCGCGGGCGCGCACTTGTGCCGCGGATGACAGACGACTCGCAATAACGGCCGCGGCGAGGAACGCGAACAACGCGATCAAATTCTGCGGATCCGCAATCGTGAAGGTGCCGACAGGGGGGAAGAAAAAAAAGTTGAACGCCATCGTCGCCGCGATCGCAACCACCGTCGCGATCCACAACTTGCCCAGCGTGGCTGTTCCGAGCACGACGAGCAACAGCGCCAATCCCACCGTCGTGTGATTGACGCCGGGAATCCGGCGCAACACTCCGACAGCGACAGCGGTGACGATCAATCCGCCGGCGAGGACCACGATGTCGCGAACCGCGAGACGGCGCGAGACAGACATGCGCCCGTGCATTGTGACACTCACTCGGGTGCCGCAAGAGCGTCGGCGCGGTTTCTTAACGGAGTCTTTATGTGTTTCTTACGCGGGTGCGCGCTAAACCTACGGTGTGCGATTGGAGATGCACACGGTGACGACATTCCATGGGTCTGCCGTTCGGCAAGACGAGTTGAGCGATCTGATCGCAGAGTACCTCGCCCTGGAACGTCTCCGCGCGTTTCGTCGCATGCTGGCCGCGCGGTTCGGTTTCTTGAGTTTGGCTGTGCTCGTCGCCGGTGCAGGGCTTGATTGGTTGCCGGCAGTCGCATGGCTCGTCTCGATTGCTCTGTTCCTGGCCGCTCCGCTGTGGATGTGGATCGTCGAGGTTCGACGTGAACGGCACCTCGACCTTCGTTTGAAGTCGATCGACGGAGCTACCACCGACGTGATTCAGCCGACCGCGGCCGCCAACACACAGTCGTTGTGTTGACGCGTAAGAAAGTCATAAAAAGTTCATAAGTACGGCGGGACCTGTCGCCTCGCCGTGCAGCGCTTGCCCGGATAATGGCGGCGTTTCATGTCGGCCACATCGGTTCCCGCAGAGTCACCTACCACTGTTCATTCACATGCCACGGCCCGTCGTCTGGTGCCCTTGACACTGACAGCGTTGGGTGTGGTGTACGGCGATATTGGCACAAGCCCGCTGTACGCGATGCGCGAGTGCTTCTTCGGTTCACACGGCATTGCCCCGACGCATGAAAACGTTCTTGGCGTGCTCTCGCTCATCATTTACGCCCTGCTGCTGGTCATTTCCGTGAAGTACGTGCTGGTCGTGATGCGTGCGGACAACGACGGCGAGGGCGGCATCCTGGCATTGACGGCGCTGGTGCCGGGACGCAAGGAGCAGCGAGAGGGCACGCGATCGCGCCTCGCGCACGGGCGGCCGGTGCTGGTTGCCTTGGGCGTGTTTGGCACGGCGCTGTTGTACGGCGACGGCATGATTACTCCCGCCATTTCAGTGCTTGGCGCGATCGAGGGCCTCGAGGTTGCCACGCCATTATTTCGTCCGTACGTCGTGCCTGTCACCGTCGCCATTTTGATCGCGTTATTTGCGATCCAGAAATTCGGCACGCATCGCGTCGGCAGACTCTTTGGCCCGATCGTGATCGTCTGGTTTGCGACGATAGCGACGCTGGGTGTGGTCTGGATTATCGGAGCGCCCTCCGTCGTTGGCGCGTTCGATCCGCGCCACGCGCTGCGCGTATTCGCCAACAACGGCTTCATGGGATTCGCTGTGCTTGGCGCCGTGTTTCTGGTCGTGACCGGGGGCGAGGCCCTCTATGCCGACATGGGACATTTCGGCAGGCAACCGATCCGCTTGGCATGGTTCGCCCTCGTGTTGCCGTCCCTGGTGCTCAACTACCTTGGACAGGGAGCCCTGCTGCTGCAGAATCCGAACGCGACCCATCCGTTTTTTTTGTTGGCACCGACGTGGGCGCTTTATCCGCTTGTCGTCA
>Ga0137368_10009049_pt1 | contig 10201 bp, 2 predicted proteins | sample SagtaG_13_FD_104917 | JGI IMG/M metagenome (GOLD analysis project Ga0137368, IMG submission 104917) | Vadose zone soil microbial communities from Sagehorn Ranch, Mendocino, California, USA - Sage1_L_100_16 metaG | ecosystem: Environmental > Terrestrial > Soil > Vadose zone | place: USA...
ACCAGCGTGTTGACGAAGAAGCCGATCAACCCCTCAACCTCTCTCCTCGTCCGGTTCGCGATCGCCGTCCCGACGCTGATGTCCTCCTCCCCGCTGTACCTCATCAGGAGCGTCTTGAAGGCCGCCATCAGCGTCATGAACATCGTCGCCCCTTCCCGCCGACTGAGATTCCTCAGGCCCTCGCTCAACTCTTTACCGAGCTCTACCTTCTCCTTCCCACCTCGATAGCTCGGCGCGGGGGGTCTGGCATGGTCGGTCGGCAGATCCAGAGTGGCAGCGTCCTTAAGTTTCTCCTTCCAGTATCCGACCTCGGCTTCCAGCGCCCCGCCGGCCAGATAAGCCCGCTGCCAGACCGCGTAGTCCGCGTACTGGATCTCCAGCTCCGGCAGCGGCGAGGGCTTTCCTTCACTCATCGCCTGATAGAGGGCGCACAACTCGCGCACGAGCACGCCCATCGACCAGGCGTCGCTCACGATGTGGTGGGTCGTGAAGAGCGCCACGTGTTGATCCCCGCCGAGCTTGAGCAGCTTAACCCTGATCAGCGGCCCTCGCCCCAGATCAAATCCTTTAACCGCCTCCTGCTTGGTAGTTCTCCTGGCGACTTCTTCCCTCTCTTCCGGAGGCAAGTCGGTGAGGTCTTCGACCTCCAAAGAGCGAGGCGCCCAGTCCTCGATCACCTGTACAGGCTGTCCCTCTTCCACCACGATCCTGGTCCTGAGGACCTCGTGCCTTCGGACGATCTCGTTGACGCTTCGCTCCAGCGCCTCGATGTCGAGCCGCCCTTCCAACCTCACCGCCCCAGGACAGTTGTAGAAGGGATTGTTCGGCGCGAGCTGATCTAAAAACCACAACCGCCGCTGCGCGAACGACAGCGGCAGTCTCTCTACCCTTGCGACCCTAACCAGCGGTGGCGCCTGCTCCTTCTCGCCCGCCCTCATCGCCTCCTCGATTTTTTGTCCCAGCCCCTCTATTGTCGCTTTCTCGAATATACTCCTAATCCCGATTTGCAGTCTGAATACTTCTCTTACTCGCGATGCGATTTGCGTTGCTAATAATGAGTCTCCCCCGATCTCGAAAAAATTGTCTCCCTTATCCACTCGGTCTACTTTAAGTACCTCTTTCCAGATCCCGCTGATTATCTCCTCGTACGCGTTTCGGGGCTTGCTTTCTTCCACATCAGCGTTTTTCTTAATTGCTTCCGGCCTGGGTAAAGCGCCTCGATCCACCTTTCCGTTACGCGATAACGGCAACTCTTCCATGATGACGATGGCGGCCGGCGCCATGTAGGCTGGCAACCTTTCACTTATATGCTTCCTCAGTTTTTCTTCGGTTATCTCCTCCCAGGACTCGCCCACATCCACTTCCGTCCCCCCCGGCTCGTTTTTCTGTTTCACACTCCCGGCTTTCCACGCATATAAGAAGTAACTCTTCTTCTTGAATATCTCGTCATACAAATACTCAGTCTCGTTTTTGTTCTGCTCCACTATTGCCATCCCGTTAGGCAACCTGCGTCGATGCCTGCCCTCTATCATTCCTTCTTTCTTCCCAGCTACGTAGCCTACGAGCCGCCGCTGTCCGGGCTCGTCCTCCCTCACTATTACGACCGCGTCCCTCACCCAGGGATGCCTCCTCATCACCTCTTCGATCTCTCCCAACTCTATCCGATAACCCCTCATCTTCACCTGCCCGTCCTTCCTCCCCTCACACACGATCCTTCCGTCCGCCAGGTATCTCCCAAGGTCTCCGGTCCTGTACAGCCGCTCTCCTCCCCTACTCCCGTACCCGTCCGGCACGAATCTCTCACCCGTCTGCACGGCGTCCCCAAGATACCCTCGCGCCAGTCCCGCTCCTCCGAGGTAGATTTCCCCAACCACTCCCACCGGCGCCACTCGCCCCTCCTCGTCCAGAATGTACACCCTCGTATTGTTCAGCGGCCGCCCGATCGTCGGTTCCGCAGACTCACTCACCAGACTCGCCGTCGCGTCCACCGTACACTCCGTCGGCCCGTACACGTTGTAGTACCTCACACTTTCGCTTTCCGACATCCCCCTCCAGCTCTCTCGGTCTATCGCCTCGCCTCCCACCAACACCAGCCTCGGCCCTCCACCCTCTTTCCCAAGCCCCGCTTCCGCAAGCCCCCTCAACTGCGAGGGCGTGCAGTCCAGCGCCTCCACACCCTCCTCCCTCAGCGTTCTCACCATCCACTCCGCGTCCACCCTCTCCTCTTCCGGCGCCACCCACAGCGCCGCCCCTCTCCCCAACTGGATCACCTGCTTGACCGACGCGTCGAAGGCCAGCGGCGCGTTCACGCTCACCTTCATCCCCTCACTCTCCCCTTCGTAGACCGCCTCCTTCAGCCCCTCCAACAGGTTCGACACCGACCCGCGCCTCACCATCACACCCTTCGGCCTCCCGCTCGAACCCGAGGTGTAGATCACGTACGCCAGGTTCTCCTCACTCACCTCCACCTCCGGCGCTTTTCGGCTCAGCCCCCCGATCCGCTCCCAGTCCCGGTCCAGCATCACCAACTCACGCCGCCCCTCGGGCAGGCCATCCGCCACCTCCTGTTTCGTCACCACCACTCTGGCGCCCGCGTCCTCCAACATCGCGCCCAGCCGCCCGCCCGGCTGCCCCGCCTCCAGCGGCAGGTAGGCCCCGCCAGCCTTGAGGATCCCCAGCAGCCCGATCACCATCTCCGTAGACCGCCCCAGGTAGAGTCCGACCACGCAGTCGGGCCCCACTCCAAGCGACCTCAGGTGATTGGCCAGCTGGTTGGCGCGCCCATCTAGCTCCCCGTAGCTGAGGCGCTCCTGCCCGTATATCACCGCGATCGCGTCCGCCCTCCGCGTCGCCTGCTCACCGATCAACTCGTGGATGCGCCCGTTTCCTGAGAGCCCTCTCTCCGTCCGGTTCCATTCGACCAACAGCCTCTCACGCTCCACTCGCCCGACCACCTCCAACTCGCCGATCAGGAACCGATCGTTCGACACCGCGCTCTCGAGCAGCCTCAGGTACCGCCCCCCGATCAGCACGACCGCCTCCCGCGTGAAGATCGAGGGGTCGTACTGGATCTCGAGCCTCAGCCCCTCGGCCTTCCGCTGGACGCCGAGTTTCAGCCTGAACCGGTCGAGGCGAGTGTATTGCTTCCAGTAGCTGAACTTCACCGCCCCGGCCTGCTCCGCATCCGGCCACTCCTCATATTCGAACCCTATGGCTTCGGCCCGTCCCGCCGCACGCCCGCTCCCCACGCCCACCCCGTCTTCACTCAGCAGATGATTCAACTCCTCCTCGGCGGACCTCATCGATTGGCCGACCATCTCGACCAGCTCGTCGAATTGATAATCGGGCTCCAGGTGGGTGTGGCACGGGCTGAAGTGGGCGAAGGCCCCCACGGCCTTCCTCAACCCCACGGCCCTCCTCCCCTCACAGAGGGTGTTGATCGTCACGTCCTTGCGCCCGCTAAGTCGCCAGACCAAGACCTGCCAGCAGGCCAGCAGGAAAACTTCGAGACTCACTCGACGGGCGGAGCAAACGCGGTCCATCTCCGCATCGACCTTCGGGTCAACCGCCACCGAGAGACACTCAGTCTCAAATCCGCACGGCCCGCCGGGCTCGCCTTCCAGGCCCAGCCTCAGCTCCGCCTCGGCGGCGGCGGGCGGACGGGACCGGTTCAATCTCCCGTCCCGGTCGCCTTCCCGTTCTAGCCCCTCCCTCTGCCATTCGGCGAAGTCCACGTATTGAACCGGCTCTCCGGCAAGCCCCTCGCCGCCGACCCGCGCGGCGTAGCAGCGGGCGACTTCATAAAACAAGTTCTTCAAGCTCCGGCCGTCGGCGCAGATAGAAGGCAGACTCGTCACCAGGACAGTCTCGGAGGCGGAGAGCCGCGCCAGGCCGAAGACGGCCGCGGGCCCCTCCTCGAGGTCGAGAGGGCGAAGAGTCTCTTCCCGGAAGAGTTCTTCAACCCCGGCCGTCTTGCGTTCGGGATCACAGTCACTCAAGTCGAGATCCCGAACCTCGACTTGCTGTCCCGATTCGATCGCTTGTAAAGGGACGGTCATCCCGGGCAGAAAGAGGAAGCGGGTGCGCAGGATCTCGTGCCGGTTCACGACCTCGGAGATGGCGGCCTTTAGGGCGTCCGGATCCAGATCGCCTTCCAGGAGCGCGGCGCTCTGGGACTTATAGGCGGGACTGCCGTCAGCCTGTTGTAACAACCAGAGACGCGTTTGTTGTGGGGTGAGTTGATACCCCTCGACTGCGGTTTTGCTCTGCATACCTCGTCCCCTATATATATTCGGTTATGGTCTGTCCCAGCCCCAGGCGTCTGCCATCGCGACTGCTATTCGCCTCTTTCCTACGTAAGGCTCCCTTCCATGCGCTGTCAACATATTGTCAAGCATAAGGACGTCCCCTTCTTCCCAATCAAACCTCACACTCTCGGCCTCGTAAGCATCTCTCAAATGCCCCATCACCTCTTCTTCTATTCGGCCGCCGTCGCCATAGTACGTATTGTTTGGCAGATCCTCTTCCGCAAAAGCGCTCAGAACGCTCTCTTGTATTTGTTTGTCGAGCGTCCTGACATGGAAAAATGTCAGATGATTGAACCACACCCACTCTCCCGTCTTCGGGTGTCTTTTCGCCACTTCTCTCACCTGCCTTGTCCTTAAACGAGTCCCCGCCTTCCACTCACAATCAATCCGATTGCTTCGACAGTATTCCTGCGCTTCAGACTGCCGCTTAGTCTGAAACGCCTCCTGCCAACTCAATCCGAACCCGTCTCCGAAGTTGCGCACGTACATATACTTTCTTTCCATGAATCTCTCTCTTATTTCACTCGTTATTCGCCCGAACACTTTCCGCGTGTCCGCTATCGGCGTCGCGCCCCCTTCCTCTGCAGGCTTGGCGCAGTAGAAGAATATCTTCATTGGGAACATCAGGTTGTATGACTGCTCGTTATGAAGGAATATGCGTTTATCGGGCGGATAGTCGGTTGACGTATAAATCTGGCCACTGATTTGAGAGCGCGGCGATGACCGCTCGTTGTACTCCAATATCTCTCTCGACGCCATTCTGACGAATCGCTCGAATTCCGGCGCTGATTTGACGGGGAACCCACGAAACAATATTGCGCCATGTTTCCCTAACGCGGCCTCTATATAGGCGCGATTGTTCCCGGCCCATTCCGGCAGATCGATGTGGTCAGTGTTCGGTTGTATTACCAGAGGAAGTTGCCGCCCGCGGTCCAGGTAACTGGCCGTAATTAGTTCCTCCTGCGCAAATCTTACAATCTTGCGCTTTGCCCCAATGAGTGAATCGGACGAATAGTCTTTATCATCATCATAAATTTGTGTCATAACTTAATTTCTCCATGCGGTAAGTAACTTACGAAGGCCTGAAACGCCTCGAGGTTATCGCCCGGAAGCTACCATGAAAGACAAAGGTCTCGACTTATATGAAGACTGTGCAAATTAAAGTCTAATGGGGTCAGCAGTTTGTATTGTGGCTCGATCTGTGAAGACCCCTTCACCGCCGCAGGCGCGGAGATCGCGGAGGCTGCGCAGAGGGATAACCGAGGCCTCAGTTAAACCTCTGCGCAGCCTCCGCGATCTCCGCGCCTGCGGCGGTGAAGGGGCTTTGCTCACTGAGTTCTTTTGGCATCATTGAAACCATTGATGACGAACAACTTTAATTTGCACACTCTTCACTTATATGAGGCCCGTGTAAATAAAAATCCTTTGCAATCAACACTGGCTTCACTTATATGGATGAGGCGCGGTTAGGTCTCAAGGCGCTATGATGAATGCGACATCCCGGGTAATAGGCGAGGGGGCGGGAACCTACAAAAGTGGCGGGGGACATCAGGCTGGCTCAGAAGACAGCTTAAACTTTCTACGTTTAATTGAGGTGAGTTTGTTCATGTCAGAGTCTTCCCGGTCACGATGTTCCTGATGATTGCGTCTTGCTTCAGCCCCCGGCGCCATATTCAAGGCGCTCAGCCGGGAGTCCGGTCGATCGACAATGCTGAACAGTAAAGTCTCAAAATGTCCATGCATACGAGTAACTGTGTCTTCTTCAAATAAATCTTTGCTGTAAATCCAGGAAACCTGCATCTCCTCAACAGATTCTATCACCCATATTGCCAGATCGAATCTCGACACTTCTTGTTCTATAACCATCGGCTTGATCCTGACGCCATCCAACCTTACTTCTTCCCTCGGCGCGTTTTGCACTCCGAACGCTACATTAACCAGTGGGACTTGCCGCGCCACTCTTTCAGGCCGGATCTCCTCGACCAGCTTGTCGAACGGCATGTCCTGGTGAGCGTAAGCGCCTAGCGCCACCTCCTTAACCCGCCTCAGTAACTCCCTGAATCTGGGATTCCCACTAAGGTCTGTACGCATCGGCAGCACGTTCACAAAAAAACCGATAAGAGGCTCTATCTCTGCCCGATTTCGGTTCGCCGCCGAGGTGCCGACAATGATATCTTCCTGCGCCGTATACCTGTACAGCAGTGTCTTGAATGCCGCTAGTAGAGTCATAAACGTGGTCGCCCCTTCTCGTCTACTCAAGGCCCTTAACGATTGACTCAGTTCGGCCGGCAACGGGAATGATCTTGACGCCCCCCGATAGGTAGGGACTGATGGGCGGGGATTATCTGCGGGCAATTCCAACACTGGTGGATGTCCACCGAGCTGTTTCTTCCAGTAGGCCAAATGCTTGTCCAACACGCCGTTAGTTAAGTACTGCCGCTGCCAGTACGCATAGTCGGCGTACTGTATCTCCAGCTCAGGGAGCGGCGATTCCTCGCCCTTACTGACCACTTCGTAGAGCGTATTTAACTCCCTCACTAACACACCGATCGACCAGGCGTCGCTCACGATGTGGTGCGTCGTGAGAAGTAGAATGTGCTGTTCCTCTCCAAGCTTAAGCGCCTTTACTCTAATCAGCGGCCCTCGTTTCAAATCGAATCCTGTTCTCGCATCCTCTCTTATGATCTTCCTGGCCTCTTTATCCCTCTCTTCTTTGCTCAAGTTCGTCAGGTCTTCCACCTTCAATGTCCGCCGCTCCCACTCCTCGATTATCTGGACCGGCTCGCCCTCCACTACTTCGAATCTGGTCCTGAGCGCCTCGTGTCTTCGGACGATCTCATTGATCGCAGACTCCAGGACATCAAGGTCCAATCTCCCCTCAAGCAGCGCCGCGCCCGGGCAGTTGTAGACGGCGCTGCCGGGCTCTAACTGATCGATGAACCACAACCTCTGCTGAGCGAACGAAAGTGGTAACCTCTCCCCTCTCGGCGCTCTGACCAGCGGCGGCGCCTTCTCCTCCTCGCCTGAAGTCATTGCCTCCTCGATTCTTCGCCCCAATCCTTCGACGGTCGGCTCCTCGAAGACGCTTCTGACAGCGATCTCAACTTCAAACGTGTTTCTTATTCGCGAGACTATCTGCGTCGCTAACAAGGAGTGCCCTCCGATCTCGAAAAAGTTGTCGTGTATGCCCACCCCATCTAGCTTCAGCACCTCTTCAAAGATCCCGATCAGCATCTCCTCGACCGGCGTCCGCGCGCCTGCGTACTCCTGCGCCACATGTCTACCCGCGGCTTCCAACATCGCCAATTTCTTCCGGTCGATCTTCCCGTTCGCGTCGACAGGCATTTCTTGGAGCGCCAGGATCGTTTCCGGAATCATGTGGCCGGGCAGTCTCTCTCTCAAATGCGACTTGATTTCCGCAACCGCTGTTTTCCCATCGCACACTATATAACCAACCAGTCGCTTATTGGCCCTCTCATCCTCCACTACTATTACGACGCTTTGACTCACTGACCGATGCTGATTCAGCGCCGCCTCGATCTCACCAGGTTCAATCCTGTAACCGCGGATCTTCACCTGCTCATCGATTCGCCTCACATACTCTAACTGCCCGTCTCTCAGCCGTCTCACCAGGTCTCCCGTCCGATAGAGCCTCATGCCAGGTTGGCGTCCGTAGAGGTCTGGAATGAACGCCTCGGCCGTCTGCTCCGATCGCCTCAGATATCCTCGGGCGACCCCTGCTCCCCCGATGTATAATTCTCCGACTACTCCTATAGGCGTCAGACGCTGATCCTTATCCAAGACATAAGTCTTTACATTGGCCACCGCCCGTCCAATCCTCACTGCCCCAGACGCCTCATCATCAGTTCGTAACCCCGCCAATTCGCCGGCCGTCGCCACAATTGTCGTTTCAGTTGGTCCGTAAGTATTGACCAACCTCACTCCGCGCCCCACACAAGTTCGCCACCTCCTGACCCGCTCTGCCTGCGCCTTCTCTCCTCCGATGATCATCAGCCTCACCCCCACTGGCAGCGCCGCTTCTCCTTCCGCCAAGGCTGCCGTCAACTGCTCCCAGTATGCGGTCGGCAAATCCAGCGCCGTCACCCCCCCACGCTCGCAGCTTTGCAGAAATCGCATCGGCGTACCGAGCATTTCTTCCGTCCTCATTACTATCCCGCCTCCGCTAATCAGGGAGGGGTAGATGTCCTCGGCGGCCGCGTCAAAGCTGATCGAGGCAAATTGCAGCATCCGATCTTCCGGACTCAGCTCGAACTCTTCAACCGCGCTCCGGATGTAATTGGCCAGCGCCCCGTGTAGCGCCTGGACTCCCTTCGGCTGCCCGGTCGATCCTGAGGTGTAGATTACGTAGGCCACATTGTTTCCGAGGGCCAAATTGTCCGGATTCGCCCCGCTCTCTCGCTCAATAGCGGCGCATTCTTCGGCGAGACAAACTGCGCGCGCCACCTTTCCGCTCACCCGCAGTTTGTTAAGTATCGCGCGCTCGCTTAGTAGGACCTTTACGCCTGCGTCCTCAAGCATAAATTCAAGTCTCTCGCGCGGATATTCCGGGTCTAAAGGGACATAGGCTCCCCCGGCCTTCAGTATTCCGATCAATCCGACAATCATCCCCACCGATCGCTCTAAACAGACGCCCACCATTACCTCGGGTCCCACGCCAAGGCCGCGCAGATAGCGAGCCAGTCGATTGGCCCGTTCATTTAGCTCGCGATAGCTCAGGTGTTCTTCCCCGTATACCACCGCTATCGCCTCGGGTCCGCGCTCCGCCTGATCTGCAATCATCTCGTGTACGAGTCTAGGCGCTCCGTAATCTCGTTCCGTTTCATTCCACTCCTCGATGAGCCGCCGCTTCTCGGCATCGCTCAGTAGTTCGATCTCTCGGATGCGCTGCTCCGCATCCCAGACTATTTCATTCACCAACCGCTCGTAATGTCTGGCCATCCTCCGGATCGTCTCAGCCTCGTAGAGGTCCAGGCTGTACTCCAAACAGCCCGAGATTCCTTCTTCTCCCTCTGTTAGCTCTAGCGTCAGGTCAAATTTGACTGGACCCGATTCTTCCCCGACCTCCGTCACCTTCAGCCCGCTCAGGTCGAACTCTTCTCGATCTGTGTTATGGAGCGATATCATCACTTGAAACAACGGACTCCGGCTCAAGTCTCGCTCCGGATTGATCTCCTCCACCAGCTTCTCGAACGGCATTTCCTGATGCGTGTACGCCCCGAGCGCCACCTCTCGCTCTCTCTTAATCAATTCTCGAAAACTCGGATTTCCGCCGAGGTCGGTTCTCATCACCAGCGTGTTGACGAAGAAGCCGATTAGCCCTTCCACCTCTTTCCTCGTCCGGTTCGCGATCACTGTCCCGACGCTGATGTCCTCCGCCCCGCTATACCTCATCAAGAGCGCCTTGAAGGCCGCCATCAGCGCGATAAACATGGTTGCGCCTTCTCGCTGACTCAGCCGTCTCAGGCCTTCGCTCGATGGGGCGCCGATCGCTAATTTCTCTATACCTCCTCGATAGCTTTGCGCGATTGGTCTGACATGGTCGGTCGGCAACTCCAGGGTCGCTGCGCCCTTAAGTTTCTCCTTCCAATATTCGACCTCCGCTTCCAACACACCGCCAGCTAGATACGCTCGCTGCCAGACCGCGTAGTCGGCGTACTGGATCTCCGGCTCCGCGAGCGGCGAAGGTTTCCCTTCACTCATCGCCTGGTAGAGGGCGCAGAGCTCGCGCACGAGCACGCCCATCGACCAGTCGTCGCTCACGATGTGATGCATCGTGAAGAGCATCACATGCCGCTCCTCCTCCAGCTTCAACACCTTTACTCTCAGCAGCGGCCCTCGCCCCAGATCGAATCCCGTACCCGCTTCCTCCCTGA
>Ga0137368_10009053_pt1 | contig 10199 bp, 7 predicted proteins | sample SagtaG_13_FD_104917 | JGI IMG/M metagenome (GOLD analysis project Ga0137368, IMG submission 104917) | Vadose zone soil microbial communities from Sagehorn Ranch, Mendocino, California, USA - Sage1_L_100_16 metaG | ecosystem: Environmental > Terrestrial > Soil > Vadose zone | place: USA...
AGCGCGCTTTCTCAACTTTTTGAGACACGCTTTAGAACGCGTCTATGGCACAGTCAACAGAATCAGAGCGCCAGCGGTGCCGCGATTATGACGGAATAGCGCCGGAATTTTGGGACTACTGAGTCTGTCATTTTTCATCACTTTTACATGGTCGTTAACATTCTGATTTATGTGATGTGTGCTGCCGCTTTATGGAAGTTCGTCTACGTAGAATCTGAAAAATCCTCCTAATGTTGTCAGTCTACAATATGTTCGATTACTGACTGTCAATGCAAATCAACCCCACTATTGTCAAGCTAAGGGGGCGACGTGAAAATAACGTTTAACTATTATGCTAAACGGTCTATTCCACCGTTTTTAGATAACTATCAACCTTGGGATAGAGCATCGTTTCAGCCTGCAGAATCTTCCAAACTAAGGAAGATCACTGTACCCTCTCTAGGATGTTATGGGAGATGGGGAAATGCTCTTCTTCAATATATGTTTTTTCAGACATTCGCGTTATCTTACGGATTGGAGATCGAAACGCCGCTATGGGTCGGTAAGTATTTGTTTGGACTTAGAGATCTTGAGATTTCAGAGGAGCCTACAGTCGTTGTACTGGATGGAATGACACGCATCATAAGAGAGGGGTATTGGCAAATGCTTTGCCACGATTCAATAGCGGAGCGAGCCGCGTACCTGTTTGAGGAAGGTAGATACCCAATAATGCTCAGAGAAGGAGATACCGAGTGTCCACCTGAGCATTTGCCATTTGATACGGCACAAATGGAGGGGTTATACTTCGCCCATACGTCGCAAATGGCCCCTTTTAGAAGCACATTGTTAAAATCCTTAACACCAATCCCTGAGATCGATGAAAAGCTTAATGAGTGGCTTTCCACCATCCGCTCTTTAGGCAGAACAGTAGTCGGCCTTCATATACGTCGTGGAGATTATATAGGCAGTTTGACGAGGCAAGGTTTTGAGCTCCTCATACCGCTAAATCGATATAAGAAGTGGCTTCGGGAACTCTGGAAATCTTTAGAAAAGCCAGTGTTATTCATATCAAGCGACGAGGACCTAACAGATGAATTTGCGGAGTTTTCACCGGTTACCGCACAGTTTCTTGGTGCTACTCTTCCCTCTAAGTATGACGCTCTACCCTTATCTGACGGACAAAAGCAACTCGATGCAAAATTTTTTCCAGATTGGTACATGCTCACAATGAGCGACGTACTCATTATCTCAAACAGTACATTTTCATTTTCAGCGGCACTACTTAATCGTTCAGCACAGCGTTTCTATCGACCGACCTTTGAGGGTGACTTTGTACCATTTGATCCATGGAATAGCGAGCCGCTACTTTTTATAAAGACAGGTCAGTGTCTTCTCGTTGAAGTGCTTCGACGCGCTGTGTTAGAAAGCAAGGCGACAGAATGGAGCAGGTTTCCAAAATCCTTGACATCAGGAGCTATGGGTTACTGGTATCTGGTTAAGTTGAGATCACGTTATGCATTTCACAAGGGTGGCTGGAGAGAATTTCTAAGAACCGCCATTGACCCTAAATTATATTTAGCGTCTCGATATCGCATTACTTAACTAAATTTAGTTGCTATGATTTACGTTTCGCCCATATTACAGCGGGTTTCATATGAATGAGAAAACAAAGCCACAGTGAGCGAACCACCCGCATTCGGCGGCAACTCGGTGTTAGAGACAATTCCTTTTTCAGCGTCTCCCAATTGGCCGCCGCAGTCGGGGCAAACACTCTCCGCTACCGGGACTTCGACAGGTAGGTCGCTGTAGTCTTCTTCTGCAGTGCAGTGCGATTGCGGAAGATACCTTTTCCCCGTTTCCGCCCAGGACGTTTGGGATTTTTCTCTTCGACTTCAGCTTTCAACTGCGCAATATCGGCGCGCAATTTCTCGGTCAATTTGATTATTGATTATGACTTTGCAACATGGTGATTTGCAATGAGAATGTCTACTAGTGAAGCTGCCATTAAAGTGCAACAGCCTGGCCAAAGGGCCTCTTCCCTTCAACATTGGATTGAGGCAACGCTGGTGGTGTGTGGTATTGCGCTTATCACGGCATTGACGATTTGGATGCAGGGTCCACCCAATGGATCGGCGGCAAGGAATAGAACCGAATTTTCTGTCGATCTGGCATCGGAGCACGTGAAAGCCATCTCCCAGATACCGCACCCAATCGGAAGTGTCGAACATGCCAACGTTCAAAAGTACATTTGCGAGCAAGTCAAAAGAGTGGGACTCGTGGCCGAAATTCTACCTGGGGTAGTCGTTAAAGACTGGGGGAACAGTAGTGCCACAGGAGCTGTTATTGAAAACATTTCGGCCCGGCTTAAAGGGACAGAAGCCAATAAGTCGATTCTACTGACGGCGCACTATGACACAGTACCGACGAGTGGCGGCACCGCTGACGATAGCGCCGGTGTCGCTGCGATACTCGAAATAATGAGAGCCATTCAAGAGGGACCCCGGCTTAAACATGACATCGTAGCCCTATTTACAGACGGAGAAGAAGTTGGCGGTTTGGGATCATGGGACTTTGTGAGACAACAGTCGCGGGTGAAGGACGTCGGTCTGGTTATTAATCTGGAAGCAAGAGGTAATCGAGGATCATCGTTAATGTTCGAGACCAGCTCCAATAATGGATGGCTCATCGGCGAAATAGCAAAATCGTCAGCTAGACCCGTCACTAGTTCATTGATGTATGAAATATACAGAATAATGCCATATGGCACGGACCTGACAAACTTTAAGAACGTTAATTTGCCCGGTCTCAACTTTGCATTCATTGATGGACCGACCGCGTACCATACTGCAACTGACAACATAATTCGGCTGGATCGGAAGAGTCTTCAAGACCAAGGTGATTCCGTGCTAGCACTGGTCCAGCATTTTGGGAATTTGGACACAATAGATATAAGAACCAGCAATCAGATCTTCTTTAACGGTCCGGGACGACTGTTTTTTCATTATCCGGAAGAATGGAGTTTTCCATTAATGATTGCAGTCATGCTCTGGCTCATTCTTCTTCTTTTCAAGGCAGTCAGTACCGGAGAGGCCACTTGGATGAGCATCTCCGGCGGCCTTCTCCAACTGCTCGCGAGTGCCGTCCTGGCGTATTGCATTGTGTGGGCAGTGGCATATCAGGTGCAATCAGGCGGTCTGCAGAGGCAATTTGCGACGGGTTATTTAGCCGGACGATACAATGCCTCCTTTGTGGCGTGTACACTCGCAGTCTATTGTACGCTTTATATCTGGTTCCGACGAATCGTGAGTGTCTGGAGCATGCTGCTGAGCTCCTTGATTATGTGGGGTATCTTGGCGGCAGGAACGACATGGTGGATACGTGGGGCAAGCTACCTTTTCGTCTGGCCGCTGATCTGTATCCTTTTCAGTATAACTGTAGCCACGATCGGAAAGTGGACATCGCGTAGCTGGCTGCGGCGAGTGGTCTTTGTTCTTCCCTTAATCATTGTGCTTTTTCTTGTCGTGCCCATGATTAACCTGATTCTTATCGGCTTGGGATTGAAACTCTCCAAAACCGTCATGTTATTGGTGGTCCTGCTTGCCGCATTGATTGTTCCTCAGCTAGAGTTATGCGACATCCGCAGTATCCGGCAGATGGCCTTTGTGGCTGTGGCGATCGGGATAGCAATGATGCTCTGGGGAGTTGCCGGGACAAGAGATAGTGTGCTGCAGCCGGGAATCGACAATCTGCTTTATCTGCAGGACGCTGGCAAGAATCGAGCGACGTGGGCGAGTGTCGACGCGAAGCCTGATTCTTGGACTGCACAATACTTGACAACGAATCCTCAGACATCAAATCTGAAAGACTATCTGCCTGAGTCAAATAGAAAATATCTGCAAAACAGCGCGCCAGTCGTCCCATTGGTTCCTCCAAAAGTTGACTTAATCGGCGACTCTAGTGCGCAGGATAGTCGTACTGTTCAGCTTCGCTTCCACTCGATACGTCGCGCTCCTGTTCTGAGTGTGTATCTGGATACTGGCGCGTCGAGAATCATCGCCGTAGAGGCGGCTGGCACGTCCTTTCCCATTCTGGGAAATGCCCCCAATCGCCCTGAACAGATGGTACGGACTCTTGTATTTTACAATCCGCCAGTCGATGGTGTTTACGTCACAATAAAGAGTGATCCGTCGGGCATCATCAGAGGCACCATCGTCGATCGCAGCTACGGCCTTCCTCGGATGTTTGAGGGCGCAATGAAAGAAAGACCGAATACTATTATTCCTATGCCTTGGGAGCTCTCCGATACTACACAGGTCGTTTCTGGGTTTGCGTTTTGACGGTTCGAGTTTAAGAACCACGACGTAGTAAACATTATGGAAAGTTCAAATGCGAAGGCTATTTAGAAGATTTTCCTTCCTGCTGAGGAAGGCCGCAATGGTGCTTTCGTTCTACGCTAACGTTTGGCTCTTTCAAGTTTGTTTTCTGACCGACTATCGAGCAGGCAACCCTATCGCTTGTATCAAAGATCATCTTGATTGCGCTCGTTGGCGTATCTCAAGTGTTGAATGTATTCAACTTTAATTTGCACAGGCCTCAATTTATTGGTTCACTTTCCGTCCCGGAGTCAATCCTATGAAATCAAGGAGCCTCATAATAAATGGTGTCTTCTCGAACGCAGTTGGACACTTGATCGAGGCGCTAGCGGTCGCCAACTCTTTCAAACAGTGTAATCCAACTCTGGCCGTTACACTCTTGGTCGATGCATCAGCTCCTCTGCGGCTCTTAAATTGTTTGGATCAACGGGAAATTTGCACTATAGCTGTAAATACGGAATTGTTTACTGATGGTGCCGACCCTCGACAAGGCCTCTGTCACATACCGCGCGAGTGTACGTTCTTATTCACGATTCGCGATGAACGAGACGTGACATGGAGTAATCCCGGTTTGAAGCGCTTCCACACCGTCTTTCGAGAATGGATAAAAGCGCGATACGTGACATGCTTAGGAGAACCCCTACAGCCACATATGCCGCACTGCGCGCTTACACAACTCATGTTGAAAATACCGCAGGCTGACGTAAATTGGGCGAATACTTTCGTGTCCCACAGACGATCGCCACGAATTGTCATCTTGACCGGCTCTGCGACGTTCCAGAAAGCTCCTACAGTGAATTTTTGGTCTGCTCTTATTCGAGCGCTAATCGACGTTTATCCGTCTGCAGAGATCGTGTTGATGGGATCACTAAATGATAGTAGATCCCCCACACAAAATATATCTAGCGCGGACGTAAACAAACTACTTACAGAGCTTCCTCAGTGTTGTAGCGTCTTCGACCAGGACATCTTAAGACAACTGGCAGTCGCTGAACTATCTCAAGTATTTATCGCACCACATTCAGGTATGGGGTTTGCGATACAGTGTGTTGGAGTGCCTTGGTTAGCGTTGTCAGGAGGACCGGTGCACGAATATTTCCTAAATGGGATTCCATTTGCATGTGTTTACCCGCGTTGCCAAAGGTACCCGTGCAACGGCCAATTGCCTGGTCATGAGATGCTCGAAGACTGTAAGACTATAATCTCTGAAGGAACTAAACCATTGATATGTCTCGACGAGGCGGAGATGATGCCGCGGCTCGACGAAATAGTAGGCAAAGTCAGCGATTTGATAAGTGGGCGTCGATCCTATGTAGAATGCCTTGAAGCACACATTAGCGAGTTGAAGGCTAGGGGAATTGCATCATCACTAATCATTGATAATTCGAGCTTGGTTATTAATTCTTTCCTCTGACTGCTAATAAGTATCCTTGCAGCAAAAGTGATACTGTTGGCTAATTCCAAATCCAGCAATTTCAATGGCTTCCAATCAGGGTATCCAGGCGGGATTACTAAATGAGCCACCCGCAGTATTGAGATGCGGGATATATCTGCAATGTAAAATCCAACTCCGTTTTTGAGAGTCCTTCATATAACTAAAACCTTTTTCCGCCTGTGTCGATCCTGAGCGAACAGCGAGTGTCGCACGCGGATTTCCTGCAGGTAGCCTTTGTATTCGCATCTTCACTGAGGAACTCAGCATCAATATAGCTATGAGCGGAGCGGTAGATGAAACGTACCCGTGGTTACTACTCCACATCATCTCGCGTGATTTTGAATGGCTTTACTTTTCAACATAATCTGACGAAATCGGAAAAAAGTATGAGAGATAATAAGAGACCCTGGGTTTTGGGAATGGCTTCATCACATAATGGCGGCGCCTGCCTATTAAGAGGTGATGAGATTGTAGTAGCAATTCAAGAGGAACGGCTTTTACGTCAGAAACGTTCTGGGCATCCACTTTGGAAAGCCTCTCTGTCAATAAATTATTGTCTAGATACAGCAGGTATCAAACCGGCAGATCTGAGTGCGATAGCTACATGTTCACTGAATGAGGCAAGTAGTCATACCCAAGATGTTAGGTTAAATTCGATCTTGCGCCCAGTTAAAAATGAAATTTCAGTTTTCAAAGTTGGACACCATCTCGGACATGCAATTGGTGCTTTTGCTACATCCGGTTTTTCACAATCAGCAATACTTGTAATTGATGGAAGAGGCTCGCTTTTAGAAGATGTAGAAGAAGTAGAACACAAGAAACTTAAGCATACATATATAGATGGCAACGCGATACAGCCTCATTCGCCACTTGGGGAGGTAGCATCGCTTTATTTCATTAATGACGAACATATAGTCCCGCTCGAAAAACATATAAGCCCAATGTACTTTCAACAGAAAGTGGGTATGCCTTATTTTAATAGCCTCGGATCACTCTATGGAGCTGTGGGGGTCCAACTTTTCGGCGACATGTTAGATGGAGCTGGTAAGGTAATGGGGTTAGCGCCATATGGAAAACCGGTCATCCCCATGGGGGAATTCTTTGAAATAATTGATAATGAATTTTATATGAAAACAAATATCCCCCTACGATATACTCACTCAGAACGTTGGCCATCATTACATGATGAATACAAAGATCTTGCTGCTTCAGTCCAGGCTGCCATAGAAGAAGCTATACTTTATTTTGTCCGCCGTGCCCGCCAAATATCAGATAGCGACAAACTTTGTTATGCAGGTGGCGTGGCATTGAATAGTGTTGCCAACGAACGGATCATTAGGGAAGGCGGATTCCGTGATGTTTTCATAATGCCAGCGGCTGAAGATAGTGGTACTGCAATCGGTGCAGCCTATTACGGCTTATGGCAAATCACAGGTCAACACGCTAGGAGAAAGCTTATCCATGACTCTGTGGGCAGAAGATACACATCCGTGGATATCAATAGCAGTTTGTTAACCTTTCCTATGCTTCATGCCACACGACCGGACAATATCATTGACAAATCAGCTGACTTGCTCTGCCAAGGTAAAGTGGTCGGATGGTTCCAAGGCGGCTCTGAACTCGGCCCGCGAGCCCTTGGTCAACGCAGTATCCTTTGCGATCCTAGAGATGAACAGATGAAGGATCGAGTCAATGCTTTGGTGAAATTCCGAGAAGGGTTCAGACCCTTTGCCCCGGTCATCTTGCGTGAGAAGCTGACAGAATGGTTTGAAACATGTGATGAAAAAGATGAGAGCCCATATATGCTCAGAGTATTGCGGTTCCGAGAAGAAGTGGCAAAACTCGTGCCGGCAGTAAGGCATGTTGATAGCACTGGCCGTGTACAGACAATTACACGAGAAGCCAATGGACGATTGTACCAATTGCTATTCCGCTTCTATCAGCAGACTGGTGTGCCCATCCTGCTTAATACTTCTTTCAACACAAGTGGAGAACCAATTGTCGAGTCTCCAGAAGACGCCTGCTGTTGCTTGCTTTTTAGTGGAATGGATGCTTGCGTTCTTGAGAATCACCTGGTCGTAAAGCGGCCAGAATTTTCTTCACCTCTAGATTTATATGTCTCTCTAATAGCTGAAAGAGTACTTATCGATCACCCAGGTAAAGGATATTTCACTAATAGCGAGGATAGCTACCAGTGGGAACCGTTCACGTCGTTTTATTCTTTACCATTAGACCGTTCAGATGAAGTTGATCGCGTAATTCTTAGAGATTATTGTCATACACCTACTCTTCGCATCATTACATCGACGCCCTATGGTCTTGTGATGCATGTTACCTCCATTACAGCATTTGAGATACTCAAGCGGTGTAATGGCAAACAAAATGGTTGGGAGATTCTCAATGAACTCAATATATTAAGTAATGCTGAATGTGACGAAAGAAATTTTCGCAGAATGTTGGCTACGCTCAGGCGAGCTTCAGTCGTGAATCTACATCTTTCTCGGAGATGAAATCAGATAGCCAATCTTTGCCCTGACGTACTGATCAATCAATCCGCGCAAGGTTCGTAATAGATGTATGCCCGCTCCATTTTTACACAATCTAAAAGGGAAGTATGAACAGGTATCGATTTACAGACACGACCCGAGATCTGGCGAGAGAAACTTGCCGTCATCGAGCGGTCTATGGACGGAGAATTGCAAAAACACTACCTATCCAGGGACATGAATATCCTGCTATTTCTCTGTGTAGTTCGATTCATCTTTGGCATGACCGGAAAAGGCGGTGGCCAGAATCGAAAGATTGACCGTCCGCATGGCATAGAGAGTCAGAAGAGAGCGGGCTACAAATTTGAGGCGGGCTTTGTTCCACGGTAAATTGTCAAGCAACGTTCGCTCAACCGAGTGGATGTCAGTCATCGTGCGATCTCCTTTCAGTTTTGCAGCAGAAAGTCTAATCGCACGATGGCCTGATCAGCTATGGCCACAACCCATCATCATTTTTGATGATATGAAGCCAGCCTCCCTCCGCGGCTCCATCAGGTAAAATTGATGGAGTAAAGGAAAAAAGACCGCAGGAAGGAGGCATCGTGTTGACATATTGTGGCGTTGATTTTCACTCCCGGCAACAGAAAGTAGTTTTCTGTGATTTGGCGACTGGCGAGATTCAGCGTAAAGAGTTGAAACACCAGTCAGACGAAGTCCGCCAATTCTATACACAACTGCCGAAACCTGTGATCGTTGGTCTGGAGGCCACTGGCTCCAGTCAATGGTTTGAAAAACTGCTAGCCGAGCTCGGGCACGAAGTCTGGATCGGGAATGCCACCGAGATCAGACGCCGTGCCCGCTCGCGGCAAAAGAACGATTGGAGAGATGCGGAATTAGTCCTCGACTTGATGGTCAAAGACGAGTTCCCACGCATCTATCGACTCTCGGAAGAGAGTCTGGAAATCCTCCGGCGACTACGTTACCGCCATCGCCTGGTCAAGATGCGGACGATGGCCAAAAATGGGCTGCACGCAATCGCGCTGTCAGCCGGCTTATCAATGAAATCCAAGTTGCTGACCAAATCGGGGCGAGCCAAGCTTGAGCTACTAGATTTAAGCCCGGCGCTCAAAGACCAACGAGATGAATGGTTGGATTTGATCGATCAACTCAATCACCGTATTGCTCGCCTCGACTCAGAGGTCGAGCAGGAGGGGCAGACCGACCCGCGCGTCCAACTGTTACGAACTCATCGTGGCCTAGGACCGCTGACGGCTCTGGCGCTGGTCCATACCCTGGAGCCTGTAAATCGCTTCTCGAGCAGCCGTAAGGTCACAGCCTTCGTAGGACTCGAACCCTGCGAAGAGTCGTCAGCCGACAAAGTGCGTTGGCGGGGCATCTCGAAAGCCGGCTCTCGCTTGCTCCGCTTCTTATTGATTGAGGCGGCCGGCGTCGCGATCAAATACGACGATGAACTCAAGCGCTTCTATCTCCATCTCTTGCATCGTCGTGACTGGCGCAAAGCGAAAGTCGCCGTAGCTCGAAAACTTCTGGTCCGTGCCTGGATTATGTTGCGCGACCAGATCGATTATGCAGAGTTCCTCAAACGAGGTGTCGCAGTTCGGTCTGCCCGGACAGGACGTAGGCCTTAAATGCCTGGCTTTTGATTGGGCGACCAACCTCTCCCGACCAATATCTGAACGGGAGAGTGTGAATTGATCCTCAGAGGCTTGCATGCCTGGATAGATGATTAAGCGCGCTCCTTGAGGGCGCTTGAGTTTGAGGATTCTGTCGACTTTTGATTTTTTCCCATGCGGTCTCAATTCCTCTACGGATGAACCTCCTGTATTTCGCACTGGATTCCAGCGCGCCAGAGGAAGTTTACCCAAAAAAGGACTTGACAACGGCTGGCTTTATAGATGTCCTGTA
>Ga0137368_10009056_pt1 | contig 10197 bp, 10 predicted proteins | sample SagtaG_13_FD_104917 | JGI IMG/M metagenome (GOLD analysis project Ga0137368, IMG submission 104917) | Vadose zone soil microbial communities from Sagehorn Ranch, Mendocino, California, USA - Sage1_L_100_16 metaG | ecosystem: Environmental > Terrestrial > Soil > Vadose zone | place: USA...
AGCGCCTCGGCCGCGCCGCCGAGGGGTGGGCGCTCCGCGACGGAGAGGGCGGGATCCGCTTCGCCGCACCGCGCGACGCGGTGGCCGGCGGGACGTGGATGGGGGTCTCGGCGCGCGGGGTGTTCGCGGGCGTCACGAACTACCACTCGCCGCTCGCCTGGTACCCCGATCCGTCCCGCCGCTCGCGCGGCGAGCTCGTCGGCCTCGCCCTGGCGGCGCCGACGGCCGCCGCCGCGCGCGAGGCGCTCCGCGCCCTCCGGGCGGAGCGCTGGAACCCGTTTCACCTCGCCGTCGCGGACGCCGCCGCCGCGTTCCTCTGGTGGTACGACGGCGAGCGGGCGGCGCTCGTCGATCTCTCTCCCGGCCTGCACGTCGTGACCGAGCGCTCGCCGGACGGGCGTTGCCCGCGGGGCGACCTCGTGCGTTCGCGCTGGCCGCTCGAGCCGTCCGTCCCGCACCTCCGCGAGCTCCTCACCCTCCACGGCGGCGATCCCGCGACCGCGACCTGCATCCACGGCGATCCCGCCTACGGCACCCGCTCCTCCGCCGTGCTCCGGCTCGCCGCGGAGCTCTCCGCCTCCGAGCTGTACGCGGCCGACGCCCGGCCGTGCGCCGCTCCGCTCGAGGACCGCTCGACGCTCCTCGCGGCCCTCGCCCGGACCGCTTGACTGGGGCGGCGCGGCGCGACAAGAGAAGGCGCCATGGGACTCCTCGACCGCGTCTCGTTCAGGAAGCAGGACGTCCATCCGCCCGAGGCGATCGACGTGACGGCGGAGGGCGAGCTCCGGATCCTCTGGCCGGGCGGCGCCGAGGTCACGATCCCGCCCGCGCGGCTCCGCGATCTCTGCCCGTGCGCGGGGTGCGTCGAGGAAGGCACCGGCCGCAAGATCCTCGATCCCACCACGATCCCCGTGGACATCCGGCCGCTCCAGATCCTCCCGGTGGGGAACTACGCCGTCCAGATCCACTGGTCGGACGGCCACTCCACCGGCATCTACACGTGGCAGACGCTCCGCGACGCGTCGGTACTGGGCGCGGAACATCCCGGCGCGTGACGAAGGCGGCGCACCGTCACACGGTGCTGCGCGAGGGCGCGGCGACGTGCCGGTACAGGTTCACCTCGGGGCCGTGCCCCGTGCGCTCCCGGCCGAAGCGGACGCTGCGGGGATCGCCTCGTCCCCCGCGCAGCGCGTGGACGAGGAGCTTCACGGTGTTCGCGTCGGCGAAGCCGCCCATCGCCTCCGAGGCGAGCACGTCGCAGGCGCCGCGCGCGTCGTAGGGATCCGGCCGGAAGGAGCGGGACTGGGTGAGCGCCGCGAACGCGCTCGACGGAGATCACCTCGACCGACCGGCTCGGCGATCGACCCAGCACGGGGTATCCCTGCCCGCAGCGCCAGTGATGCGACTGCGCCGCGGTGACGGCCGGGTGCGGGCCGAGCACGGACGCGAGGTGGTAGGCGCCGACGAACGGGTGGGCGGCGATGCGGAGCGCGTCCTCGTGCCCGAGCCGCTCTCGCTGGCGCAGGAGGCGCGGGGGGAGGTGGCGCATCCCCAGATCGTGGACGAGCGCCGCGGCGGCGAGATCGGGGACGCCGCGCGCGCCTCGCACCGCGCAGAGCAGCATGCGCACCGCCACCGCCGCCGTCGCGAACGCATGTGCGTGGAGCTGTGATCCGGCCCGCCGGATGGCGAGCAGCTCCTCGAAGACGATGTCCGGGAAGCGGACGGAGAGGAGCGCGCGTCGGAGGGCGTCGCGGACCGCGTCGCCACCGAACAGGTGGCGGTAGACCCGCTCACCGAGGGTCGCCTCGACGTCCTCCGCGAGCGGCGTCTCCTCGAGCGCCCGGCGCGGCAGCGCGGGAGCGCGCCGGGCCGCCTCCGCGATGGCCTCGAGCGACAAGACCGCTCCCCGCGCGGCGACGGGCGCGCCGCGGCAGTCGATGATCTCCTCGCTGAGGATCAACCGGTCGAACATCCCGCGTTCGCAACGGTAGCAGAACCGCCTTCGCGCCGGGAGAGCCGACCCATCGAAGGGCGAGCGGGCGGAGGGGGCGCCCGCCTGCCGGCGCGGAGCTAGAGCGCATCCCATGACCCAGGACGCCTGCTGCGGCGCCGGGTTACGGGATGCACTCTAAACGGGCGAGCACGATTCGCGATCACCAGAATCACCAGAACCCCCGTTCGTGCTGAGCGTAGCGCCCGCATCAGCGGGCGCGGAGTCGAAGCACGCGCCTTGGAACGCTGGCGCCCTTCCGACTTCGCCTGCCCTGAGCGTAGGGGCCGCACCGCGGCCCCGAAGTCGAAGGGCTCAGGGCGAACGGAACCTTCCCGGTGTTTCCGAATCGCGCTCGGTCGTTTAGCGGCGGCGGGCCCGGGCGACGGCGCGGTCCATCTCGCGCCGGGATTCGCGCTCCTCGATCGCCCCGCGCCGGTCCTCGTGGGTTCGCCCCTTGCCGAGGCCGAGCTCGACCTTCGCCCAGCCGTCCTTGAAGTACAGCCGCAGCGGCACGAGCGTGTACCCGCGCTGCTCCACCTTCCCGCGGATCCGGTCGATCTCTCCACGCCTCATCAGGAGCTTGCGGTCACGCAGGGGCGGGTGGCCGAACTGGGCCGCCTGCTTGTACTCGCCGATCCGGAGGTTCACGAGGAACAGCTCGGCCCCGCGGGGCATGGCATACGCGTCCGAGAGGTTGACGTTCGCCTCCCGGAGGGACTTCACCTCGCTCCCGGTGAGGACGAGCCCCGCCTCCCACGTGTCCTCGATCTCGTAATCGAAGCGCGCCCGCCGGTTCGTGGCGACCACCTTCTCGCCGTCGCCAGCCTTCCCGCCGCCCCTGCCCTTCATGGAAACCGCACGTTATCGATGAGCCGCGTCGTGCCGACGAACGCGGCGATGAGCATCACGCTCCGCGGCTCGGCGCGCGCGACCGGCGCGAGCGTCTCCGGGTGGACGATCTCGAGGTAGTCCACGCGCACGCCCGCCGTGGCGAGCAGGTCCCGGGCCCGGCCGCGCAGCCGCTCCGCGTCGCGCTCGCCCGCGAGGGCGGCGTCCCGCGCCTCGAACAGCGCGTGGGAGAGGGAGCGCGCGCGCTGGCGATCCTCCGGCGAGAGGTAGGCGTTGCGGGACGAGAGGGCGAGGCCGTCCGGCTCGCGCACGGTGGGCATCCCCACGATCTCGATCCCGAAGGAGAGGTCGCGCACCATCGCGCGGATCACGGCGAGCTGCTGGAAGTCCTTCTCGCCGAACAGCGCGACGTGCGGGACCGTGAGGTTGAAGAGCTTCGCGACGACCGTCGCGACGCCGCGGAAGTGGCCGGGGCGGGATCCTCCGCAGAGTCCCTGCGAGACGCGCTCCACCCCGACCCAGGTCTCGTGCCCGGCGGCGAAGACCTGCGCGGGGTCGGCTGGCGCGAGCACCCGGTCGATGCCCGCGGCGGCGCACTTCGCGAGGTCGCCCTCGAGGTCGCGCGGGTAGCGCGAGAGGTCCTCGGTCGGACCGAACTGGGTGGGGTTCACGAAGATGCTCGCCAGGGCGACGCCAGAGGTCCCCGCGAGACGGCGCGCCTCGCGCAGGAGGGAGAGGTGGCCGTCGTGCAGGAAGCCCATCGTCGGAACGAGGACGACGCGGGCGCCCGCCGCACGATCGGTGCGGCAGCGCACCTGCCAGGCGGCCGGGTCGGTGACGAGCTCGGGTCGGTTCACGGAAATGGGCTCCGCGCCACGGTGGCGCTCGGGCGTCCGCTGGGTGGGGATCGGCCGCATCAGACCGGCGCGCCCATCACGCCGCCCTGCGGCTCCTCGCGGTCGTCCTCCTCCGCGACGGGCACGAGCCGCACAGTCGAGGAGTGGAAGCTGTGCTCGTCGTCCGGGAACGCGCTCGCCTTCACCTCGCCGACGTAGGCGGCGACCGCACCCTGGATCGCCGCGCCGACCTCGGCGAAGCGCTTCACGAACTTCGGGGTGAAGGTCGGGTCGATGGCGAGGAGGTCGTGATAGACGAGCACCTGCCCGTCGACGTGCGGCCCGGCGCCGATTCCGATGGTGGGGATGCGGAGCTGGCCGGTGATGATCCGCGCGAGCTCGGCGGGGATGCACTCGAGCACGACGGCGTAGCACCCCGCCCCCTCGAGCGCGCGCGCGTCCTTGAGGAGCTGCTGCGCCTTGTCCGAGTCCTTCCCCTGGACGACGTAGCCGCCCATCCGGTGCACCGACTGCGGCGTGAGTCCGATGTGGCCCATCACCGGCACGCCGGCGCGGACGATGCGGCGGATCACCTCGACGAAGTCGGCCCCGCCCTCGAGCTTCACCGCCTGGACGCCGCCCTCGGCCACGAACCGCATCGCGGCCTTGACGCCATCGTCCGCGCTCGCCTGGTAGCTGCCGAACGGCATGTCGCCGACGAGGTGGGCGCGCGCGCCGTCGCGGTCGAGGCCGCGGCGGACGGAGGCGGAGTGGTAGATCATCTGCTCCAGGGTGACGGGGAGCGTGGAGTCGTGCCCCTGGACGACCATCCCGAGGGAGTCGCCGACGAGCACCGCGTCGACCCCCGCGGCGGCGACGAGGCGCGCCGCGGTGGCATCGTAGGCGGTGACCATGGCGATCTTCTCGCCGGAGTCCTTCATCCGGCGCAACTCGTGGATCGTCACGCGCTTCTTCGGCCCGCTCTGGGTCGACATGCTCGGATCCTCCGGTGTAGGCCCCGCCCGCGGGGTCCTGCCCTTTGGCGAGAGTGAGACTCTAATACGTTCTCGTGCCGAGTGGCACGTAGTGCTGCGTCCCCTTGCGATGCTTCCGGACGACGGCGAGGAGCGACTCGACGTCCTCCGCGCTGCCCTCGAGGTCGAGGTCGCTCACGTTCACCACGAGGAGGGGGGTCTCGTCGTAGTGGAAGAAGAAGTCGTTGTAGGCCTTGGCGAGCGCCTCGAGCCACGTGCCGTCGATCGAGCGCTCGTAGTCCCGCCCCCGGCGGCGCACCCGCGCGAGCAGCACGTCCGTGCGCGCCTGCAGGTAGACGACGAGGTCCGGCTTCACCACCCGCGGGCCGAGGAGCTCGTAGACGCGATCATAGAGGGCGAGCTCGTCCGACCCGAGCGTCAGCGAAGCGAAGACGCGGTCGCGGGCGAACAGGTACTCGGCGACCGTCGAGCGGCTGAAGAGATCCTGCTGGAAGAGCGCCTGCTGCTGCCGGAAGCGCGAGAGCAGGAAGAAGAGCTGCGCCTGGAATGCGTGCTTCCTGCGGTCCTGGTAGTAGGGGCGCAGGAAGGGGTTCTCCTCCGGGAGCTCCTCGACAAGGCGAGCCCCCAGGCTCTCGGCAAGCAGGTGGGCGAGCGTCGACTTGCCGACGCCCACGGGGCCTTCCACGGCGATGTACCGAGGCCTCTCCATGCGGAATCGCGGGCGAGCGCGGGAGCTTGCCATGCGGCCGCGCGCGTCGCAAGCCGCCCGCCGAGCTCGCCTCGCCCGGAGGCCCACCGCGCCCTGCTCCGCCGCGATCGCGACATCGGGATCGGGGATCACCTGATCCGCCGATCAGGGTCCGCTTGACGGGCGATGCAACGTCACGTATCGTCGCTCCGCTTTCGGAGGTGATGCGGTCCGGCGGGGAGGCAGTGGACGATGAGCCGAGTCGCGACGACGACGGAGCGGACCAGGGCGGCCGAGGACGTGGCGGGCATCGATCCCGCGTTCCACCGCGCGATCCTGAAGATCGCGCTCGAGCTGAAGAAGCCGAACGCGCCGTCGTACGACGCGATCGTCCAAGCGACGATCCGCTCCATGCGGCTCGATCCGGTGAGGTTCCGGCGGTACCTGGGCGAGAACGGGGCGAGGAACATGAGCCTGCTCCTCGCCACCGCCCGCGGTTTCGGCCCCTGATCGCGCCTCTCCACTCGACGGTGGCGAGGAGGTCGGGGTGAGGGTTCGGAGGGTTTCACGGGCGCCCGCTCGACCGATGGGCGTGTGGGCGGGCAGAGCTAGCGGGTGGGCGCCCGTGAAGATTCCCCTTCGCCGTCCCCCAGGGCATGCTCGAGGGCGGTCCACTCGGCGACGGTGAGGGTCTCGCCGCGCCTCCCCGGATCGACGCCGGCCCGCCCGAGAGCCGCCGCGAGCCGCTCCGGGTCGGCGACCCGCGCGGCGCGGAGCGCGTTCGCGAGGGTCTTGCGGCGCTGCGCGAACCCGGCCTTCACGAGCTTCCGGAAGCGGGCCGCGTCACGCACCTCCTCCGCCGGCGGGCGGAACAGCGCGCACAGCACCGCGCTCTCCACCTTCGGCGGGGGCAGGAACGCGCCGGGGCGCACGATCCGCTCGATCGAGACGTCCGCCTCACGCTGAAGCAGGACGGAGAGGATTCCCCACTCGTGCGTCCCGGGCGCGGCCGAGAGGCGCTCCGCCACCTCGCGCTGCACGAGGAGCACGGCGCGCGAGACGCACGCGGCCTGGTCGAGGAGCGAGAAGAGGATGGGCGAGGTGAGGTGGTACGGGAGGTTGCCGACCACGGACAGCTTGTCGCCATGTCCCGTGCCCGTGCCCGTGCCCGTGCCCGTGCCCGAAGCTGTGCCGCGGGTCGCGGTCGTGGCCCTTCGACTCCGCGCCGACGCTTCCGCGTCGGCGCTACGCTCAGGGTGAACGGCCGTGGCGTCGGCCGGCATCGCGGTCGGGGTCGGGGTCGCGTACTTTGCGAGGATCCGCCCGTAATCGAGCCTCGCCGCGTCCGCCTCGAGGAGCGCGATCCGTTCCCCGAGCTCACCTCGCAGCACCGCCGCCATGTCTCGGTCGCGCTCGACCGCGACGACCCGCGCGCCGCGGGCGGCGAGCCGCGCCGTGAGGTGTCCGAGCCCGGCGCCGAGCTCGACGACGAGCTCGCCGGGGCGTGGCGCGGCGAGCCGCGCGATCTCGGCCAGGATCGTCTCGTCGCCGAGGAAGTTCTGGCCCCAGCTCTTCTTCGCGCGGAGCCCGTACTTCTCGAGCAGCGCCCGCGGGCTCGGGTAGCGGGCCTCCGCCGTCGTCGTGGTCACAGCCGCCATCCGGGATCGGCATTGAGGTCGAGGCCGGCGCGCTCGCCGCGGAGGAGCGCGTGGGTCCCGGCGACCGCGATCATCGCGGCGTTGTCGGTGCAGAGCTGGACGGCCGGCACGAACACCTGCATCCCCTCGTACTCGCCCGCCCGCGCGGCGACCGCGGCACGAAGCCGGCTGTTCGCGGCGACTCCGCCCGAGAGCACGATGCGCTCGAACTGGAGCCGGCGCGCGGCGCGGAACGCCTTCTCCACGAGCGCGCGCACGATCGCCTCCTGGTAGCTCGCGCACACGTCGGCGAGCGCCCCTCCCTCGGGGACTCCGTGGCGCCTGACGTGGTGGAGGAGCGCGGTCTTGAGCCCCGAGAAGCTGAAGTCGAGGTCCGCTCCCTTCACGATCGCCTTCGGGAAGCGATGCGCGCTCGGGTCGCCCTCGCGGGCGAGCCGGTCGATGGCGACGCCCCCCGGGTACGGGAGACCGAGGAGCTTCGCGCCCTTGTCGAAGGCCTCGCCCGCGGCGTCGTCGCGCGTCTGCCCGAGGAGGCGGTAGTCGCCGAAGCCGTGGGCGGCGTACAGCGACGTGTGTCCGCCGGAGACGACGAGCCCGAGATACGGAAACGTCGGGGGCGGCTCCGCGAGGAACGCGGCGACGAGGTGCCCCTCGAGGTGGTTCACGCGGACGAGCGGCTTCTCCCACGCGAGCGCGAGCGCCTTCGCCGCCTGCACGCCGACGAGGAGCGCGCCGACGAGCCCCGGCCCGCTCGTCACCGCCACCGCATCGAGCCCGTCCGGCCCGACCGCGGCGCGCGTGAGCGCCTCGTCGATGACCGGCATCACCTGCACGATGTGGTTGCGGCTCGCGAGCTCGGGGACGACCCCGCCCCAGCGCCGGTGCACCTCGATCTGCGTCGCGACCACATCCGAGAGCACGCGCCGCCCGTCCTCGACCACGGAGGCAGCCGTCTCGTCGCAGGATGTTTCGATCGCCAGAACTTTCACGGTTTTTCAGAGGTGGACGTGGACCTCGACTCGACCTGGGTCTCGACCTGAACGAGGTCGAGCTGCAACTCGTGAGTCGATACCCGGGTCCGCCACAGCGCGGGAACTTAACTCGCCGCTACTGCAGCTGCTTCGCGACGATCTCGCGCACCGCCTTCGCCTGCTCGCTCCTGGGCTCGAGCCGCAGGTACCGCTCGTATGCGGCCCTCGCCTGCTTCTTCCGCCCGTCGCCCTGGTGGATCTCGCCGAGGAGCAGCCAGCCGGGAGCGTAGTTGCCGTCGGCCGCGATCCCCTGCTCGAGCGAGACGAGCGCATCGCGCGCCCTGTTCGAGTCGTAGAGCGCTCGGGCGAGCCCCACGAGCGCGGGGGCGGTCGCGCGCAGCGCCACGGCGCGGCGGTAGTCCGCGATCGCGCCGGCGAAGTTACCCCCCTCGTACTTTCGTTCCGCGATGGCGAGAAGCTTCTTCTGGTCGGCGTCGACTCCGGGGAGCTGCGCGGCGGCGCGAAGGGGCGCCTCGCCGGCGGCGGCCGTTCGCTCGCGCCGGGGCGCCTGCTTGCGCGAAGGAGCGCGTCGCTCCGGCGCGGCCACGGCGGGAGGCGCCGCGGGCGTTGGCGTGGGTGCGGGCGGCGGCGACTTGGCCTCGGGCGCGACCTCGGGAGCGGCCGCCGCAGGCGGAGGCGAAGGGGGCGTCGGCGGCGGGCTCGCCCGGGCGGCGGCAGGCGGCGCGAGCGGCGGCGAATGCGCCGGAGGCGAGGCCTTCGAGCGGAGCGCGAGGAACGCCCCCGCGCCCGCCACGGCGAGGACGAGGGCCAGGACGACTGCGAGCTCCGTCATGGAGCGCCGCGCTCCCGCCGGCGCGGGAGGGGGCTGCGGCTGGGCGGCGGGGAGCTCCCTGCTCGACCGTGGCGCCGCGGCGCTTTCTGCGAGCGCGAGCGCGTCGTGAGCGCCGGGGGGCGGGGGGATCCCGGGGAGCGTTCCAGACCCGCCGAGCGACGCCGGCAGCGGCACGGTCCCGGGTGGCGGCACCGGCATGGAGAACTGCGTCTGCTGCCGGTACGCGGCGCCGGAAGCGGCGAAGGCGGGGGGAACGGGGGGCTCCGCCGCGGGCGGGTTCTCGACCTCGATCGGCTCGCTGTCGGCGGCGACCACGGCGGGGCTCGTGGCAGCCGGTTCGCCCTCGTCCCGGGAGAGCGCGACGGCAAAGGTCTCGCGCCTCCGTTGCGGAAACGGCACCACCTTCGAGCCCTCGGCGCGCTCCGCGAGGGCGGCGGCGCGCGTCTCCCCCGCGTTCGACGCATCGGGAGGGATGGAGCGTTCCTGGGCGGCCGTCGGGATCGGCCCCGCGAACCAGTCCACCCCGTCCGGCTCGGCAGCCGGAGCGTGGGCCGGCTCGGGCGTCGGCGCCGCGCGCGCCCGCATGGCGAACGTGGGGGCCGGCGTCAGGCGCGCCTGCTCCGGCGGAGGCGGCGGCACCTCCTTGATGATCCCCTCGAAGAACAGCTTCGAGATGACGCCCGCGGCCGCGAGGTCGTCGTAGTCGGCCTCCTCGATCACCTGGTCGAGCGTCCGCCGTCCGTCGAAGAGCCTCAGCAGCGCGTTCACGTCGTCCGGGATCTCGGCGAGCCGGTCCCCGAGCAGCGCGTAGTCGATCTCGAACACGCGGTCGAGCGAGGGGAGCTGCTCGACGATGCGCCCCCACTCGTCGATCCGGCGCATTCCCTCCATGAGGAGGCCCTGCGTGGACACCGGGATCCGCTCGTCGCGCTCGATCGGCTTGAACTCGATCGCGAACTCGCCGTCCTGCCAGTTGAGGAGCCGGTAGAAGGCGTTCTCCCCCGCGAGCTTCCCGAGCTCGCAGTCGAGGATGCGTCCATCGCGGAAGTAGCAGACCGCCTCGAGTCCCTTCGTGCTCTTCACGTGGAGCGCGCCCGACTTCTTCCCCATCTCGAGCGTCTGGACGAGGTCCACGACCCCCATGTCGGAGAGGTTCCCCGCGAAGCTCGCCTTGAGGTCCTTCTTCTCGAGCCGCTCCTTCTCCTTCTTCTCGAGGAGGATCTTCACCCGGGTGACGATCTCCTTGATGTAGATGGGCTTCGTCAGGTAGTCCTCGACGCCCAGCTCGAGCCCCTTCACCTTGAACTCGACCGACTTCTGGCCGGTCAGGAAGATGAAGGGCGTCCCCTTG
>Ga0137368_10009060_pt1 | contig 10194 bp, 12 predicted proteins | sample SagtaG_13_FD_104917 | JGI IMG/M metagenome (GOLD analysis project Ga0137368, IMG submission 104917) | Vadose zone soil microbial communities from Sagehorn Ranch, Mendocino, California, USA - Sage1_L_100_16 metaG | ecosystem: Environmental > Terrestrial > Soil > Vadose zone | place: USA...
CTGCACTGAAGGAGGTAGGACATGGGGTTCGTTGGTATCGAAGAGATCTTCCTCAAAGTCCAGGACCTGGACAGCGCGATCGACTTCTACCACAACAAGCTGGGCATCCCGCTCGACAAGCGCGATCACGAGCGCGCCTATCTCCAGTGTGACCGAGGGCATCTGGTGCTACAGATCGCGAACTCCACGGGTCGGCATCAAGCAGGAGGTCCGATGCACTTTGCCTTTACCGTCACTGAGGAGACCTTCGACGAGGTCGTCAAGAAGTTTGTCGCTTCAGAGTATCGGACGCGCGGGCCGATCGACCGTCAGGAGCCGTTCAAAGGCCGGGCGCTGTTTATCTTCGATCCGGACGGGAACGAGACAGAAGTGAACACACGCTACCTTTATCGTGCTCCGTTGCGCTGACCGCTGCGAGGCCCAGCCGACTCGCTGCGGCCACGGAATAAACTCTGATGCAATACTGGGGATCCAGTTGGACCCGACGCGCCGCAGTCCCTGGAAACAAAGTCCTCAAGGGTGCGAAGCCCGCTGACGTCCCCGTCGAGCAGCCGACGACATTGCAGATGGTCATCAACATCGAGACGGCCACGGCGCTCGGGCTGACGATCCCGTCGTCGGTGCTGTTGCGGGCGGACGAGGTCATTCAGCAATGAACCGCCGAGCGTTCATCGGAACCCTACTCGTCGCGCCGCTCGCCGTCGAGGCGCAGCAAGCGGGGAAGGTTCCACGCATCGGGGTTCTGGTCGTTGGGTCCGCGTCCTCCGAATCCACTCGCATCGAGGCATTCCGCCAAGGTCTGCGCGAGCTGGGGTACGTGGAGGGCAGGAACCTCATGGTCGAGTGGCGCTTCGCCGATGGAGACACAGGGCGCCTCCCCGCGCTGGCGGGCGATCTCGTCCGCTCAAACGTCGATATCCTCGTCGCGGCGTTCATGTCAGAGATCCTCGCGGCTCGACAAGCGACCACGGTCATTCCGATTGTTATGGTCCAATCGGTCGATCCAGTTCCCAATGGGCTTGTGGCGAGCCTGGCACGACCAGGCGGAAACATGACCGGGATGACGATCCAGCCACCTGAGTTCGGCGGGAAACTGGTGGAGCTGCTCAAACAGGCGGTGCCGCAGTTCTCACGGTTCGCCGTGATGTGGGATCCCCTCTATCCCGGTTTCAAGCCCTTCTACGAGCACGCACAGATAGCGGCGCGAACACTCAGCATCACCCTTCAGTCGGTCGAAGTGCGACAGTCAGGTGATATCGACGTGGCGTTCGCCCGAATCACGAAGGAGCGTTATCAGGGTCTGACCGTCTGGCCGACCAATGTGATGGCAGTCAACATAAGACGCATCATCGACTTTGCGTTGCAGAATCGGCTCCCGACGATCTATCCGACCAGAGCCTACATGGACATCGGCGGCCTGATGTCCTACAGCCCGAATCGTGATGAGGTGTACCGGCGAATCGCTGCTTATATCGACAAAATCCTCAAAGGCGCAAAGCCCGCCGACCTTCCCGTCGAACAGCCAACGAAGTTCGAGTTTGTGATCAACCTGAAGACGGCGAAGGCGCTCGGCCTCGCGATTCCGCAGTCGCTGCTGCTGCGAGCGGATCAGGTGATCGAATAGCGCGTGCTCGTGTGGCGCTGTGCTGGTGCGCGTGGTGGCGTTCGGCTAGACTGCCCGCCAGCCATCCTCAACCCAGGTGCCCATGCGGCTGATCGGGCTCGCGGTCATTCTCGCAGTCAATCTCGTTCTTGCGCCGCTCGCAGGCGAGGCGCAGCAGGCCAGAAGTCCTCGTCTGGGCGTGCTGTTGTTCAGTGCGCCAGAGACTGACCCGAACGTCGCGGCGCTTCGTCAAGGGCCGGCCGACCTCGGACACACGGAGTCCCGCAACATCACCATCGAGTACCGCGGCGCGGGAGGAAAGCCGGAGCGGCTCCGCGATCTGGCGGCGGAACTCGTGGCCGCCAAGCCTGATGTGATTCTGGCGCGGGGTGGGGACGTCACGCCATTCGTGAGAGCCGCGACGGGCACGATCCCGATCGTCATGGTCGTCAGCAACGACCCGGTTGCGGCGGGCCTGGTCGCGAGCATGGGCCGTCCGGGCGCGAACGTTACCGGGGTGACCTTCGTTTCCTCCGACTTGGCCGCCAAGCGACTGCAGTTCCTCAAGGAGATGGCACCGCGCGTGTCCCGAGTCGGTGTTCTCTGGAATCCGGATCACGTCGACCCCGAGTACCGTGAGACTCAGAAGGCGGCTCAAGCGCTTGGAATGCGTGTCCAGTCCCTTGAAGTGCGAAACGCAGGCGACCTCGATGCCGCGTGGCAGAGCGCGAGTGCCACGCGTGTCGAAGCAGTCGTCGCAGTGTCGTCTCGGCTGATGACCACGAACCGCTAGCGAATCATCGAGTCTTCCCGGGAGCGGCGGCTTCTGCTCGCGTCTGGTTGGGGGCCGTGGGCGAAGGAGGGCGCTCTGTTCAGCTATGGACCGGACCTCAACGCGATGACCCGACGCGCCGCGAGCTACGTAGACAAAATCCTCAAAGGTGCCAAGCCTGGCGATTTGCCGGTCGAGCAACCCACTAAATTCGAACTCGTCATCAACCTCAAGACCGCGAAGGCGCTGGGGATGACGATCCCGCAGTCGTTGCTGGTGCGGGCTGACGAGATCATCCAGTGATTCCAGTACCATCGCGTCTGGATGACGTGCACGTGCGGGCTGAGATCGTTCGAGCATTGGAGCCGGTCGCCTGAGTCTCTCTGCTAGACTTCCCGGCACGTTGAAAGCGGCCGTCGTCGGGTCGTGCGGGTTCGCCCTCTTCCTGGGGGCGTGCGCCATCACGAACACGCCTCAGCAAGACCTGGCCTATGCGCGGTGGGCGAAGTGCAATGCGCCGTTCGTTCAGCTCGAGTGGGTCGATCTCGACGGCCGGATCACATTCAGGTTCTCTAGCGAGGGGGGCCGGCAAGAGGTCCTGCAATGCCTTGCCGAAGCTGGCCGCACGGGGCCGCCGCTTCCCGAGCCTGTGGGCGTTCGCCCCCCGGGAGGCGTGTGAGCGATCAACGCGGCCGTCTGCTCGTGGCGGCGCTCGGCTTCGCCGGGCTTCCTCGACCCTCGTATGACCGCGCGCTCTGGGCGCTGAGGTTCTGGCTCGACTCCTGGCGCGGTATCGGCGACGTCGAACGCGGCATGGCGCGCCAGGGCTTCGATCTCCAGCTCACGCGGTACGACGAAAAGGGCGGGCGACGTTCTACACGACCGGAATGGAGCACCCCATCACGAGCGCGACGACTTCAGTGTGGGAAGGCACGCCGTGGCATGCCGTCCAGGGTGCGGCGCGGGATGCGCTGCGACAGGCCGGATGGCTAGCTTGCGGCTCCAGCTCTATGCGCACTTGGTTATCCAGGTTGTTGGTTTCGTCATCCTGACTGAGGTCGCAGTCAGGAACTACCTGCGAGGCAGGCGTAACAGGCGTCCCGACTCCCCGTGGCTCGGGGCGCTACTCCTGGCCGTCGGCCTCCTAATTGCCCTGCTGCGGCGGTTGTATTTCGGCGCGATCGAGGTGATACCTGTCACGAAGGCAGCGCCCGTCTTGGTCATTGCGCTGCTATTTGGGTTTGTGGGTCTAGCGCTGATGCTCCGCGAGCGGAGGAGAGCGCGAGCTGCCAGATAAGAAGCGTGAGTCCGAGCCGGCTGCGAGCTACTTGCCGCGGCGATACCCAACGCGGCCCAACAAGAACGGTCATTTAACCCACCGCCGGGGAGCCCGCGTTTGGGCCCCGTTGTGACTCGTTGGGCCCGTTGACGTCCAAAACACGGCCGAACACTCTGGCCCCGGGTCGCCCGCCGGCTACGCTGTCGTGGTCTACCGACCAAACGGGGTGCAGGCCACTCGCGCGAAGCGCCCTGGTAATCGTCTAACGACCTCATCGCCGCATTCCAGGACATTGGCTGCGAGGAACAGTCAGCGGAGCGCGCTTATTGTACGGGGTGCGGTAAGAACGTGCGTGACCACGAGCTGCGTGGTCATTCCATGCATCGAGAGAAAATCGGCCAGATCCTGCCCCGAAAGGTGATCGTAGCTAACCACCCAGGCTTGTACCCGCGTGGACAACGTGGCTTTCAGGTCAATGAACAACCCTATGCGCCGTTTCTCGTTCCGGTTGCGGGAAGTCCACTGGATAACGTAGCTGATGGCCAATTCGGCAAGCGCCTGTTGATCGGAGGGATCGGGCAGCGCGTTGAGAGGCCGCTGCGTGTTGATGTACCTTAGCAACGTCTTGGTGTCCGACTGGTTCATGATCCTCACGACGTCAGGGTCCGCAATCTTGCCCGCAAAGCTGGTGGCAAGGTATTCAATCGCGGCGCGGTAAGCCAGGCAGTCCCCGTGGGTCGCGAGGAAGGTCACGGCTGTGGAGTCAATCGCGAGTCCAACACTGCCTTCGACTGGTTCAATCATAGCCCCAGCGGTCCGGATGACGTGTCGAAAGGGCCGCATCAAGGGATTGAGCCTGCCGTCCATACACGTAACAAGGGTGGCCTGCGTGACCTGCTGACTTTGCTCGGACCAATCTGGCAGCTTACCGCTCAGAAACGCCGCTAAGTACTTGACCGCCTCCGTGTCATTCATCTCACCCATTTACTGCGTCGCCGGATCCGAACCGAGCCAGCGTTGCCAGAATGACCGAAACCCCGTATCCCGAGCAGTCCAACCTGTCCCGTCTCCCAGATCGCGCTTGGCGGTGAGGATTGCAAGACCCACCTCCGTGGTCAGCCTCTCGCCGTAGGCGACTTTCCCGCAGAGCCACCGGTGATGTACTCCTTACCCTTGTGGAGCGGTGCGGTCCTCATCCGTTTGTTGCTGGCGGTTGTTTCCCATCCTGAGGAAAGGTTCCAGCAGGGAGGTGAATTCCATAGGGAAGATGTATTTCGTGGACGGACTTGCACCCAACTCTTTCAACGTCTGGAAGTACTGCAGGCTCATGGTTTTGAAGTCCGCGGTTATGGCCACTGAGTTAATTTTATCGAGGGCAGCGCTGAACCCTTCGGCGTTCAAGATTGCTGCCTGGCGAGACCCTTCGGCCCGAAGAATGGCCGATTGCCTGTCACCTTCGGCTTTCAATATGGCGGCGGCCTTTTCGCCTTCAGCCACGGTGATGCTGGCCTGGCGCTTTCCTTCCGCCTCAAGCACTACCGCCCGCCGTTCGCGCTCTGCCGCCATCTGCCGGTTCATGGCCTGCTGGATGGCGGCAGGCGGGATGATTTCTTTGATCTCCACGGCGGTGATCTTGATGCCCCAGCGTTCCGTGACCTCGTCCAGCTTGACGCGGAGGACCTGGTTGATCTGGTCGCGTTTGGCCAGAACGTCGTCGAGCGGAATATCGCCGATGACGGCGCGCAGGCTCGTGGTGGCGATGCCACTGAGCGCGCCGCGGAAGTCCTGCACGTGGAGGACACTCTTTTCGGCGACTTCTTCCATCACTTTGTAGTAGATGAGGAAATCGATTTCTATGGGCGCGTTGTCTTTGGTGATGGCGTTCTGTCGCGGGATTTCCACGAACGCTTCACGCAGGTCGACGCGGCGAATGTCGTCCGCGATAGGCACCCAGACGGTCAGGCCGGGCCCGCGCAAGCCGATGAACTTCCCCAGTCGGAACCCCACCGCCCGCTCGTACTGCCGGACAATCTTGAATGGAATGAGCATCGTGCCCGCCCCCTTTCCTATGGGTGCGTTTTGCGCACCTTGAGCATGAGTCCTTCCAGCCCCACGACCGAGACTGGATCGCCCACACGAATGGGAGTCGCGTCGTCTGCGGTGGCGGTCCACAGCTCACTAGCGACTTGCACCGTGCCTTTTGGAGCGAGGTCCGATGTAGCGAAGCCGGTCTTCCCTATCAAAAGCGCGCCCGCTCTGGGGTACTGGAGCCGCCGCGTTTTGATGACCGCGCCGCCCACCACGACGGTGACCACAGCAAAGAGACCGGACAGGATGCCGATGAGCCAGAGACTCACATGCCGGACCGGCTCGCCCGGCAGCCTGGGGATGTCGACAGAGAAGAGGAGTAGTGCGCCGATAACGAACGCCAGAACCGCACCGACTCCCAGCAGGGCCGAACCGGCGTGCAACTCCGCGATGACGAACGCGGCGGCCAGGCCCAGCAGCACCAGGCCCGCCCAGTTGAACGGCAGGGAGCCCAAGCCCAAAAACGCCAGCACCAGGCAGAGCGCGCCGATGACCGCCGGCGCCACTAAGCCTGGATGAAAGAGTTCGATGAAGACGGCGAGCATGCCGGCGGTGTACAGGATTGAGACGAGCTCGGGCGTAGCGACGAACGCGACGAACCGCTCGCGCAAGGTCATCTTCAGGGTGCGTTTGGAGGCAGACGCCACGTTCATGATCACCGGACCCGCAGCGGTCTGCGCCGTCCGGCCGTTCAGCTGGGCCAGGAGGTCCTCCGTGTCCTTGGCGATGAAGTCCACGATATGGGCGTCAACGGCTTCCGAAGCGCTGAAGGACACGGCCTTGCGAACCGTCACCTCCAGCTTGTCGCCGTTGCGGCCGCGCTCCTGGGCGATGCTGCGCATGAGGGCCGCGGCGTCGTTGGTGACCTTCTCCAGGAGGGTCCCGCCGATGTCTTCCCCGGTAGCGGACACGGGTGACGCCGCGCCAATGTTGGTGCCAGGCGCCATGACAGCAAAGTTAGCGGCGGTCAAAATGAACGTGCCGGCGGATGCGGCGCGCGCCCCCTTGGGTGCGACGTACACGGCCACGGGCACGTCAGCGGCCAGCAGGTGCTGGACGATCTTGCGCGTGGCATCGTACGCGCCGCCGGGGGTATCGAGCTGGATGACCAAGAGGGCAACGTGCTCTTGCTCGGCTTGGCTGACAGCGTGGGCGATAAACCCTTGTGTCACTTGGTCGATTTTGCGGTTGACAGTGATGAAGAGGACGGTCGTCGGCGCTGGCTGAGGATCCCCGCCCGCCGTGGTGATCACGCCACACACGAGGATGAGGATGCCAAGCCAAGCGCGCCGCACCGCCACGATGCTCACTCCTCATCCGGGTCGACTCGAGGAGGGCCCACCGGTCGAGCCATGATTAACTGCTCGCCGCCCCTTGTCAACGGTCAGACGGATTCGGCGGTAGTCATCGAAAATGTTGAGGCTGTCCTTCGCCAAAACCTCGGCCGACGGCAAGTCGTTGATCTGTCGGCTCTGATCCGGTGAGAATCTCGCCTCGATGATCACCCTCCTGCTCCACCTGCTTCGACTCCTCCCGTTCCCCCGCGGCGACCATCGCCAACTCGCCCTCGAGAACCTCGCCCTGCGGTAGCACCTGGCCGCTACAAGCGGACGAACGGAGTGATCGGCTCCCCTGGGTCTGGTTGTCCAGGGTGTGGCTCGCCTGCGGGATCATCGTGCGAGGCCTCGCGTGTGGAGCATTCTTTAGCCGTACCGCTAACCGAGCGTGGCGACGAGCACGTGCGATGCGGAGTTCGTCCCCGCGCTGGACCCAATTCCTGGGTGATTCCTGGGTAAACGAAAGGGGTTAGCGGCTCTTGCGTCCGCTAAGCGCGACCCCCGAATGATACGACGGGTACGACGGATCAGCGCGGCGCGGTTCGCGGGTCCGGCAGCGACCGGAAGCTGCGCCACTCCATCGGCGGATCCTCCACCGGGCGGCCCTTCTCGATCCGCGCCCGCTCGTTGTGGATCTCCAGCGCGGGCAGCGCGTCTGGCGCGTGCACGACGGTCGGCAGCTCGAGCATCTCGGGCGTGACGAACACGGGCGCGCCCGCGTACAGCGCCAGGGTGATCGCATCACTGGGCCGGGCGTCGATCTCGTGGGGCTTGCCGCCGATCTTCAGGGTCAGCGTCGCGTAGAAGATATTGTCGCGCAGCGCGGTGACCACGACGCGCTCGATCGCGATGTCCGCCGCGCCGAGCACCCGGTACATCAGCGAGAGTGACATCGGCCGCGGCGTGCCGATGCCCGCCAGCGCCAGCGCGATGGCGTCGCCTTCGACGGCGCCGACCCAGATCGGCAGCGCGCGCTGCCCCTCACGCTCCTTGAGGAGAACGACGCGCAGCGGGCCGATGTTGGGCGGCCGCCGGTCGGGAACCTCCAGATACCGGACTTCGCCTTCCTTCGGGACACGAAAGATCAAGTCGTCCACCGTGACTGGAATCATCTTCTCCTCCTGACGGCGTCCGCCGGTGTCGAGCGGGACGCCCAGCTCCGCGGCCAGCGTCCGCCGGAGTCGGCCGCGCGCCCGATGCAGTCGCACCTTCACCGTGCCGGCGGGCACGCCGACGAGTGCGGCGATCTCCCACACGCGCAATCCATCCACGTAGTGCAGCTGCACGGTCTCCTGCTGCTCCTGCGGCAACGCGCCGAGCGCGCTCCAGATGCGGTCGTGCAGCTCACGGGCTTCCTGTCGGGCCTCGGGCGTCGGCTCGGCGTCCATCCACACGAACTCGCGGATCGCCCGCCCACCGGCCCAGTCGTCGACCGGCGTTTCCCGCCGGGCGCGCAGCCGGCTCTTCGCGAGGTTCACGATGATGCCGAGCAGCCAGGCGACGAAGCGGTCGCGCGCCCGGAGCTCTGCGAGCTCGAGGAACGCGTGGAGCCACGCCTCCTGCACCACGTCTTCGGCGTCGGCGCGCCCGCGGAGGATGCGCAACGCGAAGCGTGTCGCACCCTCGCGATGCCGGTCGATCAGGATCCCGAAGGCATCCCGGTCACCGGCGAGCACCCGCTCGACGATCGCGCCGTCGTCCTGGTCCATGACCCGCATCGCCCTATAGTCGTCGAAGCGGCGCGGATGGTTGCACTTGGACAGAAAAATGATCACCCTGGTGGTCGGCTCCGGTTCGATGACGCCGTTCCGTGGGCGTGCCGGCGCACGCGCGGGCCCCGACCCCAGATGGCCCGAACGCCTTGGCGGTTCGAGGGCAGGCGGACTTCTCGGGGACCGTTCACAGCGGGTCACTCGACGGGCCTCACATGACCGTTGACCGTCTCCTTTTCGGGGCGCTTCGAGCGTCGAGCCTAGCTTGCCCACGCCGCCCCACTGCACGTCTAGGCCGGGGCGCTGGTGCGCGTCGTGGCCTTCGGCTAGACTCCCCGGCAGCAGTCCTCCACCGAGGTGCCCCATGCGGCTGATCGGGGTCGTTCTCGCGTTCGTACTGACGCTTGCGCCGCTCGCCGCCGGGGCGCAGCAGGTAGGGAAGGTCTACCGCGTCGGCCTCATCTTCACCACGTCGCCGGTCTCGGAGATGGCGGGACCTGAGCCTGTCCACCCCTCCGCCAGGGCGTTCGTGCAGGGCTTGCGGACCCTCGGCTATGTGGAAGGGCAGAACCTCATCCTGGAGCGCCGGTCGGCCGAGGGACGGTTCGAGCGATTCGGCGACATCGTCGCCGAACTCGTCCGCCTCAAAGCGGACGTGATCGTGACCGTCGGTGACCTGATGCCGCGAGCGGCGAAGGCGGTGACCACGACCGTCCCCATCGTCATGGCAACCAGCGACGATCCTGTGCGCGAGAGGCTCGTTCAGAGTCTCGCGCGTCCCGGCGGCAACATCACGGGGCTCACGCTCGCCGTCGGGCCGGAGATCGAGGCCAAGCGCCTGGAGCTCTTGAGAGAGATGCTGCCCGGAGTCTCTCGCGTCGCTTACCTCGGCAGCAAGGAAGATAAAGACTGGGAGCGCCCACCGGGGAAGAGCCTTCTGACGGCGGCGCAGGCGCTGGGCGTGACGCTGGTGCGGGCCGAGCACATGCCGCATCAGTTCACCGAAGCCTTCACGCTGATCAGCCGCGCCCGGGTCGAGGCGCTCCTCGTCTCGCCGAGTCCAGCGGCCTTCGCCGATCGAGGTCTCATCGTGGACTTCGCGACCCGGACTCGGCTGCCAAGCATGTTCGCCTTTCGGCAGTCGGTCGAACTCGGGGGTTTGATGTCCTATGGATTAAACGTGACTGACAACTTCCGTCGCGCCGCCATCTTCGTGGACAAGATCCTAAACGGCGCGAAGCCTGCCGACCTCCCGGTTGAGCAACCTACCAAGTTCGAGTTGGTGATCAACCGTGCGTCCAGAGAAAGCTGACGTGTTCAGTGGGAGTCAGCCCCGCCGGGGTAAGAGCCAGAGCCCCGTAACTCGGGTGGCAGGGTGGAGGGAAACCGAGACTCTGAAGCCC
>Ga0137368_10009062_pt1 | contig 10192 bp, 7 predicted proteins | sample SagtaG_13_FD_104917 | JGI IMG/M metagenome (GOLD analysis project Ga0137368, IMG submission 104917) | Vadose zone soil microbial communities from Sagehorn Ranch, Mendocino, California, USA - Sage1_L_100_16 metaG | ecosystem: Environmental > Terrestrial > Soil > Vadose zone | place: USA...
GGCATAGCTTCCCTCCTTGTCTCGGTGGATCATCGAGCCAGAACGTTTACAGCGGCTTTCCGGGCCAATGATCCAATATTCTTTGGCCACGAACGTGTGGACATATTTCGGTTCGATGAAATTCGGGAAATCTGCCGTGGTTTCCTGATATTCCGGTGAGCGCATCATCTTGGCAATAGCATCGACGTCGTCAAACCACAGCTGTGAAGCACAATCGAGTATCGCTTCACCGATGCTGTAGAATGAATCCCGCACATGGCATTGGACATACCGCCGCAGCCCCGGAAGCTTGAGGACCATCGGTGCATGGACCTGCAAACTGTACCGCCGAAACGCTTCCAGCGGCATGCCGGCCTGGCGCTTCACCAGCGCCAGCAGCTTGACCATGGTCGAATCGCTTTGGAGGGGAGGCCCTGCCTTTAGGACGTGGGTATTGGTATCCAGGACCACGGTGCGCCAGAAGGCTGCCCAATTAGGTTCATCGAGGCGAGCCCCCTCGAGAAATTCCTTCGATTGCAGCGAGGCTACCTGCTCCGCCTCGTTCTCCAGCCAAATCTCGGCCACCCCGCTAAACAGTGGATCCTCGGGCTCGGGTCCAAATGGAATACGCGTATCGATGAGGTAGCGTTTGATTTGCCGAATTTTGCTGGCATATCGAACGGCATGGACCTCCACCCAATACCGTTGAAACTCCTGTTCGCTCATCCCGGGTTTGGGGTGCGCAAAGATGAGTTGGTGAATCATGGATACCTCCTGCAAGGTGGTCGAGCCTGTCCCTCATTGACCTCCGACAAGGCTCCTGCCCTGTCAGGTGCGGTCGTGGGAGAGCTCAGGGATTTTGGAGCGGTGAGCTGCTGGCATCAAGAAGAAGGGTGCGGCTTTGGAACTTCCAACTTCGCCTGACTTTGACGAGTTGATCGCTATACAAGCCGGTTCTCTCAATGGAGGCCGGCATACTGCCAATATCCATGGCGAGGATGTAGCACCCGCCTTTGACAGTGCTTCCGCCCGCCGTAATCATAAGATTGGTGATCCAGTGGCGGGTCGTCGCAACATCAGGAAAGCCGGCATAGGTGCTGAGCAACTCGCTCGTTCCCGTCGCCTGAGTGATCACCGAGCCATCGGCGCTCCGCAGCGAGAACGTCCCATCTGCGGTAAAGGTATCCGCCCAAATATTGGCAGAGTCCTCACCGAAAAGCCCGTCGAGCGCGTAGAAGTAGCGCACATTGAGCTGCTGAATCGTGAGCATGTCCCGGGTGGACAGAGCGAGTTGGCCTCCATCGTTCTCCTCCACCTCCCCTACTGTCGCCGCACGCCGATACAACGTGCCTAAACCCAAGGCCGACAGTCCCACGCCAAAACCGATGAAGATATTGCGTCGCGTCAACTTCTTCAAGCCTCCTCCCTCTTCGCCCTCCTTCCCACTCATGCGCTCTCCTTATGTCCTGGCTGCCTTGCTTGCTATTGCTGCCTTAGACCTTTTCCGTGGTTTTCACACCGGCCTTACCTCCCCGCCATGCCATCTTCACCTGCTCCCCTTCACCGATAAATCGCACCGTCAAGATTGTCATATCGTCGAATTGGTACGTATTCTCTGAAAAGGTTCTTATCTCCGCAAGTAGTTCTTCGTTAATGATTCTTGCCTCAGTCCCTCCTCCAATTCTTCTTACTGTTCTTTCGATGTTCTCTAATTTAAATCGTTCATTCTCGCCGTTTATAGCGTCTGTAAGTCCATCCGTATACAATATCATTGCATCTCCGGCTTCTAAACTCAACTTTCTAATCGTATAGCTTACATCATCTAACACACATAATGCCATTTCCCCCTTTTCCTTCAAGATATTTATTTGTCCGCCTGTTTTTAAAATAATCGGTGGCTCGTGTCCGCAATTCACAAATTCTAATTCTCCAGTTCTCAAGTCCAATAGTGCAGCAAATAGAGTCACAAACATCTGTGCCGAATTCTCTTCCATTAACTGAAAGTTTAACCGCCGAAGAATTTGATTGATACTATCGCCATTCCTCGACAGTAGGTAAGATTTTAACAGCGTCTTTGTCACTGCCATGAACAGTGCTGCAGGTATGCCTTTATCGGAAACATCGCCTATGGTTAGAAATAGTTTATCATTCGATATTAAAAAGTAGTCATATAGATCTCCCCCAACTGTTCTGGCGGGTTCCATAATTGCGTGTAAGTCAAATTCTGTCCGGTTTGGAAATGCGGGAAATTTCCGCGGCAACATCCCCATTTGAATATCATGTGCGATACTTAATTCGCTTTCAACTCGTTCACGAGCTGCAGTAGTTATTTTCAAATCAGCTATATACTTTTGCAATGCATTGTACATACTTGATAGTACATTAGAGAGTTGCTTTATTTCTATGCATGACTTGTTGCCTACTTCTAGTAATCTGTTGACAATATTCTCACCCTGTTCAAAATTTTTTGATACCATTTCCCGGGTTAAATCTGACAATTGAACCAATGGTCTTATTTCTCTGCTAATAAATTTATATTGAACAATAAGCATCAAGAAAAAGGCAATTATTCCGATTATGATTGTATCTCGCAAGGTTTCGATTATCTGATTTGTTATGTAGTCTTTCCCCAGGTCGACAGCTGCAATATATAAATCTCCATGATCGTTCCTTAGTGGAAGGAAGACAGATCGGAATGATCCATATTTATCCTTGTATTCATCAAACTTCGTTTCCCCGTCAATGAAACTCATTTTTAAACTTAGTGGTGCCGTATCGTATAACTCAAAAACCTTATAGGAATTATCATCTATTTCCTCTTGTGCAGCTAAAATGCTACTTGCGGCTATATAAATCTTGCCATCATTTAAGATACAAAAGTAAATATATTTAACATTCGTAAGAGTAGCATATTTTGTTAACTGTCTAAGAATATCGATCTGTTGTCCATCTGACAAAAATGCCCTATCATAAATTCTATTTCTGAATCCTTCGCCGACGATCAGATTCGCGCCGTTAGCAATAGCAAGCAACTTCCTATCAATAGCAGCGATGGCATCATTTTTTTCGTCGATGCACGAGTAAATAGTAAATGCAAGAGTTGCAACAAAATTCAGGATAAATAGTACGAGTAATAGCTTATACTTAATACTAAATGTTGTCATTGAGAAAGTGCCTTTTTGAATTAAAGAATTTATCTCCTCATTCATATATGATAGTCGACCTTTCAGAGAGCTCTATGCTACGATTTCTCCGTCTGACGATTAACAATGAATATATTCTTATTGCGATTCCCGATACGTTCGTACAAGAGTTTATCCACACTTTCAAAGGCCAATAAAACTCCTAGACCTCCTGGCTGGCGTGAATCGAGGGGTTTCTTTAAATCCTTATCACTTGGCAATTTAAAGGCGTGCGGATCAAACGGCGGACCTTCATCTTCCACGACCACAGAAAGAGAAGCGTCTGTAACCTGGGTGGAGATAAAAATATCGCCGCTGGCGCGAGAGGCTCCGTAGCCATGGACGACGATATTGGTGACTATTTCATCAACAGCGAGGCAGAGCTTATAGACCGTGTGTTTATCGAGACCGGCATGCTGAGCGACCTGAGATATATAGTGGCGGATGTCGGCTAATGAGGTTAAAGAGCCTGGAAATTTCCTTGCATTCAATGCAAAGCTCTCCATTACAGGGGATCATCATCGACGATATACACACTTTGATCGAAGCCTGTCTTCTGTAAAGTATCAAGAATTTGCTCCTGAGGTTGGACAATGTAGATGTTGACTTGGTCCCCTAGTTTTTGTTTGGCAAAGATAAGTATACGTAGCCCGGCCGATGCCATGAAATTTAAGTCTCTCATGAACAACACGAGGGTTTTTGGGGGCACAGGCGCAAGTTTCGCGACTGCGTCTTTAAAGAGCGTGGCTGAGCTGGAATCTAGATCTCCTGACAACCTGATCTTGGCAACATCCCCCCTCATTTCAGATGAAACAGCGAAGTTCACCATGAGTCCTCCCGACCATGGTCATCGCGCCATGGTCATCAGATAGACCGGCGTCACGCCGGGCCTGCGCCTCGCTAACGTCCCACCAGAATGATGACTGAACGTCCTCCCGCCAAGATGCGCGTTTGATCTTCTATAGGCACTTCCTGACCAGGCGGATAAATGTCCTGCGGTGCGCTGGCGCCTGTGTTGGCAAACACATGCCAGCGCCGGCCTGGCGGTAAGGGCGGCAGTGAAAAGGGCAGCGCTTCCCAATACATATTCATCGCCACATAAATGTCATCATCTCGCACGGCGCCCTGTTTCGCATGCTTGCCGCAAAGCATAAAGGCAAATACACGGCTGCCGCCTGACCAATCAGGCGTCCACGCTTGCGTCCCGTGATAGCTAATATCCGCATAGCCACTACCGACATAATCTTGATTTCTCAAGTGATAACGGCTCCGCAACACGGGATGCGCACGGCGGAAATGGATCATCAGTTTGGCAAATCTCAATAACTCCCATTTCCTTGTGACCAACGTCCAGTCCAACCAGTTGATGTCGCTATCGTGACAATAGGCGTTGTTATTGCCACCTTGCGTCCTGCCCATCTCATCGCCCATGAAAACCATGGGTACGCCCTTGCTCACCATTAAAATGCTGAAAAAATTCTTGATTTGCCGATGGCGTAAGATATTTACCTGGAGATCTTCGGTCTCCCCTTCATAACCACAATTCCAGCTATTATTATCATTTGCACCGTCGCTATTCTGTTCACCATTGAGTTCATTATGTTTTCCATTGTAAGACACTAAGTCATTCAAGCTGAAACCGTCATGACACGTAATAAAGTTAATGCTCGCCGTTGGACCACGCTGGTAGTAGAGCTGTGGTGAGCCCTGGATACATTGTGACACTTCCCCCACCATACCCAGGTCCCCCTTGATGAATTTGCGAATCGTATCGCGGTACCGCCCGTTCCACTCAGCCCATCGCCCATACGCCGGAAATGACCCCACTTGGTAGAGACCGCCGGCATCCCAGGCCTCGGCGATCAATTTGCACTTGGCCAAAATTGGATCATAGGCCAATGCCTCTAAGAGCGGCGGATTTGTCAGCGGTCGACCGCTCTGATCGCGGCCGAGGATCGACGCCAGGTCAAAGCGAAAGCCATCGATATGGTACTCTGCTGCCCAATAGCGTAGGCAGTCTAGCACCATGTTCCGCACCACAGGATGGTTGCAGTTAAGAGTGTTTCCACATCCTGAAAAGTTCAAATAATAGCCATCTGGCGTTAACATATAGTATGTTCTATTATCTATGCCTCGAAACGAGATCGTTTGACCTCTGTGGTCGCCCTCAGCCGTATGATTGAAAACAACATCAAGAATAACCTCAATACCGTTTTTATGTAAGTCTTTAATCATCGTTTTAACTTCGTCGACCTGCATTCCATATTTACCTGTCGCCGCATAACCGGCCTTTGGGGCAAAAAATCCTACCGTACTATAACCCCAGTAATTAATCAGAAGTTCTCCCGTAATCTCATACTTTCTGCTGTTCTCCCATTCATCGAATTCAAAGATTGGCATGAGTTCGACACAATTTATTCCTAAATCTTTCAGATATGGAATCTTCTGCCGTAGACTTCCATAAGTTCCAGGATTTTTTACGTTTGATGATGGATGATTTGTGAAACTGCGTGTATGTAATTCATAAATTATCAAATCTTCGATAGGGATCTCTAGGGGCCGGTCATCTTCCCAATCAAAATCCTCGAAAGCCAATCGCGCACGATACGCATAAACATTGTCCCAGTTCGGTGGTTGCAGCCATGTATCACGTCCGTCAATGACTTTGGCATACGGATCACAAACGATCTTACTCTTGTCAAAACGATGCCCCTGAGAAGGATCAAATGGTCCATCGAGTCGATAGCCGTACTCCAACTTTTCATAGTCGAGGTCAAAGACAATCATGCAAAATACGTTACCGATGCGAAATTCTTCGGGGAAGAGAATCTCCACTTGTGGCTCAGTGGCGCCCTTCTCAAATAAAACCAGTGTACACGAGCTGGCAGCGCTCGAAAAAATCGCGAAATTCACCCCATTTGGTACCATCGTTGCGCCAAACGGCAGGGGTCGGCCGCGTCGAAATCGAAACGTTTGATACTCATGTGTCGGGTAATAATCGATCCGATGGTCGATCATAGTCTCGACGGCTCTCCATTCAGAGCGATCATGCCGGAATCTCGGCTGTCGGCGACGATAAAAAAGTCAATAAACCCGGTATTGGTCATGACGTCTTTGATCTCCTCCGACAGACCTACGAGAGCGATATTGCCATTTTGTGCTTTCAATTGTCGATAGACCAAAAGCAACATCCTTAATCCTGCACTTGATAAGTACTCGACATTTGTCATGTCTAAAATAACTTTATGTTGATTCACAGTAGCGGATAAAACCTTCTGTTGAACATGAGGGGCAGTGTTACTGTCAATAGCTCCTTCGATTTCAATTAACGTCACATCTTTTATCGAATTTACACTGACAGTCATGCGACTTCTCCTTTTAATCCAACCAGGACCTTGGAGCAATCCTTACTTTTACATTCAACCGTTCTCGGCTCTCGGGCAATTGGATAGTCAATTTGGTTTTTTCATAGTGTTCAAATGGTTGGCCATTGATAGAGCATTCATCGATGTAAATACTCTCTGGTGGGAAAATATCAGGGGAAACCCGCAAAATATTCCCCTTCAAAGAATTGGGCAGGGGTTTAAAATAAAAATGCATCGGTTGCTTCTTTATAAGCAGATTCGTGTATACTGATGCAAGATAACAGAGCTCCATGCTGTGATAACCACTCATCGAGTGACTGCCCTTTAAGCGTTCATTCCCTAACAAGTAAGGAATTCCATTCGCAAGCGTATTAAAATAAATTCCTCCGTCGTCGTGATCCAGGAAGAAGGCACTATAAAAAGCCGCCGCCTGGCGCGCCTGCCGCAAATATTCTTCGTCCTTCAAAATTCCATGCAAAATAAGATACGCCAAGATGGCTTGTTCCTGTTGCCACCAGGCTTTGCGATCATGCCAGACAAAGCGATAACCCTTCCCCCCTGGCTTGCTTTCACGCTCGAGCACGTCATACCAACCGCCGCGCTGTAAGTCGCTTCCCACCGTTGGCATGACTTCGGCGATCTCTCGGGCACAATTGACATAGTCAGCCTTCGGGATCAACGAGTGAATGCGCATGAGATTCCAGGCTATTTTGAGGTTATGTCCGACGACAGCGCGATTTTGTTGCCAACCCCACGATCTATCCGCTGTCCAGTCCTCGTAAAACCGTTCCTGCACAAATGGACTGGTGTGAAAATCTGGGAAGCACCCGACGATGGTGTCGAAGGTGTCCTCGAGCATGTCGGCGTACCGTTGCTCGCCGGTGGCCAGATAGAGATTGATCAAATATGCGGGGGCGTGGTCCCCGACCGAATTCCAGTTCTTTCGGGCTCGATTCGTGCCCAGTGATTCGGCATGGGGGCTGAGCGCGATGGGATCTATATGGGAGAAATAGCCCTTTCTCTCATGATCTTTATAGAACCTTTCAAAGAGTTGAATGGTCTGTTCAATATCCGATAGAATCCTCTTATCCCCAGTGGCCCGATAGGTCTGTGTGGGCCCGGCAAGAGCATAGATCTGTTCATACATTGGAATAGAGTCGTAATCATCGCCGAACTCAGATGTCAGTAATTTATGCTCCTTTTCTCCCTGTACCTTTATTCCATGGTACCAATAAATCAATTTCTCATCGGAATCATAGAAGCGCATATGTTCGCGCAGGTATTCAGTACCTTGCTCTGCAGCTTCCAAGAAAGTATCTTCTCCAGTGAGCAGGTACGCTGAAGCAAAACCGTAGACCAGCCGTGAAATAGTGTCTGTCTCCTGGAGGAAATCGCCTTTCTTCGTGCCAGCTAAATGTAGAAATGTACGGTAGTTGCGATAATCAATTTCTTGCTGGGGGTAGTTGAACTGCCATGTGAGATAGCTTTCCCCTATAGCATGAATCTGTTTTATCCACCAATCGGGTTCTTCATGACGATAATGCCCAGGCCCCTTCCCCGGAAAGACCAGCCATTGCGCTTCGAATCGCGAGCCGCCATCGACGGTGGGATAAAACGTCCCATACGCAAAGACAAACTGCCGATTCAGGGCAAGTAATTGGTTCAACAGGTCCGCGGCATCTTGATAGGGTTCACCCAGGTTATGCATCATCCGGCCGAAGGTGTTAGGAGTGAGGTAGATCTGAAAGTGCCCCCCGCCGGCAGTCCTCACGCTGAACCAATGCTCTTGGGAGTTGAAGCCCGTGACATACCCGGCGATCAAGTCGGAAAACGTGAAATCGAGATTCATAGGGTGCTCCTATCGACGGCGGAAGCAAAGTGGTGCGTGCGGCCTCAAGCCCCCTCGCGCGTGCCAACGGTCCGCCACTCCGAGAGGGCCTCAATCTCGGTAACGCCCGACTCACTGCCCGCATCGAACGCCGATCATTTCTGGATGTACGTCGGCCTCTAGGACGACATCGAGGAGAAATGGCCCGTGATGTGTCAGGGCCTCCTTGATGGCAGAGCTGATGTCCTCAGGTCGCTCGACACGCAGCCCCTGAACCCCCATGGAGCGGGCCAGCTCATCGAAATGGATGGCCGGCCTGGAGAGATCGAAGCTCAGGGGGAAATCGTGCGGCGGGATATCCTGTTCCCGCCAGTAAGCCTGGATGTTCAACTGCAGCAGCCGATAAGAGCTGTTATTGCAGACGACAAACTTCGCATCGACATTGTGGCGGGCAGCGGACCAAAGGGCTTGGATGGTATACATGGCGCCGCCATCTCCGGCAAACCCGATCACCGTCTTGCCGGGATGCGCCAGTTTGACGCCAATGGCCCCTGGAATCCCTACCCCCAAGGAGCCGCCCCGCGTGAGAAAGTAGTGTCCGGCTTTGCTGCGAGGCCGATAGCGCACGAGCGCGGGGGAGTTCGTCAAAGCTTCATCGAAGATGATGGCATCCTCTGGTAATTGCGCTGCCAGCTCCTCCATGAAACGCGCGAAACGCATGGGCACCGCATCCCGAGCCGCCTTGTCCCGCTCCAATTCGGCGACCACCTTCGCTTCCTTCGCTGCCGCAATCCGCGTGGCTCGAAACCTCGCCGCTTGTCGCTGCTGGGGTGTCATGACGGCTTCAAGCATGGTCGCCAGCTTGGCGAGGGTCAGTTTCGGGTCGCTGACCAACCCCCAATCGACGGGATGATTCTTAGCGATCCCATCCGCATCGAGGTCGATGTGAATGACCTTGGCCCCGGCTGCAAAAATGTCCCCCAGTTCGGGGAAGACCTCCGGCAGGAGGTATGTTCCACAGACTAAGTTGACATCACCTTTCGAGGTAATGGGGAGGCTTTGATGGCCAAACATATGTCCGGTTGAGCCCTGGTAGAGGGGGTGGGTATGACTCATGATGAATTCGCCTGCATCGGCCTCCCACACCTCGGCGCCCAGCACTTCCGCCACGCAGGTCACTTCCTCCTGGGCACGGGAGAAAGCCACGCCATCTCCCACGAAGATCATCGGCCTTTGGGCATTGGCGAGGAGGACGGCCGCCACCTTCAGGGCTTCCTCGTCCGGCACCACCCGGGTAGAGGGGAAAGAGGTGGGTCTGACGTCTTCGAGCACCGGAGCGTCCAGAATGTCTTGCGGCAGGCAGACATATACCGGACCCATGGGAGGAGTCGCAGCGACCTTGATGGCCCGTCGCACGACCCGGAGCAGCGACGAGGAGTCCATCACGATGGTGGACCACTTGGTCACGGGCTCGGCAAACGCCACCAGATCAGCCGCCATCTGGGCATCCATCCGCTGGTATTTGAGACCCGCATCGCCACCGACCACCACCAACGGGGCATGACCGCGCTTCGCCTGGTAGAGCGCCCCGATGGCATTGCCCAGACCGGGGGAGCTGTGGATCTGTACCAAGGCCGGCCGTTGGGTGGCCCGGGCATAGCCGTCCGCGGCCATGACCGCGACGGTCTCCTGCAGCGTGAGGATGTATTTCATCTCCGGGTAATCCCACAGGGCGTCGAGAAAGCCCTGCTCCACGGTACCCGGATTGCCGAACATGTAACGCATACCGTCGGCGAGGAATTGCTCGATGATCGCAAAGCGGCCAGTTTTCTTCATCA
>Ga0137368_10009065_pt1 | contig 10189 bp, 7 predicted proteins | sample SagtaG_13_FD_104917 | JGI IMG/M metagenome (GOLD analysis project Ga0137368, IMG submission 104917) | Vadose zone soil microbial communities from Sagehorn Ranch, Mendocino, California, USA - Sage1_L_100_16 metaG | ecosystem: Environmental > Terrestrial > Soil > Vadose zone | place: USA...
GAGCTCGGCGCGCTGCTGCGGGTGCTGTGCTTCGAGCCGTGGTTCCGCACAGCTGCGTACTATCGCACCGCGACCTCGCGCGGCACCTGGGCCGGCGAAGGCGGCGGCGTGCTGATGAACCAGGCCCCGCATACCCTCGACCTGCTCTGCCATCTCGCCGGGCTGCCAGCGAAGGTCTGGGGCTGGACGCGTACGGTCGTCCACGCGATCGAGACCGAGGACACCGCCCAGGCGATGCTGGAGTACTCGAACGGCGCCTCCGGCTATCTGAACATCAATACCGTTGAAGCAGGCTTGCAGCGCCGGCTGCAGATCGTCGGCGACCGGATGGCGATCGAGCTGGTGGGCGATCAGTTGACGATCCATCGCTTCACGCCGGCGCTGAGCGAGTATCGCGCGACCAGCCCCGAGATGTTCGGGATGCCTGGCGTGACCACCGAGGTGATCGAGGCGCCGGGCGACGGCGGTGGTCACCTGGCGGTCTATCAGGATCTCCAGGCGGCGATCGTGGAGGGCCGCCCGCCGCGCTGCGACGGCCGCGAGGGGCTGCTGTCGCTCGAACTCGCCAGCGCAATCATCCTCTCGAGCTACCGTGATCGCCCCGTGACGCTGCCACTCGACCGCGCGGCCTACAGCGCGCTGCTTGCCGAGCTGCGACGCTGAAACGTTTGAACGTTGAAACGTTTGCACGTTCAAACGTGCAAACGTGTAAACGCAAAGGACATCCGACCATGCGCTTCGGCTGCTGTGTACCGCCAGACAAGATCGACATCCTCGCGCGGGCCGGCTACGACTTCTGCGAGCTGCCGGCCAGCTCCGTGCTACCATTCGAAGATGATGCGGCGGCGCGACCAGCGCTGCGCCGGATCGCGGCCGCGCCGCTACGATCGGAGGCGTTCAACATACTGGTTCCCGCCGAGCTGCCCTTGGTCGGGCCGCGTGCCGATCTGGCGGCGCTGCAGGCCTACCTGCGGCGCGCCTTTGGCCGCATGGCTCAAGTGGGCGGTGAGGTGGCGGTTTTGGGCAGCGGCGGCGCGCGGCGTATTCCCGACGGTATGCCGCGTGAGCAAGGGCTCGACCAGCTCGCCGACGCGCTGTCGCTGGCTGCCGACGAGGCTGGCCGCGCGCGGATCACGCTGGCGCTCGAGCACCTCAACCAGGGCGAGACGAATGTCTTCACCAGCCTGGCCGAGTGCCAGACGTTCATCCAGGAGCGTGGGCTCGCCGGGCTGCAGTTGCTCGCCGACCTATACCACCTTGAGATCGAGCGCGAGCCGCTGTCGTCCGTTGTCGCCGCTGGGCCGTTGCTAGCACATGCGCATGTGGCCGGCGGCGGGCGCCGCGCTCCAGACGTGCCGGGTTACGATTACCCTGGCTTTATGGCGGCCTTGCGCGCCACTGGCTATGATCGGCGCATCTCGGCCGAGTGCTCCTGGGAGGATCTGGAATCCCAGGCGGCCGGGGCGCTCGCCTTTATGCGCGACCAGTGGGACATGGAATGAAGGATGGAGGAACGAGTATGAGCGCTACTTTTCCCTTTTCCCTGGCCGAGCTCCAGGCGCACTTCGGCGCGACCCCCGTGCCGGACTCCTTCGTAATCCACGACACAGCGGCGCTGTGGCTCGACCGCGCGACGACCGGCAAGCGGCTGGCGGTCCTGGGGCGATCGGACGATCCGCTGCTAGAGCGCTTCCACGGGGAGCACGACGATTTCCGGGCCGGATATGTATTGAAGCTTTGCCTGCTGGATCACGCTAACGCACACGCGATCCGCGCCGCGCTCCCCTGGCTTCAGCCCAGCCCGATCGGGCTGAGCACGTCGGCGGGCTTCGGCGACCGCCTGGGCCTGGCGACGCCGGGCCATGTGCGCGCGCTTCAACGTGTGCTGCGCGAGGCGCCGGGCAGCACGATCGCGCCGATCTTCGCTCAGCAGTCTATTCGTGAGATGGAGCGCACCGGCAGAACGCCCGAAGACGTGCTCGACGACGCGACCTGGGGCACCTTCCAGGCCGGCTGGCGCGGCGGGGTAGGGGCCGACGCCGATCATCTCAAGACGCCAGCCGACATCGACGCCTGCGCCGCAGCTGGCTTCACCTTCTACACGATCGACCCTGGCGCCTACGTCGATAGCGACGTCGATGCGGCGATGCCGGAGGATGTGCGGCGGAAAGTGGAGGCCTTACCCTGGCGCGAGCTGGAGAGCAGCCAAACCGATCTGGAGCGGCGCTACGCCGGGCAGCGCCTGAGCCTGGGAGACCGCGAGATCGTCCTGGATTCCACGGCCGTGCTGCGAGCAGCGGCCAAGTATGCGCGGGCGGTCGCGCACGTGGCGGCTATGTACCGCCACCTGGCCGGGCGGGGCATCTCGTTCGAGCTCGAGGTTTCCGTCGACGAAACCGAGACGCCGACCACGCATGGAGAGCACGTCTATATCGCGAGCGAGCTGAAGCGTCTGGGGGTGCGCTGGGTCAGCCTGGCGCCCCGCTACGTGGGCCACTTCGAGAAGGGCGTGGATTACATCGGCGATCTGAAGGCACTGCGCGCCGATCTGGCCGGGCACGCCGCGATTGCCCGCGCTCTGGGGCCCTACAAGCTCAGCCTGCACTCCGGCTCGGATAAGTTCAGCGTCTACCCGATCATCACCGAGCTGGCGCAGGGCATGGTTCACCTGAAGACGGCCGGAACCAGCTACCTGGAGGCGCTACGCGTGGTGGCGCAGGTGGACCGGGCGCTGTTCCGCGAGATCCTGGCGTTCGCGCGCGAGCGCTACGAGCACGACCGTGCCTCCTACCACGTCTCGGCCGAGGTGGGCCGCATCCTGGCCCCAGCCGACCTGCCCGACGCGCGCCTGCCGGACCTCCTGGAGGATTTCGACGCCCGCCAGGTGCTCCACGTCACGTTTGGCTCGACCCTGGCCCGCTTTGGGACACAGCTGAAGGCCGCGCTGCAAGCGCACGAGGAGGACTACAGCGCGACACTGGAGCGCCATTTCGTGCGGCATCTCGAATCATTTGCACGTAGGAGCGCATGATGGTGGTAGGAAAAGGATCAACGGCCGCAACGCTCACACCCGAGGAGGTGCGGCAGTTGGTGGCGGAGGCCTGCGATCCGCTACCGCTGGACGGCAAGCGGGTGCTGGCGATCATCCCCGACGGCACGCGCACCGCGCCGATTCCGTTGCTGTTTCGCCTGCTCCACGAGCAGCTCGGGCGGCGCGTGGCCCGGCTGGACTACCTGATCGCCCTGGGCACCCACCCACCGATGTCCGAGGAGGCGATCGGCCGGCTGGTCGGCGCCTCGGCGGCGGAGCGGGTCAAGCAGTATCCCAACACCCAGGTCTTCAACCATCGCTGGGACATGCCCGAGACCTTGCAGACGATCGGCGTGATTGCCCGCCAGGAGGCGTCGCGCCTGACCGACGGCTTGCTGGCCGAGGAGGTATCGGTCGTCCTCAACAAACTGATCTTCGACTACGACCAGCTGATCATCTGTGGGCCGGTGTTTCCCCACGAAGTCGCGGGCTTCTCCGGCGGCGCGAAATACCTGTTCCCCGGCATTGCCGAGCCGGATATCATCAATTTTACCCACTGGCTGGGGGCGCTGGTCACCAGCATGCACACCATCGGTGTCAAGGATACCCCGGTGCGGCGGGTAATCCACCGGGCGGCGGAGTTTGTGCCCCGCCCGCTGCTCTGCCTGGCGCTGGTGCTCAAGGGATCGGCGCTCCACGGCCTCTACATCGGGTCGCATACCGACGCGTGGAGCGCCGCCGCTGACCTGTCGGCGCGGCTCAACGTCATCACAGTGCCGCACGCCTTTCACCGCGTTCTGGCGATGCCGGCGGAGATCTACGACGACCTGTGGACCGCCGCCAAGGGTATGTACAAGACCGAGCCGGCGGTCGCCGACGACGGCGAGGTGATCATCTACGCACCACATATCACCGAGGTCTCCTACACCCACGGTCGAGTGATCGACCAGGTGGGCTACCACGTGCGCGATTATTTTCTCAAGCAGTGGGATCGCTTCAAGCACATCCCCGGTGGAATCCTGGCGCACAGCACCCACGTCAAAGGAATGGGCACGTTTGATCCTGCCAGCGGCATCGAGACTCCGCGCATCCAGGTGACCCTGGCCACCGGCATCCCGGAGGAGCGCTGCCGGCGGATCAACCTTGGCTACGCCGACTACCGGGCGATCGATCCGCACGAGTGGGCCGGCCGCGAGGAGGAGGGTATTTTGCTCGTGCCACACGCCGGCGAGGTGCTTTACCGCGGCGAGCCGCTCTTGCGCGCCAGCGATCTGGTCTAAAAAAGGAGATAGAAGATTAGAGATTGGCATGCCAAAACAATCTCCAATCTCTAATCTCAAAAAATCGCAGGAGGCATTCTACAGCTATGGCGAACACACGCATCTGCATCGTTGGGGGAGGCAGCTACAACTGGACTCCGATTATGCTCCGGGACATCGCCGCCACGAAAGACCTCTCGGGCACGATCGTGCTGCACGACATCGATCCGGCCGCCGTGGACGATCTGCAGCGGCTGGGACGCAAGATCATGTCGGCCGCCGGGGCCGATTTTACGGTCGAAGCCACAACTGAGCTGAACGAGGCTCTGCGCGGCGCCGAGTTCGTGATCATCACCATCACGACCGGCGGCCTGGAGGCCATGCGCCACGACCTGGACATCCCGCGCAAGTATGGCATCTACCAGTCGGTCGGCGATACGGTCGGGCCGGGTGGGCTCTCGCGCGCCCTGCGCAACATCCCGGTGATGGTCGGGATCGCCCGCACGATCGGGCGCGTCTGCCCCGACGCCTGGCTGCTCAACCTGACCAACCCCATGACCACCCTGACCCGCGCGATCAATAAGACCACCAACCTCAAGGCGATCGGCCTGTGCCACGAGCTGTTCGGCGTGCGCGGCACGTTGAAGGAGATGTTCGACGCGACGAACGAGGACCTTCAGATGCGCGTGGCCGGCGTCAATCATATGATCTGGCTGCTGGACCTGAAGATCAAGGGCCAGGATGGCTTCAAGATGATCCGCGAGTATCTCAAAAGCCGACGCCAGATTCCCGTCAGAACCAGCGGCGCCGCCGGGCCATTTCCGTCCTTCCGCGATCACTGGCAGGTCAAGCTGGCCTTGTTCGACGTCTACGGCTACCTGCCCGCTGCCGGCGACCGGCACGTCGCGGAGTTCTTCCCGTATTTCCTGACCGAGGAGACCCACGCAGGCGCGGATTACGGCGTCGGACTGACGCTGATCGAGCATCGCTACGAGGTCGCCCGCATGGCTCAGGCCGGTGTGCTGGCCGCGATCGAGAGCGCCGATCCGCTGTCCGTGCAGCGCTCAGAAGAAGAGGTCGTCGACATTATTTCGGCGGTCGCCAACGGCCGCTCGCTGCACACGATCGTCAATTTGCCCAACCGCGGCCAGATCGACAATTTGCCGCGCGAGGCGGTGGTCGAGACCATGGGTATGGTCGGGCCGGCGGGCGCCTATGGGGTCAGCGTTGGCGCGCTGCCGCGCGGTGTGCTGAACACCGTGCATCCGCACGTCATCAACCAGGAGCTGATCGTCGACGCGGCGCTGAGTGGCGACCGCCAGCTGGCGCTGCAGGCGCTCCTGAACGATCCGCTGGTGCGCGACTTCCGTTCGGCGCCGCGGATGCTGGACGAGCTGCTCAAGGGCCACGCCGAGTATCTGCCGCAGTTCTGAGGAAGGAGCCGCTTATGTGGACAATCACCGGGTTTGCCGATGAGATATCACCCGACCTAGATGTGCAGCTGGACACGCTGGCCGAGGAATCCATGCGCTTCCTGGAGTTCCGCGGCGTCTGGAATAAGAATGTCCTCGACCTGAGCGATTCCGAGATCGCGACCGTCAAGGCCACCCTGGACCGGCGCGGGGTCAAGGTCTCGTCGATCGGCTCGCCGATCGGCAAGATCCTGATCCGCGACGACTTCGCGCCGCACCTGGACCGCTTCCGGCGCGCCCTGCAGGTCGCCCACGCGCTGGGGGCGCCCTATATCCGTATCTTCTCCTTTTTCATTCCCGCCGGCGAGAACCCTGCGCGCTACCGTGACGAGGTGCTGGATCGAATCGGCCGGCTGGTGCGCCAGGCCGAGGGGGCCGGCGTGACGCTCGTGCATGAGAACGAGAAGGAGATCTACGGCGATATACCGGCCCGCTGCCTCGACATCCTCACTCAGGTCAACTCACCTATCCTGCGGGCGGCCTGGGACCCGGCCAACTTTGTCCAGTGCGGTGTGCGGCCTCATACCCAAGGCTACGAGTCGCTGCGCCCGTTCATCGCATATGTTCACGTCAAGGACGCCCTGCTGGACTCAGGCCAGGTGGTTCCGGCCGGCCAGGGCGACGGTGAGGTCCGCGAGACAATTATGGCCTTGCGCGCGTCTGGATTTGATGGATTCTTCTCCCTGGAGCCACACCTAGCGGCCGCCGGCACGTTTTCCGGCTTCAGCGGCCCTGATCTTTTCCGAGTGGCTGTCAAAGCCTTCAAGGACCTGCTGCGTGAGCAGCAGATTGAGTGGAGCTGACATCGACCGGCTGAACCAGGCCAGCGAGGTGCCGCTGCCCTATCCCTACGAATACATCCAGGTCCACCCTCTGTGGTGAGCGTTCGACGCGAAGGAGCAGGTATGGAACGCGAAAGAAAGACCAAACCGTGGAGTCTGTCCCCCGATCGCTGTTTCGATCCGGATCCGGCTCAGCGCGACCTGGCGCGCCAGCTGTATGCCTCGGTCAAAGACCTGCCGCTCGTCTGCCCGCATGGCCACGTCAACCCCGCGCTGCTGGCCGATCCGGACGCGCGGTTGGGCTCCCCGGCCGACCTGTTCATCATCCCCGACCACTACGTCTTCCGCATGCTCTACAGCCAGGGGGTGCCCATGGAAGACCTGGGCGTGCCGACCCAGGATGGCACGCCGGTCGAGACCGACCACCGGCGGATCTGGCAGCGCTTCGCCGACCACTTCTCGCTGTTCCGCGGCACGCCCACCGGGCTGTGGCTGACCGACGAACTGATCAACGTGTTTGGCGTGGAGGAAAAACTGGACGGCCAGAATGCGCAGCGCATCTACGACCACCTGGAAACGCAGCTGGCGCGGCCGGAGTTCGCGCCGCGCGCCTTGCTCCAGCGCTTCAATATCGAAGTGCTGTGTACCACCGACCCGGCCACCGATACCCTCGAGCAGCATCAAGCCCTGCAGAAGGCTGGAATCACCAGCGTACGCCCGACGTTCCGCCCCGACGCCGTGGTGAACCTGGGTGCGCCCGGCTGGCGCGCGAATGTCGAGCGGCTTGGCGCCGTGGCCGGCATCGACATCGTCGACTACGCCTCGTTCATTCGCGCGCTTGAGGCGCGCCGGCAGTTCTTCAAGCAGATGGGCGCGACCGCGACCGATCACAGTGCCGTGACACCCGCGACCGCCCGCCTCTCGAATAGTGAGGCTGACGCGATCCTGGTTCGCGCCCTGCGGGACCGCTCCGAAGACAACGACGCGGCGCGCTTCACCGCGCACATGCTGATGGAGCTGGCGCGCATGAGCGTGGAAGACGGGCTGGTGATGCAGCTGCACGTCGGGAGCCTGCGCAATCATAACAGCGCGATTTTCAGCCGCTTTGGCCTGGATAAGGGCGCCGACATCCCGGTGCCAACCGAATGGACCCGCAATCTGCACGCCTTGCTGAACGCCTACGGCAACGATCCGCGCTTCCGCCTCATCCTCTTCACCCTCGACGAGAGCACTTACAGCCGCGAGCTGGCGCCGCTGGCCGGCCACTACCCGGCCATGCTACTGGGGCCGCCCTGGTGGTTCTACGACAGCGTGAACGGAATGCAGCGCTATCTCGAGCAGGTGGTGGAGACGGCTGGCCTGTACAACACCGCCGGTTTCAACGACGACACCCGCGCGTTCGCGTCCATCCCGGCGCGCCACGACGTCTGGCGGCGGGTGACCTGCAACTGGCTGGCCGGCCTGGCGGTGCGCGGATTGATCGACGAGGAGGACGCGGCCGAGATGGCCCGTGAGTGCGCCTATGGCCTGGCGAAGCGCGCCTATAACCTTGACACGGAGACGGGGAGACGGGGAGACAAGGTGATCGAGCAAGTCTGAGTCTCCTTCTCTCCTTGTCTAGAATCGAGGAGGGCAGCATGACATTACTGGCCGATCTGTTCAGCCTGGACGGCCAGGTGGCGATTGTGACCGGCGGCACCGGCGTGCTGGGCGGGGCGATGGCGCGCGGCCTCGCGCAGGCTGGCGCGCGGGTCGGGGTCCTGGGCCGCCGCCAGCCACAGGCCGACGCGGTCGTCGCGGCGATCGATCAGGCGGGGGGGGAGGGGATGGCCGTGCCGGCCGACGTACTCCAAAAGGAGCAGCTCGAAGCGGCCCGCGATGCGGTGTTGGAGCGCTGGGGCCGGCTCGACATCCTGGTCAACGCGGCCGGAGGGAACGTGCCCGCCGCCACCCTGAGCGAAGGAACGACCGTCTTCGATCTGCCAATGGATGCCTTTCGGCAGGTCTTCGAGCTGAATCTGCTCGGCACGCTGCTGCCCAGCCAGGTCTTTGGCGCGGCGATGGCTCGGCGGCCGGCCGATCAGCGCCAGGCTGCGCGAGGATGTATCGTCAACATCTCCTCGATGGCTGCGCAGCGCGTCATCACTCGCGTGGCGGGCTATTCGGCCGCTAAAGCGGCGGTGGACAACTTCACGCGCTGGATGGCGGTGGAGCTGGCCCGCAAATACGGCGCGGGGCTGCGGGTCAACGCGATCGCGCCAGGGTTCTTCATCGGCGAGCAAAACCGCAGCTTGCTGCTCAACGCCGACGATAGCTTGACCCCACGCGGCCAGGCGATCATCGATCATACGTCGGCTGGTCGTTTCGGGGAGCCCGAGGAGCTCATCAGCACGCTCATCTGGCTGTGCGGCCCCGGCGCCAGCTTTGTCAACGGCGTCGTGGTGCCGGTGGACGGCGGATTCAGTATCTTCAGCGGGGTCTGATGCCAATGGCTGAAAAGCACCTCGATCAGCTCGACGTGCCGGCGCGCGACCTGGCGGAGCGCTCGATTGCATGGATGGATGGCTGTTGGGACGAGGCGGCCGGGCTATTCCGTATGCCAGACGACTCGATCTACGAGCATGGCCAGGCGGGGGTGCCCGGCCATCTTGTGCGTGGCACGGCCTGGTACGCGCTGGGCCTGCTGCTGCGCGGTGCGCCCGGCGACCTCGCGCGGGCGTGCCACGCCGTCGCCACGGTCTTGACCTACCAGTTCGACGCGCCCGGCCAGCCCTATCACGGCACATGGTACCGCTCGCCCCACGAGCCGCCGCCGCCTGAGAATCCGGTGGTGTGGAAGGACTACGACCCGAACTGGCGCGAGTTCGTCGGCACGACGCTGGCGCTCATCCTGCTCGAATATGAGTCGCGGCTGCCTGCCGATCTGGTGCGCCGGATCGATGTGGCGCTCCGCCGAGCGATCGTCGGCACGCTGGCACGAAATGTGCCGGCCAGCTACACCAATATCGCGTTGATGACAGCGTTCGTGCTCGAGTTCGGCGCCGCTCGATTTGGCGAGCCCGCCTGGTCGGCCACCGCCGAGCGGCTCGCGACGGAGATCCGACAGCGCTTTCGCGCCAACACCACGTTCGACGAGTACAACTCGCCTACCTACTACGGCATCGACATATACGCGCTGGCGCTTTGGCGCTCATATGCCGCGTCGGCACTGCTGCGCGAAGCAGGCGCGGAGATGGAGGCCACGCTGTGGCGCGATATCGCGCAGTTCTATCACGCCGGGATGCGCAACGTCGCCGGGCCGTACGACCGCAGCTACGGGATGGATATGCAGCACTACGTCGCATGCCTGGGCATGTGGATCTGGCAGGCGACCGGCTACGAGCGGGCGCCCTTTCCGCGTCTCGACGGTCCGCTCGAGCACGCCTGGGATTTCGCGATCGCGCCGCTGTTCGCGCTGCTGGGCTTGCAGATGCCTCAAGACGCGCGGCTACATTTTCTGGCCTTCCAGGGCGAGCGCCAGGTCGAGCGCGTGATCGCGGCCGAGCCGCGCCGGGTAGCAACGGCCTGGCTCGGCGCGCGCGCCATGCTGGGCGCTGAGGACTCCAGCAGCAGCTATCGTGTCGGCGACGACCAGTTCCACCCGGC